>Ga0207658_10000106_pt1 | contig 90920 bp, 98 predicted proteins | sample KBSS33metaG_FD_184322 | JGI IMG/M metagenome (GOLD analysis project Ga0207658, IMG submission 184322) | Switchgrass rhizosphere microbial communities from Kellogg Biological Station, Michigan, USA - KBS S3-3 metaG (SPAdes) (version 2) | ecosystem: Host-associated > Plants > Roots > Rhizosphere...
GTCTCCGCGGCCTCCTTGGCCGGGACCAGGCGCGACAGGCGCCGCACGCGCACCGGCCAGCCTTCGAAGCGCTCGGAGAAGGTCTTGTAGTGCTGCCGCGCCAGCAGCGTGGTGGGCGCGACGATCGCCACCTGCTGACCGCTCATGGCGACGACGAAGGCGGCGCGCAGCGCGACCTCGGTCTTGCCGAATCCGACGTCGCCGCAGATCAGCCGGTCCATCGGCTTGCCCGAGCCTAGGTCCTGCAGCACGTCTGCGATGGCCGCCAACTGGTCGTCGGTCTCCTCGTAGGGGAAGCGGGCGCAGAACTCGTCGAACACGCCGTGCGGCGGCTCGACCTCGTCGGTCTTTTTCATCGCCCGCTCGGCGGCGATGCGGATCAGGCCGTCGGCCATCTCGCGCAGCCGCTCCTTCGCGCGGGCCTTGCGCGCCTGCCAGGCCGCGCCGCCCAGCCGATCGAGCTGAACGCCTTCGCTGTCGGCGCCGTAGCGGGTCAGAAGGTCGATGTTCTCGACGGGCAGGTAGAGCTTGGCCTCGCCGCCGTACTGCAACTCCAGCGTGTCGTGCGGCGCGCCCTGGACGTCGAGGGTCTTGAGGCCGTCGTAGCGGCCGATGCCGTGGTCGATGTGCACCACCAGGTCGCCGGGCGTCAGCGACGAGGCTTCGGCCAGGAAGTTCGAGGCGCGGCGGCGACGCTTCGGCCGCGCCAGCCGGTCGCCGAGAATGTCGGTCTCGGACAGCACCACCAGCGCATCGGTCTCGAAGCCGGCGTCGAGCGGCAGCACCACGCGCTGCGGGGTCTTTGGATCGGCCGCCTTGGCAGCGTCCCAGTAGGCTGCAAACGGGATCTTGAGGCCGTGATCGGCCAGCATCGAGCCCAGCCGGTCGGACGAGCCATCCGACCAAGACGCGAACAGCACCCGCTTGCCCTGCCCCGCCAGATTGCGTGCGTGATCGGCGGCGGCCTCGAACAGGTTGACGCTGTCCAGTTTACGCTCGGCCGCGAAGTTGCGGCCCTGGCGCGCGCCCATGTCGATGACCGCTTCGCCCTCGGCCTCCTGGAAGGCGGTGAAGCGGCGCGATGGCCGAAGCTTCAACGCCCCGTTCCACTCGTCCTCGTCGAGGTAGAGGCGGATCGGATCCAACGGGTGGTAGTGCAGCTTGCGATCCGCCTGGATTCGCGCGTCATGCGCGTCGCGGATCATCGCCAGACGTTCGTCACGCGACTCGCGGGCCAGATGGTCGAGACCGATCAGCGCGCCGTTCGGCAGGTAGTCGAACAAAGTCGCCATCGACGGGTAGAACAGCGGCAGCCAGTGCTCCATGCCCGCGCGGCGGCCACCCTCGGAGACGCTCGTATAGAGCGGGTCGTCGCCCGGCGCGCCGAAGGTCTCCAGATAGCCGGAGCGGAAGCGCGAGATGCTGTCCTTGTCGACCAGCGCTTCGCTGACCGGCAGCAGGCTGACGTCCTTGAGCTGCTTGGTGGAGCGCTGGGTCTCCGGATCGAAGGCGCGGATCGATTCCAGGGTGTCGCCGAACAGGTCGAGCCGCACCGGCTCGTCGGCCGTGGGCGGGAAGACGTCGATGACGCCGCCTCGGATGGCGAATTCGCCGCGCTCGGAGACGGTGGAGGCCCGCTGGTAGCCGTTCACCGCGAAATAAGTCTCGAGATCGGCGATCTCGACGCTGTTGCCGGCCTTGGCCGAATAGGCCGCCTTCTTGACGATGGCGATCGGCGGCAGCCGCTGCAGCAAGGCGGCTGCCGTGGTCACCAGCAGGCGCGGCGTCTTCTCGTCGAGGCCGTTCGCCAACCTGGACAGCGTCGCCATGCGCTGCGCCGCGACGGCGGCCGACGGGCCGATGCGGTCGTACGGCAGGCAGTCCCAGCTCGGAAAGGTCAGCACCTCGACGTTAGAGGCGAAGAAGCCGAACGCTTCGGCGAAGGCGGACATCCGCGCGGCGTCGCGGGCGACGAAGACGGATAGCCCTTTACGCGCCTTGACCACGTCGGCCATGACCAGTGCATCGAAGCCCTCCGGCGCGCCGACGAGGTCGAGCCGGCCGGGATCTTCGGCAACGCGTCGCAGTTGCGCCGAACCGCCGGCTCGCGACCCGTCAGCTGCCATGACCGTCTCCGCGGTATTTGTGAAGATCCCAGCGAAACGCTTTGATCTTTCCTAGTAACTCCCCATCCCACTCGGGCGGGGCCGGTTCCCTGCCGGTGATCCAGGCGTAGAGGTCCTGGTCCGGCGCCTCCAGCAGCGCCTCGAAGGCGTCCAACTCGGCCGGGCCGAAGCTGGCGACATGGAGGTCCGCGAACGGCCCCAGGATGAGGTCCGCTTCCCTAAAGCCACGCCGCCAGGCGCGGAACTTCAGCTTCTTCAGCCGTGCGTCGTCGATGCTCATGAGAGGCTGGCGATATAGAGCCCGCGCGGCATTTCTGCCAGTCGCGGTATGGTTCAAAAATGCGGCCCGAGATTCTGTTCCCGCTGTTCACCCAGATCGGCACGCTGAAAGGCGTGGGGCCGCGCATTGCGCCGCTGCTGCAAAAACTCGCCGGCCCGATCGTGCGCGACGTACTGTTTCTGAAGCCGCACTCGGTGATCCGGCGCACACGTGCGCGCCTCGACGACGCGATCGACGGCCAGGTGATGACCTTCGCAGTCACGATCGAGAGCTACCAACGGCCGCGCGGGCAACAGCAGCCGTGGCGGGTGCGCGTGTTCGACGATACCGGTTTCATGACCCTGGTGTTCTTCGGCAACTTCGGCGGCCAGCTCGAGCAGCGCCATCCCGTCGGCGCGCACCGGCTGGTCTCCGGCAAGGTCGAGGATCAGGACTACGGCCGCCAGATGGCGCACCCCGACTACATCGTCGCCCCCGACAAGGCCGATGAGATCCCCGACCTGGAGCCCGTCTATCCGGCGACCGCGGGCCTCCCAGCTCGCACGGTGCGGCGCTTCGTGCTGGAGGCCCTGGACCGCGCCCCCGAGGTCACGGAATGGCAGGATCCCGCGTTTCTCAGGCGAGAGGCCTTTCCGACCTGGCGAGCGGCGATAGGGCGGCTGCATGCACCGAGCGGCGAGGCCGACCTGTCGCCGCTCGCACCGCACATGAAGCGTCTGGCCTATGATGAGCTACTTGCTCAACAACTGGCGATGGCGCAACGCAAGGCCGAGCGGCGGCGAACCCCCGCCGCCAGGGTGGACGCCGCGCCGGTTACGGAGGCGATCCGCGGTGACCTGCCGTTCGCCTTCACCGGCGCTCAGGAGCGGGCGCTGGCGGACATCCGCAGCGATTTCGCGGCCGGAGAGCGGATGAGCCGGCTCATTCAGGGCGACGTCGGCTCCGGCAAGACCGTGGTGGCCATGTGCGCCATGGCCGACGTGGCGGCGGCCGGCGGCCAGACCGCCTTCATGGCCCCGACCGAGATCCTCGCCCGCCAGCACTACGAAACGATCGCAGCCCCCCTCGCCGCCCATGGGATCGAGGCCGTGCTGCTGACCGGCCGCGACAAAGGCGCGGCGCGCCGCGAGAAGCTCGCCGCCATCGCCTCCGGCCAGGCTTGCGTGGCGGTCGGCACCCACGCGCTCTTTCAGAGCGAGGTGACCTTCCAGCGCCTGCAGCTCGCGGTGATCGACGAACAGCACCGCTTCGGCGTCGCCGAGCGCCAGCGCCTGCTCGACAAGGGCGAGGCGGTCCATGTGATGGCGATGTCCGCCACCCCCATCCCGCGGACGCTAGAGCTCACGCTCTACGGCGATCTCGACGTCTCCCGCATCGACGAGAAGCCGCCCGGCCGTACGCCTGTCGTCACCCGCGCCGCGCCGATGGGCCGGCTGCACGAGATCGAGGCGCGACTGCGCGAGGCGGTCGCTTCGGGCGCGCAGGCCTTCTGGATCTGTCCGCTGGTCTCGGAGTCCGAGCTGATCGACCTCGCCGCCGCCGAAACCCGGGCCGCGGAGTTGAAATCCCGCCTGGGCGCCAGCGTCGGCCTCGTGCACGGCAAGATGAGCGGGCCGGACAAGGACGCGGTGATGGCCGAGTTCGCCGAAGGCCGCCTCTCCGTTCTGGTGGCGACGACGGTGGTCGAGGTCGGCGTCAACGTTCCCAACGCCACCATCATGATCATCGAGCAGGCCGAGCGCTTCGGCCTGGCTCAGTTGCATCAGTTGCGAGGCCGGGTGGGCCGCGGAAGCCGCGAGAGCGCTTGCGTTTTGCTCTACGACCCGCCGCTGTCGGAGATCGCCCAGAAGCGCCTCGACATTCTGCGGCGCACCGACGATGGCTTCGTCATCGCCGAGACCGACCTCGAGCTCCGCGGCGGCGGCGACGCGCTCGGCCTGCGTCAGTCCGGCCTTCCGGATTACGTCTTCGCCGACCCCTTCACCCACCGCGACTTGATCTCCGCAGCGGGCGACGACGCCCGCCTGATCGTCGCCCGCGATCCCGAGCTGCAGTCCGAGCGCGGCAAGGCGCTGCAGATCCTGCAGGAGCTGTTCGACTGGAAGGCCGGGCTTGCGCTCAAGGATGCGGGCTGACGGACGCATCGCGCGCCAACATTGTCGCCACACGAACCTGTGCATCTGCCTCAAGATTTGCCCAGAATAGATTGAATCCAGGTGCTCTTCGACGATCCGCCCAGGCGCCGTCGCGCACCAGAGACTTGGACTTTGGTCGGGTGACGAACAGCACGCCGTCCTGGCAGCGGGCCGAGACCTGCCGGGCCATGAATCCTGGCCGCGCGCCCCACTCGAGGCCGGTCGCATTGGCGGCGCCGAGGTTCAGCCGCGCCGGGGCCGGCTCTCCGGTCGTCGCGCCCAGCAGCGGATTGAAACAGAGCGCAGGCCTGTCTTCGAGATTGACCAATTCGCCGCCAGGCCCCCAGACCAACGCGCGGTCGAGCAGGATCCGTGCGCGCTGGAACTGACCTTCCGGAACGCTCACCCATGCGGCGAGGCAGCCCGCTTCACGGCGGATGCGGCAAGGCGGCAGCGGCGTGTCGCTGGCGGGCGCAACGGTTTCGATCAGATAGGCCGCTGCGATCCGTCCTTTCACGGCGGGATCTGCGGCGGCTTCGGCGAGCAGCCGCTCGGCCATGACCCCGCCCTGCTCCACCGCGACGACGACGATGGGCCGGTCGTGATTGAAGCGCTGGAGATAGACGCGGAACGCCCGCTCCACATCGCCGTAGGCGAAGGCTCGCGCCGCGCGCGCGTCCTCACGCAGGGTGAGCAGGCTGTACAGGCTGGCTTGGCGGTAGCGGGGCGCGAATACGCGGCCGACGGTCAGGAACGGCCCCGCGTAGTTGGGCGCCATCACCTGGCGAAACACTCGGTCGGCCCTGGCGTCGTCGATCGGCGCATTCCAATCGCGACCGCCGTCGAAGGTGGTGGGCGAGATGAAGAAGACGTCGGCCGGCGGATCGGCCGTGTCAGGCCGCTCGGGATGGGCCGGCAGCAGCGCCCAGGCCGCGTCGCTCGCATAGTCCGGCGCCCGTGGCGGCCTGTAGGTCTGGAACGGCGTCTTCGGGTCCAGGGACGTCTTCATCAGATCGTCCCAGAAGATCCCTGTCGCCAGGCCGACCACCAGCACGGCGCCCAGCACCAGAAGCGCGAGCCAGCGGCCGGAGCGGCCGGCGGGCGGCATGGGCTAGAGCACCATACGACCGGGCGGGTACGCCCGATCGTTGAATCGTGCTCTCGATTCATTGCGTTGAGCGGGTTGCTGGCGCAAAACCGGGACCACTTTTGCTCAACCGGCTCAGCGGTACGGGTCGGGCTGGCTGAGGTAGCTGCGGACGTAGTCCTCGATCCCCTCCTCCAGCGGCGTCATCGGCTTCGGGTAGCCCGCGGCCATCAACCGGTCCATGCGGGCCTCGGTGAAGTACTGGTACTTGTCGCGGATCGCCGGCGGCATGGCCGTGTAGTCGATCTGCGGCTCGCGCCCGGCGGCCTTGAACACCGCCTTGGCCATGTCGGCGAAGCTGCGTCCCGATCCGCTGCCAAGGTTGAAGATGCCGTTCACCTGCGGGTTCTGCACCAGCCACTGAATGACGTCGGCGGCGTCGCGAACGTAGACGAAGTCGCGTGTCTGGCCGCCATCTGCCACATCGGGCCGATAGCTCTTGAAGAGCTGCACCGCGTGTCCGTCGCGCACATGCGGCCAGATCTGCGAGGCCACCGACTTCATCGAGTGCTTGTGCTCTTCGTTCGGCCCATAGACGTTGAAGAACTTCAGCCCCACCCACTGCGCAGGCGCGTAATCGCGCGCGGCCTGGCGCGCCGCGAACAGGTCGAACAGCGCCTTCGACCAGCCATAGGTGTTGAGCGGCCGAAGCTTGGCCAGCGCCTCGTAGTCGTTGTCGTCGACGAAGCCCGCCTCGCCCGCGCCATAGGTGGCCGCCGAGGAGGCGTAGATCAGCCGGCGCTGGTGATCGGCGCACCAGCGGAACAGGTCGCGGCTGAGCGTGAAGTTCGAGTGGATGATCTTGTCCGCGTCCGGTTCAGTCGTCGACGAAACGGCCGCCATGTGCACGACCACCTCGACGTCGCGCCAGCGCTTCTCCAGCCAGTCGAACATGTCCTCCGGCGCGACGAAGTCGCCGATCGGGTGCTTGGCGATGTTGCGCCACTTGCCGAGCTCGGCCTCGCGCAACCGGTCGCAGATCACGACGTCGAGAGTGCGATCCTCAGCCAGACGAGCGGCGATGTTCGAGCCGATGAAGCCCGCCCCGCCGGTGACGAAGGCGATCTTGCGCGTCATGCCTGCTCCTTTTTCGGCCTGCCGCCGGCCATGCGGGCGATCGCCGCGGTGGTCGAATAGCCGTCGACCAGCTGCGCCAGCCGCACCTCGCCGCCCCAGGACTTGACCAGGGCGCCGCCGACCACCTGGTCCTCGGAATAGTCCGCACCCTTGATGAGCACGTCCGGCCGCGCCGCCTCGATCAACTTGATCGGCGTCGCCTCTTCGAACGGCGCTACGAGATCCACCGAGCCCAGGCCGGCGAGCACCAGGGCGCGGGATTCCAGGTCGTTCACCGGCCGGCCCTCGCCCTTCAGCGCCCGCACCGAGGCGTCGGAGTTGAGGCCGACGATCAGCCGATCGCACCAGCCGCGGGCCTGCGCCAGATACGCCACGTGGCCTTTGTGCAGGATGTCGAAGCAGCCGTTGGTGAAGCCGACTCGCAGCCCCATCGCCCGCCAGCGGGCGACCTCCTCGACCATCCGCGCCGGCGTGGCTATTTTGGCCTCGGCCGGCGCCAGATGCGCGGCGATCAGCGCCTCCACCAGCTCGTCCGGCGAAACCGTCGCCGTACCGATTTTGGAGACGGCGACGCCCGCCGCCAGCTGGGCAAAAGCGATGGCGTCTTCGATCGGCGCGCCGGCGGCGAGCGCCAGGCCCAGCGCTGCAAGCGTGGTGTCGCCGGCGCCGGAGACGTCGAACACCTCGCGCGGCTGGGTCGGGAAATGCCGGACCGGTTCGCCCCGGAACGCCAAGGATTGCCCCTTGGCCGCACGGGTGACGAGGATCGCCTTGGCCTCCCAGAGTTCCAGGGCGCGAGCGAGCGCCACCTCGACCTCGGCGTCGGAGCCGGTGGGCAGGTCGGTCGCATGCGCCAGCTCGGACGCGTTGGGCTTGATCAGGTCAACTGCGCCATAGCGGGCGAAGGATCGGGCCTTGGAGTCCACCACCACCTTCGCGCCCGCTGCCCGCGCGGCGTCCAGGCAGGCGACGATGACGGCGTCGGTGACCGCGCCCTTGCCGTAATCGGACAGCAGGATAACCCCGCAGCCTTTCACGACGTCGGCCAGCGTGCGGATCAGCTTCGCCTCGACCTCGCCCGCGACCGGCCGGCTGGCTTCCATGTCCACGCGCAGCAACTGCTGCCCGCCGGAGACGAAGCGCGTCTTCAAGGTGGTCGGCCGGTCGGGATCGGAGACCAGGAAACCCTCGACCCGCGGCTCCTCGCCAACCAGCCGCTCGGCCTCCTGCGCCTCGGCGTCAGCTCCTACCAGCCCGGCCAGCGCCACCGATCCACCCAGAGCGGCGACATTACGAGCGACATTGCCCGCCGCGCCCAGCATCACCAGTTCGCGCGAACGGGCTAGCACCGGGATGGGGGCTTCCGGCGAGACCCGGCTGACGTCGCCATAGATGAAGCGGTCGACCATCAGGTCGCCGATGCAGGCCACGCGGCGGCCCGGAACCAGGCCCAGGAGATGCTGTAGGGCGGAGAGGTCCATCTGACTTCCAGGGTGTGCGGCCGACGCGCGCGCCGGTCAAGCCGAAGGCGAGCGGCCGTTGGCGACCTCGTGCAAGGTCTTGAGCGTCGCCAGCAGGTCCGCCGCGCCGGAAAGCGGCAAGCAACTCGGCGCATCGCAGAGCGCCTTGTCGGGCTGCGGGTGGAATTCCAGGAACACCCCGTCGGCTCCGGAGACGACCGCGGCCTTGGCGATGATCGCTACGCCCTCGCGACGCCCCCCCGTCGAGGCGCCGCCGGTGCGCGGATCAGCGCCCGGCAGTTGCACGGCGTGGGTGGCGTCGATCGTCACCGGGACGCCGAGCTTCTTCATCTCCGCCAGGCCCAGCATGTCGACCACCAGATTGTTGTAGCCGAAGGAGACGCCGCGCTCGCAAAGGATGGTGATGTCCGCGCCGCCGACCGCCTCCTTGACCTTGGAGACAATGTTTTTGGCGTCCCAAGGAGCGAGGAATTGCCCCTTCTTGACGTGGAGCAGGCCGCCCGCGGCATGGATCGCCCGCGCCGAGGCCACCACCAGGTCGGTCTGGCGGCAGAGAAAGGCGGGGATCTGCAGAATGTCGATCAGCTCGGCGAGGGGTGCCGCCTGCTCGACCTCGTGGATGTCGGTGGCGAGCGGCACGCCCACCTCCTCCTTCACCCGGCGAAAGATCTCCATGCCTGCCTTGAGGCCGGGGCCGCGGTAGCTGGTGACCGAGGAGCGGTTCGCCTTGTCGAAGCTGGCCTTGAAGACATAGGGCAACGTCAGGCGCTCGCAGATCGCCTTGAGCTGGCGCGCGGTCTCAAGCGCCAAGTCCGCGTCCTCCAGCACGTTCAGGCCGGCGATCACGGCGAGCGGCTGTCCGTCGCCCATGGCGATGTTCCAGCGATCGAGCTTGAGAACGGGCATGGGCGGCTCCGCGGAAGACGTGGCTAACTGGCCTGCGTTGGCGCGGTTTGCAAACCTTCCGCATTCGCGCCCACTGTTCCGAACGAAGCCAGCCCCTTAAGTAGCGCTCATGACGATCGCTCAGAGCCTTCTCGACGCCATCGGGAACACCCCGCTGATCCGCCTGCGCCGTGCGAGCGAGATCACAGGCTGCGAGATCCTGGCCAAGGCGGAGTTCATGAACCCCGGCCAGTCGGTGAAGGACCGCGCCGCCCTGTTCATCATCCGCGACGCGGAGGCGCGCGGCCTGATGCGACCCGGCGGTGTGATCGTCGAAGGCACAGCCGGCAACACCGGCATCGGCCTGGCCATGGTCGGCAAAGCCCTAGGCTACCGCTCGGTGATCGTGATCCCGCGCACCCAGAGCCAGGAGAAGAAGGACGCGATCCGTCTCTATGGCGCGGAGCTGGTGGAGGTGGACGCCGTTCCCTACGCCAATCCAATGAATTATGTTCGCTATTCCGGGCGCTTGGCGGAAGAACTCGCGGCGAAGGAGCCAAATGGCGCGATCTGGGCCAACCAGTTCGACAACGTCGCCAACCGCGAAGCCCACATCCAGGGCACCGGCCCGGAGATCTGGGCCCAGACCAACGGCAAGGTCGACGGCTTCATCTCCGCGGTGGGCTCCGGGGGCACGCTGGCGGGCGTGGCCATGGCGCTGCGCGACAAGCGTGCCGACGTCCAGATCGGCATCGCCGACCCGCACGGCGCCTCGCTCTACAGCTGGTACACCGACGGCGAGCTGAAGGCCGAAGGGACCTCGATCAGCGAGGGCATCGGCCAGGGTCGGATCACCGCCAATCTCGAGGGCCTAAAGATCGACCGCGCCTATCGCATCTCCGACGAGGAGATGATGCTGGCGATTTTCGACCTCGTGGAGCATGAGGGCCTGGTGATGGGCGGCTCCACCGGCATCAACGTCGCCGGTGCGATCCGCATGGCCAAGGACATGGGGCCAGGCCACACCATCGTGACCATCCTGTGCGATCACGGACAGCGCTATCAGTCGAAGATCTACAATCCGCTGTTCCTCAAGGAGCGCGGCCTGCCCTCCCCCTTCTGGATCGCGGAATGAGCGACCCGCTGGTCTCCACCGCCTGGCTGGCGGAGCAACTCGGCGATCCGGGCGTCCAGGTGGTGGACGCCACCTGGTACATGCCCACCGAGGACGGTTCCGGACGGGCGGACTACATCGCGGGCCACATCCCGGGCGCGGTATTCTTCGACATCGACGCGATCGCCGACCACGCGACGGATCTCCCGCACATGCTGCCGACGCCCGAGGCCTTCGCCGCGGCGACAGGAGCGTTGGGTCTCCGCCGCGAGGCGACGATTGTCGTGTACGACGGGCGCAAGATGTTTTCCGCGCCGCGGGTCTGGTGGGCGCTTCGCGCCATGCATTTTCCCAAGGTCGTCGTCCTCGACGGTGGGCTGACCGCCTGGCGCGACGAGGGGCGGCCCATCGAGACGGGCGAGGTCGCGCTTGCGCCGTCACAGCTTTCACCGGACTTCGATGCCGCCCTGGTGCGCGACATCGCCTCGGTGCGGAAGCACCTGGCGCAGGGAACCGCGCGGCTGGTCGACGCACGCTCCGCCGCACGTTTCCGCGGCGAGGCGCCAGAGCCCAGGCCCGAAGTGCGCTCAGGCCACATGCCGGGCGCCCGCAACCTGCCCTGGAACACTCTGGTCGACGACGGCGGCAAGCTGCGCTCGGCCAGCGAACTGCGCGCCGCCTTCAACGGCGCCGGCTTGGATCTCGACGCGCCGATCGTCGCCACCTGCGGCTCGGGCGTGACCGCAGCGGTGCTGGCGCTCGGCCTCGCGCGCCTCGGCCGACCCGATACGCCAGTTTACGACGGCTCCTGGACGGAATGGGGCGGCCGCACCGACACCGACGTCGTCACTGGCCCCTAGTCCAGTGGACGCGATCGAGGCCCAGTTCCGTCGCGCCACGAACGCCCAGCGCCTCGGCCGCTATGACGAGGCCGTGGCGCTCTATCGCGGCATTCTCGACCGTTCCCCCGGCCTGGCCATAGCCGAAGAAAACCTCTGTCTGGCGTTGCTGGGCGCGGGCGACCTCGCGGAGGGATTTCGCCGCTACGACATCCGCTTCGCGCGCACTCAGGGGCGCGTGGCGAAGCCTGCCCTCTCCTTCCCGGAGTGGCGGGGCGAACCACTGCAGGGCCGCTCAATCCTGGTCTGGAGCGAGCAGGGCTTCGGCGATCAGATCATGTTCGCCCGCTTCGTGCCGGTGCTGAGGGCGATGGGCGCGGAGGTCTCGCTGCTGACCCCGCCGCCGCTCCTCCGCCTGTTCGCCGAGCTGCCGGCGCAGCTGATCGAAGCGGCGGGCGAGGTCCGCATCCCGCGCCACGACTTCTGGATCATGCCGGGATCCATCCCAGGCCGCCTTGGTGTTGACGAGGCAACCCTGCCGCGCTCGCCCTATCTGCCGTGTCGGGACGGCGGCGAGGGCGTCGGCGTCGCCTGGCGTGGCGATCCGCGGCATCCGACCAACGCGCAACGCTCACTGCCGACGGAGCATCGAGAGGCGCTTCTGGACCTGCCCGCGGCGGCCAGCTTGTTGCCGGAGGACAGCGGCGCGCGCGACTTCGCCGAAACCGCCGCGATGATCCGCGACCTCGCGCTGGTGATCACGGTCGACACCAGCATCGCACATCTCGCCGGCGCGATGGGCAAGCCGACTTGGATCCTGCTCTCCGGCGAAAATTGCTGCTGGCGCTGGCAGGCGGATCGAACCGACAGCCCCTGGTATCCCTCGGCGCGCCTGTTCCGCCAAGCCTCGCCCGGCGACTGGGGCGCGGTGATGGATGCGGTGCGCCGCGCCTTGACCGCCGAGCGGGCTTGAATGCCCCGTCTGCGCAGCCCTAACTGCCCCTGATGGACGACAAGACCCGCCTGATCCGCGCCGGCGCAGCGCCTGAACCCCTCGCACGGACCGTCGGCCCGCCGATCCAGCGCGGCTCGACCGTGCTGATGCCCTACGCCGGTTCGCTCTACAGCCACGCCCTGCCGACCTACGGCCGCCAGGGCCTCGCCACCCAGGCCGCGCTGCAGGACGCGCTCGCGACGATGGAGCACGCGCACGGCGTGACGCTCTATCCGTCGGGGTTGGCGGCGCTCACCGGCGCGCTCCTGGCGGTGCTGCAAGCGGGCGATGAGATCCTGGTCGCCGACACCATCTACGCGCCGACCCGCCGGTTCTGCGACCACGTTCTGAAGCGCTATGGCGTCGGCGTGGAATACTTCGACCCCGCTGCCCCTCCAGAGCAGTTGGTCGGCGAGGCTTCGGCCGCGACCCGCCTGATCCTGATGGAGAGCCCGGGCTCGCTGTCGATGGAGATGCAGGACGTCGGGCGGGTGGCCGAGCTGGCGCGCGCCCGCCGGATTCTCACCGCCTGCGACAACACCTGGGGCGCAGGCTACCTCTACCGGCCGCTCGAGCACGGCGTCGACCTATCGATCCAAGCGCTCACCAAATACGTAGGCGGTCACTCGGACGTCTTCATGGGGTCGGCGGCAGGGCGCGACGCCGCCCTGGGGCGCAAGCTGAACGACGGTGTGCTGCACATGGGCTGGGCGGTCTCGCCCGACGACGCCTACATGATGCTGCGCGGGCTTCGCACCCTCCCCGCTCGGCTGGCGCAACAAGGTGCGAACGGCCTGGCCGTGGCGGCGTGGCTGAAGTCTCAGCCAGAGATCGCGGCAGTCTATCACCCAGCGCTGCCCGGCGACCTCGGCTACGACCTCTGGAAACGCGACTTCTGCGGTGCGGCGAGCCTCTTCAGCATCGCCCTCAAGCCCGGCCCGGAGCCCGCCGTCGACGCCTTCCTCGACGCGCTGGAGCTGTTCGGCCTGGGCTTCTCCTGGGGTGGCTTCGAGAGCCTCGCCATCTCGGTCGATCCGCAGCTGAAAGCCCGCCGCTTCCCAAAGGACTACGGCGGTCCCCTAGTGCGGTTACACGTCGGCCTTGAGGAACCGGCCGACCTGATCGCCGACCTGCGCAGCGCCCTCGACGTCTACGCCGACGCGGTCGGCTAACGGCGTGTCCGACTCCACTTGGATCGATGATTTCCTCGCCGAGGAGCGTCTGCCAGCCTCCTTCCGCCTCACGCTGGAGCGGGTCTGCCTCCCGCTGGCGGACTTCGGCCAGGCGCGGCGTGAGGAATTGGGCGGAACGGCCGTCATCGGCCTGTGCGGTGCGCAGGGGTCGGGCAAGTCGACCGCCGCCGCGGCCGCGGTTCGGCTGCTGGAAGGCCGCGGGCTTTCCGCCGTATCCGTCTCGCTCGACGACTTCTATCTGCCTCGCGCGGCGCGCGAGCGCCTGGCGCGGGACGTCCACCCCCTGTTCGCCACCCGCGGGCCGCCCGGAACTCACGACACGGGCCTGGCTTGCACTGTGCTGGATCAGCTGCGGCTGCCCGGTCAGGTCGCCCTGCCCACCTTCGACAAGGCGGCCGATGAGCCGCGCCCCCGGTCGGAATGGCGCGAGTTCGCCGCGCCCGCCGACATCGCCTTCATCGAAGGCTGGTGCGTCGGCGCTGCGCCGCAGCCGGTGGCGTCGCTCCTCCAGCCGACCAATACGCTCGAAGCCGTCAATGACCCCGACGCCCGCTGGCGCCTCCACGTCAACGCCCAGCTCACCGGGCCTTATCGCAGCCTGTTTGGTCGCCTCGACGGGCTGGCGCTGCTGCAGGCGCCGAACTTCGAAGTGGTGCTCGGCTGGCGCCGCGAGCAGGAGCAGAAGCTACGCGACCGCACGGGCCGCGGCATGACCGGCGCCGAACTCGCCCGCTTCGTCGCCCACTACGAGCGCCTGACGCGATGGATCCTCAGGGAAATGCCAAAGCGGGCGGACCTTGTGTTCCGGCTCGATGAGGACCGGTCGCAGCTGCTCTGAGCGCTGTTGTCAGCGGAGTTCAGCCAGGACAACCAGCATTGATGGCGATGTCGGTCGGCGGATGGGGGGAAATGTTCGAACTGCGAAGACGATGCCTGGAGGTTTCACCGCTCTGGCCCGCCATCTCGCCAACGCCGCGGGCGCCTATCGTGGGCCCGGCGACACCTCGTTCGTGTTCATGGCCTTCCACGACGTCACGATCGTGGGGCCCGGTCGAGCGAATAGCTGAATTGCGGCCTGGCGCGCCCGGCAGGACTCGAACCTGCAACCGTCCGCTTAGAAGGCGGATGCTCTATCCGGTTGAGCTACGGGCGCTCGCGAGCCGCTCAATGGGTCCAGGGGATCCGGCGGCCGAAAGCGAAGTTGTCGGCGTAGGCCTTGATGATGCGCTTGGCGGGCTTCGAGTCGAACAGCTGGAAGGCGATGCCCTGCTGCTCGGCGTAGCGCACGGCCTCCTCCTTGGTCTCGAACGACAGGCGCACCTGGCTGGACTCGGTGTCGCTGGTCTGGCTCCAGCCCATCAGCGGATCGGGTCGGCGCGCCGCCTTCGGTTCGAACTCGAGCACCCAGTCCTTGGTTTTGGCCTTGCCGGACTGCATGGCCGTTTTCGAAGGACGGAAGATGCGCGCGAGCATGAATGCCTCTCAAGTCACCGGCCTATAGTGGTCGGGGCGGCAGGATTCGAACCTGCGACCCTCTGCTCCCAAAGCAGATGCGCTACCAGACTGCGCTACACCCCGATCAGGCCGTGAGCGCCCTCCTATAATCGTTTGCGGCGCCACACAATCGTCGGCCGCTCGCACGCTCAGTGCGGGAAGATCTTGTGGGTGACCTTGTCGCCCGGCAGCAGGCCGATCTGCGCGGCCCGGCCCCCAGCCACCTCCAGCACGCCACGCACCGTCCCGCCGGCCGGTAGCGGCGTCTCGTCGAGCGGCTTGGCTTTGCGGGCGATGGAGAGCACGCGGCCATCCGGGCGGATGAAGATGATGTCCAGGGGGATCAGCGTGTTGCGCATCCAGAAGGCCACGCCTTGGCTCGGCGCATCGAAGTCGAACAGCATGCCGTGGTCCGGCGCCATCACGGTTCGGCACATCAACCCCGTCTCGCGCTGATCGGGAGAGCCAGCGTACTCGACCTGGAAGTCGAACCGCCCCTGCCGCGTCTGCAGCGCCAGCGGCTGCAGCGGCATGATCTCCGGCTGGCCGGCGTCGCAGGCCTGAGCGTTCGGGGGCGCTGCGCAGGCGCCTCCGCTCATCGCCACGAGAATGGCCAGGGCGAGCGTGGCGCGCCGCGCGAACGGGACTTTGAACACCGCTGACCTCCGCAATGGGCTCAGCCGCCGTACGGCGCCGCGCAGCCGAGCGCAATCACCCGCCCCGAGAGCCTCGTCTCAGCTCGAATTCAGTGAGAGCCGGCGATCTCGGCGACGACCAGTCCCTTCGGCCCCTCGGCGAAGCGGACCATGACGTCTTCGCCCGGCTGCAGGTCTTCCATGCCGGAGCGCCGCAGGGTCTCGATATGGACGAAGATGTCGCCGGGCTGGCCGTCGCGAACCACGAAGCCGTAGCCCTTGGTGCGATTGAACCACTTCACCTTCGCAGGTTCGAGCGGCCCTGAGGCCTCAACCGGCCGCCGCGGCGCGCTCCGGAAGGGACTGGCGAAACTGTCGCGGCGCAGGCCGTCTTCCCGCGTGCGCCGCTCGGCCGGCGGCGTAGCGGAGCTTTCGTCGAGGTTGACCACCTCGGCCACCTGCCAGCCCTTGGCCCGGCGCACCGCGTCGCAGGTGACGATGGATCCTTCGGGCGCGTCTTCCCGACCCGAGTTGCGTAAGCACGAGACGTGCAGCAGGACATCCTTGAGGTCGGTCTGGGAGGGATCATCTGGAACGATGAAGCCGTACCCCTTGGCCGCGTCGAACCACTTCACGCGGCCGGTGATCCGCACGGCTAACGCCTGTGCATCCACCTGCTCGTATTCAAAACCAGCCATGTGCCCCTCGGCCCGCCAGTTCCGAACGACATCGGAAAAGGCCGACTATAACAGTGTTCGAGGAAAACGATGGCCGTCAATGCTCTTTTGCGCGCACGCGCGGAGCTTCCGCCGGGATTCGTGGCGTATTCAGACGGCTCACGTGGCAGTCCCTAGGGGAGTCGAACCCCTCTCTTCAGGTTGAAAACCTGACGTCCTAACCGATAGACGAAGGGACCGCGGCGCGGAGGGCGGCTCTATAGCCACCTTCCGCGGGGGGTTCAAGGCCTCTAATCGCTACTTTGATGCGCCTTCGATCCGGCGCGGGTCGGCGGCGTCCTCGATCTCGAATTCGACGCCTTCGCGGCCCTGCCAATCGTCCGGCTTCAGACGGCCGGCGACGTGGATCGCGCCGCCCTCCTGCAACAGCCGACGGCCGGTCTCCGTATCACCTGCGCGCCAGGCCACGGCCTTCAGCCGCCCGCCCGTGCGGTCGACGAGCGTGCAGCGTACATGGCCGCCGCGAAGCGCCATCGGCCGCTCGACGCGAACGTCGGCGGCGGCGAACAGCGGTTCCGGATTGCCGGGGCCGAAGGGGGCCAATTGTTGGAAATCGCGCCACAGGCCGCGGTCGCAGCCCGCGGTGGTGACGACCGCGTCGATCTCCAAAGCGTCGGCGGCGCTGGCGGCCTTCGTCTCGTGGGCCAGGCGCTCGCACAGGAACTCGCGCAGCTCGGGTAGCGTGTCCGGGCGCACAGACAGTCCCGCCGCCATGGCGTGGCCGCCGCCGGCCAGCAGCAGCCCCGCGTCGTAGGCCGCCTGGACGGCGCGGCCCAGGTTGACGCCGGGCTGCGATCGCCCCGAACCCTTGCCGACGTTGGCGGCGCGGTCGACGCCCACCACGATCGTCGGCTTGCGATAACGTTCGCGCAGCCGGCCCGCGACGATGCCGATCACGCCGGGATGCCATCCGTCGGCGCTCACGAGCAGCACCGGGTGGTCCGCTTGGTTGCTCTGTCGCTCGATCATCTCGACGGCTGCTTCGAGCACCTCGCGCTCGACATCCTTGCGCGAGGCGTTGAGCCCGTCGAGCTCGGCCGCCAGCGCCTGCGCTTCCTCCGCGTCATCGGTGGAGAGCAGCCGGGCGCCGAGGTCGGAGCGGCCGATCCGCCCTCCGGCGTTGATCCGCGGTCCCAGCACAAAGCCCACATGGAAGACCGAGGCCGGCCCCTGCGCGCCAGCGACGTCCAGCAACGCCTTCAAGCCAGGATTGCGCCAAGCCGACATCACCTTGAGCCCCTGGGACGCCAGCGCGCGATTGAAACCGATGAGCTGGGTGACGTCGCAGATCGCCCCCATGGCGGCGAGATCCAGCCATTGGCGCAGATCGGGCTCGGCACGCTCGGCGAACAGGCCGCGGCGACGCGCTTCGCGGTTGAGAGCCGCGAGCAGCACGAAGGTGACGCCCGCCGCCGCAAGCCTCCCCTGCCCCGACACGCAGTCGGGCCGGTTCGGATTGACCAAGGCCGCGACCTTGGGGATCTCGTCGCCGCGCATCAGGTGGTGGTCGATCACCACGACCTCGAGACCGATCTCGGCGGCGCAGGCGAGCGCGTCGTGGGCCGCCGCCCCGCAGTCGACGGTGATCACCAGCTCGGCGCCGTCTTCCTTCAAGCGCCGGAAGGCCGCGGGAGATGGGCCGTAGCCCTCTGCGATGCGGTCGGGGACGTAGATCGCCAGCTCGTGGCCCTGGGTGCGGAACCAGCGCACCAGCTGGGCGGCGGACGAAGCCCCGTCGACGTCATAGTCGGCGAAGACCACGGCGCGGCGACGCTGCTCGAGAGCGTCCACCAGGATGGCCGCCGCGCGGTCCATATCCATGAAGCAGGACGGATTCGGGAACAGCGCCTTCAAGGTCGGCTTCAGGTAGTCAGGCCCATCCGTCTCGCCGACGCCACGGGCGGCGAGCGCGCGGGCGAGCGGCTCGGTCAGGCCCAGCCCCATCTGATGGCGGCGCACCAGCGCAGAATCCGCCGCGCGCTCGCGCCAGGCGCGGCCGCTGAGCGAACGTTCGACGCCGAGGAAGGCGGAGACGCTGTCAGGCTCGACGAAACTCATCGGCGCAGTGTCACATGAATCGCGCCCAGAGCGCGTTAGGCGAAGTGAGTGCGGTTTCGCCGCCCGAACTCGCTCTAACGTTTGACTCTAAAGCACGGTTCAGCCGTCAGGCGATTCCGCCTGATCGCATCGTGCTTTATCCGCGCTGCAGTGCGTTGAACGCCGTCACACCATGCGACGCGTGCGCACTTCCCGAACCGTGTGAGTCGCCGAGTACATCACCAGCGAATGGGTCTGCACGAAACCGTTCCTCACCCGCACCCCGTCCAGCAGCGCGCCCTTGGTGACGCCGGTCGCAGCAAAAATCGCCTCGTCGCGCACCAGCTCGTGCAGGTCGTATTTCTTGTCGAGCTGCTCGATGCCGGCGCGCACCGCCCGCGCCCGCTCATCGGCGTTGCGGAAGACCAGACGGCCCTGAAACTGGCCGCCGACACACTTGAGCGCCGCGCAGGCCAGCACGCCCTCGGGCGCCCCGCCCTGCCCAATGTAAAGGTCGATCCCGGTCTCCGGGTCGGCGGTGTTGATCACGCCGGCGATGTCGCCGTCGGGAATCAACGCCAGCCGCGCACCGGATTCGCGAACGCCGGCGATGATCTCCGCGTGCCGCGGCCGATCGAGCACGCAGACGGTGATCTCGGAAACCGGCACGCCCTTCGCCGCCGCAAGCGCCGCCACGTTCTCGGTCGGTGAGCGGTCGAGATCGATGACGCCCGGCGGATAGCCCGGACCACAGGCGATCTTGTCCATGTAGGTGTCGGGCGCCTTCAGCAGCGCCCCACGCGGCGCCCAGGCCATCACCGCCAGCGCATTGCCCATCGCTTTGGCGGTGAGCGTCGTGCCTTCGAGCGGGTCGACGGCGATATCGAGCTTGCTCTTGCCGCCCCGGCCGACCTTCTCGCCGATGAACAGCATCGGCGCCTCGTCGCGTTCGCCCTCGCCGATGACGATTTCGCCGTCGATCTCGAGCTCGTCGAGCGCATTGCGCATGGCGTCGACCGCCGCCTGGTCGGCGGCCATCTCGTCGCCCCGGCCGGCCAGCGCCCACGCGGCGATGGCGGCTCGCTCCGTCACGCGGACGGCGGCCAGCACCAGGCTGCGGTCAAGGACCCTCGCGGTCATGGCCAAGTGTTCTCCCGCGCGCGCCGCCAGGGCAATCCGGCAACATCACCGGATTCTCAAATACGCGCGATACGCAACAGCCGCGGCCGCTCGAGCACCGCCGGGAGCCCGGCGATCCGATCGATAGCCGCGGTCAGCACCGACTCCGCGACCGAATGGGTGGTCAGCACGATGGGCACGCCGTCGGCGTTCTCGACCGGCTTCTGAAGGAAGCTCTCGATCGACACGCCCGCCTCGGCCAGCGTCTCGGAGACCGCCGCAATCACGCCGGGCTCGTCCTTCACCAGGAACCGCAGATAGGCGCGGCTCTGGCTGCGGGCGGGATCGACTGGCGTGAACGGTTCGAGGCTTTTGGCCGGCGCCTGGAAGACGGGCCGCACGGCCGCGGTCATCACGTCGGCAATGTCCGCCGCCACCGCCGCGGCGGTCGGCCCGGCGCCCGCACCCGGACCCTGGACGAAGATCCGGCCGATCCGCTCGCCCTCGATGAAGAGGGCGTTGAGCGCGCCGCCGGCCTGAGCCAGCGGATGCGCCAGCGGCGCGAGCGAGGGATGCACGCGCACCAGGACGCCGTCGGCGGAGCGATCGGCGGAGGCCACCAGCTTGATCCGGTAGCCGAGGTCCTTGGCGAACTGAATGTCCAGCAGTTCGACTTGGTCGATGCCCTCGATCTCGGCTGCGCCGTAATTTGGCGCGCAGCCGAAGGCCAGCGCCGCGAGGATCGAGATCTTGTGCGCCGCGTCGAAGCCCCCGACATCCATCGTCGGATCGGCCTCGGCGTAGCCCAGTCGTTGCGCCTCGGCGAGCACGTCGCCGAACGAGCGGCCGGTCGCCTCCATCTCGGTCAGGATGTAGTTGCAGGTGCCATTGAGGATGCCCGCGACCGACTTCACGTCGTCGCCGACCATCGCCTCGCGCAACATCTTGACCGCCGGCGTGCCGCCCATCACCGCGGCTTCGAACAGCAGCGGCGCGCCCTCGGCCTCGGCGAGCGCAGCCAGCTCGGCGCCGTGCTCGGCGATCAGCGCTTTATTGGCGGTGACCACGGGCTTGCCCAGCGCCAGCGCCGCCTGCACCGCCGCCTTGGCCGGCCCGTCCGAGCCGCCGATCAGCTCGACGAAGATGTCGACATCGGGCGAGCTCGCCAGGGCGACCGGGTCATCGAACCAGGGCAGGCCCGAGATGTCGAACGGGCGCGGACGCGAACGTGAACGCGCCGAGACGCCCGACACGGTCGCGCGACCGCCGGCCGGCGCAAAACCCGGACGCTCGGCCAGAAACTTCAGCAGCCCGGCGCCGACGGTGCCGAGGCCCGCGACCCCGACCCGCCAGTTGCGCGCAGAGTTGGTCGCTTCGCTCATTGCGCCGCCAGGGTGTTGTGGGCGCGGTCGAGGATCTCCCCGCTCTGCGCCAGGAATTTCTTCACATTGCGCGCGGCCTGCCGGATACGATGCTCGTTCTCCACCAGCCCGATGCGGACATAGCCTTCGCCGTACTCGCCGAAGGCGAAGCCCGGCGCCACGGCCACGCCTGCCTCTTCGATCAGCAGCTTGGAGAACAGCATCGAGCCCGCCTCACGGAACTGCTCGGGCACCGGTGCCCAGGCGAACATCGAGGCCGGCGGCGCAGGGATGTCCCAACCGGCGCGCTTCATCGACTCCACCAGGACGTCACGGCGCTTCTTGTAGATGCCGCGGATCTCGTCGACGCAATCCTGCGGCCCGTTCAGCGCGGCGGCGGCGGCGACCTGAATCGGCGTGTAGGCGCCGTAGTCGAGATAGGACTTCACGCGCGCCAGCGCCGAGCACATCCGCTCGTTGCCGACCACCATGCCGACCCGCCAACCGGCCATGGCGTAGGTCTTGGAGAGCGAGTTGACCTCGACGGCGATGTCCTTGGCGCCCTCGACCTGCAGAATCGACGGCGGCGGGTTGTTGTCGAAGTAGATCTCCGAGTAGGCGATGTCGGAAAGCACCAGCATCTCGTGCTTCTTCGCGAGTGCGATCACCTCGCGATAGAAGTCGAGATCAACCCATTGCGCGGTGGGATTCGAGGGATAGCTGACGATCAGCACGTTCGGCGGCGGCACGGAATGCTTCACCGCCCGGCTGATGCCGGACAGGTACTCTTCAGGCGACAGCGCAGGCACATGGCGGATCACCCCGCCGGCCATGATGAAGCCGTAGGCGTGGATCGGATAGGCCGGGTTGGGGCAGACGATGACGTCGCCCGGCGCCGTCAGCGCCTGTGCCAGATTGGCGAAGCCTTCCTTCGAACCCAGGGTGGCGATCACCTCGGTGTTCGGGTTCAGCTTCACGCCGAACCGCCGTTCGTAGTAGCCGGCCATCGCCTTGCGCAGGCCGCTGATGCCCTTGGAGGCGGAATAGCGCCCGGCCTTCGGGTCGCGGGCGGTCTCGATCAGCTTGTCGACGATGTGCTTCGGCGTCGGCATGTCGGGATTGCCCATGCCGAAGTCGATGATGTCCACGCCCTCGGCGCGGAGCTTCGCCTTCAGGCTGTTCACCTCTTCGAAGACGTACGGCGGAAGGCGTCGGATGCGATGAAATTCGGGTGTCATGTCAATGAGCTCTGCGCCGCGATCTGCCCAGTGCGGCTGTAGGGAGCTGAGGCCAGCGCCTGGATAGACTCCGGGCGGGAGTCAGCCAAGCCGGTGATACGGGTTTTACGCCTCCGCCGCCCTAGCGTTTCGCCGGCGGAGGCGGGGTAGCTCGCTTCCGAATCGTGTTGGCGAAGGCCTCGGTGTCGGTGTTCGTCGGTGCGCCAAGATCGGGACCGGCGTCGACGCGAGCGCGAGATTCGAAGGCGCCGGTCTGGTCCAGCACCCAGGTGTTGGGGGCGGTGGCGGCATCCAGCTGGTTGCGGGCCACCTCGAGCTCCTTCGCCCGCTCGCCGTAAATCCGCGGCGGACGCAGATCCGTCGGCTTGGACGGAATCTCGTTGAAGCTCGGGAAATCCTTGTCCGCGCTCGCCAGCTTGGCCACCTCGGGCGCGATCGGCGAAGCAGGATCCACCCTGGTGCTGGCGATCGGCTCGCTCACGCAGCCGGCCAGAAGCGCCGCCGAGGCTGCAACGCCCAAAAACCGTGCAGCCATCAGTCTGTCACCGACGTTCATAATTTTGCGGTTACGGGCGTTCATGTCCGCAATGGTCTTATGCCATGATCAGGTCAGGCGAAAGAGGACGCATGTTCGCCCGGCCGTTGGGAGATGTCGATGAGTGAGCAGACTCTAGGCTCCGAACCGATTCCGCCGCGCTCCGGTCCGCGCGCCAAGGCCAGCAGTGTCCTCGAAGACGCCTTTCTGCCCGTCACGCCCGAGGGGAACGTCAAGCCGCCGCTTCCCGAATCGACTGACGCGCTACTCGCTTCGGCCGAGCCCAATGTCGAGAAGGACACCGCGCCGGAAGGCGAGGCGTCAGTCCAGCCGGCGGCCGCGACCGGCGCCAGTGCGAGCCCCTTCGACCTGGGGGTCTTCACGGCCGAGCAGCGCGCTCAGCTCGAGAAGCTGTCGACGAACGTGGCGCGGGCGGCCCTCGCCGCCCAGGGCGCCATCGCCGAGGTGGCGCTCAAGCAGGCCGAGCGGCCATCCGCTCTGACGCCCGATCCGTTCAACGTCGCGCCGGCGCTGACCGACGTGATCGGCCGCCTCGCCGCCCAGCCCGACCGGCTGATGCGCGCCCAGGCCAACCTGTTCACGAGCTATATGGATCTTTGGCAGACGACGACGCGCAAGCTGGCCGGCGAGACGGTCGAGCCGGTGGTCAAGCCTGCCCGAGGAGATCGCCGGTTCGCCGACGCGGAGTGGAGCGAGCATCCGGTCTTCGATGCGATCAAGCAGGCCTATCTGCTGTCGTCGAACTGGATGAACGACCTGCTGGCCAACGTCGACGGGGTCGACCCCCTGGAAAAGCGGCGTGTCGAGTTCTTCACCCGCCTGCTCACGGACGCTTTTGCGCCATCCAACTTCCTGACCTCCAACCCTGTCGCGCTGAAGGCGCTGCTGTCGAGCGGCGGCGAGAGCCTGGTGCGCGGGATGGAGAACTTCGCCTCCGACCTGAAGCGCGGTCACGGCGACCTGGCGATCAGCCAGACCGCCTATGCCGACTTCGAACTGGGGCGGAACGTGGCCACCGCGCCCGGCAAGGTCGTGTACCGCAACGAGCTGATCGAGCTTTTGCAGTTCTCGCCGGCGACCGAGGAGGTCCACCAGATCCCGCTGGTGATCTTCCCGCCCTGGATCAACAAGTACTACATCCTCGACCTGACGCCGGAGAACTCGCTGATCCGCTGGCTGACCCAGCAGGGGATCACCGTGTTCCTGGCGTCGTGGGTCAATCCGGACGCCAGCCTCTCCGGCAAGACCTTCGAAGACTACATGCGCCAGGGCATCTACGAGGGCACGGCCGCGGCGATGCAGCAGTCGGGCGCGAGCCAGGTGAACACTGTCGGCTACTGCATCGGCGGCTCGCTGCTGGGCGTTACGCTGGCCCACATGGCCCAGAAGGGCGTCAGCCCGATTGCGTCGGCGACCTTCTTCACCGCCCAGCAGGATTTCTCGGAAGCGGGCGACCTGCTGCTGTTCACCAACGAGTCCTGGCTCGGCGAGCTGGAACGGCGGATGGACGCCGGCGGCGGCGTGCTGGACGGCCAGGCGCTGTCCGAGACCTTCAACGCGCTCCGCTCGAACGACCTGATCTGGACCTTCTTCGTCAACAACTACCTGCTTGGCCGGGAGCCGAAGGCCTTCGACCTGCTCTACTGGAACTCGGATGCGACCCGCATGCCGAAGACCCTGCACCTCTACTACCTGCGCAAGTTCTACATGGAGAACGCCTTCTCCAGGGGCGAGCTCGTCATCGACGGCGTGAAGCTGAACCTCGGCGACGTAAAGGTTCCGGTCTACATGCAGTCCTCGCGCGAGGACCACATCGCGCCCGCCGTCTCGGTCTACAAGGGCGCGCGGCTGTTCGGCGGGCCGGTCACCTACATGCTCGGCGGCTCTGGCCACATCGCCGGGGTGATCAATCCCCCATCGGCGAATAAGTACCAGTACTGGACCAACGACGGGATCGACCTGCCGGAGACGCTCAAGGACTGGCACGCGACGGCGACCGAAACACCCGGCTCCTGGTGGCCGCACTGGGCGGAGTGGCTGAAGGCGAAATCTGGGCCGATGGTCCCCGCCCGCGATCCGGCGGCCGGTCCCCTGCCCGCACTCGGCGACGCGCCTGGCGAGTACGTGCGAGTGCGAAGCTAGGGTCCGCTCTTTGGCTTCCCGGTCGGCGCCAAGGCCGATCCGGGACCCAGAACCACATTCACCGCAAGACCAGCTGGATCCGGCTCCGCGCTCCTCCGCGGCCGTGCCGCCAAACACGTTGCTATCTTTTAATACCCACTAGCTTGTGTCGCACGGTACCTAGCGCTAAAAGGCTCCTCGAAGGAGCGCATCCGTGCCCGAAGCCATCGACATTCAGCTGAAGAAGGGCGCGCTCGAGCTCTGCGTCCTGGCGCTACTCTCGGCCCACGACAGCTATGCCTACGAAATCGCCAGCCGCCTCGCCAACGCCATCGGCATGGGTGAAGGCACCATCTATCCGCTCATGCGCCGCCTGCAGAACGACGGGCTGGTGGACACCTACCTGGTGGAGTCCTCGTCTGGGCCGCCTCGGAAGTACTACCGGCTCACCGACGCCGGAAAGGCGAGCTTCGCCTCGCAAAAGGCCGCCTGGGCCACGTTCTCCCAGGCCATGCATGACATTCTGGGAGCGACGACATGACCCGCGAGGCGTTCATCGCCCGGCTGCGCGAGGGGCTGCGAGGGCTGCCGGCGCACGCCGTCGCCGACATCGTGGCCGACTACGAGACCCATTTCGCCGACGGCGTCGCCGCCGGCCGCAGCGAGGACGAGGTGGCCGCTGGTCTCGGCGACCCCGCCCGGCTGGCCCGAGAGCTGCGCGCCGAGACCGGCCTGAAGCGCTGGGAGCAGGAGCGCAGCCCCGGCGGCGCCATCTCCGCCGTCGTCGCCGTGCTTGGCCTGGGCGCCTTCGACCTGTTCATTCTGCTGCCAGTGCTGATGGCGGTCGGCGGGGCAGTGTTCGGCGTCGGGATCGCCTCGATCGCGGGCCTGTTCGCAGGCGGGGCGATGTTCGCGGCGGGTCCCTTCACCGACTTCCCCGGCGGCCCCGCCGCAGCCCTGCTCGGCGGCCTAGGGATCATGTCGGGCGCGACCGCGCTCGGCGCCGTGGTCGTCCTGGTGTGCATCGGCATCGTCAACGCGCTCGTCTGGTACGCCCGCCTGCACTTCCGCCTGCTGAAGCCGGCGCTGGAGCCCAAGACTGAAGGAGCCGCCCAATGATCCGCGCTCTCGTCATCGTCGCCGTGGCCGGTTTCCTCATGGCGGTCGGCTGCATCTCGGCCGCCGTCGCGATCGGCGGGCCCGAGGCCGTCCAGCGCAGCGGTTGGATGTGGTCTTGGGACGGGGACGAACGTCCCTCGTGGGGTCCCTGGCATCGTTGGCATGGCTGGCGCAGCCACGAGGCGAGCGGTCCGCAGGCGCAGCGCGACTTTCCGTGGAGCGGCGGCGACAAGCTGGAAGTGAACGCCCCGGCGGAGATCGAATACATCCAGGCGGCCGGCCCCGCCAAGTTCACCATCAGCGGCCCGACCGCGCTGCTGAACCGGGTGCGGGTCGAGGGCGGCCGCGTCAGCCTCCTGCCGGGCGGCCACGCTCGGAACGCGCTCCACATCCGGCTCAGCGCGCCGGCCGTGAAGCGGTTCGAGCTGAACGGCGCCGATCGGCTCAAGATCAGCGGCTACAAGCAGGACCAGCTCGAACTGAACGCCAGCGGACACGCCGAGATCACCGCATCGGGCGAGACCAAGTCGGTGAAGCTGCGGGTCTCAGGAGCGGGCGAGGCTGATCTCTCCGAGCTCAAGACCGCCGGCGCGGAAATCGCCATCAGCGGCGCAGGCCAGGCGACCGTCGGCCCGACCGAATGGGCACGGATCGACATCTCCGGAATGGGGGACGTCGACCTGCTGACCCGACCCAAGCAGCTGGAAACCAACATCTCTGGCGCAGGCCGCATCCAGACGCCTGACGCCGACGAGGACGCGGGGCATGACGCCGCGCCTGATCGGGGACCGAAACGTACGACGTAGCCGCGAGCTCTGCCCTCACTCTGGCAGGAAAGAGGCCTGTCTATCCCCGCACAAACTTCAGGGCCGCGCCGTTGTTGCAGTAGCGCAGTCCGGTCGGCTGCGGCCCGTCGTCGAACAGGTGACCCTGGTGGCCCAGGCATTGGGCGCAATGATATTCCGTGCGCGCCATCAACAGCTTGCGATCAGTCTTGGTGGCGACAGCGCCCGAGATCGCCTGGTAGAAGCTCGGCCACCCCGTCCCGCTCTCGAACTTCCAGGCGGAACGGAACAACGGCAGGCCGCAGCCGGCGCAGGCGAACACGCCCTTGCCATGCTCCTTGAGCAGCGGACTCGTCCCCGGCGCCTCCGTCGCCTCATGCCGCAACACTTGATACGCATCGGGCGCGAGCCGCGACTTCCACTGCGCGTCAGAGAACTTGCGCCAGGGCGAGACGGCGTAGCGGTCGGCCGCTAGCGCTGTCACAGGCGCGAAAGCCGCAGCGGCGGCGGTGACCAGGAGAGATCTGCGATCGAGCTGCATGTCGAAGTGTACGCCTGTCGCACGATTGCGGATGCGACGCCCGACGCCGAGCTCAAAAAAAGCCGCGCCCGAAGGCGCGGCAGTCAAAGGGAGGAAACGCCCAGGAAGGGCGAGAAAAAATCTAAGCACTGCTAAGACGGCTGGCAAGCGAAAAGCACGCCTGCGACGATCAGACCCTCAGAGGCCGGCCGCCTCATCGAGGCCGAGCATCAGGTTGAGGTTCTGCACCGCGGCGCCCGAGGCCCCCTTTCCCAGGTTGTCGAGCAGGGCCACGAGCCGAGCCTGATCGCCCGCCGCATTGCCGAACACGAACAGCTTCATGCGGTTGGTGCCGTTGAGCGCCTCAGGGTCAAGATCGAGCACGTAGCCCCCTGCCCCAGCTCGCGTCTTCTGCAGCTCGGCGCATTCGGCGCCGCTCGCCACCTCGACGAAGGCCTCGCCTGCATAGGCCGCCGCAAGTTCCACATGCAGATCGGCAGGCTTCGGCGCGCCTGGAATCGCCCAGAGCTGCAACGGAACCTCGACGACCATGCCCTGGGCGAAGCGGCCCACCGACGGCGCAAACAGCGGCGCATGGCCGAGACCGCTGTAGACCTGCATTTCCGACAAGTGCTTGTGCGCGAGATTGAGGCCGTAGACGCGGAAGGCGTCGTTCGTGCCGGCCGGCGCCGCCTTGGTCTCGAATTCCTCGATCAGCCCCCGCCCACCGCCGGAATAGCCGGAGATGGCGTTCACCGTGACCGGGAACTCCGGCGACACGAGGCCCGCCTGCACCAGCGGCCGCATCAACCCGATGAAACCCGTCGGATAGCAGCCCGGGTTCGCGACCCGCGTCGCGCCGCTGATCTCATCCCGCTGGGTCATCGACATCTCAGGAAAGCCGTACGCCCAGCCCGGCGCAACCCGGTGGGCCGTGGAGGCGTCAATCACCTTCACCCGGTTCGACGAGATCATCCCCACCGCCTCGCGCGCGGCGTCGTCCGGAAGGCAAAGCACCACGGCGTCGACGGCGTTCAACAGTTCTGCGCGCGCGGCCGGATCCTTTCGCCGCGCGGGATCGATCGAGACCAGCTCGATGTCGCTGCGGTCCTGCAGTCGCTCGCGGATCTGGAGGCCGGTGGTGCCGGCTTCGCCGTCGATGAAAACCGTGTGGGCCATGAGCTCGCTCGCAGGAGGAAGGACAAAGAGAAAGGGCGCTCCGGTTTCCCGAAGCGCCCTTCCGAAAAACGCGAGTGATCGCGCGCGGCGTCAGCGCTTCGAGAACTGGAAGCTGCGTCGGGCCTTGGCCTTGCCGTACTTCTTCCGCTCGACGACGCGCGGGTCGCGGGTCAGGAAGCCGTGCGGCTTGAGGACCGTGCGGAGGCCTGGCTCGTAATAGGTCAGCGCCTTGGCGATCCCGTGACGAACCGCGCCGGCTTGACCGGAGAGGCCCGAGCCTTCCACCGAGACGATCACGTCGAACTGGCCTAGGCGGTCGGCGATTTCCAGCGGCTGGGCGATCATCATGCGCAGCACCGGACGTGCGAAGTACACCGTCTGGTCGCGGCCATTGATGGTGATCTGACCCTTGCCCGGCTTGATCCAGACGCGAGCAACGGCGTTCTTGCGCTTGCCGGTCGCATAGGCCCGGCCCTGCGCATCGATCTTCGGCTCACGAACGACCTGTTCGGCGGCCTGGGTGCCCAGGCCGCGGAGAGCGTCGAAGCCCTCGCCCGTGGTGACAGGAGATTCCGACATTCTTACGCGCTCCGCACGTTCTTGGCGTTCAGATCGGCGAACGCGATGGACTCGGGGTTCTGCGCGGCGTGCGGATGCTCCGCGCCGTTGTAGATGCGCAGGTGTGTGAGCTGCTTGCGCGCCAGCGGGCTTTCCTTGGGAAGCATGCGCTCGACAGCCTTCTCCAGCACGCGCTCGGGGAAACGGCCGCCGAGGATCTTGCCCGCGGTGCGCTCTTTCACGCCGCCGGGGTGGCCGGTGTGCCAGTAGTAGATCTTGTCGGTCAGCTTGCGGCCGGTGAACTTCACCTTGTCGGCGTTGACGACGACGACGAAGTCGCCGCAGTCGACGTGCGGGGTGTAGTCGGGCCGATGCTTGCCGCGAAGGCGGTTGGCGATGAACGACGCGAGACGGCCGACGACGGCGTCCTGGGCGTCGATCACGATCCACTTCTTCTCGACCTCGGCGGGCTTCAGCGAAGCCGTGGTCTTCATCATGGGTGCGATCCGTTAGCTTGCCGGGACTTGATACGCGCCCCGAGTTGAGGCGCGCATATGCCTAGGGCGAGCGGCGAAGTCAAGACGCGGCGAATTCCGAGATGCACACAACTGCTAGCAAAAACAATGCTTTGACATGTGCGGTAAGATAATACCGTGCCTTTTTCGTCACATTCGCCGTGCGCGCCAGGCGAAGGCGACCGTCAGGCACAGGGTGAGCGCCGCCATCACCTGATGGGCGACGCCAAGAGCGATGGGAACGGCGAGCATCAGCGTCACCACGCCCAGCACGGCCTGCAACAATATCGCCGCAACTACGCCAAGCGCCAGGAACTTGGCGTCACGGGCAAGCTCGGTGGACCGCCAAGCGGCGACACCAAAGGTGATCGCAACCGCGAGCAGCAGATAGGCGACGAGCCGATGATGCATTTGCACCGCGGCCTGGCTGTGGGCGATCGTGGCCCAGATCCCGTGGCCTGCGTAGTCGCTCGGCCAATAGCGGCCGGCCATCAGCGGCCAGTCGTTGTAGATCAGGCCGGCGTGGTTGCCCGCGACCAGCGCGCCCAGCAGCACCTGGAAGAACACCAGGCCCACGAGCCACAGCGCGCGCCGGCCCCAGGGGCTCGGCAACGTCTGTCGCGCCCATCCGGCCCACGCGTCGAGCGCGGTCCAGACCAGCGCGCCCAGCAGGCCGAACGCCAGGCCCAGGTGAATCATCAGCCGCTCGGGCGCGACGTAGAGGCGCTGGGAAAGCCCGCTCGCCACCATCCACCATCCCACCAGCCCCTGAAGGCCGCCCAGGGCGAAGATGCCGACGAGCCGCAGCATGAGGCGCTGCGGGATCATCCGAAGCACCAGGAAGGCGACGAATGGAACGAAGAAGACAAAGCCGACCAGGCGTCCCAGCAGCCTGTGCGTCCATTCCCACCAATAGATCGACTGGAAGGCGCCCAGCGTCATGCCGCGGTTGATTTGCTGGTACTGCGGGATCGCCTGATAGCGCGTGAATTCAGCCTGCCATTCGGCGTGATTGAGCGGCGGGATGACCCCGCGCACCGGCTTCCATTCGGTGATCGAGAGACCCGACCCCGTCAACCGGGTCGAACCCCCGACGACGACCATCGCCAGCACCAGCGCCGCCACGACGAGCAGCCAGATGGCGACGGGGCGGGATCGATCGGAACGCAGGAAGGAAGTCATGGGGCGAGATGCGCGCCCTTTCCGTCTGAACGTGGCCGCTGGCTACCCGGAAATCGTCCGTTCGTCCACGCTTCCGCAGCGTCGATCTCGGCGCTATGAGCGGCGCATGCCCGCGCGCGTTCGCAAACTCATCGGCCTCTTCGGCATCCTGGCCTTCGTCGTGGCCTACGCCCTCGTCGCCTCGAAGATCGCCGATCACCTGCCCAACAACATGGCGATTCAGACCGTGTTCTACGTGGTCGTCGGCCTCGCCTGGGGCGTGCCGATCCTGCCGCTGATCAGCTGGATGAACCGCGGCCGGTGAGCCGAGCGCAGATTGCGCTTGCCCTCCCCCGCCGCTCCGCTAGAAGAACCGCCTCGCCGCGAGGCGTCGGAGCGTAGCGCAGTCTGGTAGCGCACTTGACTGGGGGTCAAGGGGTCGTGGGTTCGAATCCCGCCGCTCCGACCATCGCGAAGTCGGAAAATCCCCTCTAACATCAATAGCTTGAGCCACACCTCAAGCCTCGCAATGCGGCCCTCCGGGGCCGCCCGCAAGGCCTCCAGGTAGCAACTCAGGTAACTCGGATGTGAGAGGAACCTTGATGCTCATCGTTTCCACCGTCGGCGGCGGCGTGGCCGCGCTGGGCCTGGCTAAGCTGGCTTGGGCGATCCGCAGGGCTCTCATCACCCGAGCGCGCGTGCGCCGGCGCCTGCGGGCGATAGCCGCTCCACTTAGCTAGCGGGCGAGCTGCAGATGCCGTGGGCCTGTACGGCGATCCGCTTTCCGCGCCGGTTCTGTAGTTCGCAGCGGATCGCAATGGGAAGTCCGTCCGCCAGCGGCTTGTCTGCGAAAATGCCGAACGACCTCAGGCCCGCCCTCGATGCGTGAGCGTCGATTGGAAGCGCCGGGCGCACTATAGCCGCCCTTTGAGCACCACCTCCGCCGTCGAGCTTGACCCTCGCTTTTGACGGCCTACTCGGAGCGATGCTGACGAGCGCCCAATCAGCATTGTGGCTTTGCAGGATCTGCAGAATGCATGCGACCTCCCGCCCATCCCCGACGAGTGTTGCTTGCACCGCAAGTGCTGGGCGGCCCAGGCGACGGTCGCGGCGGACTGTGTAAGCAAAGCCTGCGCCTGCTAGAACAGCGGCCGCGACTGATGCTGCCAAGTTCCAGCTCTCCAGTGCGCTCATAGCTTCGTGGCCATGATCTCCAGCGCCGCCGCCACCATGGCCCTGATCGCCTCCGGCCGGCTCAGTTGCTCTCGCTCACGACATATACCGGCGAGATCGACCACATGTCCTCAGCGACCATGCCGTAGTTGCGGTGGTGGGCCTGCGCGTCCGTCGCGGCCAGCGATTCCTCTTGGAAAAATCGCAGGTTGACGGCCAAGCCGTCCTTATCGGTGTCATAGGTCGCGAACCAACCGGCGAACATCTGCATCGCCTCTCGGGTGCTCACGTCGCCCAACTCGACGTTTCCATCGATGGTGAGGTTCAGCGGGTCGAATCGCTCAAGCAGGCGATCGATGTCGGCGATCCAGTGTAGGACGGACTCAGTCTGCTGCGCCGTTGTGTCAACGTTGTTCGTGAACATGCGCATGTCGCCGCTGCGAAGGCGCACGAGGGATCGTTTCCACATTCGGCGCCGCAGACGCGCCTCACGAAGCGTCTCGATCTGGGCGGGGCTCAGTTCGCCGCGAGCGGCCAACTCTTTCAGCCGCGCTTTATATCGCGCCTGCCGTTCTGCGTTCGACAAGACCATGCGTCGTTACTAACGCGCTTGACGGGTGTGGTCAATGGTGCGTTACTAACGACGGGCCAGAGCAAGGCGGCAACCTCGCTCCGGCCCTAACCGCAACCTTGTCGTTTGGAGGCAGAGGTCATGGCTGACGCCATTCATATCACGCCCGAAGTGTGCGCGCTGCTGGCGCGCTTCTTCCCCCGCTGGCCAGGCGACGCCGCCGAACCCGCCCTGCCCCCGCACAGCCCGTCCAAGCCCCTGCCGCCGGCCGCTGCGACCGTTCCTGTCGTCGCCGCTTCCCACGCTGCCGTTCTGGTCGCGACGCGCGAGCTGGTGGAGGCGTAGATGGCGGACGGATCACAGACCCTCAGCAAGCCAGCTAAGCCGCTTAACAGCCGCCAGAAGCGCCAGCTCATGGAAGCGGCGCTAGACCGCCTCCTGGGGGCCGTGGAGGGCGTCCTGGCCGATCTGGACGCCATTGACGGTGAAGCTGACTTAGAGCCGTCCTTGGGCTTCCTGGAGCGACCCTGTGGCCTCGCCAGCGCCAGCGGTGACCAGCGCGCGATGGCGCAGGGCGCGCGAGATGAGCGCGAGGTCGAGTGCGAAGACGAAGGCGCCGCTTGCGAGGATGAAGGGGCGATCACAGGGGATGACGAACCGTGGCTGAACCCATGCGTAGGCAACGGCTCCTATGATTTCCGAGATCTGGAGGGGGAAAGCGGGGAACGCGACGGCCAAGGCGGACGAATGGTGACGGATGGAGAGCGTCGAGCTTATTGGCGGCCCGGCGTCGGCGGCGAACAATACGATTTGACGCGAGGCAGTTCGCCCAAGACGCTGCCGGCACGGCGGTCACCTCATCAGAACGTCAGCGGCTATATCCCTGTGCGGGTGCTGCCATGATCGCCCTCCCCGCAAACTTCGCCCAGATGCCGGAAGACGAGCGCCTCGCCGCTGCCGCCTTGGCCATGTTCGCCAGCGCGCTCAAGGGCGTCCTGTCACCGAAAAAGCGGCGGCTAGTCCTGCAGGATCTCTTCCTGGAACTCGTCGAAGCCCAGCGCGAGAACATCACGCACCACAACGTGGTGAGCTTCGGGACGCGACAGGCGATCGAGAAGCGCGACGCCCGCCGGGAGCTGCTCCGCAAGGCCGCCGGCGTCGCCTACGGCATCGTCTGCAGCGAGCTCGATCGAATGCCCCGCCCTACCGAACAGGCGCGCAGCAAAGCTGGGATCAGCTAGCCCCGCGATTGATCGATCAGGAACCTCCCCGTTCCTGACGCGCTCTGTAGCCGGCAGCGCGGATCGCCCCCCGGACCGCAGTTGCAAAGCGTAAGAAGGCCCTCGGACACCAAGCCGGGGGCCTTTTCACATGAGCGTCGCCTGGGTCTGAAAACCGAAAGCCCGCCTCCTGGTCAGGGAGACGGGCCGCTTGCTAGCTTCCGGTGCCCCGGCGGGGCCTACGCTGGTCGCGCCGGAGCCAAACTGTGCTTTGGCAAAAGGGTTCCAGCTTTTTCGCCCGACAAGCGAAACAATTGGGTTGGCAGTGAGGGAACTCAACAGCTTGGCAATGGTTCGCCTCTCATGGGGAACAACCAGAAACTAATCGAGGCGGACTCCGCAGAGCGCCTGGCTAACTTGGTCAGCTATGCGCCTGATAAGCGAAAGCTGAGGGCCCAGGCTGCGAAGCTCCGCGAGGAAGTGGCTCAGGAGCGTGCACCAGCGCTCGGGCGAAGATGCGACTAGCCATTTGCCATGCGGCTGACCGTCCTAGAACGCGCCTTCGAACTCGCCCGCTCCGGCAAGTTCGCCTCACTTGGTGATGTGAAGCGGCAGTTGAAAGCAGAAGGTCTTCTCCTGTCGCAGATCCACGGACGCAGCCTTACAAGGCAGCTGAACGAACTCTGCAGGGCGTCTTGTGATCGAGGCGAGCCTCGTGGCGAACAGTGAACCGGATTTGGTCGGCCCTGCTTTGCAAGCTCGGCCGCCACAACTGGGAGGCTCATGCGCGCGGGTTTCACCTCGTTTGCAAGCGCTGCGGACGAATTGAATGGATCATCGAGAATGAGCGCAAGTGAAGTGCTCAACCCAAGCCGGTGAGCCGTCCCGAGGCAATCGGGGCGATGGTAGCGGCGGCGGTGAAGATCATGCACCCGGTCAGCCGATGAGCCGCAGGCAGCGCCGATCAGCCGGTCGCCGTGATCCGTGGTGGGCACGTCACGGAACCTGGCTGGTCGGCAGCTTGATCGTGATGGCCCTGCTCGCGCTCGTGCAGTGGCTCAAGCCGTGAATCGCTCGACGATGAGGTAGATGCGCACCCGCGCCGAAGCTCAGGCCCGCCACGATCGCCTACTGATTGGCTGCAACGTCTGCTGCGAGAGTCGCAGCCTCGAGGCGCGGAAGGTCTGCCGGGCTTTCCGGAACTGGCGGATCGAGGAGCTACAGCGGGCCGGCTTCTTCGCCTGCGCCTGTGGTCGGCCGCCGGCCGTCATGCTCTACACGCAGGGCATCGGCACGCTTGAGCTTCAGGTCGAGCGCTGGGCGGACGAAGGCCCCAGCGCGAGAGGGAGCGCCGGGGCCTAAGCCACCGAACAGACTAGGAGATGGGCTTGTCCCCTACTGGTACGCTGGGACCGCGCCCGACTTCGGCACTGCAAGATTTCGGCCATCGATCTCCGGCGCGGGGCCAAGCCGCCTGACAGGGGAAGGCCCTTGCACGGACGCACCCAGGCGTGGAACGGTTTTTTCGCTTAAGCTGGGGAGCTTGGATGTTGAAATTCGTCCGTGATGAGGAAGGCGCGGCCGCGGCGGAGTACGCCTTGATCCTCGCCGTCCTAGGCGTCGGAATCGCGATCTCGCTTGCGGCGCTGGGGCGCTCTATCGCGGACAGTATGTCGAACGCCGGTGTTCAGGTCGCGTCTGCTAGCGGGGCAAGCGCCAGCACGGCGCCGGCTAGCAGTGGGGCGACGTCGCCAAGCAGCAGCAACAACAACGGGGGCGGCAACAACGGCCAGGGCTCCGGCCAGGCCAACGGCAATCCGCCGGATGGGCGAGGCTCCGGGCCGCCAGACAGCCCGCCTGGCAAGCCCGCCGATCCCGGCAGCAACGGCAAGGGGAACAACAAGTAGCCGCGCCACGGCCGCACCCTGAGCACTATGGCGAGCACAAACCCTTGTGTTGAGATGCTCCCGGCGCCTTAGTGCGCGATGAGCAAAAAACTTTTCGGCCTGATCACGGCGGCTTGGCTCGCCTTCAGCGCCTTCTTCCTTCTCGCTGGGGACTGGCGGACCGCCGCCATGGCAGCCGCGAGCGGCGTATTCATCGCCGCATTGATGATCTGGCTCGGCGACAAGATCGAAGTGCCGTTCATCCGGCGCGGCTAAGCCGGGTTAGCCGCGGCATCAGCCAGACCTCATTCGCGAGGGCGATCCCGCGCACAGCACGAGGGGGATTCACGCCGAATCCCCTGCCCGGTGAGACGTGCTCGCCTGCTAGGCGAATTAGCTCCGGCCGTAGACCAGGAGCTTGCTGCCGGCGACGAGATTGCTGGCGGCGCCAGAGGTCTGCGCTGTGAGCGAAGTAATGGCCGCGGTGCTCAGCCAGGTGCCGTTCTGCATCCCAAGAACAGAGCCGACGTTGGTGGTTCCGTAGAAGCCGTCTGAAACGTTGACCATCTTTTTGTAGAAGCTGCCCGCATAGTCAAAGATGACAGCCTCAGCGACGGCGGGATAATTGGCGGCGGCTGAAGCGGCTGGCCCAACGGGAACCAACTGAAGCTGCGCGGTGCTGGCAGCCGCGCCGGAGGTGGCGGCGTTGGCGGCGTTGCCGCTGATGACGTGCAGCGCATAGTGGCTATTCGTGCTGTCGCCGTTCACCAGCATATCGATGCTATCGGTACCGGCCGCCTTCGCGGATCGACCGGAAAAGCGCACGACAAGGTCTGTGTAGCCGCTGGGAATGCTGGACACGGTGAGCGTGGGGCTGGAGCCCGAAGCGGTCGCGCTGCCGAGCAATGTGAGCGCCCCACCTGACACTGCGGAGACGGCCGACCAGCTCGGGTTCGCGCCCGCGCCGTTCGTCTGCAGCACTTGGCCCGCTGTGCCCGCCGCCAAGCGCGTCAGGTTGGTTCCGTCGAAGTAGAGAACATCGCCCTGGCTCAGGGTTAGAGCGTGAAGGTCCGCCAGCGAGCCGGTCGTACCGGGCCGATAGAGCCCGCTTTCAGGGCCGGCGCCGCTGGTGAAGTCTACTAGGGCGGGATAGGTCGTCGTCAAAGCTCAGGCTCCCTCGCGGGCAGGCGAAAGGCACCGCCACCTACTGTCGTGGTGACGCCGGCTTCTGCGGTGAGGTTGGCGACGGTGACCGGCGCGCGAACGATGACGTTATCGGTCATTGGCGGATCTCGCGCGTGGAAACGGCAGGGGCCGGGGGAGTAGTCCCAGCCGCCGCCTTCCGCGCCTCAGGGCGGTCATTTCCCTGCAGGGGCGAAGTCATTCGGACGCCACGCCAGGTGCGACGGTGGGATTGTCGAGCCAGCCGCTCAGCTCGCTCGCCGTCACCCCCGCCTCCTTCCGCAGCGTCTTGATCGCCTCCTCGACCGCCATGCCGGCGATCATGTTGGCCTCCTCGCGAGCGTCCAGCGCCGCCACCTGTTCAGGCATCTTCTGGGCGACGTAGAAGCCGGCGGCCTGCTCGAGTCGATCCTGCTTCATCCCCGACAGGTAGGCGGGCGCCGTGATGACGGCCTCGAACACGGTGGGGTCACGTTCAACGATCGCTGGCGTCCGCTTCAGAGGGTCGAGGTCGCGGAACCATCGCCGGATCTCTTGCCGACGAAGCTCGCCCACGAGGTCGGAAGGGTCGATCTTCGGCCTTCCGAGGTTCTTGCGGGCCTGGCTGATCGCCTCCGCCTCGGCCACGACGGCTTTCCGGTGGCGTTCGATTTCACCCACCAGGCCGCGCGAGAGGTGGTCGCGCAGCGCCTGCGTGACGCCCTTCGGCGAGAGGGTGCCAGGCGCCTCGATATCCCGCTTCTGCGCCGCGATGCCGTCGGTGTAGGAGATCGCGCGATCGAACACGCCGCGGGTCTCTGGGCTCACGGCGCCGCCGAGAGCATCGAGGCGAACGGTCAAGGTTTTTAGGATCGTCATTGTCAGGCTGCCTGCGAGGTGGGGGTAACGGCTGCGGAGAAGTCTTCCTCGCCAAGGTCGCCAGGCATCTCAGCGAGGATCTGATCGAGCTCGCGCTCGGCGTCGAACTCGGGGGAAAGGATGCCCCGGCGCTTCATCTCGGACCAAAGCGTCGCTTGGGAGAGGTCGCCCTTCTCGCGCATGGTCAGGAGGGTCTGAGCGTCCGCCTCGCCGGCCACGTCGACGTCGAATTCATCTTCGATCTCGACTTCCGGCTGCGATACATCGCCGAGCGTGCAGGTGAAGGCCAGCGCCCGCTCGAGCGCATCTTTCAGGTTCAACGCCCACGCCGATATCACGCTGTTGGACCGCGAGGCCGCGAAGGCAGTGGCCACCACAGTGAGGTTGCCGGTCTGGGCGGTGAGCGGCTGGCGGCCGAGCTCGCGGAGTTGTTTCTCGGTCACCTCGATCTGGCCGGCCAGGAAGTTCAGCGAATGGCCCTGCGGCTCGACAAATTCCCACTTGCCACCGGCGCCGCCGTTCGGATTTGGCGGCGAGAAGAGAACCGAGCGGGGGCCGACGCGAACGTTCGTGCTCTTTAGCGGACCAAGGATCGATCCCCTGCCCGGCGAGCATCGGAAACGCGACCATGCTCTTGGTCGCCTTGAGGTCGGCTTCCGCCTGATAGTGCTCGATCTGCAGATCGACGGCCGCCCTCAGTGGCGGCTCGAACCGCCACGAGCTGCCCTTCCGCCGGCCGGTGATGAACGGGACCAGTGGTATGACGCCGATGGAGATCACGCCGCTGTCGACGAGCTCCCATGTGGTCGCGCCCCGATCGCCTTCGCGCTCGTAGAGCTGCCAATGCGGGGGTCCGTACCCGCCATCTTCCTGCGGCGGTCGCTCGAGCACGCGAATCCGCTCGACGGCCTCCTCCTTGAAGCCGTCGCGCTGGACGAAAGTTTCCCGCCAACGGGCGTGGATGATCTCGACGTTGCCCTCGATCGAAGCGGTCGGACGTCGAGCATTTGGTCGGCGCTGATGCGGACCCAATAGGGCCGCCAGCGAAGGCGCCTCTGGTCAGCAAGCGTCTTAATCGCCGGGTTCGCCGTCGGCGCGTCCACCAGGATCCAGTCCAGGGCATTCTGCAGGCCATTGAGGAACACGTCGGCGGCGAAGACGTGCAGGCTGTTGCCCTGCCCGTCCACGTCCTCGGCGAAGTCCATCACCGCCTCGGACGAGCCAACCTTGACCGTGACTTCCTTGCGGAAGGGCTTGGCGGCCAAGCTGGTCAGGATGTCGGAGATGATGTTGGTGTATTTCGCCGTCCTGCGCCGATACTCGTAGGCGTAGTGCTGCTCGTCCGGAAACTTCGGCAGGAATCGCTCGCCGGCCGCACGGACGGCGTCAGCGCCGGCCGCCAGCGTCTCGATGGTCCGCCAGTAGTGCGACATGGCGTCGTGATCTGGCGACGGCGTATCGGGTCGGAAGTCAGCCATAGGCATAGGTTCCGCAAAGGGGGCTGACGTCGCCGCGGGCGCCCGTCAGGCAGTAGGAGGAGAAGACCGGGCCCGTAGAGACACGCCCCCCGGATGCACGGCGACAGAGCGCCGGCCGCTGCGTTGGCCAGGTCGTCGTGACCACCGGGCGCATGGTCGATGCTCTCGCGCCCTCCGCGAGCCACGCGGCGTTCCAGGCCGACGAGCTGATTGACCAGCGGTGCGCTGTCGAGAAGGTCAGCCCGGCGGCTGTTCAGGACCGGCAGCAAATCCCTGTAGAGATCGGAGCGCGGCTGTTCAGCCAACCGATAGGTGACACCTTTCTTGCGGAACGGCTCGCGCGCCCACTCGCCGGCGTAGCGGTCACCTACGACCTCAGTCATGCCATAGTCGGCCAGCGTGCGGCAGAACTCCTCCACCACCGCCTCCGGGCTGAATGGCGGCTTACGCTCCCGCAGGGCGTCCAGCACCGCCAGCTCACCGTCGCCATGGGCGACCGCCAGCGTCATGGCGTCGTTCGAGCCGCCGGAGGGGTCGACAAAAGCGCGATAATTCACGCCCGGCACACGCGGGCGCTCATACACGCCCGCCGAGACGCACGCCTCCACTACCTCGAGCGTGACGAACGCTTCGATATCCGACCTGAACTCGGCCATGTACTCGGCCAGGGCGCTCGACCGGTCCCGCTCCAGCGCCGCGTCAATCACCGCCTGCGGAATGGTGGGGTTCATTTCCCGGGTGGAAGCCCGCCAGACCAGCGGCGCGCCATCCTTGCCCCAGTAGCGCTTGAAGGCGTCCCACAGGGCTCCGCGGCGGGCGTAGGGGCTGGACGCGCACAGCAGCACCGAACCAGGGATCGAGGCCATGCCGGGCCGGATCGCGTCCAAGATCGCATAGTCTGGTTCGGCGGCATCGTCCGTGCGGAGGAAGGCGATCTCGTCCACCAGCACGGCGGCGTAGGTGTAGCCGCGCGTCGTCCGGTAGGAGGCCGTTCCGACCTCGATCGTGACGCCATTCACCAGGTCGAAGGTGTCTGCCGTCTCCCGCTCCACCAGCTTCGCCAAGCTGGGGATCTTGGTGAGCATGGCGGCGATGTAGCGGAGGATCACGCGGGCCTGGCGGCGGTCGGCCGCGATCACCATCACCGTCGCCCGCTCGCCCGGCTGTAGGTGCTGCCGGTAGTCGCGAAAGCACGCGAGGAAGACGGCCACCAGGGCCATGATGAAGCTCTTCCCAGCCCGGCGGCCACAGCACAGCCAAGCCTCGCCGTGAGGGGCCTCAGGAGCGCTCTCGCGGCCCGTATGGCGGCGATAGAGGGCGAACTGCTCCTCATCCATCGGCAGGGCGAAGAGGGCCGCCAGGAAGGCCAGCCACGCGCCCCAGGTCCCACGGTCGCGGAACCACGGCGCGAACAGCAGCCGGCTTTCCGTGGCCTCGATCAGATTCATCGAGAGACGTTCCCCGCGATGATGTCCTGGAGGCTCGGCGTGACATCGCGCGCCCGGCGTTCCATGCCGATCGCCTCGAGGAGCCGGCGGAGGTTGCCGGCCGTCCGCTGGTAGAGGTCGAGCTCTTGCGGCAGCGCCTCGCCGGCCTCGGCGAACTTGGCCTCCATGCGCTCGAGTTCGACGGTCAGCGTGGCCACCCGGCGGACGATGGAGCGCTCGGCCTGGCTGATGCGATCCGCCCCGCCGAGATCGTCGACGTGCGCCTCGATCAGGTCGCGGAGGCGGCGAACCCAGGTCGTGCGGCCGTCCACGCCCGGCAGAATCGCCGAGCCGTTGCTCACGCGGGACCGGTGCGTCTGCTTGCTCGGGGCTATTTGGCCACCATCCGGGGGCATTCGTTACCTGCAAGAGCTACCTGAAATCGGCACAGCTCCAAAGGTACGTATTTTGTTTTGTATTTACAACGCTCTAACGAGAGCTAACGGGGGAGAACACCTGATGTTGGAGAAAAAGCCGCCTGAGGGGCGATTTGCGTTGCGCCGGTGACTTCCCCCTGAATGACGAGGGTCCAGGCCGACCATCAGGAGGCCGAAGGGCCCTTGGGGGTATGGGGGTGTGGTCTGACGGGGGGCCTGACATCGTCTGACAGGGGGTTCGACGGGGGGTCTGACGGGGGGTTCGACACCGTCTGACACGGGTCTGACGGGGGGTCTGACACTTAGCTCAAGGCTCTACTGCGACAAGCTTTCGGACTTCGCGACCTTTCCGCCCCGTCTCGGCGACGCGAAGCCGACCAGCCTCGAACAAGCGGTTCATGGCCTTGACGAAGGCATCGCGCCTGACGCCGCCGGATGTCGGATCCCGTGAGAAGACGGTGGGAGCGTAGTTCGAGCTGGGCTTATCTCCGACGTAGCGGCCTTGCGCTTCGTATCTGGAGAGCATGTGCAGGAAGAGCCCGTCGACCTCAGCCTCAGCGCTGGCGCGGTCGCGCGGGGCAGCACCCTCCTCCGGCACATAGACCCCGGCGCACCAGCGAGGGTTGAGGGCCAAGCCAGTCGGACCGTAATTCGCCTTCATCAGCTCCAGCACCTTGCGGTCAGGCGGGCCGTCATCGTCGCCCCTGCGCAGGTAGAGGCCGGCGCGCACGGCGTTGCGCCAATGGGTCGAGCCGCTCGACCCCGAGCCAGATGACATGCCCGAGAGGCTTGGGTGGCCCAGGATGACGACGGCGGTTTCGTGGTCGATGGCCAGTCGGCGCAGCATGCCGATGAAGCCGCGGGCCTGGGTGCGGCTGATCTCCTGACCGCCGAAGACGTCGGCGCGACTGTCCAGCACCACCACGGCCGGCTTGATCGCCTTCACGCCCGCCACAAGCTGCGCCCACCGCTCGGTCGCAACGATGGTGTCCTCCCGGCCTGGGGCGACTAGCGCGGGGTCTTCGATAGCCAGCGGCCAGAGGTGCAGGTCCGCCATGTCCTCGTAGGAAACGCCGAGGTGCACGCCGATGGCGTCGACCCGCCGGTGGAGCTCGTCCAGATCGTCCTCGGACGCGAGGTAGATGGCGGGGCCGCGCGCGACGGGCTGATCGAGCCAGGATCGGCCGGTGGCGGCTGCGGCGCAAAGCTGCAAACCGAGGGTCGTCTTACCGGCGCCGCCGTCGCCGTCGATGCTGGAGACCTGATTCGCGGGGAGCCAGTCGCGCACCAGCCACGGCCGGGGTTTCAATTCCCGCGCCGCAAGCTCGGCAGCCGAGTACATGCGCGGGCCGGTGGGGAGTGCGTTCAAGCGAGGCCCTCCACCGGCAGCCGGCCGCCATGCTGGCGCAAAAGCTCGATCTCCATGTGTGCGAGCGTCAGGTCCGCCTGCCAGATCGACGCGGCGTAGCCGATAGCGTCGTAGACCGCGCCGCGCGGGAGATCGGGGAAGTGGCGCCGCAGCGCCGCGGCGAGCGCGGGGCCGCTCAAGCCGCTCGTCATGCAATCCGCGGCCTGGAACGCCGGGAGCGAGCCGCGCTTCTCCTGCTCGCGGCACTGGCGGCTGTATTCGATGGCCGCCTTAATATCGAGCTCTGGGACGGGCTTGCTCATGCGATGAGTCCCCGCCGCGCCGCCTCGTCACGAGCTCGCTCGAGAGCGTCGATCAATTGCGGCAGTCGGTCGATGCGGAGCGCGAGGCCCTTCTTCGTCGGATGGCGATCGCCGTCGCCCAAGTCCGCGAAGATCCGAAGATCGATCAGTGAGGCGCCGCGAAATTCCGACAGCGCGACGCGCACCTCTTCGGCAGCGTTCTTCGGCACCGCTCCGATCAGATCGTAAGCGTCATCCATGGACCACCTCCAGGCCGAGGAAGTGGCCGTCGTCGTTGAAGAGGGTTCGGAGGGTCAGCCTTGCGGCCGATTTCCGCAGGTCATATTCTCTGGACCGCTCGCCGGCACGCTGAGCACTTCCAGAGCCCCGGCCGCCCTTCCACGGCGCCGGGGTTCGTTGCTGCTGGGGCATGCGTCAGGCGGCCTGGACCTGCTCATGCTCGCCATGCTTTCGGGCCGAGGCGTTTCGCCGAGCCTGAAGCCAACTCTCGATCTGCTCCGCATCCCAGACGCGCACAGCCGGGCTGAGCAGGTAACCCGGCGGGAAACCCTGATTGTCGACCAGCCGCTTTAGCTGAGGCCAGCTTGTAACGACCTGGGCCTGCTTCAGATCGGCGAACCGGAGAAGCTTGATCTGTGGCACGAAAACCTCCGTTGCACATGTCAGTGCTTGGAGGTTGCGAGCGCTCAAATTGCGCCGGCTAGATAGGCGGAATTACGCGGCCGCCTATCTCCCGAGCCGTCTATTTCCGACGGGGCGCTTCAGTTCGTTGGGCCAAGCTTTCCTCTGCTCTCTAGCCCAGTCGCGGCCGAGGTTCCGGCTGCCCGCCCACTCGATCGTTTCCTCTATTGTCATTGGCCCCTCGCTCGAGGCGGCCCGGCGCCGCGCCTCCGCAAGTAGATCTGCCTTATCGGACGGGCGTGGAGACAAGCGCTGAGGCGGCGGAGCCAGCTCTGGCCGCGACGCCTTAATAACCAGCTCCCCCTCAGGTCTGTAGTGGCCCTGACGGGGAGTGGTGAAGGTCTTGAGCGCCTTCCCGGCGACATTGCTCAGCCAGAACTCGCTTTCGAGCAGATATGTTCGTCCGGTTTGCCGGTCTAAAGCACCCGCGGATCGCTCTCCGCCGACCAATTGATTGTGGAGGCGTTCAAGCGCTCTGTCCCACCGGAGGCGAGCCGCCCTCTCCTCTTGATATCTGGGGTCGTGAGGGTCGCCATAGGGCCAGCGCTTACGCGGATCGGGTTCTGGGGCGAAGACCACGCCGCCCGCGCCAGAGCCGCTAGCCCCCCTTCCTGGAGTTACCTTGGCGAGCTCGAATTCTTCTGCGGAAATGAGACCAGGCCTCGCGCTTTGCTCTGCACCGGTCCACGCTTCACCGCACATGCCGCGGCCAACCTGCTCAATGGTGTTCGCACACGAGATCCAACCAGGAGGATAGAGCTTCATGCCCGCCTCCCCTTCATGTCGATGACATTCAGACCGCAGAGCCGCTCGACAACGCCTGCCCATGCCGCAAGCGCGGCTCGCTTCTCCGGATCGCTGCTGTAGCGGTCGTAGAGCCGCGTCATTCCTCCTTCTGCGTGGTTGAGAATCTTCGACACGGTGAGCCGGTCGGCTCGCGCCTCGCCCATTACGTCGGCGTCGCGGAGGTGTGTGGCGACGGAGCGGCGGAGATCGTGCAGCGTCCACTCGGGCAAGCCGTACTTCTTGAGGATCTCTGCCCTGGCCTCCCGGCTCGGGCCGCCCTCGGCCTTCAGCGCTGGCTCGTCGGCCGCCTTTGCGGCTTGCTCGGCGATAATCCAGTCGAGGCGATCCTTCATGCGTGACCAGCCGCTCACCGGCGCCGGCGGGGCCTTCGGGTCTACCTTCTCGCCTTTCTTCGCCGCGCGCTTGCCGGTAGTGAACAGTAGCGGCGAGTCCCCGATCTTCTCCAGGCCGTCTATGATCGAGACAGCCCGCGGGCTGAGCGGGATCAGGTGGCCCTTCCCCCGCTTGGCGCGGCTGTCGGGTAGCCTCCAGGCCGTCCCCTCGATCTCCGTTCGCACCAGCTCAGCCACTTCCGTGCGCCGCTGCGCCGTCAGGATCAGCAGCTTGACTAGGGGCCCATAGGGATAGCCCATGGCCTCGGCACCGGCCCAAACGCGCGCCAGCTCCAGCAGCGACAGAACGCGGTCGCGCTCCTCCTCTTGGGCCGGCGGGTCGATATCCATGGCTGGGTTCGCGGAGATCAGTTCATCTCGGACAGCCCAACGGAAGATCCGCCGCACCAGCGCCAACAGCCGATTCGCTGAAACGGGCGACGTGGCGTGCTTCGCGTTGATCAGCGCCCTGACGTCGGCGCGGGTAAGTTCGGCGATCGGCCGGTCTTTCCACGTGGCGAGGTCGACGCGCACCTTGCGCTCGAGCTCACCGCGCGATCGGAGGCCGCCGCCGCCACGCTTGGACGGATCCTTGAAGTAGGCCTCGGCGACCTCGCCGAAGGTCTTCGGTGTCTTGGCCCCGACCGGCTTCGGCGGAGGCGCAGCCGGGTCGACGCCGCGGGCCATGTCCGCCAGCATCGCTTGAGCCTTCTTGCGCGCCTCCTCCGGCCAGCACTCGCCGGGCCCAAGCGGATCATCGCGGGTGACGTGGAGCGCCGGATGCTTCCCCACCGTGCGGCGGACCAGCTTCTTGTTGACCCGGCGCGTGACGAAGTAGGTCCGCGCGCCACCGGCCGCGATGCGCAGACCGAAGCCCGGCAAGAGCTTGTCCCACACCTCGACCTGGCCCGCCTCTGGAGCTGCCCGGCGAGCGGCTTTGTCGTTCAGGGTGACCTTCGGCATCTGTTACCTGGACCCTTCTAGGTAACGCTCACCGCCGACCTTGGCGTTAGCGCATATTCGTCCAGGTAACACATTCCCCTCTGTGAGCAAGCGCTAAAATAGCGTATGTATGCTCTCGTTAGAGGGTAGTTCATGACTGGGGGTCAAGGGGTCGTGGGTTCTAAGCCCGCCGCTCCGACCATCGCGAAATCAAGCACTTAGCTGATTTTCCGAGGGTCGCCGATCTAGACGATCGCGCCGCCGCTCAAAGTCTGCCCGGTGATCTGCCGGCTGGCGGGCTGGCACAGAAACAGAATCGTGGCGGCGAGAAGCGTCAGGGAAATCCACCCTGACCGCGACGGCAGGTTCGAAGACGCCGAGATGGTCCTGGTCCGCCTGGCCGGCAGAACTCAGAGCCCCGCCATGCTCGCCGCGGTCGCCGCAGCGATCATGACCTCTGGCAGGGACTCCTGATCACACCAGACGTGGCGGGCGGCGCCCGGAGCGGCGCCGTCGCCCACCCTCCTACTTGACGGGCTTGGCGCCTGGGGCGCTGCAGCTGACGAACTTGCCCTTGCCGTCGCGACACTTGGCGGCCTTTGCCGGGGCGGCGGCCTTGCAGTGCGAGGCGGCGACGAACTTGCCGTTGTCGCGGCACTTGCCGCTCGTATCCAGCGTCGGGGCGGCGTAGGCCGCTGTGGCCAAGCCGCCAGCAATGGCGGCGATTGCAATCATTCGAAGTCTGCGCATGGCGTTCTCCTCGGGGACCACAAGTCCCAGCGAGGGAATGACGCCGTGATAGGTTCCGCGCCTCAGGCCGGCCGGCTCAACGTCTCGGGCCGCAGTCGCGGCGCTAGCGCTTCAGCAGCCCGTCCAGGCGCGCCTTGGCCGCCTGCAGGTCCGCCAGCGCGTCGGACAGGCGATCCCGCGCCGCGGCGTCCAGATCCCCGCCCAGAAGCTCGGTGAAGGTGGTTTCGGGCGGTGTCGCTTCACCTTGCCCGGCCGCGACTAGCCGCGCCACGCCCTGCTCTCGATGGAGCCGCTGCACGCCCTTGATGGTGTAGCCCTCGTCGTGCAGCAGGCGACGCACGCCCTTCAACACGGCGATGTCCTGAGGCCGATAGAACCGGCGCCCGCCGGCGCGCTTCATCGGGCGGATGAAGGCGAACTTGGTCTCCCAGAACCGCAGTACGTGCTGGGGCACGCTCAGCTCGTCGGCTGCTTCCGAAATCGTCCGAAAGGCTTCGGGGCCCTTCGTCACGGGATCTAGCTAAGCCTCACCGCGACAGGGCGCGGTCGACCCGCGCCTTCATGACCTGCGACGCCCGAAAGCCGATCACTCGTCTCGGCTCGATCGCCGCGGGCGCGCCGGTCTTCGGATTGCGCCCCATTCGCGCGTTCTTGGCGCGAACTTGGAAGACGCCGAATCCGGAAAGCTTGACCTGCTCCCCCTGCTCAAGCGCCTGCGCCATCAGCTCGAGCACGCGTTCCACCAGCTCGCCGCAATCTTGCCGGGTAAGGCCCACTTCCTCGTGGACCGCCTCACACAGGTCGGCACGGGTGACGGTCGCGCCCTTCATCCTTTGCTCGTTCTCTGCGGCAATGCTGTTCATGTCCCTTGATTGTCCCATCAGGTCAAAGACTTCAAGGCTTCGTTTGGCGAACCCGCTTAGCAGGCCTCAATAGCGGACGACGCAAGCGCCCCAGGTCAGCCCACCGCCCATGGCTTCCATGAGCAACAGATCGCCCTTTTTGATTCGCCCATCACGCACCGCCTGATCCCACGCCAGGGGAATTGAGGCGGCCGAAGTGTTGGCGTGTTCGGCCACCGTGGTGATCACCTTGGCCTCGTCGATGCCCAGGCGGCGCGCCACGCCCTCAAGAATGCGCAGGTTGGCCTGGTGCGGGATGAACCAGTCCACCTCGGAGAGCTCGACGCCGGCGTCGGCGGCGGCGGCGGTGATCGCTTCGGAGATGTTGACCACGGCGTGGCGGAACACCTGGTTGCCTTGCATACGCAGGTGACCGATCTGGCCGGACGTCGAGACGCCGCCGTCGACGTAGAGCAGATCCTGCTTGGTGCCGTCGGCCATCAGCGCGAAGCCGAGCACCCCGCGATCCGTCTTGGCGCCCTCTCCCGGGCCGGTCTCCATGACGATGGCGCCGGCCCCGTCGCCGAATAGCACGCAGGTGCCGCGGTCGGTCCAGTCCATCAGCCGGGTCATTTCCTCGGCGCCGATCACCAGCGCGCACTTCGAACGCCCGCGCGCCACGAAGCCGTCGGCGACGGAGAGCGCATAGACGAAGCCGGAACACACCGCTTGGACATCGAAGGCCGGGCCGATCGGGCAGCCCAGCTTGCGCTGCACGATGGTGGCGGTGGCCGGAAAGGTCAGATCGGCTGTGGTGGTCGCGACGACGATCAGGTCGACGTCGTCGGGAGTCCGCCCGGCGCACTCCAGCGCCCGACGCGCGGCGGACACGGCGAGGTCGGAAACCGGTTGATCGTCCGCCGCGCGATGCCGTTTGCGGATGCCCGAGCGCTCGCGGATCCACTCGTCGGAGGTGTCGACGATCTGCGCGAGATCGTCGTTGGTCACGACGCGCTCGGGCAGGTAACCGCCAACTCCGGTCACGACGCTACGCAGCACCTTGGACACCTAAACTCCTCCTTCGGCGGGCCTCAGGCCCTGCTCGGCCATGGCCGTCGGCAGCCGGCGGATGTTCGTCTCGATCTCACCCGCAAAATTGCTGCGGGCAAGCTCGACGGCCACGAGAATGGCGTGGGCGTAATCCGTTTCGCCCGCCCCCCCATGGCACTTCAGCACCATGCCGTTCAAGCCCAGCAGGGGCGCGGCAGGCGGCGGGCTCAGCCGATCGCGGAAACGGCGCAGCGAGGAGCGGGCGAGCGCGGCGCCCAGGGCCCCAGTGAGGTTCGAGGTGAGTGCGGCCTTGAGCTCGTTGGTCACGAAGCGCGCGGCGCCCTCCATGGCTTTGAGCGCGACGTTGCCGGTGAAGCCGTCGGTCACCACCACGTCCACCACCCCCGCGGTGAGGTCGTCGCCCTCGACGAACCCCTTGTAGTTCAGGTCAAGGCCGCCCTCGCGCAGCAGCCGGTGGGCCTCGCGCACCTCTTCGTGGCCCTTCATCTCTTCCGAGCCGACGTTCAGGAGGCCGATCGTCGGATGCGGCACACCGTGGGCGGCGCGGTGGAACGCCTCGCCCATCACCGCGAACTCGATCAGCCGCTCGGCGTCGCAATCGACGTTGGCGCCGACGTCGAGGAAGGTGGTGATCCCGCGAGACGTCGGCAAGCTGGCCACCAAGGCCGGGCGCTCCAGATCCGCGCTCATGCGCAGGATCAACTTCGAGATCGCCATCAGCGCGCCGGTGTTGCCGGCCGACAGCGCCGCGGTCGCCTTGCCTGCGCGCAACGCCTCGACAGCGTTCCACATTGACGTTCCCTTCCCGCGCCGGAGCGCCTGGGCGGGCTTCTCGTCCATGCCGATGACGCGGTCGGCGTGGCGCACGTCCACGCGCTCGGCCAGCCCGCAGCACCGGTCGATCTGCGCCGCCAGGGTCGCTTCGTCGCCATGCAACAGGACGCGGATGGACGCCGGCAACGTGGCCAGAGCCTTGGCCACGGCGGGAATCACCACGGACGGCCCATGGTCTCCGCCCATGGCGTCGATCGAGATCACCAGAGGTTCGGTCAAGTCGGCCTTTAGTCCTTAGAGGCCCGGCGCACCCGGCTGTTCGCCGGCGACGCCCGTCCCTGCTGTTAATCCGCGATCGACGCGAGACGCCGGAATCGAGGCGACGATACGCCGGGGCTGGAAGGATGGAAACTGCGCCATTTTCACGGCTTTGGAGCCCGGTTCTTCAGGACCGCGAACGGCGACTGCGGCTTGTCCGGCGCTTCGTAGTCGAATTCGGCGCCGGGCTTACGCGGGAACGGATCGATCTCCAACGCCAGATGCTCGACGACATAGGCCGCGACATCGATCGCATCGCCCTCCAGCACGTCGGGCGGATCGGGCGCGTTGAGTTCGAGTTCGAGCTCATGAGCCGCGCCTTCGCTCGGTGCGTTCGGGCCACCGGCCGGCGTCAGCCGCACTTCGAACTCGCCGCTCAAAGGCTGCTGAAACGCCTCCAGGCTCACCGAGCAAAGCTGCTCGACGGTCGCCGCAAACCGGCCGACCAACTCGGCGCCATCCAGCCAGGGCCGAACGGTGACCTGCGCCGACAGCGCCGGCAGGCTCTCGAGACCGAGGTCGTGGGCGATGCGCGCACGCTCCGCCGCATCCGCCTCGAGCTCGAGGCGCACCGCGCCACGGGCGAGCTCGTGCAGGCGAATCTGGCGCCCCCATTCGCTCATGGCGCCCTCCAGTCCACGCGGCCAGCGAGCAGCCGTTCGACGGGCTGCGCCGCCAGGTGCGCCCGCTGGCCGAGGAGATAATCGGCGAGCGCCAGGACCGGCGGCGCCTCGATCCCGGCGTACACCGTCCGGGCCAGGAACTCGCACAGCGGCGCGGTGTCCGGCAGCGCGGCGAAAGCCGCCTGCGACGACTTGACCCGTCCAAAGAAGGCCTCGCCCAGCTTTCGCATCTTCTTGCCGACCGACAGGTCGCCCACGCCCATTTCGCGCAACGCGTTGTCCAGCGCCTTCACATAGGTGTCGAACAACGCCTGGGAGGCGTCCTTGGCCGGCTCGCCGGCCGCACTGAGTCGGTCGAGCAGCAGGATGACGTGGAGGCTGTAGATCTCGAAGCGCCCCTCGACGGTGTCCGGCGCGGCGAGCGCCTGATAGAGCGCCTTGGTGCGCGATTGTTCCACGGCCGAGGCGTAGAGCGTGCGGCCCAGATCGCGCAGCGGGTTCGCTCGGAACAGTCGTTTCAGCATCGGGGCCTCGATTTCGCCCGACCCTCGGGCTAAAGGCGGCATTGAACTAAGGGGCGGCGAGCGATAGGTCAAAGCCTCCAGAACGTCGAATGGGCTTTAAATCGCACATGTTTCGCCGCGTCTTGATCGCAGCCTGCACCGCGGGCCTCCTGGCGACCGGCGCTTGCGCGCCCATCACCAGCTATTCCGGCTTCCAGACCGTCGACGCCGACCCGGCGAAAGACGTGGCGCTGGACACCGACACCAAGTCGACGGTGCGCGCCAAGCTGGGCACGCCCTCGGCCACCTCCACCTTTGATCCGAACGTTTGGTTCTACATGAACCAGGTCAAGGAACGCGTCGCCTTCCAACGCCCGAAGGTGACGGCGCGCCACGTAACCGCCATCGCCTTCGACAAGGACAGCGAGAAGGTCACGGCGGTGAACAACTACACCCTCAAGGACGGCCGCGTGATCGCCTTCAACGAGCACGAGACCCCGACCCGCGGCCGTCAGCTGACCATCATGGAACAGATCCTGGGCACCGTCGGCCGCGGCAGCATGCTGCCCAACTCCGACGAAGGCGTCCCCGGCACCCGCCCCGGCGACCGTCGCTAGGGCCGGCGCGCCGCAGCTTCAGGACCGCGTTGCGAATGAAAAACGCCCCGGAGATTGCTCTCCGGGGCGTCGTTCGTTTCAACTCAGACTGAGCTTAACCGGCTGCGCCGTTCGCCAGCACCGCCAGCAACAGCAGGGCGACGATGTTGGTGATCTTGATCATCGGGTTCACAGCAGGGCCGGACGTGTCCTTGTACGGGTCGCCGACGGTGTCGCCGGTCACCGCCGCCTTGTGGGCGTCGGAACCCTTCTTGTGGACGATCCCGTCGGAGTCCTTGAACCCTTCCTCGATCAGCTTCTTGGCGTTGTCCCAGGCGCCGCCGCCGCTGGTCATCGAGATGGCGACGAACAGGCCGGTGACGATCACGCCCATCAGCATCGCGCCCAGGCACGCAAAGGCGTCGACCTTCCCGGCGATGGCGTTGATGACGAAGAACAGCACGATCGGGCTGGCGACCGGCAGTAGCGAGGGCACGATCATCTCCTTGATCGCGGCCTTCGTCAGGATGTCCACCGCCCGGCCGTATTCCGGCTTCACTTCGCCGGTCATGATGCCGGGGTTCTCTCGGAATTGCCGTCGGACCTCGACGACCACGGATTGCGCCGCGCGGCCCACGGCGGTCATCGACATGCCGCCGAACAGGAAGGGCAGCAGCCCCCCGAACAGCAGGCCCACGACCACGTAGGGATTGGAGAGATCGAAGCTGACCGCGCCGACGCCGTCGAAGAACGAGCCCGGCGTCGCGGTGGCGACGAAGTGCTTCAGGTCTTCGGTGTACGCAGCGAACAGCACCAGCGCGCCAAGGCCGGCCGAACCGATGGCGTAGCCCTTGGTGACGGCCTTGGTGGTGTTGCCGACGGCGTCGAGCGCATCGGTGGTGACGCGCACTTCCGGCGGCAGGCCCGCCATTTCGGCGATGCCGCCGGCGTTGTCGGTTACCGGGCCGAAGGCGTCCAGCGCGACGACGAAGCCAGCCAGGGACAGCATCGCCGTCGTTGCGATGGCGATGCCGTAAAGCCCCGCCAGGTTATAAGTCACGATGATGCCGACGATGATCACGATCGCCGGCGCCGCGCAGGCTTCCAGCGACATCGCCAGGCCTTGGATGACGTTCGTGCCGTGCCCGGATACCGAGGCCTGGGCCACCGATTTCACCGGCCGGAAATTGGTCCCGGTGTAGTACTCGGTGATCAGGACGATGAGTGCGGTGATGACGAGGCCGGTGATCGCGCACCAGAACAGCGACATGCTGCTGAAGCTCTTTTCGAAGACCGTGCCCGCATTGACCGTCAGCGTATCGGTGACGAGTGTCGGGATCAGGAAATAGAGTGCGATCGCCGACAGAACGCCGGTCACGATCAGGCCCTGATAGAGCGCGCCCATGATCGAGCCGCTCTTGCCCAGGCGCACGGCGAAGGTGCCGAGAATCGAGGTGACGATGCAGACGCCGCAGATGGCGAGCGGCAGCAGCATCAGGTTGCCGAGCAGCGCGGACGTCCCGAAGAAGATCGCCGCCAGCACCATGGTGGCGACGGTGGTCACCGCATAGGTCTCGAACAGGTCGGCGGCCATGCCGGCGCAGTCACCGACGTTGTCGCCCACGTTGTCGGCGATCGTGGCGGCGTTGCGGGGGTCATCTTCCGGAATTCCGGCCTCGACCTTGCCGACCATGTCGCCGCCGACGTCGGCGCCCTTGGTGAAGATGCCGCCCCCGAGGCGAGCGAAGATGGAGATCAGCGAGGCGCCGAAGCCCAGGCAGGTCAGCCCGGTGACGACCGCTCGGTCGTCGGGCCTGTAGCCCATGTTCGTCAGCGCGGCGTAGTAGCCCGCAACGCCGATGAGGGCGAAGCCCGCCACCAGCAGACCGGTGATCGCACCCGACGTGAAGGCCATCTTCAGACCCGCCGCAAGGCCGACGGAAGACGCCTGGGCCGTGCGCACATTGGCGCGGACCGAGATCAGCATGCCGGCGAAGCCGGCCGCGCCCGAAAGCACTGCGCCGATCACGAAGCCGACCGGTTGCTCCCAGCTGCGGAACAGAACGGCGAGTGCGATCAGCACGACCACGCCGACGATCGAGATGGCCGTGTACTGCCGCTTCAGATAGGCCTGCGCGCCTTCCTGAATGGCGGCGGCGATCTCCTGCATCCGGGCGTTGCCCGGCGATGCCTTCAGGAGCGAGGCGGTCTGAACGATGCCGTAAAGCACCGCCAGCGCTCCTGCGCCGATCACCAATAACAACGTTGAACTCATCAATGCGCCCCTTTGCGTTTGCGCAAGGCGGGCTCCGTCACCGGCGCGCGGCCGAGTCCTGAAGTATTCCCGCCCCGTTTCCCTCTTCCAGACGCCTGCTTTGGGGCGTTCCGGCTTTTTTGACCGCGGGAAGGTGCCAAGGAACGCCCGCCCGCGCAATGGCTGGCTGAGCTACAGGCCAGAACGCGGCTTCAGCGCCTCAGGTCGCGGGGATTCGCGCGCGGGGGCCGGCGCCCTGAGTGGTGATCGTCACAGAGCGCACCACTCCCGCTCCGGCGATGCCGGCGGCCGCCCGCATCATGGCGGCGTTCAGCCGCGGAAGGTCGAGCTTGGCGCGATCGTTTGGGACGGCGAACGAAGTCTGATGCCCAACCCGCACCAGCGCGTCGCGGAAGTAGGGCTCCTTGGCGCGCCAGCGCGACGTGTCGGCGTTGGCGCTGAGGTTCAGCCTGACCGACAGGAAGACGTAGTTCATCAGGCGACCGTCGACGACCACCGGCAGTGCGACGGGCTGCAGGTCGACATATTGCCCGACCTGCTTCTCGGCTGACGCCTTGCCCTCGGACGCAGCGGCCGGCCCTGCGACGAGCGCGAAGGCGAGGACGGTCAGGGCGCAGATCCGGCGAAGCATGCCGAGAATGTTAGGCCCGGCAGGTTTCCGCGAGGTTGAAGCGGAAAGCGCCACGGGAAGAACCGTGGTATGTTCCGTGGAGGGAGGATCCGGCGCATGGGAACGACGCGCCGACAGACGCTCAAAGCGCTGATCGCGTTCGGCGCGGCGGGCGCCCTTGTGTCGCCCGCGACGGCGGCCCTGGCCGAAGTTGCGGCCGGCGCCGGGCGCATTCCCGATCCCACGCCGGCGCGGCCCCTACCCAAACCCGAGCCCGAGGCCGCAGCCGAAGAGCCCGATGGCCAAGTGGCCGGCGGGCGCGACCGCAACGACCACCTCACGGCGCCGGTGACGCTCAATGGTCGCGGCCCCTACCCCTTCATCGTCGACACCGGGGCGAGCATCTCGTGCGTCGCGCACGACCTCGCCCTGGAGCTTAACCTGCCGATCCAGTCCGAACGACAGGTGCACACGATCGTCGGGTCCACGCCTCAGCCGGTCGCCATGGTCGACGAACTGCAGATCGGCGTGCGCCGGGCGCGGAAGATGTCCGCCCTGGCGCTAAAACTCGTGCAGCCGGGCGTGCAAGGCGTGCTGGCGGTAGACTGGCTGAAGGGCCAGCGGCTGACTCTCAACTTCGCCGCCAACCGGCTCGAGTTCGAACAGTCGCGCGACGAACGCAGCGCGCCGGGCGTCGTCGTCGTGCCGGCCCGCCGCCGTCATGGTCAGCTCACCATCGTCGACGCCGACCTTGGCGACCATCGCATCAGCGCCATGATCGACTCGGGCTCCGAAATCAGTCTGTGCAACAGCCACTTGCTCGACCTTCTGGACCGCAAGCGCTCGGTCGTCGAGCGCAAGCGGATCGAGATGGTGACGATTATCGGCGAGGTGTTCTCCGGCGAGCTCGTGATGCTGCCGTTCCTGCGACTCGGCGGTATGCATCTCGGCAACGTGCCGGTGGTGCATTCCGACACCCACGTCTTCCAGGTCTGGGGACTGAGCGACAAGCCCGCCGTGCTGCTCGGCATGGACCTGCTGCGGCAGTTCCGGGCCGTTTCGCTCGACTTCGGGCGCAGCCAGGTCCGGTTCGACTTGCCGCCCGGCGCCTCGACGGCCGCCTGACCTAGCGCGGGTGCGCCTGCGCGAGCGCTCTGTTCTCCGCCCGGATGCGAACCGCTAGCATCGCGGCGTTCAGCGCCGTGAACACCAGCGCATAAAGCGGCAGGTTGAAGACCAGCGGCAGGACCGCGAGCTCACCGGCCACGACGACGTAGTTGGGATGCCACACGAAGCGATACGGCCCGCGGCGAACGAGTGACTCACCTGGCAAAGTGAGAATCCGCGTGGTCCAGCGCGCGCCGAGGCTGGCCATCGTCCATACCCGAAGCCCCTGCAAAACGAGGTAGACGCCAAGCCAAGCGAGGCTCGCCGGTCTCCCCCAAGCGAGCGCCCAGAGCCCGATCAGCCAAGCCGCGTGCAGGACGACAATCAGGGGATAGTGGCCGGCCCCACTCTCCACCGCGCCACGGGCCAGCAAGCGCCGCGTGTTGCGCCGCGCGATCGCCAGCTCCAGCACACGCTGCGCCGTGACCAGGGCCAGAATGACGATCGAAAGTGTCACGCCGCCAAAGTCGCGGTGCTCGCGGTGAATCCGGGGCCCAGCGCCGTCAGCACCGAACGCTTCGGCAGGCCGGCGCGGCGAGCGCGGTCGAGCACATAGAGCACTGTCGGCGAGGACATGTTGCCGTGGTCGGCGAGCACCGCGCGCTCATGATCCAGCGCCCCCTGCCCCAGTTGCAGCGAAGCTTCCAGCGCCTCGATGACCTTGGCGCCGCCGGGGTGGCAGAGAAAGCGATCGACGTCGGCAAGGGCCAGCCCATCTCGCGCCAGCATGGCCTCCATCGCCGGCGCCAGATGCCGCCTCGCGAACGGCGGGATCGACTGGGCGAAGATCACGCCCAGCCCTTCCGGATCGACACGCCATCCCATGATGTCGAGGCTGTCAGGCCAGGTGTGCTCGGCCGCGCTCACCAGTTGGGCGAGGCCGCCCTCCCCCGTCTGCAACACGGCGGCGGCGGCCCCATCACCGAACAGGGCGGTTGCGACGATGTCCGCTTTCGACGGGCGCTCGAGCCGGAAGGAGGGCGTGCAGAGCTCCAGGCAGACCATCAGCACGCGCGAGCCCGCTTCCGCGGCCGCCAGCCTGGCCGCCAGCGACAGCCCCGTCACGCCGCCCGCGCAGCCCAGGCCGAATATTGGAACCCGACGCGCGTCGGTGCGAAAACCGAGTGCGCCTGCGCAGCGCGCCTCCAGGCTGGGCGTAGCGATGCCGGTGGAGGAGACCGTAACCAGGGTGTCGATGTGGGCGCCGTTCAGGCCCGCAGCCTCCAGCGCGTCTGCCGCGGCCCTGCTGTAGAGCTGCATCGCGCCGTCCAGATAGGCGTCGTTGCGCTCCGCCCAGTCCCGAGGTTCGAAGAACCACTCGATCGGCCGCACCGCCTGACGCGTGCGGATGCCGGTGTTTTCGAACACCGGCGCCATTCTCTCGAATTGCGGGAATCGATCGCGAAACAGCATCTGGGCGGCCGCCACCACATCGGTCTGACGCAACTCATAGGGCGCCTGGGCCGTGACAAGGGACAACAGCCCCACGGGCGTGGTCATTCACCGTCTCCTGCCGCCCGTCGCTTCAGCGCAGGCAGCCTACGACGGTTCCGACGGCGGTCAAATGTGCCGCCACCCCCCTTTGCCGACGTCGACAAGCCGGCCAGCGGCGCGGACCTCGACACCTTCGCCTTCGATGACCTCGCCGATCACCGCGAAGCCCGCGGGCTTCGGCTCGTCGGGAGCGATGGTGCAGATCACCTCATAGTCGTCGCCGCCCGTCCCCAGCCGAATCAGGGCGTCCTGCGGATCTGGCTGCTGCTCCAGCCAGGTCGCGGCCGCGCCCGAAAGCGGCAGTTCGTCGAGATCGACAATCAGCCCCACGCCGCTCGCCTTGGCGATGTGGCCGGCGTCGGCGACCAGACCGTCGGAGACGTCCGCCGCCGCCGTCGCCCAGGCGCGGAGCGCGCCGCGCAGATCGAGCCTCGGCTGCGGCAGGCGGTATCGGAACGCCAGAAAGCCATCGGGGTCGGGGATCGCGCCTTGCGCCGCCGCCAAGCCAAGGGCGCCGTCGCCGATGGTCCCGCTGACCAGCAGACGATCGCCCGGCTGAGCCCCCGACCGGCGCACCATGCGCCCCTTCGGCGCCCAGCCGAGCGCGGTCAGGCTCAGCGTGAACGGCCCATCGGTGACGACCGTGTCGCCGCCCAGCAGGTGCACGTCGTAGCTTTCCAGGTCCGCGGCAAGGCCCATGGCGAAGCGTTCGCGGTAGCGGACATCGGCGGCGCCCGGCCACGCCACCGCCAGCAGGCACCCGAACGGCTCCGCCGCCTTGGCCGCGAGGTCGGAGAGGTTCACGCGCAACAGCTTGCGGGCCACCAGGTCGGGTGACTCGCCGCGCAGAAAGTGCACGCCCTCGACCAGCGCGTCCTTGGTGATCACCAGGTCATAGCCAGGCCGCGACGGCACGATGGCCGCATCATCGAGCAAGTCCAGCGCGCCCGGCGCGCCCCGCGTCAGCGGCCGGAAGAGGCGTTCGATCTCGCCGAATTCGTCAGCGCCGGACATCCTGGGCCATCCCGTCGAGCGCACCGTTCACAAAGCCGGGTTCCGGCCCCTCGAAGAAGGATTTGGCGAGTTCGACGTATTCGTCGATCACCACCTCGGTCGGCACGTCGGGCCGGTGGGCGAGTTCGTAGGCGCCGGCCCGCAGGATCGCCCGCACCGTGGCGTCGATACGCTCCAACCGCCAGTTCTGCGCCAGCCTGCGCGCCACGGCGCTGTCCAACTCGCGCTGGTTGGCGACCACGCCGCGCACCAAGTCCGCGAAGAACGGCTCGTCGGCCCCGGCCATCGTCATGTCCTCGACGTCGCGGTCGAAGCGGTGCTCGCTGAACTCGCGGATGACCGCCTCCGCGCCGGCGGCGGAGACCTCCATCTGATAGAGCGCCTGCACGGCCGCCAGCCGGGCGACCGATCGCGCCTGAAGGCTGGGGCTGCTCACGCGCGCAGCCCCTGGAACTGTTGCTTCAGGGCGATCATCGTCAGCGCCGCATTGGCCGCACCGCCGCCCTTGTCACCTTCGCTGACGCGCGCCCGCGCCCAGGCCTGGTCCTCGTCCTCGACCGTCAGCACGCCATTGCCGATCGCCAAGCCGCGCACTGTCAGGTCCATGATCCCGCGCGCCGACTCATTTGAGACGATCTCGAAGTGGTAAGTCTCGCCGCGGATCACCGTGCCCAGCGCGACATAGCCGTCGAAATGCGTGCCGCCGGTCGGCCGGTGCGCCGCCACCTCGGCGATGGCGATCGCGCCCGGGATCTCCAGCGCGCCAGGAACGGTGACCACCTCATAGCTGGCGCCGAACGCCTCAAGCGCGTCGGTCGCGCCCTTCAGCAGTTCATCCGCCAGGTCGGAATAGAAGCGCGCCTCGACGATCAGGATGCGGATGGGAGTTTCGCTCATCGTGGGTTCGCCGTGCTCGGGGGATTCGATTCCGCTTTAGGCCGTTTCGCGCCAGCGGGCGAGATAGCGCGCGAGCATGTCGATTTCGAGATTCACTCGCGATTCGGGGCGAAGATCGCCCAGGGTGGTGACCTCCCAGGTGTGCCGGATCAGATTGACCCCGAAAACATCGTCCTCCACCTCGTTCACCGTCAGCGACACACCCTCGACGGCTATCGAGCCCTTGGGCGCGATGTAGCGGTGCAGCGGCCGCGGGACGCGGATCTGCACGCGGTGCGAACCGCCCTCGGCCGCCACGGAGACCACCTCGCCCACGCCGTCGACATGACCGGAGACGATATGTCCGCCCAGCTCGTCGCCGACCTTGGCCGCACGCTCGAGATTGACCCGCCGCCCCGCGGTCCAGTCGCCGAGCGACGTCGCTGACAGCGTTTCGCGCGAAACCTCCACGGCGAACCAGCCGTCGCGTTTCTCCACCACGGTCAGGCAGCAGCCGGCATGGCTGATCGATGCGCCGATATCGACGGTCGCCAAGTCGTAGGCCGTTTCGATCTCGAATCGACGGTCGCGATCGGTGTCGCGCACCGCGCGGACGCAGCCGACGTCTGTGACGATACCGGTGAACATTCAGATCCTCTCGTAGCGCTCCCAGAGGTCGTCGCCCAGGTCGCGAATCTCGGTGCGGCGAAAGTGCGGCGCGCCCGTCAGGCCGGCGATGGCGAGCGCCCCGATCGCCGGGCGCCCCTCCCCGCCGATGACGATCGGGGCGCGGAACCACTCCAGGGCGTCGACCAGCCCGCAGCGCAGGAAGCTCGCCGCCACCTGGCCGCCGCCCTCGACGAACAGTCTCGACAATCCCTGGGCCGCCAGAGCCTGCACAACCGCCTTCAACTCCGGCCGATCCTCTCCAACCGCGGCGACGCGCAGCACGCGGACGCCAGCCTCGACGAGTTTGGGATCGGGCTCGGAGGTGGAGACGACGAAGGTTGGGACTGCTCGCGACGTGGCCGCCAGCTTGCTGGCCGGACCGAGCCGCTGGCGGCTGTCCAACACCACCCGGGCGGGCTGCAGGCCCGCGTAGCCCGGCAACCGCACGGTAAGTTCCGGATCGTCGGCCAGCGCGGTCTCTACGCCGACCAGCACCGCATCGTGCTGCGCCCGCAGCTCGTGCACCGCCTGACGCGCACGCTCGCCGGTGATCCAACGGCTTTCGCCGGAGGCGGTGGCGATCCGTCCGTCGAGGGACGTCGCCAGCTTCAGGGTGACGCCCGCGGCCAACCTAGCGCCCGGCCGATTCTTCGGCCTCGCTCAGCCCCTCTTCGCCGAGGAAGCGCGCGAAGTCCTCGGTTTCACGGAAGTCGCGGTAGACCGAGGCGTAGCGGACATAGGCCACGTCATCGAGTTGCTTGAGCTGCTTCATCACCAGCTCGCCGACCGCAGTCGACGGCAGGTCCGTTTCGCCGGTGCTCTCCAGCTGGCGCACGATGGTCGAAATCATTCGCTCGACGCGCTCCGGGTCGACCGGCCGCTTGCGCAAGGCGATGGCGATCGAGCGCGCGAGCTTGTCGCGATCGAAGGGCGTGCGCCGGCCCGAGCGCTTGATTATTGTGAGCTCGCGCAGCTGCACGCGTTCGAAGGTGGTGAAGCGTCCGCCACACTCCGGACAGAGCCGGCGACGACGGATCGCCGCGCCGTCTTCCGACGGGCGGGAGTCCTTCACCTGACTTTCCTCACTGCCGCAGAACGGGCAACGCATGTTGTGGCCTCACACCGCCTGGAGCGGGTTGCGGGTACGCATCATCTAGCCCCCGCGCGCCCATCTACCGCCATTAGCTGTAGATGGGGAACCGTTTCGTGAGCGCCACCACTTCCGAGCGGACCTTCTGCTCGACAGCGGTGTTGTCCCCGCCGGCGGCGACGCCGTCGAGCACCTCGCCGATCCACTTGCCGATCTGGCGGAACTCGCCCGGGCCGAAACCGCGGGTGGTGCCGGCCGGCGTGCCGACCCGCAGGCCCGAAGTCTGCATCGGCGGCAGCGGGTCGAAGGGAATGCCGTTCTTGTTGGTGGTGATGCCGGCGCGCTCCAGCGCCACCTCGGCGTCGGCCCCGGTCACGCCCTTGGGCGTCAGGTCGACCAGCATCAGGTGGCTCTCGGTGCCGTTGGAGACGATCTTGAAGCCCGCCGATTGCAGGCTGTCGGCCAACGCAACGGCGTTCTCCACCACCTGGCGAGCGTAGGCCTTGAACTCCGGCCGCAGCGCCTCACCGAAGGCCGCGGCCTTGGCGGCGATGACGTGCATCAGCGGGCCGCCCTGCAGGCCGGGGAAGACCGCGCTGTCGATCTTCTTCGCGAGCTTCTTGTCGTTGGTCATCACCATGCCGCCGCGCGGTCCGCGCAGGGTCTTGTGCGTCGTGGTGGTCACCACATGGGCGTGCGGGAAGGGATTGGGATATTCGCCCGCCGCGACCAGGCCTGCGTAGTGAGCGATGTCGGCCATCAGAATCGCATCGACCTTGTCGGCGATCGCGCGGAACCGGGCGAAGTCGATTCGGCGCGAATAGGCCGAACCGCCGCAGATGATCACCTTGGGCCGCTCGGCCAGGGCGACCTCTTCCGCCTGATCGTAGTCGATCAGGTGGTCCTGGACGCGGACGCCGTAGTGCACCGGGCGGAACCACTTGCCGGACTGGTTGACGTTCTTGCCGTGCGTCAGGTGCCCGCCGGCGGCCAGGTCCATGCCCATGAACGTGTCGCCCGGAACCATGGTGGCCATGAACACCGCCTGGTTCGCCTGGCTGCCCGAGTGCGGCTGGACATTGACGAACTCGCAACCGAACAGCTGCTTGGCCCGCTCGATAGCGATGCGCTCGGCCTCGTCGACGACCTCGCACCCACCGTAGTAGCGCTTGCCGGGATAGCCCTCGGCGTACTTGTTGGTCAGCACCGACCCCTGCGCCTCGAGCACGGCCTTGGAGACGATGTTCTCCGAGGCGATCAGCTCGATCTGGTCCTGCTGCCGCTGCAGTTCGCCCTTCAGCACCTCCGCCAGGTCCGGGTCGGTCTGGCCAAGGCCGCGGAGGAAGAAGTCGTCGGCGGAGGACTGGGCTTGCACGTGCAGGGTCAAAGGCGGCGCCTTTCCGGAGGCTTGTTCGGAGAACGGTACGGGCGGAAGCCGCTCTTTAGCCTTTCGCGGCCCGGGTTCCAACGGCAGACGCAACGCCTCAAGCCAAGCATTGGAACAAAGCCCGCCAGGATTGCGTTCCGGTGAGAACTTGGGTCGCGCCCGCGCCCGGTCCGGGGGCGCGTGCATGGTTGCAATGGGGGATTGAATGAGCGTTGGACCCGACCCCGAAGGCCGCACTTCGGAAGAGTTGATGCGGCTTGGGGCCGAGATCGTCGCCGCCTATGTGAGCCGCAACGCCGTGACGCCGGACGCCGTTCCGGACATCATCCGATCCGTCCACACCGCCCTGGAGGGGCTTTCCAAAGGCGCTGCGCCGGCCCCGCCGGAGGAACGGCCGAAGCCCGCAGTGCCGATCTCGAAATCGGTCCAGCACGATTTCATCGTCTGCCTCGAGGACGGAAAGCGCCTCAAGATGCTGAAGCGGTATCTCCGTTCACGATACGACATGAGCCCCGAGGACTACCGCCGTCGTTGGGGCTTGCCGGCGGATTATCCGATGGTGGCGCCAGCCTACGCCGCGCGCCGATCGGATTTCGCCAAGCAGATCGGCCTCGGCCGGGGCGTTCGGAGACGCAAATAAATGCGACGGGTTCGCGAACGCGCGCTGCGACCGTTCAATCCGAGCCGATACGAAATTCGCGACCAGAACCTGCTGACCTCTGGTGAGCTCGTGATCTGGTCCATCGATCCGCTGCCGCCCCGGATCGGCGACACCTACACCGTCCAGTGCGGCGGGGGCGTACACGAGGTCGAGGTCGACGAGGTCATGACCTTCAAGGGCGGGTGGAGCGCCCACTGCAAGCTGTTCGGTCTGGCCGCGTAGACCGCGGCGAGAGGAATCAGGCCGCGACGCCGCCCATCCGCTTGACGTTGCAGCGCACCCACAGGGCTTCCATGGCCTTCGCCAGATCGTCCATCATCGCGTCGGTGTGCGCCGGCGACGGCGTGAAGCGGAGCCGCTCGGTTCCCTTTGGCACGGTCGGATAGTTGATCGGCTGCACATAAATGCCGTGATCGGCGAGCAGGATGTCACTGATCAGCTTGCAATGCACCGGATCGCCGACCTTCACCGGCACGATGTGACTGACCGAGGGCATCACCGGCAGGCCGGCCTTGATCAGCCGGGCCTTCAGCGCAGCGGCGCGAGCCTGGTGGGCTTGGCGGACCTCGCCGTGCTCCTTCAGCCAGCGGATCGAGGCGGCAGCGCCCGCCGCTAGCGCCGGCGGCAAGGAGGTCGTGAAGATGAAGCCGTCGGCGTAGCTGCGGATGGCGTCGACGATCACGCTGTCCGAGGCGATGTAGCCGCCCATCACGCCGAACGCCTTGCCCAGCGTGCCCTCGACGATGTCGATCTCGCCCATCACGCCGTCACGCTCGGCCACGCCCGCGCCGCGGGGGCCGTACATGCCGACGGCATGAACCTCGTCGATATAGGTCATCGCGCCGTACTGCTTCGCCAGCACGACGGTGGCCGGGATGTCGGCGATGTCGCCGTCCATCGAATAGACGCTCTCGAAGGCGATCAGCTTGGGCGCCGAGGCCGGCGCGGCGCGCAGCAGCTCTTCCAGATGCGCCAGGTCATTGTGCCGATACACCTGCCGCTGGCCCTTCGGGCCTTGGCGGATGCCGCTGATCATCGAGTTGTGGTTCAGCGCGTCGGAGAAGACGATCAGGCCCGGCAGGATCTTGTAGAGCGTCGACAGCGTCGCCTCGTTGGACACATAGCCCGAGGTGAACAGCAGCGCCGCTTCCTTGCGGTGCAGGTCGGCCAACTCCGCTTCGAGTTCGACGTGATAGTGCGTCGTGCCGGAGATGTTGCGGGTGCCGCCAGAGCCGGAGCCCGCCTCGTCCAGCGCCCGATGCATCGCGTCGAGCACGATCGGGTTCTGGCCTTGGCCGAGGTAGTCGTTCGAGCACCAGACGACCACGTCCTGCACGGTCCCGTCGGGGCGCGTCCAGGTCGCGCGCGGGAACGATCCGCGATGCCGCTTCAGGTCGGCGAACACCCGATAGCGGCCCTCGCCCCGGACCTGCTCCAGCGCTCCTGCAAAGGCGGCTCTGTAATCCATTTGGTCCATGATACTCGCAAAGCGGCGCGTATTCACGCTCACGCAGCGGATTCCCGACAATTCCGCTGGCTTTTCGCACCGTGGACCGACGAAGTCCATACGTACATCCCCGTACCAAACGAGGCGTCGCGTCGCGTCATTTGGGCTTGCGGAAACGATACGCGAACTGGTCGGTGTGGCCGCGGATCGCCGGGTCGAACGGCCCCTTGGAGTGGTCGTCAGCGGTATGGCGCAGAACTTGGCTCTCGCCATCGAACTTGAAGCCCGCCGCCTCGACCTCCTTGCGCACGATCGCCGGATCGATCCGGTGCAGTTTTTCCGGAACGTCGAGGCCGGTCCCCGCCGCCGCGGCGTGGTCGACGATGACGTAGAGGCCGCCGGGTTTGAGCGCGGCGAAGATCGCGCGATTCACCGCCGCCACGTCGAGGTTCATCCGCGGCAGGTGCAGGTCGTGGTAGTTCAGCGAAGTCCAGACGATGTCGGCCTTCGCGGGAAGCGGCATCTTGGCGAAGTCGGCGAACACCACCTTGACGTTGCCGTACGCCGGATCGGCGGCGATGGCGTTGACGGCCGGCGGCTTCTCGGCCTTGGCGGCGGATTCCGGCAGCACCGCATAGACTTGGCCCTTTGGCCCCACCGCCTTGGCGAACAGCCGCGTGAAGTAGCCGCCGCCGGGCAGCAGCTCCGCCACCACAGCGCCGGGCTTCACCTCGGAAAACGCCAGCATCTCCGCTGGCTTGCGGTCGGCGTCGCGCGCCACGTCAGCGGCCGGACGCGCCGGATCCGCGACGGCGGCCGTCGCGCTCGCCGGGATCTGCGGGGGTCGAGGTGCGGCCGTGGCGGAGCCTGTGGCGCCGATGGCCAGAGCCAGCACCGCACTCAACACCATTGGATTTTGCATCTTTGAGCCTCCCGTCGGGGTCGCTCAGGGAAGCGGCGACCACTCCTGTTGAGCGGGCAGGGCCGCGAAGATTTCGTCAAGCAAAGTCTCGCTGACCCCCTCGACGCTCGGCGGATCCCAGTGCGGCGACTGGTCCTTGTCGATGATCAGCGCCCGCACGCCTTCCGAGAAATCCGGACGGACCACGACGCGGCAGGCGATGCGGTACTCCATCGCCATGTTCTCGGCGAAGCTGCCGATCTTCTCGGCTAGGCGCAGCTGCCGGAAGGCCACCTTCAGCGTCTGCGGCGACTTCTGCGCCAACGCCGCGAGTTGCTCGCGCGACCAGTCCGTGCCGGCGGCCCCAAGCGCCGCCAGGATCCCCTCGATGCTCTTCATCGCGAAGATGCGGGCGATCTCGTCCTGGTGCTGAGCTAGCGGCGGCCGACCGGCGTCGCCCTCGAATTCCGTAAGCAACCGCTCGATCGCCCCCGGTTCGGCGACGATCGCGGCTTTCAGCGCGGGGAGCCTGGCGCTCTCAACGTAATCGGTGGCGACCCCCACGAGCTCGCAATCGGCGGCCTTGATCCGAGCCCCCGTCAGCGCCAGCCATAGACCGATATGGTCGGGCATGCGCGACAGCCACCAACCGCCGCCAACGTCCGGGAAGAGGCCGATGCCGCTTTCCGGCATGGCGTAGGCGATCCGCTCGGTGGCGACGCGGTAGCGCGCGGCCATCGAGATGCCGACGCCGCCGCCCATCACCACGCCATCGAGAATGGCCACGACCGGCTTCGCGTAGCGGTGCAGCAGCTCGTTCAGCCGATACTCCGCGAAGAAGAACCGCCGCGCCGCTTCCCCGCCCGAGCGCGCGCTCTCGGCCAGCATGCGGATGTCGCCGCCGGCGCAGAACCCGCGCTCGCCGGAATGGTCGAGCAGCACCAGCTCGACGGCGGCATCGTCCTGCCAAGCGAGCAAGGCCTCGGTCATGCGCTCGATCATGTCCAGGTCGAGCGCGTGCAGCGCCTTGGGACGATTGAGCGTCAGGCGGCCAACGCGGCCCTCGACGCGGACCAGCACCCCCGGTTCGGCTGTGGCTTCGCTCATGCCGGTGCAGCTCCCTTGCGATGACGAGCCCGTAGCGCGCCAGCGCAGGGGCGCGTGTCAACACGCAGCTCTTGCGCCAGGCCGAGCTAAGGTTCAACACCCCGACACGATGACCCGAGCCCCACTCGCCGCCTACCCCGCCCTGCGCCTGCGCCGGCTGCGCCAGGCCGACTGGATCCGCCGCTTGGTGCGCGAGAGCGCGCTGACGCCGGCGGACCTGATCTGGTCGCTGGTGGTCCACGAGGGCGACGGCCAGGTTCCGGTCGCCTCCATGCCCGGCGTCTCGCGCCTGTCGCTGAAGGACGTCGCGGCGACGGCGCGCGAGGCCCGCGACCTCGGCATTCCCGCGATCGCCGTCTTCCCCAACATCGACGCGGCGAAGAAGGACCCGTTGGGCGGCCAGGCGCACGACCCCGATGGCCTGATCGCTCGCGCCGTCAAGACGATGAAGGACGCCGCGCCCGAAGTCGGGATCCTCTGCGACGTGGCGCTCGACCCGTTCACCGACCACGGCCACGACGGGGTGATCGAGAACGGCCGCATCCACAACGAGGCGACCATCGAGCGGCTGGTGCTTCAGGCGCTGATGCAGGCCAAGGCCGGCTGCGACATCCTCGCCCCGTCGGACATGATGGATGGCCGCTGCGGCGTGCTGCGTCAGGCGCTGGAGGCGGAGGGGCTGACGGACGTGATGATCATGTCCTACGCCGCCAAATTCGCCTCGGCCTTCTACGGTCCCTATCGCGACGCCATCGGCTCGGGAAAGCTTGGCCAGGGCGGCGGACCGCCCGACAAGAAGACGTATCAGATGGACCCGGCGAACCGCGAGGAGGCGCTGCGCGAGGTGGCGCTCGACATCGCTGAGGGCGCCGACATGGTCATGGTCAAGCCGGGCCTGCCCTACCTCGACATCGTCCGCGACGTCGTCGAGGCCTTCCACATGCCGACCTTCGCCTATCAGGTGTCCGGCGAGTACGCGATGCTGATGGCGGCTGCGCAGAACGGCTGGCTGGAAGAGGAGCGCGCCATCCTCGAGTCGCTGAGCGCCTTCAAACGCGCCGGCGCCGCCGGCGTGATCACCTATTTTGCGCCCCGCGCCGCAAGGTTGCTGGGCGCCTGAACAAGTCGACAAGGAGCCGCCGATGTTCATCGCCATGAACCGCTTCCAGGTGAAGCTCGGGAGCGAGAAGGACTTCGAGGCCGTGTGGCTCGGGCGCGAAACCCACCTCGAAAAAGTCCCGGGCTTCCTGAAGTTCGATCTCCTGCGCGGTCCCGAGCGCGAGGGCTACCGGCTCTACGCGTCGCACTCGCAGTGGGCCTCGCGGGCGGCGTTTGAGGCCTGGACCAAGTCGGAGCCCTTCCGCCTTGCACACAAGGACGCCGGAAACAACCGCGACCTCTACGCCGGCCATCCGAACTTCGAGGGCTTCGAGGTGCTGCAGGAAGTCGTCGCGGCCTGATCAGGACCATGCGAGGTAGTAGGCGCTGAGCCCCAGCCCCGGCAGGTTACGGGTGTCGACGAAGCAGAAGCCGATCTTCTCCAGCACTTTGCGGGAAGCGTGGTTGTTCGGATCGGTGATGGCCGCCAGCTTGGGCAGGCGAAGACCGTGGCGCACGTGCCTCGTCACCGCCCTTGCCGCCTCGGTGGCATAGCCCTGCCCCGCACGCCGCTCCAACACGGCGTAGCCGAGATCCGGACTATCGAGTTGCTCCCGCACGACGATCCCGCACATGCCGACCGGCTCGCCCGTGGCGCTTCGGATCACAAACCAGGGGCTGGACTGGAAGCGCTCGCGCACATAGGCGGCGGCTTCGAGCGTATGCACGCAACGGTCGCCGATATTGCGGATCCAGCCGGGATCGTTCAGCAGCTCGAGGACGAAGGCCGCGTCGCCCTCGGTCACCGGCGTCAGCGTGAGCCGCGCCGTCCGCAGTTCGATCATTTATCCAGCCGAGCGACCAGGCTCGACGTGTCCCAGCGGCGCCCGCCCATCGCCTGGACCTCGGCGTAGAAGCCGTCGACCAATCGGGTCATGTCGAGCGCGGCGCCGTTGCGGGCGGCCTCGTCCAGCACCAGGCCCAGGTCCTTGCGCATCCAGTCGACCGCGAAGCCGAAATCGAACTTGCCCTCGGTCATGGTCTTCCAGCGATTGTCCATCTGCCAGGACTGGGCCGCCCCCTTGGAGACCGCCTCGTAGACCAACGCGGGGTCGAGGCCCGCCCGCTTAGCGAAGTGCAGCCCCTCGGCGAGCCCCTGGACCACGCCGGCGATGCAGATCTGGTTGACCATCTTGGTCAGTTGGCCGGAGCCGACCGGCCCCATCAGCCGCACCGACTTGGCGTAGACGTCCAGCACCGGCTGCACCCGATCGAACGCCGCGGGATCGGCGCCGCACATGATGGTGAGCTGGCCGTTCTCGGCGCCTGCCTGACCGCCGGAGACCGGCGCATCGACGAATGCGCAACCTCCCGCCGCCGCACGCTGGGCCAGTTCACGCGCAACCACGGCCGAGGTGGTGGTGTGATCGACGACCACCGCGCTAGCCGGGAGGGCCGGCAGCGCCTCGCCGACGACCTGGCGTACGTCATCGTCAGCGCCGACGCAGAGCAGGAAGATGTCGGCCTCGCGGGCCGCCTCGGCGACGGTCGGCGCGACGTGTCCACCATGAGCCTCCACCCAGCGCACGGCTTTGTCCGCCGAGCGGTTGTAGACCGTCACCGCGTGGCCCGCCTTGGCGAGATGCCCCGCCATCGGAAAGCCCATCACGCCCAGACCTGCGAACGCCAACTTCATCGTAAAGGCTCGCTCCCGACCCAATTAAGCAAACCCGATCTTAACGAGGGCTCGCGCACCCTGGCGTCGTATCAGCCTAGAACCGGGTGGACCATGGCCGCACAAAGCGACCAGACGATCATCATCAAGAAGATCAAGAAGGGTGGTGGCGAGAGCCACCACGGCGGGGCGTGGAAAGTCGCCTACGCCGACTTCGTCACCGCCATGATGGCGTTCTTCCTGCTCATGTGGCTGATCAACACAACCTCGCCTGAGCAGAAGCGCGGCATCGCCGACTACTTCGCGCCGGCCAGCGTTTCCTCCACCGAATCCGGCTCCGGCGGCATCCTGGCGGGCACGGCGCTGGGCTCCGACGGCGCCAAGGCCAAGGGCACAAGTTCGGTCATCGAGGCGCTCTCGCCCGAGTCGCGCAATCCCGACGACGGCCGCAGCAGCGAAGGCGGCAAGCCAGCGGACGCCGCAGCCGACGCCATGCGCGAGGCCCAGCAGCGGCGTGACGACGCGGCCTTCGCGTCGGCCGCCCAGTCGCTGCGCCAGGCGCTTCAGGACATGCCGGAGCTCGCGGAGCTGTCGAAGAACATCCTCGTCGACCAGACGCCCGAAGGCCTGCGCATCCAGCTTGTCGACCAGGAAGGCCGCTCGATGTTCGACGAGGGGTCGGCCAAGCCGAACGCGCGCGCCACCCTGCTGCTGCGCGCGATCGCCAAGGTCATCAATCAGTTGCCGAACCGCATCAGCATCTATGGCCACACCAGCGCTAGCCCCGGCGGCGCCAAGGCGGAGGGAGACTGGACGCTGTCGGCCTCCCGCGCCGACGGTTCGCGCCGCATCCTGCAAAGCGCCGGCGTCGACCCGGATCGGGTGTATCAGGTTTCCGGCAAGGCCAGCTCCGAGCCGCTCTATCCGGACGACCCGATGCTGCCGGGCAACCGTCGCATCGCCATCGTGCTGCTGCGCGAAGCCCCGGTCTTACCGCCCGCCCCGTCCCTGTAGTCGCAGCGCTTGTGTTTCTCTTGCGAAAGCGACCGCCATGGCCCCTAATCGTGGCTACAGATGAAGGACGACGGCAGTAAGTGACGCAGCATTTCGCGACCCGACAGCTCAGGTTCTTCCTGACCGCGCCGTCGCCATGCCCGTATTTGCCTGAACGTTTCGAGCGCAAGGTCTTCGCCCACCTGCCGCTGTCCGACGGCGCGACCGTGAATGACAGCCTGACCCAGGTTGGGTTCCGTCGCTCCCAGAACATCGCCTACCGGCCGGCCTGTGAGGCCTGTAACGCCTGTGTATCGGCCCGCCTGCCGGCTATGGATTACGTCTTCTCGCGCCCCGAGCGAAAGGTGCTCAACCGCAACGAGGACGTCGCGCGCCATCTGGTCGAGGCCGAGGCGACGATGGAGCAGTTCGATCTGCTGCGCCGCTACCTGACCACCCGCCACGCGGACGGCGGCATGGCCGAGATGACCTGGCCAGATTACGTGGCGATGGTCGAAGACACCGCCGTCCGGACCCACATCATCGAATACCGCCTGCGCTCGAGCGACGGCGGGCCGGGCGACCTGATCGCCTGCTCGCTCGTGGACCTGATGGGCGACGGCCTGTCGCTGGTCTACAGCTTCTACGACCCGATGCTGAAGCGCCGCAGCCTCGGCTCGTTCATGATCCTGGATCACATCATCCAGGCGGGCCTCACCAACCTGCCCTACGTCTATCTCGGCTACTGGGTGCGGGGCTCGGAGAAGATGGACTACAAAGTCCGCTTCTCGCCGATCGAGCTCCTCAAGCCCGAAGGCTGGACGCTGTTCTCCAACCGCGACCTGCGTGCAGCGCCGAGCCCAGGCTGAGCCACGCAGAGCCTGTGAAATCCGGGGAGCGTCGAGGGTCGGCGGTGGCGCCGTCCGGGCGCGCCGCCTAGATTATCCCTCGTGACGAAAACCAATCGACCTGCCGGATGGCCCAGCAGCTACGCCTGAGGCTGCAACGCTCCGCGCCCTTCACGCGCGAGGCGTTCGTGGCGGGTCCGTCCAACGCTGACGCGCTGGCGGCGCTGGATAGCTGGCCGAACTGGCCGGGCGGCTGCCTGGTGCTGGTGGGCGCGCCTGGAGTTGGCAAATCCCACCTGGCGCAGGCCTGGGCGGCGACCGCCAGGGCCACGTGGTTGTTGCGGGAGGCGCCGGACCTCGAGGCGGCCACGGCCGGTCCCGCCCTGGTCGAGGACGTGGATCAGGGCGCGCCGGCCGAGGCGCTGTTTCACCTTATCAATCTCGCGGCGCGCGACGGCGGCGGCCTCTTGATGACCGCCCGAACGCGTCCCGCGTCCTGGCCGAGCCCGCTGCCCGACCTGCGCTCGCGGCTCAACGCCCTGTTCGTCGCCGAGATTGGTCCCCCCGACGATATCGTGCTGGAAGGGGTGCTCCGCCGGTTCTTCCGCGAGCGAAGCATCCGGCCCGCCCCGGAGGTCTATTCCTACATGCTGCGGCGTATGCCTCGGTCCATTCCGAAGGCTGAGGAGTTGGTCCGCCGGATGGACGAGGCGGCAGATGGCGCCATCTCTCGTCTCCTGGCCCGGTCGATCCTTGAGGCGGATACGCAAAACCTTGATCTTTTCGAGTGAAAAGGGACCCGGAGAACATTGGCGGACGGACGTCATGCCCGTCGCAGCCCAGTCGGAGCTTGCTTGATGACCTACGTCGCGCCCATCGCGAACGACCCCGCCGAGGACGCGGACCAGGCGCCTGAGCTGGCGGCCGAGGCGCTGGGCGCGTCGACGCAGCGCTTCTTCAATCGCGAACTGTCGTGGCTTTCGTTCAACCGCCGCGTCCTGGCCGAGAGCAAAAACCCGCGCCACCCGCTGCTGGAGCGCCTGCGCTTCCTGGCGATCTCGGCCAACAACCTCGACGAATTCTACATGGTACGGGTCGCCGGCCTGAAGGCTCAGGTCCGCGAAGGCGTGCGGGTGTTGAGCCAGGACGGCCTGACCGCGGCCGAGCAGTTGGAGCGGGTCAACGCTGAAGCGGCGGACCTGATGGCCGACCAGCAGATCCGCTGGCGCAAGATGAACGGCGAGCTGGCCGCCGAAGGCCTGCGCCTGGTCACCCCCCGCGACGTCGGCGAGCGCGAGAAGGCGGCGCTCAGCGACCTGTTCGCCGCTCAGCTGTTCCCGGTGCTGACCCCGCTGGCCATCGATCCGGCGCATCCCTTTCCGTTCATCCCCAATCTCGCCTTCTCGCTGGTGCTGAAACTCAAGCGCAATAGCGACGGGCGGATGCTCTATGCGCTGCTGCCGATCCCGGCGCAGGTCGCCCGTTTCTGGGAAGTGCCGCGGGCGGGGCGGCGGCGGCTGGAGCGGCGCTTCATCTCGTTGGAGAACTTCGTCTCGCTGTTCATTGACCACATTTTCCCCGGCTGCGAAGTCGAAGAACAGGGCGTCTTCCGCCTGATCCGCGACAGCGACGTCGAGATGGAGGAAGAGGCCGAAGATCTGGTCCGGGAATTCGAGGCGCTCCTGAAGCAGCGGCGCATGGGCTCGGTGGTCCGCATCGAGTACGAAGCCGACATGCCTGAGGAACTGCGGGGCTTCATCTCCGAGAACCTGCACGCCCAGCCCGAGGACATCGTCCTGATCGACGGCCTGCTGGGCCTCGACGAACTGACCCAGTTGATCCCGCCGGATCGTCCGGAGCTGAAGTTCAAGCCGTTCGAACCGCGCTTCCCCGAACGGATCCGCGACCACGGCGGCGATTGCTTCGCCGCGATCCGCGAGAAGGACATCCTGGTCCACCATCCGTTCGAGAGCTTCGACGTGGTGGTGCAGTTCATTCGCCAGGCCGCGCGCGACCCCAATGTGCTCGCCATCAAGCAGACGCTCTATCGCACCTCGAAGGACAGCCCGATCGTGGCGGCGCTGATCGAGGCGGCCGAGAACGGCAAGAACGTCACCGCCGTGGTGGAGATCAAGGCGCGCTTCGACGAAGAAGCCAACCTGAAGTGGGCGCGCGATCTGGAGCGCGCGGGCGTGCACGTGGTCTTCGGCTTCGTCGAGTACAAGACCCACGCCAAGCTTTCGACCGTAGTGCGGCGCGAGGGCGACGCCTTGCGCACCTACTGCCACTTCGGCACGGGCAACTACCACCCGATCACCGCGCGCATCTACACCGACTTGTCGCTCTTCACGACCGACCCGGCGCTAGGGCGCGACTCGACGCGCCTGTTCAACTTCGTCACCGGCTACGCCCAGCCCGAGCGGCTGGAGCGGCTCTCCTTCTCCCCGACGACGATGAAACGCGACCTGCTGGCGATGATCGCGAAGGAGGCCGAAAACGCCAGGAAGGGGCGGCCCGCCGCCATCTGGGCGAAGCTGAACTCGCTGGTAGATCCGGAGATCATCGACGCGCTGTATGCGGCGAGCCAGGCCGGCGTGGACATCCGTCTCGTCGTCCGCGGCATTTGCTGCCTGCGGCCCGGCATTCCCGGCTTGTCGGACAACATTCGGGTCAAGAGCATCATCGGCCGCTATCTCGAGCACGGCCGGATCGTCGCCTTCGCCAATGGCGCACCGCTCCCCTCGCCCGAGGCTCGCCTGTTCATCTCCTCTGCGGACTGGATGCCACGTAACCTGGATCGCCGGGTCGAGGCGCTGACGCCGATCGAGAACCCGACGGTCCACCGCCAGGTTCTCAATCAGATCATGGTCGCCAACCTGCGAGACGAAGCTCAAAGCTGGACGCTGGACAGCGAGGGCCGCTATACGCGGGACCCCGCCTGGGACCACCCCGACGCATTTTCGGCGCATGAGTATTTCATGACCAATCCCAGCCTTTCCGGGCGAGGCCAGCGAGTGAAGGACATGCCGCGCGCGATCGAAGATGTGGCTCCGCGGGGATAACCGGCCCGAGGGGCGGCAGACCGCCGTCATCGACCTCGGATCGAACTCGGTCCGCCTGGTGATCTATCGCCTGGAAGGGCGAGCGATCTGGACGATCTTCAACGAGAAGGCGCTGGCCGGGCTTGGCCGCGGCCTGCCTTCGACCGGCCGCCTCTCGGCGGACGGCGTGGAGGTGGCGCTGGCCGCCCTCCGCCGCTTCCGGGCGCTTCTCAACGGCTGGAACCCCGACGACATCACCGTCGTGGCGACCGCGGCGGTGCGCGAGGCCGCCGACGGCCCGACGTTCCTGCGCCGCGTGAAGGCCGAGACCGGCCTGGATGTGCGGTTGCTCTCCGGCGCCGAGGAGGCGCGCTACTCCGCGCTCGGCGTCATCGCCGGCGATCCCGCAGCCGAGGGCGTGGTCGGCGACCTCGGCGGTTCGAGCCTCGAATTGGTGCGACTGAGCGAGGGCGAGCCGCACGATGGAGAAACCCTGGGTCTAGGCCCCTTCGCACTGGGTGCGCCGAAATCTCTGGATATCGACCGCACCCGCCGCGTCATCGAGGCCGAATTGGCCCCGCTTGGCGCCCGTTTTCGCACCCGCAGCTTCCACGCCGTCGGCGGCGCCTGGCGCAACCTCGCCCTGCTGCACATGGAGCTGTCGCGGTATCCGCTGCGGGTCGCACATCAGTACGAGATGAGCCGCGCCGACGCGGTCGAGATGGCCCGCTTCGTGGAGCGCCTGTCGAAGTCGACACTGGAACGTATCCCCGGCCTTTCGAAGAAGCGCTTCGACACCCTGCCCTACGCTGCTTTGGTCATGGAGGCGCTGATCGACCGGCTGGGCATCGAGCGCTTGGTGATTTCGGCTTACGGCGTGCGCGAGGGCCTGCTCTACGAGGCGATGGATGCGGCCGAGCGCACGCAAGATCCGCTGCTCGCCGGCTGCGAGGCGTTGACCGCCGTGCGCGGCCTTTCAGAGGATCTGGGGCCTGGACTTGAGAGGTGGCTCGGGCCGGCCTTCGCCAACCTGCCGCCGCTGTTCGGCGCAAGCGACGGACGCCTGGTGGCCGCGGCCTGCCGGCTCGCCGACATCGGCGCCCGACTGCATCCCGATCATCGCGCCGACATCGCCTTCGAGGAAGTTCTGCGCACGCCGATCCCGGGCATGACGCACGCCGAGCGCGCCTTCCTGGCCTCCGCCGCCTTCTCGCGGCACACGGCCGCCTCGACCCTGCCGCACGCCGATGTGGTGAACCGCCTGCTCACGCCAGAGCGGCGCCAGCGGGCCCGCGCATTAGGCGCCGCCGTCCGCCTCGGCTGCGACATTTCCGGCCGAAGCCCGCTCCTGCTGAGCAATGCGACCCTGACCATCGCCGGCGACCGCGTGGAGCTTGGCGCGAAGCCGGGCTGGGAAGACATGCTGCTGGGCGAGCAGACCGCCAAGCGCGCCCAGACGCTCGCCGCGGCGCTACGCCTCGAGCTCGAAATCGCCTGAGCTGCTGAAACGATGAAGGGCGGCGTCGGGGGTCCGAACGCCGCCCTTCCCAGATCCGTTGGGTGATCTGCGCCGCAGGCCTCGTCTCGCCCCGGCTGGCCGGCGCGTCGCGTTCGTGGGCGGGACCATCGGAGGGTGCGAGTCGCCCCGTCCCTCCTCGGCCGGAACCCATCTGCCCGCTTGACGCCCATTTGGTGCGCCGCGCCGCAGCCCCTAAGCGAGGCGGAGCATGTGACCGCTCTCATCGGCCGACAAGAGATCGACGTTATGCGATCGCGCTCAAGCTGTGCAGGGATCTGTGGACAAGCCGCCCCCAATCTGTGGACAACATTGCGCGCGGGGGGAAAACGCCAACCGATTCAAGGTTACCACCCGCCGCCCATCGATCCAGAGCGTTCTCGCGCCGAACGGAACCGCCGGCGTCGGCGGTTACGCTTCAGCGAGCCGACGCAGCCTTTGGCGCCCGCCGGACTTCCACGACCCGCACGCGCGCGCCGTCCAGCACCAGGGCAAGCTCTCCGCGCTTCACCTTCAGCGCATCCTCGCCGAACGCCTCGCGCCGCCAGCCCTTCAGCGCCGGGGTGGCTGCGTCATCGTCGTTGGCGATCAGCTCGAGGTCCGCAACGGTGGCGATCAGCTTGGAGGCGACGCCCGCCTCCTCCGCCCTCGCCTTCAACAGCACCTTCAGCAACTCGACGACGGCGCCCGCCGCCGGCGAGGTCTGGGTCTTGGGCCGCTCGATGGACGGCGCATAGCGTTCCGGGTCCTTCAGCGCTTCGCGGACGGCCCCGAGCAAGTCGGGCCCAAAGCGCGAACCCGAGAAGCCCTTGGGCACCGAGCGCAGGCGGTCCAGCGCCTCGGTGTCGGTCGGCGCCTGGGTGGCGATCTCGTCGATCGCTTCGTCCTTGAGGATCCGCCCGCGCGGCTGGTCGCGCAGTTGCGCCGTTCGCTCGCGCCAGGCGGCCACGGCCTTGTAGACCGCGAGGTACTTGGCCGTGTGCCGGCGCGGGCGCAGCCTGCGCCAGGCGTTTTCGGGATCGACGTCGTAATTGGCCTCGTCGGTCAGGCCGGCCATCTCGTCGGTCACCCAGGCGAGCCGCCCCTCCTGCTCCAATCGCTGGCGCAGCTTGGGGTAGAGATCGGCCAGATGGGTCACGTCGGCGAGCGCATAGGTGAGCTGGTTGTCCGACAGTGGGCGGCGCGCCCAGTCCGTGAACCGGCTCGACTTGTCGAGCTCGATCTTCAGCATCTGGCGCACAAGGGCGTCGTAGGCGATCTGCTCGCCGAACCCGGCGGCCATGCCCGCCACCTGGGTGTCGAACAGCGGCCTCGGCATCGCCTGCAGATTGTTGAAGATCTCGACGTCCTGACGGGCGGCGTGGAACACCTTGAGGATCGTTGTGTCGCGCAGGATGGCGAGGAACGGCTCCAGGTCGATGCCCTCGGCCAATGGATCGATCGTGGCGTGAGCGTTCGGCGCGGCGGCCTGGATCAGGCAGAGCTTTGGCCAATAGGTGGTCTCGCGCATGAACTCGGTGTCCACGGCGACGAACAGCTGCCCTTTAAGCTTCTCGCAGAACCCCGCCAGTTCCGCGGTGGTGGTAATCGGCGTCATCAATAAGCTATAGCCCCGCAGGCGGCCGAGTCTGCAAGGCCCGCTGTGCGCGTCCCTTAATTCGCTGAAGGCCTGATCTCAATGTCCGAACCGCGTAATGGCCTCACCTACGCGCAAGCTGGCGTGGACATCGATGCCGGTAACGCCTTGGTCGAACGGATCAAACCGCTGGCGAAGGGCACGCGCCGGCCGGGCGCGGAAGCCTCGCTGGGCGGCTTCGGCGCGCTGTTCGATCTCAAGGCCGCGGGCTACGCCGATCCGCTCCTCGTTTCCACCACGGACGGCGTCGGCACCAAGCTGAGGGTGGCGATCGAGACCGGCCGTCACGACACCGTCGGCGTCGACCTGGTCGGCATGTGCGTCAACGACTTGCTGGCCCAGGGCGCTGAGCCGCTGCTGTTCCTGGACTACTTCGCCACCGGCAAGCTCGACGTCGAGGCGGCCACGACCGTGGTCGCCGGCATCGCCGAGGGCTGCCGCCAGGCCAACTGCGCTCTCGTGGGCGGCGAGACGGCGGAAATGCCCGGCATGTATGCCGCTGGCGACTACGACATGGCAGGCTTCTGCGTCGGCGCAGTCGACCGCGACAAGGTGCTGCCGCGCCTTGGCGACCAGAAGCCCGGCGACATCCTGATCGGCCTGGCCTCCTCCGGCCCGCACTCCAACGGCTATTCGCTTGTGCGCCGTATCGTCGAGCGTTCCGGCCTGACCTGGGAGGCTGAGGCGCCCTTCGAGGCGGGCAAGAGCCTGGCCGAGGCGCTGCTCGCGCCGACCCGGATTTATGTGAAGACGGTGCTGCCGCATTTGAAGGCTGAGCGCATCGAGGGCCTGGCGCATATCACCGGCGGCGGACTGATCGAGAACCCGCCGCGGGCCATCGCCGAGGGGCTGGAGGCGCGCTTCGACTGGAGCGCCTGGGAGCTTCCCCCTGTATTCCAGTGGCTGCAGCAGGTGGGCGGCGTCGACGACCACGAGATGCGCCGCACTTTCAACTGCGGCGTCGGCATGGTGCTGATCGTCGACACTCACGATCTGCCCGACGTGCTGGAAGGCCTGGTCCGCGCCGGCGAGGACGCGTTTGTCATCGGGGAACTAGCAAAAGCTTGACTGTACAACTTAGGGAAGTCTTAGCCGCGGCATGTTGAAGCTGCGTCCTCGGCCCGAATTGTCGGCGCCGAGATTCGGCCGGAGCTTCCTCCCATGTTCCGCCATTTTTCCTCGGCGCTCGCCGCCCTGACGCTGGTCCTCGCTGCGGCGCCGACCCAGGCCGCCCCCTCGAACATGGATGCGCCCGCGGACACCGCACCCTCGGTGTTCGTCGACTATTTCTTTCGGTGGAAATCGCAGCCCGAACACTTTCAGGTCTCCGAGCTGAAGATCCTGAAAGCGGGGGATTCGCGCGTGCTGTGCGGCGCCTACGCCCTGCCCGGCCAGGCGCGTCGCCCCTTCCTGGTGTTGGGCGACGCCACGCCCCAGGCCTCGGCGGCCTGGGAGCCCGGCAGCTTCCCCGAGAGCGATCCGCTCTATCCGCAGCTGATGGACAATCTGCGGCTGTGCCAGACGCTCGGGGCGGTCGTCACCGCGTCCATGATGGGACGCGCCGGCTAGACCTCAGGGCCTAGGAGAGGACGACGATCACGACGCGACGGTTCTGAGCACGTCCTTCAGGCGTGTCGTTCGGCGCGACGGGCGAGCCCTTGCCGTAGGAGATCGTCGACATGCGGTTCAGGGCCACGCCGTGGGCGTTCAGGAACCGGCGCACCGCCTCGGCCCGCTCACGGCCGAGTTCCTCGTTGTAGGCCTCGCTGCCGGTGGCGTCGGTGTGGCCCTGGATCTCCAGGTAGACGTTCTTGTTCTCGTTCTTCAACCGGTCGACCAACTCGCCCAGCCGCTGCTCGGCCTCGGGCGAGAGGCTCGCCTTGTCGACCGGGAATTTCATGCTGTCGTCGCTGAGCACGACCTCATAGAGGAACTTGCCCTCGGCCAGCTTGTGCGCGGCGTTGGCGCGGTCGAGCGCATCGCGCGCCGTGCCTTCGACCCGGGTGGTGTGCGCATCCGCGGTCGCCACCTGCTCGCGAACGAATTTATGGCTGGCGCACCCGCTCATGCCCAGCGCCGCAATGACGGCCAAGCTCGTCAGAACACCCGTTTTCATCTTGCTCTCCCTCGAAGGTCCCCGCCGCGGAATCACGATCCCGTGGTTCGGCGTTAACGAAATGTCGGACCTGCGCCGTAGTTCCAAACCTCGCGCCGCGAGGCAAGGGCGAAGATGCGACCAAAGAAAGGCAAGAAAAAGCCCCGGTCCTTGCGGGCCGGGGCTCATGCATTCGCAGGTGCTGACGCTTAGGCGCCGTAGCCTTCCGGCAAGTCGTCTTCTTTCAGCAGGTCTTCCTTGGAGACCGCCTCGTCCTCGACCTTGGCCTTGGAGAGGATCAGGTCGACCACCTTGTCCTCGAAGATCGGCGCGCGCAGCTGAGCCTGAGCGTTCGGGTTCTGCCGGAACAGGTCGAACACCTGCTGAGCTTGCGGGCCATAGCGCATCGCCTCCTGGCGCATGGCTTCCGCCAGCTCCTGCTCGGTGACCTGGACGTTGTTGGTCCGGCCGATCTCGGCCAGCACGAGGCCCAGGCGCACGCGGCGCTCGGCGATCTTGCGGTAGTCGGCCTGCAGATCCTCGTCCGACTTCGCTGCGTCGTCCTCCGGCAGGCTGCCGTTCTGCTTGTCCTGCTGGACCTGGCTCCAGATCGCGCCGAACTCGGCTTCGACCATCTTCGGCGGCAGCGGGAAGTCGTGCCTGGTGTCCAGCTGGTCGAGCAGGGCGCGCTTGATCTTGAAGCGGCTGGCGCGCGCGAACTGTTCGGAGAGGTTGCTCTTGATGAGCTCGCGGAGCTTCTCGAGATTCTCGATGCCGAGGCGTTCGGCGAAGGCGTCGTCGACCGCGGTTTCGGCCGGCGCCTTGACCTCTTTCACCTTCACTTCGAACACCGCCTCTTTGCCGGCGAGGTTGGCAGCTTGGTAGTTCTCAGGGAAGGCGACCTTCACCTCGACAGCGCTATCGGGCTTGGCGCCGACGAGCTGTTCTTCGAAGCCCGGGATGAACTGGCCCGAGCCCAGCACCAGCTCGGCGTCCTCGGCCGTGCCGCCGGCGAAGGCTTCGCCGTCCAGCTTGCCGACGAAGTCGATGACGACCATGTCGCCGTCCTTCGCCTTCACGGTCTTGCCGGTGCGCGGCTCGTAGGTGCGGTTCTGCTTGGCGAGCTCGCTGACCGCCTCGTCAACTTCGGCGTCAGCCGGCTCATAGACCGGACGCTTCAGCTCCAGCGTGGCGGCGTCGACCGGGTTGAATTCCGGCAGCAGGTCGAGCGCCAGTTCGTAGGCCAGGTCGGCCTTGCCTTCGATGACTTGGGCCAGGTCACCTTCGGGCTTCAGGTCGGGCTCGCCGGCCGGGCGCAGGTTGTTGTCGGCGATCACCTTCTGGGTGGTCTCGGAGAGGGTCTGCTCGACGACCTCGCCCATCAGCGCCTTGCCGTAGAGGCGGCGCACGTGAGCCGTCGGCACCTTGCCCGGACGGAAGCCCTTGATCTTCAGGGTCGGCGTGATCTCGGCGATCCGCGCTTCGAGCTTTTCGGTCAGGTCCGCGGCGGGAACCGTCACGCCGTAGACGCGGCTCAGGCCTTCGCCAGATTTTTCAATGATTTGCATCGACATTCTTGAGTTCCGGGCGTCGCGCCGCAACCGCCTCTGAGAATAGTGAGAAAACCCGCTCCAGGGCGCCGGAGCAGAAGGCCGCGACTTATGTCACGCCCGGCCCGACCGTCCAAGCCATAATGCCCGCGGCGGCCGGGCCTGCGTAAATGGTGCGGATGAGAGGACTCGAACCTCCACGCCTCGCGGCGCTGGAACCTAAATCCAGTGCGTCTACCAGTTCCGCCACATCCGCCCAGAGCAAGTCACCTAAAGGGTCGGGGTTGGAGCGCCAAGGTCTTTCGGCGCAGCTCGGCAAGATTCAAAGCCTCGACAGCAATCGGACTGGCTCAACTCCATTTGACTTGGCGGGTATGTTGCCGCCAGCCTGTGGCCAAATGGAACTGGCGCGGCCTGCGATGCGGAGACCAGCGCCCGGGAGGAGCTTAGGTCCATGTTCGAGGGCTTCACCCGAGCGCGCATTCCCACGCGCCTCGGCGAGCTGAACGTCGTTCACGGCGGCGAAGGCCCGCCGCTGGTGCTGCATCGCCGCCGACCTGCCCGGGCACGGCGACAGCGACAAGCCCCCGCCCGGCCCCAATCACGTCAACTACGCCAAGCGGACCATGGGCGAGGCGGTGATCGATATGATGGCCGAGCTCGGCTACGACCGCTTCCGCCTCGCCGGGCACGACCGCGGCGGAAGGGTGAGCTACCGGCTGGCGCTCGACCATCCCGAGAAGGTACACAAGCTCTGCCTGCTGGATATGACGCCGAACCTCGAGACCTTCGAGCGGGTGGAGCAGGATTTCCACGCCGCCTTCCGCATGTGACACTGGTTCTTCCTGGCCCAGCCGGCGCCGCTGCCGGAGTCGATGCTCGAACGCTGCCCCGAGGAATACGTCCGGCACAAGCTCGACCTGAACCTACAGGTGAAGGAGGCGATCTCGCCGGAAGCGATGGATGAATACGTCCGCTGCTTCTCGAATCCGGCGACCATTCACGCGACCTGCAACGACTACCGCGCCACCGCGACCATCGACTGCGAGATCGACGACGTGAGCCGCAAGCGCGGCGATCGCATCCGCCTGCCAACCATGGTGATCATGGGCAACGGCCGCTCGGACGCCTTCGACCTGTGGCGCAAGTGGATCGAAGACCCCCGCTGCATCGACGCGCATTGCGGCCACTATGTGCCGGAAGAAGCGGCCGATCTGGTGACCCGCAGCCTTCTCGACTTTTTGGCCGACTGAGTGGAGCGCCTATGACCGCCCAACGGATCGCTACGCCCGCCTTGCCGGAGAACGCCTGACCATGGGCGCTCATGCGACTTCGATCGACGCCGCGGCGGACGGTAATCCACACCGCGAGGCCGCACGGGAGGTTGCGCGGGGCATCGACAACCTGCCGACCAACGGGCTGCACCTCCTGATCGCGTCGGTCTGCTTCATCGGCGGGATGATCGACTCGCTGGAGATCGCGATGACCAGCGTGCTCGGCACCGTTCTCTCTTCGCCCGATCAGAACGTGTCCGAGCGCGAACTCCGGATGGTGATGTCCTCCAGCATCGCCGGCATGACGATCGGCACCCCGCTCTTCGGGCTCCTTTCCGACCGGTTCGGGCGCCGCGCCCTCATGCTGCCGATCCTCGCGGTCTCCGGCATCGCCTGCATTCTGTCGGGCCTAAGCCCGTCGCTCACCGGCCTCGCCTTCTGGCGGTTCGTCTGCGGCCTGGGCTTTGGCGGCTACATGGCGATCGAGGTGATCTACCTGATCGAGAACCTACCTGCGCGCAATCGCGGCAAGTGGGTGATGGGCCTGACCTGCATCGGCGGCGCGATCGGGGGAACCGGGGCGAAGCTGCTGACCCGCGCCTTCAACGACTCCGGCCCGATGGGGCTTGAAGGCTGGCAGGTCACCTTGGTCGCCGGCGGCCTCGCCGCGATCCCGGTCTCCTTCGCCATGCTGTTGCTGCCAGAATCCCCTCGCTGGCTGGCGAGCAAGGGGCGGCTGGCGGCCGCGGACAAGGTCTGCGCGCGCTTTCAGGCATCGCGCGCACTTGTGAGGTCGGCGAAGACGCCGGCGATGGGCGACACGCCAGCGGCCGTTGAGCAACGAGACCCGGCGCCGCCAACCGCTCCGGCGAACTACAAGATTCGGCTCGCCCTGTTCTGTACGTTGATGTTCCTGGCCGCATGGGCGATCTCCGCCTTCTCGATGCTGAGCGGGATCGTCTTCACGCGGAGCGGTCACAACACCGGCGACGCTCTGCTGTTTTCCGCCATCGCCCTGCTGGGCACCCCGGTCGGGGCGCTGCTGGGCACGGCCATCATCGACCGGTTTCCGCGGCCGGTGCTGCTCTCCGTCTGCTTCGGAGTTTCGGCCGTTTCGGGCCTCGTTTTCGCTCTAGCGGCCGAGCACGCCCACGTGGTCGCCGTGGCCGCAGGCTTCTGCTGCTCGGTCGCCGGCATGATCATCGTGAACGGCCTCAAGCTGCTGGGCGGGGAGATCTTCCCGACCGCATCGCGCGGCGTGAACGGCGGCGTCGGCTTCGCCACCAACCGCGTCGGCGCTCTGCTGGTCCCGCTTGCGTTGCTTCCGCTGCTCTACGCGGTCGGCCACGTCGTCGTGTTCGTGCTGATCTCGGCGACCCTGGTCGGAGCCGCTCTACTGGTGCTGTCATTGCCGAGGAACACCACCGGGCGCGGCATCGACTGACGCGCCACGCACCGAAAGAGGGGGAAGCGAACCGCTTGCGCGGGGGCCACTCGCCTCCCCCTCCCTAGGGTTGACCGCGGTTGGGCGCGGCAACCAAAGGTCTAGGTCAGTTAAGACTGACTCGCAAGCGGATTTTATGGATTTGTTATGGCTCAAGGGCGCCACGCCTAAGGCGCCGGCTAACCGCCGGTTAACACGCAGCCACCATCCTTCAGCTGAACGACGCACCGAGGATTCGCCGTGGCGATTCAGCCCGTCACCTTCCGCCCGATCACCGCCGTGCCGGCTGTCGCCCGCAAGCCGGACGAGGCCACGCGCAAGGCCGGCGATCCCAAGCGCCCACGCAAAGGCCGCCGCCTGGACCCCGGCCAAGGCGAGAACCTCGACACCTGGGCGTAGTCCGCCGCAGTCGACACCGACGCCTACCCGTGGTTTCCTCCACCTAACGTTGAGGGGGAATGCAACCATGGCGGACATCGGCATTGCAGACGCCGGACTCGATCTCGGGCGGGTCGTGCGCGACACCTTTGCAGTCGTGCGGCGGCGCGCGGCCCAACTGTTCGGCGTCACTCTCGCCCTCTACCTCCTGCCGCTCATCGCGACGGGGTATTACGCTCAGGGTATGATCGCTGCGGCGGGACGCAACGATCCCGCGACCCGTCTCGGACTCTTCGCATCGCCGGTCTACTGGGGGCTGCTTCTGGTCAGCACGCTGCTCGGGAGCTTCGCCTACGCATTTCAGCTCAAGATCGCCATCGGCGACCTCGAGGGAGACCCACCCAATCTCGACGAAGCGGTGCTGGCAGGTCTCAAGCGTCTCCTCCCCGTGCTCGCCGCCTCGCTGCTTCTGGGCGTCGGCATCGGGCTGGGCATGGTGTTCCTCATCGTTCCAGGGATCATCCTGGCGATGACGTGGTCCGTCACCCTGCCGTCGATCGTCGACCGCGGCGGCGTCTTTGCGGGGTTCAGCCACAGTCGGGACCTGACCCGCGGCAACCGTTGGCGGATCTTCGGCCTCGCCCTCGTCTTCGGCATTGTCGCCGTGGCGATCCAGGCCGTCCTGAGCGTCGCCGTCGGCGGCGGTACCGCGGCCACCCGCATGGGCGCCGGGTCATCGGTCTTCGGCCTCGTGGTCATCAGCATCTACAGCTGGATCATCTCCGTGCTCACGACGGTGGGTTTGGCCTCCCTCTACGCCCAACTTTGGGAGCTGAAGACCGGCGGTGGAGAAGGCGCGGCTCAAGTCTTCGCCTAAGCCCGGATGCGGCGGCGCTCGGGTCAGCACCTCAATCCGCGCAGTCGACTTCACCACGTACCCGTGATCTCCTCCACCTCGCGTTGAAGGGGGAGGTCAACTATGACGGATGCGAGCATTTCTGCGCGCAAGTTGGATTTGGGACGGGTGGTGCGCGACACCATCGCCGTCCTGAAGAAGCAGGCGCCTCTTATGTTCGGAGCTTCAGCACTGCTCTATCTGCCAGTCTATCTGGGTTCGGTGCTCTACACGCAGAGTATGATGAAGGCGTCGACCAGTGGAGATCCAACCGCCGCGTTACATGTCGCCGCATCTCCATTCTACTGGCTCCTGGTCCTACTCGGAATTTTCCTCGGGTCCTTCATGTACGGCTTCCAACTCTCGCTCTCCATCGGCGAACTCGAGGGCCGACCGCCAACGGGACAAGAGGCGATCCAGGTTGGCCTCAAGCGGTGCTTGCCCGTCTTTGCCGCATCCATCCTGTTCGGCCTGGGCGTCGCGCTGGGCGCGGTCCTGCTGATCGTCCCGGGGATCATCCTCGGCATCATGTGGTCGGTGACGCTTCCCGCGATCGTGGAGCGCGGCGAGGTTTTCGCGGGCTTCGGCCACAGTCGGAACCTCACCCGCGGCAATCGCTGGCGCATTTTCGGACTACTCGTCGCAACGGTCATCGTGATGGGCGTGGTTCAGAGCATTCTAACGGCGCTCGCCGGGGGATCGATCGTGAACACCGGCCAACCGCCGCTCACCGCCTTGGTGGTGATCGCGATCTACAGCGCCGCGGTCGCCGCGATCTTCATGGCCCTGCTCGGCGCCCTCTATGTCCAGCTCCGCGAACTCAAAGGCGGCGGAGGCGAGAGCGTGGCTCAGGTCTTCTCCTGAGCCGGGACGTCGTGCTTGTCGGCGCGGCGCCGGCCGAACAGCAGGCCGGTCTCCAGCCTGTGCCTTAGGCCCGCGTAGTAGGCGTTGAGGAAGGTCGCGTCGGGCACGTCGGCCGGGCCTTCCCAGCCGATCTTGCCGCGGATGCGCTTGGCGACCGCCGCCATGGTCCGGCGATCGCCCCCGCGCAGCACCTGTTCGAGCACCTGCAGTTCCTTGACCCCATAGGCGTCGAGCTGCGCCGGGCTGAAAGCCGCGCCGTTCAGCGTGACCGGCGCGCTTTCGGCGATGTCGCGCAGCAGCTTCACCTTGGGAGCCTTCACGACCAACGTGCCGGCGGCGATGTCGCCCAGCCGCAACCGGTCTCGGTTGAACAGCGGGAACAGCACGAAGACGCCCGTCCAGATCCCGCCGAGCGTGGTCAGCGCCCCGTCCACGCCCGAGCCGCGGGCGAACAGGAAGGTGGCGGGCAGGAAGACCTCCAGCTCGCGCATCGCGTTGCGGGCGAAGATGGCGTCGGCGGTCAGGCGTCGGCCGTCGCGTGCGATGACCCGCAGCCCCATGATCCGCTTGCCGGGCGTGGCGCCCGAACCGTGCAGCTCGAAGCCGATGAAATAGCCCAGCCGCAGCACGAACGACCCCAGCAGCCAGACCACCATCAGCGCCCGCGCCAGCAACTCGTCGTGGCTGCGCCAGGCGGCGAAGAAGGTCGCCAGGATCAGCAGGGTCAGCGCGACGAGCACCCCGCCGACGATCATCAGGTCGATCGCCAGCGCGCCCAGGCGATCGACGTAGGCGCCCACTTGCAGCCGCAGGTCGACGCCCTCCGGCGTGACGAACGCGCGGCGACCGTCGCCCGCTTCGCGCGGCGCACGCGCGGCCTTGAGCTTGCGCGGCCGCTTCATAGCGCCGCCCTGCCCGCCTTCCGCGGCGCATAGAAGTAGACGCCCCAGATCGCCGCCGTCGCCGTGGCGATGGCGTAGCGCGCGGCGTCGACCTGGACGAGCTGGCGGGCGAAGCCCTCCAGCATGGCCGCCAGGAACAGCATGACGATCACGCCAGCCATAACCACGGCGCCGCGCCGGCCGGCGTGCATGGCGGCGTCCAGCCGGCTGCGTTCGCCCGGGAAGACGACCGCCGAGCCGATCGAGATGCCAGCGCCTCCCGCCAGGATCACGGCGAACAGCTCCGTCACGCCGTGGATCATCAGCCAGCCGACGGATTCGAAGAGCAGGCCATGCTGTGCGAACAGCGCCAGGAAGGCCCCGAGCGTCGCCCCGTTGGCCGCCATAAGGCCGACGGTCAGGACGCAGAGTGCAAACCCGAAGGCAAAGGCGAAGATCGCGATCTGCGAGTTGTGGGTGAACAGGAAGGAGGCCATCACCTCCAGCCCCTCCTTGCCGTTCAGCACTGGATAGAGCGTGGCGCGCAGCGAGGCGGTCGTCGCGGCAGGATCGCGGCCCGCGGCCAGTTGCGCCGGCACGAAGCTCTGAAACCACTCCGGCTCGCGCATGACCAGGCCGAACGCCACGACGGCGGCGAGCGCGGTGATCAGGGTCGCCGCCAGCGTCTCGCGCCAAATCGCCTTGACCGCGCCCGGCCAGTCGCGGCGGAAGAACCCGCCGATCCGCGCCCAGAGGCTGGCGCGCGCGCCATAGACGAAGAAGTAGGCGCGGGTCGAAAGCGCCTCGAGGTAGTCAATCAGCGCCTGGTCGAGCGAGATCGCCCGCGCCACCGATAGCGACGAAAGCGCCTGGCGGTAGAGGATCGGCAGATCGAGCAACTCCGGCGGCGTCAACTTCTTCAAGCCGCCCTTCTGCGCGCGGTCGAGCAGCCGCTCCAGCCGGCGCCAATCAACCTCCCGCTCGGCGCGAAACCGGTGGCTCTTTAGCTGCAGTTCGGCCATGGCTCAGACAAGCTCCCGGCGCTTGACATCGAGATAGCGGTTAATCAGCGTCGGGCCGATCTCCGCGGCGCGCGGCTGCAGGATCTGCACGCCCAGCCGGCGCAGCTGCACCATCACGTTTTCCCGCTGCTTCAACAGGCCATGGGCGATCACGGCGCGAGAGACGTCATCGGGCGTCGCCGGATCCGCGTCGACCAGAGCATCCAACTCCTCGTCTCGGAAAGCGACCAGGAGGATCAAGTGCGTCCGGGCGAGCCGGCCGACGTGCTCCACCATCAGGGCCGCGCTCGTGGCGTCGGCGAAGTCGGTGAAGACGACCACCAAGGCCCTGCGGTCCAGCCGCCCGGCCAAGCTGGTCAGGCCCAGGGTGAAGTTGGTTTCCTCGGTGGAATAGTCGACGCCCGCGGCCAGCCGCCGGAGCGCCGGGAAGGCGCGAACGCCCAGCGTCGACCCGCTGGCGATCCGAGGCCGCGAGTCGAAGGCGAAGAGGCTGACGCGATCGCCCATCTTCAAGCCGACGAAGGCCAGGATCAGGCCGGCGTTGATCGCATGGTCGATGCGTGGCTGGCCGGCGATCGGCGCGCTCATCAGCCGCCCGCTGTCGAAGGCCAGGACGATGTCGTGATTGCGCTCGGTGCGGAACTCGCGGGCGACCAGCTTGCCGTGGCGAGCGGTCTGCTTCCAGTCGATCGAGCGCAGATCCATCCCCAGCTGAAATTCCTTCAGCGCGTGGAATTCGCTCCCCTCGCCCACGTCCATCTGCACCTTGGCGCCAGCGGGCGCGTCGCGGGCGAACAGCTTCAGGCCTTCGTCGCGCACGGACTCGATGTCAGGCGTCACCGCAATCGTCGCCTCGAGCATCTCCTGCCGCTGACGCCAGACGAGGCCGAGCGGTCCGCGCCAGCGCGTCCAGACCCCGGTGAGCCGACCTTCGCCCCGCCTGCGCGCGTGAAAGGCGAAGCTGGCGGCGCCAACACCATCTTGCAACCGAAGGCGCTGCCGTTCCATGGCGAACTCCAGCCGCTCGTCGGAGCCGATCGCCAACTCCAGCTCGCCTGGCGACTGACGCTGAAAACGCACCGCCACCTCCACCATATCGCTACGCCCGACGCCCGTGACCGCCGGCGCCGACACCTTCAGCTCCAGCGTGTGCGCGGGCGCGGCGAGCGCAGCGTCGGCCACCAGCAGTCCGGCGGTCATCACGATCCAGGCGCTCGCGGCGATCCACATCCCGGGAACGAGCGCGGCGACCAGCAGCGCCACGGGCGCGCCCGCAGCGGCGAGCAGGATCGCCCGTCTGGTGGGATAGAGGTTCATCGCCTCAGCGCGGGGCCGCCGCCCGCTCGACCAGGCCGGCGATGATCGTCTCGGCGCGCCGGCCCTCGATCTCCGCCGAGGGCGACAGGATCACGCGATGGCGCAGCAGCGGCGGCGCCAGCGCCTTCACATCGTCCGGCAGCGCATAGTCACGACCGTGCAGCGCCGCGCGCGCCCGCGCCGCCAGGGCGAGTTGGCTCGCCGCGCGCGGGGAGGCGCCGCTCTGCAGGTCCGGCGTCTCGCGGGTGGCGCGCACCAGGTCCAGCACATAGTCGACGATCTCGCCGGTCAGCCGCACGCCGGCGACCGCGGCGTTCGCCGCGGCGATCTCGGCCTGACCGGCCACCGCTTGCACGCCCAGCTCGGCAGGATCGGCGGCGCCTGCGCGCACGCCATAGGCGGAGACAATCGCCCGTTCCTCCTCCCGGCTCGGATAGCCCAGCACGTCCTTGAAGAGGAATCGGTCGAGCTGCGCCTCAGGCAGGGGATAGGTCCCCTGCTGCTCGAGCGGGTTCTGGGTCGCCACCACCATGAACTGGTCGCTCAAGGTGTGAGACTGGCCGTCGAGCGTGACGCGCCGCTCCTGCATGGCCTCCAGCAGGGCCGCCTGGGTCTTCGGCGGGGTGCGGTTGATCTCGTCGGCTAGCAGCAGCTCGCAGAACACCGGCCCACGGGTCAGGGTGAAGGCGCTGGTCTGGAAGTTGAAGACGTTGGTCCCCAGGATGTCGGCCGGCATCAGGTCGGGCGTGAACTGGATGCGGCCGAAGTCCAGCTGCAGCGTGCGCGCGAAGCACTGGGCGAGAAAGGTCTTGGCCGTGCCGGGCGGCCCCTCGATCAGCACATGGCCGCGCGCGAAGAGAGCGATCAACAGCAGGTCGATCGTCTCCTGCCGCCCGACGATGGCCTTGCCGACCTCTACGCGCACGCGATCGGCCAGCGCCTTAACATCAGCTAGATTCACCCGTCATCTCCAATCGCCACCGGTGGAGCTTGTTCGCCACGGCGGTCAGTTCGTCATTGGTCTTCACGCCGGCCGCCTCGGCCGCCAATTCGCGGGGATCGGCCAGCCCGCGCCGCGCTGCCGCCCGCGCCAGCCATTCGTCCGCGCCTTCGCCGCCCAGATGCGCGCCCCCGCCTGACTTCAGGGCCGCGGCCAGCACGCTCTCGGCGTAGGATGCGCCCAACGCCGGCTCCTTCTTCGCCATGCGGATCAGGCCGGCGGCGTTCTCCACCAGTGCGGTCGCGCCCAAGGCGATGCCGCGTCCCGGCCTGAGCGTCTGGCCGAACCGGGCCAACGCCAGCCAGCCCATCAGGGCGGCGGTCGCCAGCACGCACAGCGTGGCGGCGAGCCAGGGCGGCTCGAGCGCCATACGGGCCAGATTGCGCTCGCGTCCGAGGCCGTTCAGCGTCACGTCGAAGGCGATCCCGTCCTCGCCGCTCATCGTCGTCAGGATCGACATCGCGGAGTCGGCCGTCGTGAGATCCTTGAGGCCCTGGTTGTTCAAGAGGTCGGGCTCCGACAGCACATAGACGCCCGGATGCGACTTCGACTGCGCCATCACCGCGCGGCCATGCGCGTCGGCGAGCACCGGCGTCCAGCCTGGGCCGCTGATCGTCTGCAGCCCGTCCAGCCTGCCCACGTCGAGTGAGCCGCCAGGTTCCCAGGGACCGCCCAGTGACTGCAGTTCGGGGCTTTGGGCTCCAGGAACCACGCTGACCTGTGAGCCAGTCTCGTAGCAGTCGAGCGCAGGGACCGCGAGATCACGGCTGTGCAGATGCCCGGCCTTGAACACGAAGCCCGGATGCAACGGCTCGGGCGAGGCGACCCACTTCGGCAGGACGATCAGGGTGCTCTGCGCCCGCGGAAGCTTGCGCATCGCCTTCGCCGTGACCTGCGGCCCGGGCGTCACCACCAGTAGCGTCGCGTGCAGAGCGCCGGGCGACGGCTGCGAGCGGACGATCGTAACCGGATGCTCCAGCGCCCTGAGCATCACCGTGGCGCCGCGGTAGCCGATCGCCGATGGCGACAGCGCGTGCGCTCCGGGATCGCGCGATGCGCGCAGCTCCGGCGCATAGGTCGCCAGCACGCAGAAGCCGGCGAAGGCGACCAGCCCCACAAGCACCAATGCCAGCACGGTGCGCGGCGAAAACGCCGGATGAGCCTCGGCCGGCGCGGGATCTGCGGCGGCGACGCTCAACGCCCGCCCTCGGCCAGTGCAAAAGCCTCGTACTCTCCGCGGCAACGGTCGAAATCGCCGCGACCGGTCGCTTGGCCGCCGAAAAAGCTCCGTTCGACCGCGTCGACGATGAGGCGGAAGGCGTCGCGGCCACGGTCGGAGAGCGGCGCGGCCTCGACGATCTCCCGGCTGGTGAGCGCGCGCGGCGCCGCGCCCGGGCGGCGCACGGCGATGTCGTCGATGCTGCGGAACAGGATGAGATGGATGGCCTCGTCGAAGCGTCCCTCCTCCGCCAGGCGATCGGCGTCGCCCAACAGGGCGCGCGCAGCTTCCGCCTCAGGACGCCATTCGGTTGCCGGGGCCTTCCCCCGCCGGCGACGGCGCAAAAGGGCGGCGAACGGCAGGTCGCGAACGATCACCCAGAGCAGCAGCGCGACGCCGACCGCCACGCCTCCCCAGAACACGATCTTGATCACCGGCGCCGCGGCCGACAGCACGTCGGCCAGCTTGGCAAGCCACAGGGGCGGCTTGGGCGGTTGCGGCGCCTGGGCGAATTCACGCTGCAATCCGGGTTCGCTGAGGAACGCCCGATGCGCGGCGACCAGTTTCGCGTCGATGGCGCTGCCCGCCAAGTTGCCCCCGCCGCTCTTTTAAGCGTCGCCGCGACGGTAGCAGGGCGTAGGTTGTCTGCGAAGAGGGCCGCCCGGCATGCGTGCGAAGACAAAAAGGGCCCGGAAATGCCGGGCCCTTCTGGATTCTTGCAACTTTCCCGGCTCAGCTGTCGGCGTCGCGCTTTTCCCAGACGTGGTCGACCAGGCCCCAGTCGCGGGCCTCCCCGGCGGTCATGAAGTAGTCGCGGTCCAGCGTCTCCTCGACGACCTCGATCGGCTGGCCAGTGTGCTTGGCGTAGATCTCGTTCAGCCGGCGCTTG
>Ga0207658_10000111_pt1 | contig 89180 bp, 80 predicted proteins | sample KBSS33metaG_FD_184322 | JGI IMG/M metagenome (GOLD analysis project Ga0207658, IMG submission 184322) | Switchgrass rhizosphere microbial communities from Kellogg Biological Station, Michigan, USA - KBS S3-3 metaG (SPAdes) (version 2) | ecosystem: Host-associated > Plants > Roots > Rhizosphere...
GGGAAGAAACGGTGCACGACGGTACGCGCATCGTCGTCCGTCCGATACGACGCGACGATGCGGCGCTCGAGCGCGCCTTCATCGAACGTTTGTCACCCGAATCGCGGCGTCTGCGCTTTCTCGGCTCGATCGGCGAGCCGGGCGACGACCTGATCCGCCACCTGACGGACATCGACTATCGGCGCGACGTCGCGTTCGTCGCGCTCATCGAGCTCGACGGTACGCAGCGCGAGATCGGCGTCAGCCGCTTCAGCATCGCCGCGGACGGCCAGTCGTGCGAATGCGCGGTGACGGTCGCCGACGAATGGCGCAACAAGGGCCTCGGCAGCCTCCTCATGCATCACCTGATCGAGGTCGCGCGCGAACGCGGCGTGCACACGATGATCTCGCTCGACGCCGCGAACAATCCGGCGATGCGCGACTTGGCGCAGTACCTCGGCTTTCGGCGCGAGCGCGATCCGAACGACGCGACCCAGGTCATCCACACGCTGACGCTCTGACATGCCGCGCGTCGCGATCGTCACGGGAGGCACGCGCGGCATCGGCCGCGCGATCGCGCAGGCGCTGCGCGACGACGGCCATGCCGTCGCGGCCGTCTATCACGGCAACGAGGACGCCGCCGCGGCCTTCCACCGCGAAACAGGGATGGCCGCCTATCGCTGGGACATCGCCGATTTCGAAGCCTGCCGAACCGGCGTCGCGCGCGTCGAGGCCGACTTGGGCCCCGTCGACATCCTCGTCAACAACGCCGGCATCGTACGCGACGTCACCTTGCACAAGATGACGCGCGAGCAGTGGCAGGACGTCCTGCGCACCAACCTCGATGCGCTGTTCAACATGTGCAGGCCAGTCGTCGAGGGCATGCGCGAGCGACGTTACGGACGCATCGTCAACCTGAGCTCGATCAACGGGCAGAAGGGACAGGTCGGCCAGACGCACTACGCCGCGAGCAAGGCCGGCGTGCTCGGCTTCACGCGCTCGCTGGCGCTCGAAGGAGCGCATCGCAACATCACCGCGAACGCGATCGCGCCGGGCTACGTCGACACCGACATGGTGGCCGGAGTACCCGCCGACGTCGTGCGCACGATTGTCGCGGCGATCCCGGTCGGCAGGCTCGGCACCCCCGAGGAAATCGCCCGCCTCGCCGCCTTCCTGGCGCGCGACGATGCCGCCTTCATCACCGGCGCGACGTTCTCGATCAATGGCGGCCAATGGACCGGCTGAAGCGCCGCGACGACGACGCGAAGCCCGCATAGGCGTGCCGCGCAATCGGCTCGAATGACAGTTTCCGCCGGCGACGACGCTGCCGCCGGCTTAACGTCGCGCGCTACGCGATGGTACGATGAAGCGTGCTTTCGAAGCGGCCCCATGTCGGTCACTGCAGCCACTCCATCCCTGCCTCGGCCACCGCACCTGCTGGTCGTCGACGACGATAACGAGATTCGGGAACTCGCGCGGCGCTACTTCACGTCGAACGGGTTCCGCGTCAGCGGCGTCGCCGACGGGGCGGCGATGCGCCGTGCGCTCGCCGCCGAGACAGTCGACCTGGTGCTGCTCGATCTCGGCCTGCCCGGCGAAGACGGCTTCGACCTGACGCGCTATCTGCGCAACGAATGGTGCGGCCCGGTCATCATCGTCACCGGGCGTGGCGAGTCGGTCGATCGCGTCGTCGGCCTCGAACTCGGCGCCGACGACTACGTCACCAAGCCGTTCGACCTGCGCGAGCTGCTCGCGCGTGTGCGCAGCGTGCTGCGCAGGAGCGCGACGACGCGCAGTGTCGATGCGAGCGATGTCCCCGCCGCTGCGGAGACGATTCGGTTCGCCGGCTTTCGCCTCGATGCCGCTGCGCGCGAACTGGCGACGAGCGACGGCACGCCGATACCGCTGACGACCGGCGAGTACGAACTGCTGCAGATCTTCCTCGAGCGGCCCAATCGCGTGCTGACGCGCGACGATCTCATTTCACGCATGCACGGACGCAGCGCCGGCCCCTACGACCGTGCGATCGACGTGCAGGTCGGCCGCCTGCGCCGCAAGATCGAAGCCGACCCGGCGCAGCCGCAAATCATCAAGTCGGTCCGCGGCGCCGGCTACCTGTTCGCCGCCAAACCGCAGCGCGGATGAAGACGACCACCGAGCAGCGCGCCGCCCTCTTCCAGGCGCTCTTCGAGACGGCGCCGGACGCCATGATCGTGGTCGACCGCCACGGCCACATCGTGCTCGCCAACGCACAGGCCGATCGTTTGTTCGACTACCCGCACCAGGGCCTCTACGGCTTGCCGATCGAGGCCCTGCTGCCGGAACGGCTGCGTGCCGGTCATGGCGCACATCGCTCGCGTTTCATGGCCAATCCGCGCGTGCGGCCGATGGGCGCCGGTTTCGAGCTCGTCGGCATGCGTCGCGACGGTAGCGAGTTTCCGGTCGAGATCGGCCTCAGCCCGGTACGCGACGACGACGATCCGCTCTATGCCGCCTCCATCCGCGACATCTCCGAGACGCAGCGCGCGCGCCAGGCGCTCGCGCGCGCGCGCTACGATTCGTTCGTCGGCCAGGTCGGGCGGCTCGCGCTGGAATCGCGCGACTACGAGGCATGGCTCGAACGCCTGCCCGAGATCGTCGCCGAGGCGCTGGCGATCGAAGGCGTCGCCGTGCTGCTCGCCGGCATGCCGCTGTCGGAGCTGCATGTGCAGGCCCATCGCGGCGTGCCGCCCGAGTTGCTCGACCAGCTGCCGGACCTCGCGGGCACGGCCGGGTGGAACGCGCGCGTGACGAACGCGGACCACGACGGCTTCGTGCTGCAGGAGTTCGACGCCAAAGGCTTCGGCGACCTGCGCGTGGCGACGGTGGAATCGAATTTCCTCGACGCCGTCGTGCTGCCGCTGTTCGACCGCTACGACGCGATGGGCGTGCTGCTCGCCTTCGCGACCGGCGCGCGCGCGTTCGATCGCGACAAGCTGCGTTTCCTGCAATCGGTCGCGCACCTGCTGAGCGCGGCGCTGCAGCGCAACCGCAGCGAGGAGCAACTCGCGCACGCGCAGCGGCTGGAGGCGATCGGCCAGCTGACCGGCGGTGTCGCGCACGACTTCAACAATCTATTGACGGTCATTTCCGGCAATCTGCAGTTGCTCGAAGACGAGGACGCTTTCGGCGCCGACCGCGCGCAGATCATCCAGAGCGCATTGCGTGCCGTCGGCAGCGGCGCGGCGCTGACGCGCAAGCTGCTCGCTTTCGCACGCCGCCAGCGCCTGTCGCCGCGCGCGATCGCGCTGCGGCCGTGGCTCGGCGAACTGTCGGTGCTGCTCAAGCGCACGCTCGGCGAGACGGTGGTCGTGCGGACGGAGTGTGCGTCGGACCTGCCGGACGTGTTCGCCGATCCGGGCGAACTCGACGCCGCGTTCGTCAATCTCGCGTTGAATGCCCGCGACGCGATGCCGCGCGGCGGCGAGCTGACGATCGCCGCGGTCGAGCACGAAGTCGCCGACGGCGACGACGGCGGCGGCGAACTTGCGAGCGGGCACTACATCGCGATCAGCGTCGCCGATACCGGCATCGGCATGGCGCCCGACGTGCTAGCGCGCGCGCTGGAACCGTTCTTCACGACGAAAGGTCCCGGCAAGGGCAGCGGCCTCGGTCTCAGCATGGTCTACGGTTTCGTCAAGCAATCGGGCGGCGCGATGACGATCGAGAGCCAGCTCGGCTACGGCACGCGTGTGACGCTGCAGCTGCCGCAGGCGCCGGCGCCCCGCTCCGGCGCCACCGAACGCGAGCGGCCGGCGAAGTCGTCCGGCGGCGAAACCGTGCTTGTCGTCGAGGACGAGCCGGACGTACGCGGCATCGCGGTCGCCTTCCTGCGCTCGCTCGGCTATTCGAGCCTCGTCGCGGCGACCGCCGAGGAAGCGCTCGGCCTGTTGCACGGCGGCGTCAGGATCGAGCTGCTGTTCTCCGATGTCGTGCTCGGAAGCGGCATGACCGGCGTCGACCTTGCGCGCGAGGCGCGCCGGCTGCGCCCCGGCCTGCCGGTCCTGCTCGCTTCCGGCTACGAACACGCGATGCTCGACGGCGAGGCGCACGACAGCCTCGATCTGCTGCGCAAGCCGTACAGCCGCGTCGACTTCGCCAACGCAATCCGCCGCGTGCTCGATCGCGCCTAGCCGTTCAATGCACGGCGGTATCGTGGTCGGCGCCCGAGCGCAGCCGTTCGGCGTCGATGATGCGCACGTCGCGGCGCCGTACCGAGATCTGCCCCAAATCGTCCAGGCGCGACAGCGCGCGGCTGACCGTTTCGTGCTTGAGCGCGAGAAAGCTCGCCATGTCGGCGCGGCTCATGCGCAGGATGAAGTGATTCGGGCTGAGTCCGAGCCGTGCATGGCGGTCGGCGAGGTCGAGCAGGAACGCGGCGACCCGGCGCTCGGCGCTCAGCGTGCCGAGCGCGAGCATCCAGGAGCGGTCGCGCCGCACTTCCTCGGCCAGCGCCAGAGTCAGGCGCGCCTGCAGTTCCGGCACCCGCACGCAGGCCGACAGCATCGCCGGGTACGGAAGCTCCCACACTTCGCCGTCTTCGAGGGCGATCACGTCGCAGGCGTACTGGGCAAGGCCGATCGACTCGACGCCGATCAGGTCGCCGCGCATGCGGAATCCGGTGACTTGCTCGCGTCCGTCGTCGGCCAGCTCGCACGTCTTGAGGCAGCCGACCGCGACGAGGAACAAGGCGTTGAACGGCTGGCCGGACCGATACAGGTACTGGCCCTGTTCGATCCGCCGGCGCAGGACCGGCACGTGCTGGCGCAGGTGATCGATGCCGATGTCGTCGCGCCGTTCGAAGCGCAGCGCATCGGTGTGGCAGCGGATGCCGGCGTCCATGGCGAAAGGAGTCGCTGCGTTCATGGTCTGTACTCGCGAGGATCGCCGTGCGATCGATGGAGACAGGCTAGGCCGGCGGCGCCACACCGTCGCGACGGCTCTGCAACGTTGTGTAACAGCGTGTAACGGCGCCGCGAGCGCGAGACTTGATCCGCCTCAATTCGCAGCGCCACAGGCGCCCGATACTTCGGCTTCGGATGGCAACGTCCACCGGAGTCGTCAGGAGACCATGCACGGCACCTCGCCTTTCATCGATACCGCCGCCGTCGAGGCATGGGACGCCTGGTTCCGCTGGCGCGATCGCGATCGCCTGCACGATCTGTCGATCGAAGCGACGTGGCAGCGCGTCATCGGCTCGCTGACCGGTTCGGGGGCGCCGGTGGAAACGGATTTGATGGACGCCTGTTCGTCGTGGCGCCTGCTGCTCGACGAACGCATTCTCGCGACGGCGGGAACGCCGTCGGCGAACTGGCCGGCCAGCGATCTCGTCGCCGCCGTCAATGCACCGATGTTCGTGCGCCGGCGCTTCACGGCGCATGCCCACGTCGACGTCGGCGCGCTTGCGCAGACGGCGAAACTCGCAGTTCGCGCGCTCGACCAGGCCGTTCTGCTCCGACACGGCGAAACGAGCGGCAATGTGCGCCTCCGCATCGGCATCGTCGGCATGGCCGATGCGCTCGCCCTGCTCGGCGCACGCTACGACGCGGCCGGCGCCGGCCGCCACGCGGGACAGGTCTGCAGCGCGATCGCCGAAGGCTGCTTCGAAGCGTCGATCGGCATGACGCGCGGCCGCGCGCCCCGCCGCATGCCGATCGCGGGCCTGCTCGAACGCGCCATCGAACGCGGCCTGCCGGCCGAACTCGTGCGCGACGCGCGGCGCCACGGCCTGCGGCACGCCGGCCTGACCGCGATCACTTCGCAGCCGCGCCTGGCGCTGCTGGCGAACAATGTCGCCAACGCGCTGGACCCGCTGCTCGGCGAAAACCATGTCCATCGCATCGCCGTGGCGGACGACACGCGGTCGGTGCGCTCGTCGGGCTACGCGCTGATCGTCGGCCGCGGCCCGTCGCGCGCCTCTTCGCCGGAGGCGATCGCGACGATCGCGCAGCTCGGCATCGACGCGCAGCTCGCCCTGCGCGCCGCCGCGCAGCGCTGGGTGGACGAACCGATCGTCTATCCGCTGGCCCTCGCGCGCGCGCCCGAGGAGGCGCAATGGCGATCCATGCAGCGCCTCGCGCGCGAAGGCGGTCTGGCCGAGCCGAGCTGGCGCAGCCTCGACGAGTGCATCGAACCGATCGCGGCGGCGGTTCCCGTGCAAATGCAACGCATCCGGGCCAACCGCGCGAGTCCGCTCTGACCGCGCTCAGGTGCTCCAGGTCGCCAGCATCACGACGGCCGCAATCGTCATCACCGCCGTGCCGGCCCAGCCGAGCAGCCTCAACAGCGGCGGAAGGCGGAACTTCCCCATGACGCTGCGCCGGCTGGCGATCAGCATGATGACGACCATCAGCGGTACCGAGACGACGCCGTTGATCACCGCGCTCCAGAACAGCATCTTGATCGGGTCGATCGGCGTGAGGCTGAGGCCGACCGCGATCGCGGTCGCGAGCGCGATCGAGCCGTAGAACAGCTTCGCCTTGTGCGGCTTGGCCTCGAGCCCGGTCTTCCAGCGAAACGTCTCGCCGAGTGCATAGGCGGCGGACCCTGCCAGCACCGGCAGCGCGAGCAGTCCCGTCCCGACGATGCCGGCGGCGAACAGCCACGTCGCAAACGGACCTGCGACCGGTCTCAAGGCCGCGGCCGCGTCGGCGGACGTCTGGATGTCGCGGATGCCGTGCGCATGGAGGACGACGGCCGCGGTGAGGATGATGAAGAACGCGACGAGCTCTGAAAAAACCATGCCGACGATCGTGTCGATGCGGATTCGCTTCAGTTCGCCGGCGGCCTGCTGGGAGGCGTGCTTGAGCGCCTTGCGGCCCGGCGTCGTGCGCACTTCGTTGGCTTCCTGCGAGGCCTGCCAGAAAAAGAGATAGGGACTGATCGTGGTACCGAAGACGGCGACCACCGCGACCGCGTACTTGGGATCGGCCGTCAGGGTCGGCACGAACGCCGCCCGGGCCACCTCGGCCCACGGCACCGGGATGATCAGGATGGTCGCCACGTAGGCGAACAGACTCAGCGTGAGCAGTTTCAGCAGCGGCGAATAGCGGTCGAACGGAATGAAGACCTGCAGCACCGTCGACAGCGTCGCGAAGGCGACGGCGTAGGCGAACGCCGGCCCTCCGATCAGCAGCTTCAACGCGGCGCCCATCGCGCTGATGTCCGCCGACAAGTTGATGACGTTCGCGACCAACAGCAGGAACACGAATGCGATGGCGAGGCCGAACGAGTATTGCGAGCGGATGTTGGCGCCGAGCCCCTTGCCGGTGACGCGGCCGATGCGCGCGCAGATCATCTGGATGCCGATCATCAGCGGCAACGCGACGACGACCGTCCACAGCGTGGCGAATCGATAGGCGGCGCCGACCTGCGAATAGGTCGCGATGCCGCTGGGATCGTCGTCCGCGGCGCCGGTGATGAGGCCGGCGCCGAGACGTCCGTAGAGAGGCTGTCGCTGCTTTCCGGCGGCCGGTTCCATCGGGCAACGATAAACCTTCGGCTATCGACTGTCGCCGTCGAGCGGCTCATGCGACGGCGGACCGCCCGGCGGCGCGCTGCTGCCCAGCATCGCCGCCAACGGAGACGCCGCGGCGATCACTCCACCCGCGATCGCCCAGACCACGGTCCAGGCCGCGAGCACATCGAACCAGGCCGCGCGTCGGCGGCCGGCAGTCGGCAAGTTCATGCAACCTCCCTCGATGGATGTTCGAACCGGACGCCGGAATCGCAATCGAACAGCAGGCGGCTGAACGGATCGAAGAAGCGAAACACGCCCGCGCCGCGCGAGCGCCCGACCGGCAATGCCGTCAAGGTCCGTTCGCACAGCGGGATATCGGCTCCGGCATCGGGCAGGAATACGAATCGGCCGCGCCGTTCCAAACCGGCAGGTGTCGTGGCCGTCCCGCCGCCGCGGCGGCCGCCGACGATGCTGACGCAGGTGCGCTCCAGCCAGGGAACGAACAGGCGGGCCTGTTCGTCCACGGGCAGCGCGCAGACGACGAGTTCGAGATCGTCCGGGTGGATATACGGCGAGACGGCCGCGCGCAGCTCCGCGAACGGCAGCGCACTGCCGGACACGATCAGCGCCGACGCCGCGCCGTCGAGGACCAGGAAGCGCGTCGCCTGCATGCCGCAGCCGCCGCAGGCGTGATCGCTGAGGGCGATGCACAGATGGTCGTCTTTTCGAAACAGTTGCGTGGACATGGCGAACGCCTCCGGTCGCCGGCAATTCTTGCCGACTGCCGCCGCGTCGCCTTGACCCAGATCAATCGCCTCGCGATGGGCACCGTGTGCTGCCCTATCATTCGGCGGCGGCGGCGGCGACCAGGCGATCCCGTCGCTGCGCGCTCACCCCGCCCGTCGTTCGGCGATCCTGCAGAGGCCATGCCATGAAGAAATCCGCGAAGGCGCGTGCACCGAAGCGAGTCGCCGCCTCATCGGGCGGAACGCGCACGCTCGACGGCATGGGCGTGACCCTCGTCGAAGAGCAGGTGTACCGCCTGCTGCTGCGCCACGAAGGACTGTGCGCCGCCGATCTCGGCGCGCGCCTGGGCATGTCCGCGCGCAAGCTGGCAGCACCGCTGCGGGCGCTGGAGAGCAAGGGCATGGTGACGCACTCGCCGGACCGCATTCCGCGCTATTTCGCCGTGCCACCGGACATCGCCGTCGAGGCGCTGATCGCCAGCAGCCAGCGCAGCGAGGAGTACCGCCAGAGCCGCGCGCGCGCCGCAGTCGGCAAGCTGAGCACGGTGATGACGGCACGCGGCGCGAGCCACGTCCCCGACGAGCGCCTGGTGGAGATCCTGAGTCCCGAGGCGACCGCGCAGGTGTTCGCGCAGATGCATCGCACCGCGCAGCACGAGATGATCAGCCTGACGCGGCGGCCGATGCTGATCTCCAACATCAACGAGCCCGATCACCTGCTGTTCCAGTGTCTGGATCGCGGCGTATCGTGCCGTTCGCTGATCGACGGCGACCTGCTCAACATGCCCGGCTGGCTCGAGCACATGCGCGACAACAGCGCGCGCGGCGAGGAATGCCGCATCGCTTCGTCGCTGCCGTTCAAGCTGATCGTGGCCGATCGCCGCCTGGCGATCCTGCCGCTGAACCTGGCGCGTCCCGACGGACCGGTCCTGCTGGTGCGCTCCTCGTCCCTGCTCGAAGCGCTGTGCGAAGTGTTCGAGCTGCTCTGGCGCAACGCGACGCCGTTCCCGTCGAGCGACGCCGTGCACGCCGCCGGCCGGCGCCAGAGCGCCTCGCTGCTGTCGCTGCTGACCTCCGGATTGAACGACAAGGCGATCGAGCTCGAGCTCAACATGTCGCATCGCACGCTGGCCCGGCGCATCAGCGACTTGATGAAGGAACTCGGTGCGACGACACGCTGCCAGCTCGGCTGGCTGGCCGCGCAGCGCGCCGCGAGCACGACTTCGAAGTAAAACTCTTTACAACTATACGGCAACTTTATGTCATTGGCATAAAGTTGCCGCTCATGCATCTTGTTATGCCCTCGCCTGCGTGCTTACTCTTGGGTCGCGCCTGCTGATGTCCCGGCTCGCCTCGGCTGCCGGCATCAACATCTTCCCGAACGACGACAGATCGTGACGGCCTCGTGGCCGGAAGCAGTCGCTCGAAGGAACGTCGCGGCAATCGGGAAGCAATCCGAGTACCTGGTCTGCGGCAGGGTCGGCAGCCGCAATGGAGATGCCGATGCCTGCCGGATATCCGGCGGCGCATGCGACATCAGGGTACGAACGTCCACGCAAAGGGTCCGGCTCGCACCGGCTGCCGCGCTGTCGCGCGAGCGCCGGCTTTCGATCCACAGGTTTGCGGGAAAGACGGGGAAGACGCCGGCACGTTTCGAAAGCGGCGCTATCCCGAGTCGAACCGCGAGATCAGTCAATCTTCATGGGGTTCCAGCAAATGAAAGAGTCGATGATTGCGCGAGTTCCGCGCAACGGAAACAAGGCGCAGGCCGGCGTGCGCGATCGCACGCGCATGGCGCCGCGCCGGTGGCATTCGATGATCCTGACATCGGGATTCCTTGCCGCGTCGGTCGCGCTGGCCGGCAGCGGGCAGCCTTCGAGCTCGCCGCACCTGCACGCGGCGCACGCGGCCGCTGCGGCGGCACCGTCGCAGCCGCAAGGCGGACTGCAATTCTTCACCGATCAGGGCGCATTCACCGCGGCGCTCGGCGTGCCTTCCAACCTCACCAGCGAAACATTCGACGGCGGCGCGCCGGTCGGGCCGTTCCCGACGCTGTGTACGGAACCGATGAGCAGCGCGTCGAACGACGTCTGCTTCACACCGGGCCAGCTTGCCACCGGCTTCGCGATCACCTCGACGTCCGGTGCGGGCATCATCGAGTTCCCGCCGAGCTTCCTCGGTCCGAACCAGACGACGCGCGCCGTCGGCGCGACGAACTTCGCCGATTCGACGATCGTGTCGTTCAGCCCGAGCGTCAACGCGGCGGCAGCGATCGTCTATGGCGGCCTCAGCGCCGGCAACGCGGTCGATGTCGAAGTGTTCGACGAATCGGGCGTTTCGCTCGGCACGACCACCGTGCTGCCGGCGGCGACGCGCGATGTGGCCGTGTTCATGGGCGTGACGAGTCCGACGCCGATCGGCAAGGTCGTCTTCAACGCCGAGAACGGCAATGGCGAGCTGATCGACAACCTGCAATACCGTACGGCCGGACTGCTGCCGCCGGGCCTGGCCAAATCGTTCTCGCCCGAATCGGTCCCGGCCGGCACGCCGAGCACGCTGACGATCACGCTCGGCAACCAGGCCCAGCCGGGTGCTGCGACCTTGAATGCCGATCTGACCGACAACCTGCCGAGCGGCGTCGTGGTCGCGCCGACGCCGAACGCGTCGACGACCTGCGCCGGCGGCACGCTCTCGGCAGAAGCCGGCAGCGCGGCCGTCACGCTCAGCATCGGCGCGCAGATTCCGGGCGCGTCCACCTGTACCGTCACCGTCGACGTGACCGCAGCGAACGTCGGTGTCTACACCAACACGATCGCGGCCGGCGCCCTGCAGACCGATCTCGGCAACAGCACCGATGCCGCGATCGCCTCGCTCAAGGTGCTGTCGGGCAATCCCGGCTCGTTCCCGCCCGCCGAGTACTTCGACGGCGTCGGCGCGCCGCAGCTGCCGGCCGGCTGGATCTCGTCGACGACGACCGGATCGAGCGACTGGACGACGACGGCGAGCGCTTCGGACACAGCGCCGAACGCCGCCTACGCGCCCGAGAAGCCCACGGTGAACGACTTCACGCTGGATACGCCGGCCTTCACGCCGGTGCCCGGCCAGAACGTCAGCTTCCGACACCAGTACAACCTCGAACACCGCGACGACGGCGCCGTGCTGGAGATCTCGATCAACGGCGGCGCCTTCGCCGACATCATCGACGCCGGCGGCAGCTTCATCACGGGCGGCTACAGCTTCCCGATCATCGAAGGCAGCGGCAACCCGCTGGCCGACCGCTACGCCTGGACCGGCAACAGCCAAGGCTTCGTCACGACCAGCGTGACCCTGCCCGCCGCCGCGATCGGCCAGTCGACGCGCCTGCGCTTCCGCACGGCCGACGACGCCTCGCAGACCGCGGAAGGCGCCAACGGCTGGTGGATCGATTCGGTCGTGCTCGGCGTCAATCCGCAGGCGCCGAGCGCATCGATCGCACCGACCTCGCTGAACTTCACGGTCGATCCCGACGCAACCGCGACCGACACGCTGATCCTGTCCAACGCCGACGGCAGCGATCCGCTGACGTTCACGGTCGAAGCGCGCGGCACGACGAACCATCGCCCGCGCCTGATTCCGCGCGCGAGCCTTTCGAAGAAGACCGCGGCAACGAGCAGCAAGCTGCTGGTACCGCGCGAGCCGGCCGTGCTGGCGTCGCAAGGCGGCAGCGCGCGTCACGCGATGTCGACACCGTGGGTGCCCGATGGCGGCCTCGTGTTCCAGTGGGACGACGGTTCGGTCGAAACCGCGCTCGGCACCGGCGCCAACGGCGCAGAACAAGCCGCCGTGTGGCTCAATCGCTTCCACGCGACCGATGCGCTGGTGATCCACACGATCTCGATCGGCTGGCCGCCGATCGACCTCGCCGGCGGCGACCTGGTCGGCCTGCAGGCCAATCTCGTCGTGTACTACGACGCGGACGCCGACGGCGATCCGACCAACGCCGTGCGCGTCGGCGTGGACGATCTCGTGACGATCGCCGCGACCGGCGACTTCCAGACCTACCCGACCGACTTCAGCATCCCTGCGGCAGGCGACGTCTACATCGGCTTCGTCGACCAGTGGTCGCTCGCGGGCACGTTCACGCCGCGCCTGTTCCCGGCGTCGCTCGACGAATCGGCCTCGCAGGGCATGTCGTATCTGTCGTCGGTCGACAATCCGCCGGTCGACATCGTCAACCTCGGCAACAACAGCATCAACGGCACGATCTCGGACATCGAGCAAGGTTCACTCGACGGCAACTGGCTGATCCGCGCGACCGCGACCGGCGGTGGCGGCGGCGGCGACTGCTCGGGTCCGATTGTCGACTGGCTGACGGCGGAGCCGATTTCCGGCTCGATCGACGGCGGCGGCGGCGTCGGCATCACGGTGACGGTGAATCCGGCGGTGGGCAACCTCGTTCCGGGCTCGCATGCAGCCCAGTTGTGCATCAACACGAACGATCCGTCGCAGCCGCTGATCGTCGTTCCGGTCAACGTGACGGTCACCGGAACGCCGCCTTTCTCGCCGTGCAGCGGCGGTGCGGACGAGTTGTTCTGCGACGGCTTCGATCATGCGCAGAACCCGGGCACGATCGTCTCCGGCACGATCAACCAGCCGGTCGCGGCGAGCAACGACGGCAGCGCGTTCGATTTCGCGACCGGCGACTACCACGGCTACGACGTCAACATCACCACGGACGACATCAACCTCTACATCGGCGACCAGGACGGCACGATGTACGTCTACTGGTACGGCGATCAGGTGCCGCCGGCGTTCACCGACCTCGTTGGCGGCGTGGTCGACGAAGGCGGCGTGGAATTCGCGGTGATGCAGCCGGGCGACACGATCGGTCCCGACTCCATCGTCTCCGGCGGCTCGCAGCCGATGACCAACTGGCTCGGCGGCGCGGACGGCTACGTCGGCATCGCGTTCTACGACGAAGCCAGCGGCACGGTCGACTACGGCTACCTGCACCTGACGACGAACGGTCCGCTCGGATTCCCGGCGCAGGTGCTGGATTGGGCCTACGACAGCAGCGGCGCGGCGATCACGATTCCTTGAGATCGCTGCACGCCGATCCCGCATCGGCAGACTCCTTCGGGATTCGTCGTCCGCGTCGGACACGCTGACCGACTGCCGAACTTTGCCCCCGGCGCGAGCCGGGGGTTTTTCTTTGCGCGACCCTCGCGACGATGGCGATGACGAACGGTCGTGCATCCCGATCGAATGCCATCAAGGCAGCACGCACCCTGGCGGCGCCGGCAGCAGTCGCACGAGTTCGATGCGGCCGCTCGTGCCCGCGCTCTGCCCGGCATCGAATTGGTAGTCGAGCTCGGCATCGCTGCAGCTCGAAAACGTGAGCGAGGCGACGCCGACCTGCACCGTCGTCGGCGCGTCGGGCTGGTCGAACAATCCGCCGGTCGTCTCGAAGATGCCGATGCCCTCGGCGGATACCGCCTCGCTGGCGAACGGCGCCTGCAAGGTGAGCCAGCGCTGGCTCGACGCCGCACCGCCCTCCTCGCCGTACGTGAACCACCCGCCGAACAGATAGCCCTGCACCGGATTGATCTCGAGGAAAATGCCCTGCCCATCCGCGCCGCGATCGGACCAGGTACCCGAGAGCAGGAAGTCGGACGCAGCGGCACCGCTGTCGCCACCGGCCGAGCAGGTCACGTTCGGCAGCGAGCGAAGCAGCGGCATGCTGCCGGCGCGCCCGCTGCCGTCCGAAAATACGTAGTCGAGCGAACCATGCGTGCAATCGCCGAACGCGAGCGTCGCCGTGCCGACGGGGACCGTCGTCGTCGCATCGGCGGCATCGAAGCGGCCACCCTCGGTCAGATAGATCGGCACCACGGCCGACGCGCTGCCGGAGGAGGCCTGTCCTTGCAGCGTGTACCACTGCTGAGTGCCGGAGGCATCGGCCGCATACGTGAACCAGCCGGCGAACACGAGCGACGTACCGTTGCCGTAGTAGTCCGGATCGATGTCCAGCGCGAGTCCTTGACCGTCGACCTCGGGAATCGACCAGACGCCCGTGAGGCCGCGCTGATCGAGATCGGTTGGCTGTCCCACCTCGAACGCATGCGCGTAGCTCGTGCCTTCGAACGTCGCTTGCAACTGCCAAGTACCGGCCGGCGCATCGGCCGGCAATGTCACCGGCCAGTCGAAGCCCGTTGCGGCATAGAAAGGACGCGGAAGGTTCTGGCTGGCCAGATCGAAATCCCATTGCACGAAAACGCTGCCGTCCGGACGCAGCACGCTGAAGTGGCTGACTTCGCCGTTGCGCTGATCGCTGTAGGAGGCGAACGCCCACAGCGTGTCGCCGGGCAGGAAGCGGTCCTGATAGGCCGGCGATTCCTGCACGGGCTGTCCGTCGACGATGCCGCAGGCGACGCCGGCAGGTTCCGCCGAGTGCGTCGAGAGCGTATCGATGCGCGGCGCTTCGTACGGCTGCGGCACGATCCAGCGATCGGGAGCGGCGTTGCATTGGCCGTGCTTCGGATCGACGACATTGCCGTTCGCGTCGGTCAGTTCGAAATGCAGGTGCGGCGCGGTGGAGGAACCGGAACTTCCGACCGAACCGAGATAGTCGCCCGCAGCGACACGCGCGCCGACGGGAAGCGACGTCGGCGAGCCGCTCTTCATGTGCAGGTACCACGCCGTCAAGCCATCGTCCTGCAGCACGAAGACGGCGTTGAAGTCGGTGTTGCCGAGCGCGCAGTTGCGGTCGAAGTGGCCGTCGTCCTTTTCGATGATGACGCCCGGCGCCGCGGCGACGATGTGGACGTCTTGCCGATCCATCATCAGCCACGGAAACGGCCACAGGAAATAGTCCGTACCGCCATGGTTGTAGCCGGACGCGAGATCGTAGGTGCGCGTTCCGCACGTGTAGTCCTGCACGAAGCCGGGAAAGCGCGGATCGTGGTCGACGAAATTGCTGACTCCGTGGTAGTCGAAGACGACGAATCCAGGGGCTGCCTGCAGAGGCCAGGCCAGGTCGGCCGCGCCTTCGATCGAGGCCGTCGCCTTTTCCTGCGCCGGCAACTGGCCGGACCGTCGCAAGGCTGCGACGCGATCGTCGAGACGCGCGACGATATCGGCGTGGCGCCGTACTTCGATCGCGTCCTGCGGCGCTTCGCGCTCGAGTAGCCACGCCTGCCGCGCTTCGCCGACGCCGGCCGCGGGGACCGGTCCCATCAAGAGCACGAGGAGCAAGGTCGCCTGCATGACTGCCGCCCACGAGCATCGTCGTACTGTCACCCTAGCACCGGCGATCGCGCCTGTCATGCCGGCGCCGAGGGCCTCGCGAGCTGTCAGGCGACGACGACGGAATCCATGATGACCGCCATGGCGACGCCGCCGACGACGAAGCCGAGTCCGTAGACGAACCAGCGCACGCACTGGCGATAGCGCGGAAGTTCGAGGCAATCGGGCGACAGCAGCCAGACCAGGGCGATCGATTGCAGGATGCAGCCGATCGCCATCGGCGTCAGCGCGAACGCGTCGATGACGCGCCATGGCACCGGGTTGCCGGCCCACTTGGTGAGATAGCCGAGCGAGAAGGCCAGGATCACGCCGATCGACGTGATCGAGCCGTTGCGGAACGTGACGTCGATGCGCGGCGTCGCTGCGCTCGACTCGGCCCCGGCAGGTGTCTGCGTCATGTCGGTCGCCTCCCCTGACAGGACCAGTGTGCCCGATGTGCCCCGCTCTGTCAGGACTCGCCGGGCGGCGCGCGTTCGCGCAGCAGGATCGCCTGCAGCGGCGAGGTGGGTGCGGGACGTCCGCCGACGATGTCGATGGTCGCCGCCGCGCCGGCCGCTCGAACCCGCATCGGCTTCAGATCGAGGCTCGACACCGCATCCAGCCGATCGACTTCGACGCGTTCGATGGTCAATGGCTCGCCGGGTTTCAACGTTGCCGACGCCGGTTGCCGCACGAGCCACGCATGCCCCGCCGAATCCGGCGCGAGCCGGCCGACACCATCGGCGCCGATCAGCAAGGCGGTCTTCTCGTCGACGCCGAGGCCGACGATGTCCCGGCCCTTCTTGCGCTCGTTCAATCGCGCGACGAAGGCGATCAGGCGGCCGAGCCGGCTGCGTGCCGAGAAGTGCGTATCGGTGATCACGCGGTCGAGCCCGGCGACATGCAGGAAATCGGATTCGAGCGTCATGCCCGCATCGAACGGATTGGCCAGGGCGACCTTCGATTCCATGCTGCCGCCGTCGAGCGAGGTGTAGCTGTAGCGCCCGAGTACCGCCAGACCCGCACTGCTCCCGCCGATCGGACGGCCCTGGCGGACATGCGCGTCGAGCGCATCCTGTATCGGCGTGCCCTTCCAATAACGGATGTAGTTGCCCTGGTCGCCGCCGGCGAGAAAAATGCCGTCCGCGCCGCGAACGATCGCGACGACGCGCGGATCGAACGAGGCCTCGCGCGTGCGGAACACCACGGTCTGCGCACAGGCCACCGGCCCCCACTCGCCGACGAACGCCTTGCCGTAGTCGCCCGCGCTGCCGTCGAACGTGTCGCCTTGGGTCGCACGCAGGATCACGATGTGCCCACCGCCGGCGTGCGTCGCGATGAACTTGAACGCGCTGTCGACGCGGCCACCGCCGCCCATCAGGGCGAGTCCGGCGACCGAGTGCGCGGCGCGTGGCGCGGCGGGATCGCCGGCGACGAAATAGTCGTAGTTCGGATCGCGGTAGTCGCGGGCCAGCGTCGCCGCCGGCTGGGTCGAACTCGGTGGCGGAACGGGTTCGTGCGCCCTCGCCGACACAATTATTGACGTGCTCGCCCAGCAAACCGCCAGGACCGGCCAGAGGGCCGTCCCCCATCTCCCGCTTGCATCCCGCTGCATCCTGCGCTTCTCCCGTCAGGTTTTCGGCAAGGACGTATGGAACTTGCCGCACCGCAAACGCAAATGTTACAAACTAGTGAACACGCGTTTCCGGCGCAAGGCAGCGGGGCCTTGCGCACGAGCGGCCCTAGGGGCTGCCCGATGAGTGAGCGCGCTGTCACCTTGGGGAGACACCATGCAAAAGACACTGGTCGTGGCTTTGGGATTCCTTGCGGCCGCGGGCGCGAATGCGCAGACCGCCACGCCTGATCCGCAAGACGCCGATGCCTCGTCGAACGCGAATCTCTCGACGCAGAGCCTCGAAACCGTGCAGGTCACGGGCTCGCGTATTCCGCGCGCGCAGGTCGAAGGGCCGGCACCGGTCGTCACGATCACCGCGAAGGACATCCTGAGCAACGGCTTCGCCAACGTCGCCGACGTGATGACGTCGCTGACGCAGAACCTCGGCGCGCTCGACAACAACCAGAACACGAACGGCTTCTCGCCCGGCGCGCAAGCGGTCGACCTGCGCGGACTCGGCCCCAATCACACGCTCGTGCTGATCAACGGCCGGCGCATCGCCGACTACCCGCAGTCGTACGGCGGCAACAGCAACTTCACCGACATCTCCAACATCCCGGCCTCGATGATCGACCGCGTCGAGATCCTCAGCGGCAGCGCATCGGCCGTGTACGGTTCCGATGCGATTTCCGGCGTGATCAACTTCATCCTGAAGTCGAAGGCCGACGGCACCACGATCGACTTCCGCGTCGGCGACACCCAGCACGGCGGCGGCAGTTCCCAGCGCCTGCAGATTTTCAGCGGGTATTCGAGCGGCAACTTCGATTCGGTCTTCGGCGTCGAACTGGTCAACCAGCAGCCGCTGTGGGCCTATCAGCGCAGCTTCGCCGACTCGCGCCTGGACAGCCCAGCCGATCCGTCGCGCGTCGCCGCAAGCCCGGTCTTCACGCGCATCGATGCCGACGGCAACTACATCGACCCGGGCCAGGCGACTTGCGACGCGTTGTCGGGACTCGATCACGGCTCGGTGCAATACGCCTATCGCCGCAACTACGGCTATTTCTGCGGCAGCTACAAGGATGTCGGCTACGGCACGTTCGAGAACGGGCGCAAGGCGGCGAACTTCTACGGCTCGGCCACGTACAAGTTCAGCGACAGTCTCAGTTTCTTCCTCGACCTGCAGGCCGGAACGTCGCACCAGGAGAGCTACAACACGCCGCTCGAGTGGGAAAACAGCGTGCAGCTCAACGGCGACTCATCGCCGATTCCGTTCTTCAACCAGGCCACCGGCCAGATCGAGCAGTGGCAGCGGCGCTACTTCACGATCGAGGAGAACGGCGGCTTCGATGCCGGCAAGATCCGCAACATCTCCAACACACTGTCGCTCAACACCGGCATCAAGGGCACGCTCGGCGACGGCAGCTGGAACTACGAAGCGCTGTTCGGCCACTCGCAGAACCAGCTGGAGAGCAAGTGGCCGGCGCTGATCTCGGCGAAGGCGCAGGCTCTCTATCTCGGTCCTGCGCTCGGCATCGACCCGGACAGCGGCTACACGATCTACAACGCGCCGCCGTCGCGGCTCTACACGCCGCTGACGGTCGACGAATTCCGCTCGATCACGCAGGACTCGATCGACAACGACAAGAGCCGCGCGGAGAACTACTCGCTGACGGTCAACAACACCGATCTCTTCTCGCTGCCGGCAGGCCCCGTCGGATTCGCCGCCGTGGCCGAGTACGGCAACCAGTACTACGGCTTGAAACCGGATCCGCTGTCGCTGGACGGCTCCTACTTCGGCCTGCACAACACCGGCGCGGTCGGATCGCGCGACCACGCCGGCCTCGGCGCGGAATTCAGCGTGCCGGTGCTGTCGACGCTGACGCTGACCGGCGCTGGCCGCTACGACCGCTACGAGTACGGCGCGACGACGGCCGGCAAGTTCACCTATTCGTTCGGCGTCGAATTCCGTCCGTTCGAGAGCCTGCTGCTGCGCGGTTCGTACGGCACCGGCTTCCGCGCGCCGGACTTGTCCTACGTCTATGCCGGTCTCAGCGGATCGAGTTCCGGCGGCACGGACTATTACCTGTGCCGCCGCGACGAGCCGGATACGGGACCGGACTTCGCCGACAATTGCAGCAACGGCGACGTCGGCTTCAACGGCCGCAGCATCGGCAGCACCGCGCTCAAGGACGAGACCAGCAAGTCGCTGACGTACGGTTTCGTCTATTCGCCGATGAAGAACTTCGACGTCACCGTCGACTACTACAACATCCGCCTGAAGAACGAAGTCGAATACCAGAGCAGCGACACGATCCTGCGCGAGGAAGCCGACTGCCGTCTCGGCCAGACCGCCGACGGCGCGCCGGTCGACATCAACTCGGCGCTGTGCCAGCAGGTCATCGGCCAGGTCGTGCGCAACGCCGCCGGCGTGCCGAGCAATCCGGAGGGCATCACCTCGGTACTCGTGCTGCCGATCAATGCCGCCAACGACCGTACCTCCGGCATCGACCTCAACGCGCACTACACGCTGGAGACCGACCGCGCCGGCAGCTTCGCCTTCAACTTCGGCTACACCTATGTCCTCAACCACGAGATCCAGCTGTTCAAGGGAGATCCGGTCGTCGACGAGCTGCGCGATCTCTACAACTACGTCATCCCGCGCGACAAGGCCAACTATTCGGTGGCCTGGTCGATCGACAAGCTGACCACCACGCTCTACGGCGCCCGTCTCGGCGGCCTGCCGAACTACGACGGCACCGAACGCCTCGGGCCGACCTTCCTCTACAACGCTTCGGTCAACTACCGCTTCAGCGATCGCCTCGCCTTCAGCCTGATCGTCGACAACGTGTTCGACAAGAAGCCGGCGCGCGACAGCACCTGGACGAGCTATCCGTTCTATTCGCGGTCGTGGTTCAGTCCGATCGGCCGCGCCTACTTCGCCGAGGTCAACTACCGTTTCGGCGGCAGCGACAAGTGATGCTCTGAGCCCGCGTGGCGTCAACGCTTAGCGGGCGTCTTCTTAGCCAGATCGGCGAGCGGAGCGCAGCTTTTCTCCGCCTCGCCGCCGGGTGCGATCATCGGCAGCAAGGCCGCCAGCGGCGCCGCGACGACGGCAAGCCCGATCGCGCCGCCGCCTCGCAACAAAAGACTTTTCTTGTCGACGCCGACATCGACGTGCTCGAACGTACCGATGGCATGCAGCGGCGATCGCAGCGACAGCACGCGCAATCCCTTGGTTTGCGGATGCAGGGTCAAGTCGACGCGCTCCTCGCGCAAGTTGACCGTGCCTTGCACGTCGATCAATGCATTCTCGGTATCGAACACGAACAGGTCGGCATTCGCGATACCGTCTTTGGCGATGAAGCTCGCCGCCGCGCAGTCGATGCGGATCTGACGGTCGCCGCGCAACTTTGACAACAACGCGTTGGCGGTGTTGAGACCGGCCTCCTCCATCAGCGTTTCGCTGACCATGCCCTGCGTCATCAAGGCGCGCAGGGTGCCATCGGCCGAACCCAGGATGTCGGCGATCGAGCGCCCCTTGCCGGAGAGCTTCACCTCGCCATTGACCTCGCCCAGGCTCGTCGACAAGCCGTCGGTCGTTTCGAACAGCCGCTTCAGCTCGAGCTTGCGGGCGTGCAGCGATACGTCGCCTTTCGCCGGCCGCGCATTCGAGTCGATGCGCAACGACGCGGCCACCGTGCCGCCGGCCATGCCGAAGTTCAGCGGATCGAGCGTGAGTACGCCTCCGTCCATGCGGATACGCGTGTCGACGTCGCTGATCGGCTGTTGCTCGTTGCGGATCACGCGCTTGCCGGTGAAGCGCACGTCCGCGTCGGTGGCGCCCCAGCGCTCGACGTTGAACGGTTCGCTCGGCAGCACGCGACCGCGCGCCTGTACGGTCTCGTCGCCGCGCGCCGCCTTGTCTTCGGCCGAGTCCGCGCCGACGAGCGCGCCGAGATCCTTGAAGCGCAGCAACGTGGAATCGACGTTGCCGGTCAGCGACGGCCGGCGCTCGCCCGAACGATACGCCAGTGTTCCATCGAGATCGCTGCCGCCGACGCGGGCGCTGAAATCCTCGTAGCGCAGCAGCGACTGCTTCGGCCGGAACCGGCCGGCCAGACGGCCGACCGTCGCGTAAGGTGGCGTGTTCGGAAGCGCCACGCCGGTGATCGGATAGAGCTGCGCAAGATTGCGGCCGCTGATCCACAACCGCATGTCGACGGCATCGGGGCTGGTCGGATCGGTGATCGTTCCGGTCAATGCGATCTCGGTCGCACCGACGTCGATATCCGCGCGCAGCGGGAACGGCTTGGGTTCCTTCAGCGCGAGCACGCCGCCGAAACGGCCGCTGCCTTTGACGGCGGCGCCCGCCATCGTGCCGCTCGCCTTCCATCCGAACAGATACGGCGGTGGTTTGACGGCCTTGCCGCGCTCCTCCGCCTTGGCCGCGCGCTGCTCGGCGGCCGCACGCAATCGCTGCGCGGCCGCCTGTCCGACCCGGCGGACGACCTCTCGCCGTGTGCTCGGATCGTCGCCTTCGACGCGCTGTCCGAATTCGATCGGCGCCTCCAGCGGCACGATGTCGATCTGCAGTTCGAGCGCGCGTTCCTCGTCGGAAACGTGCACGGTACCCGCATCGAACTCGATATCGCCGGGATCGACGGTCCACGCGCCGGGCGCCTTCTCTCCGCCGGGCTCGAAGGTCCAGGTGTTGCTGCCGTCCTTGCGCTGCTCGAAATCGAGCGACGGGCGAACGAGCCGGATCGAAGGCGCCTCGAGCCGCCGCCAGAGCAGCGGCAGCAGACGCAGCTCGATCTCCAGGCCTTTCAACTCGGCGAAGCGCGGCCGCGCCGCCCATTCCGGGTTGCCGATCCGTACGTCGCCGCACGAGAAGCGCAGGCCGGGCGACCACACGTCCTGGCCGTCGCGAAGGCGGCGCCATTGCCATGCGGCGGTCAGATCGCCGGCGATCTCGACGTCGCGGCCCAAGGCCGAACTCGCGCGCGACTGCACCCAGGGCTTGGCGCGATTCCAGTCGAAGCTCGCGACGAAGACGATGATCGCGATCGGAACGATCGACACGAAGACGAGCGCGCCGAGCAGGATCTTGTTTCGCGTGCGCATGCTGCCGTTGCTCCCGCGTGCAGACGGCCCGAGTCTATCGAGGCGGCGGCAGCCAAGCGAATCGAGCGCACAGCCCGGGTTCAGTCCGCAGCGGGACGCGCGATGCCTCCTGCATCGCAGTGCAGCGGCCGATGGTCCCGCTAGCGGCGAATCTCGACCTCGCCCTCGATCTCGATGGGCATGCCGAACGGCAGCTCCGCCATGCCGACCGCGCTGCGCGCATGCTGGCCGATCTCGTCACCGAACACTTCCAGGATCACGTCCGAGAAACCGTTGATGACGCTCGGCTGCCGATCGAATCCGACCGCCGAATTGACCATGCCGAACACGCGCACCCACTGCGTGATGCGGTCGAGATCGCCGAGTGCGCGCTGCAGGCTGCCGAGGATCGACAATCCCGTGAGACGCGCGGCGACATAGCCCTGTTCGACGGTCAGCTCACGTCCGAGCTTTCCGAACGGCGCCGCAAACGAACCGTCGTCGTTCTGCGGCCCATGCCCCGAGACGATCGCGCGGTGGCCGACGATACGGACGAACGCGAACGGCAGGACGACGCCGGCCGGAGGCTGCGGCGCCGGCGGCAACACCAGACCGAGCGCGGCGATGCGTTGCGCGATGACCGACATGGAATGCTCCCGGTGCGATGATGGATTGGCGATCTTATCGGAGAGAGCCGCGGTCTCTGCGCATCCACAATGGATTCCCGCGCTCGCGGGAATGACGGCAATGCATGGCCGGGCTGCCGTTGCCGACGCCGCAACGGGTCATCGCCGCGCGCGGAAGAAATCGACCAGCAGGCGGCCGGCCTCCTCCCCGCAGACGCCGCGCTCGATATCGACGCGATGGTTGTGGCGTTCGCTGCCGAGGATGTCGAACACGCTGCCGGCCGCGCCCGTCTTCGGATCGCTCGCGGCATAGACCACGCGCGCGATGCGCGCATGCACGATCGCGCCGGCGCACATCACGCAAGGCTCCAGCGTCACGTACAGCGTCGCGCCGGGGAAACGGTAGTTGCCGAGACGGCGCCCGGCATCGCGCAGCGCGTCGATCTCGGCGTGCGCGCTCGGGTCGTTCGCGCCGATCATGCGGTTGCGTCCGGCCCCGACGACCTGCCCATCGACCACGACGACGGCACCGACCGGTACTTCACCTTCGTCCTGGGCGCGGCGAGCGAGTTCGAGCGCGTGCTGCATCCAGCGCAGGTCGGACTCGCTGGCGGCAGACGTTGCGGGGACGCTGCTCATGCGCCCATCGCCGCGAGATCGGCCGCGGCCCGTTCGAGTCCGTCGAAGAGGGTTTCGGCGACACGCGGGGAAAGGTCCCGCGGCAGGTCCGCCTTCACTTCGGCGATGGCCGCTGGCGTGCGCATCAGGATCTCTTCGATGATCGGTTCGGCCGTCGGCGCGTAGCCGACCTTGTGCGCGGTGCTGTTGAAGTGCCGGCGTTGGATGTCGTGCATTTCATAGTGCTTGTTCTTGCCGAGCAAGGCCATCGCCAACTTGATTTCGCGAGGAGACCATTGGTTGGAGCCGTTTCCCAGCACAGGATAAGCCGACATCACGTCGTACAGGCGGGTCAACTGGAAGCGGCCGCGCGGCAGTATCCGGATGCTGAAGTTCTTGGCGTGGCCATCCGGTGCGCGCAGGAGCCAGAACAGCACCTGCGCGGTCATCAGCGTCTTCATGTCGGTCTCGGCGTTCACCGATTGCCGCAGCGTGGCGAACAAGTCCCGCAGGCCCGGGCCGCCCTCGTTCTCGTATTTGCGCAGCGGCGAGCAGCCTTCGACCTGGCAGAAGTCTTCCTGCGGCAGCCGCATCAGCCACTGTCCATTGGGAGCGACACGCCGATCGAAGCGTTCGACGACGAGCACGCGCTGCCTGCCGAAGGTCGCGATGCTCGCGTCGGCGACGTCGAGCCCATAGGCCTTCAGCAGCCGGAGGCAAAGCCATTCGTTGTCGACCGACGTGGTGAAATCCGCCTGTCGCCCGCCCACCAAACCGAGCGGCAGCTTGAAGATGTGACTGGTGGGCGTCGCACCATGAGGCACTTGCCATTTCCCGTCCCACCACAGGAATGCGGTCTTCTCCTGGGCTCCCGCCAGGGAAATGCGAAAGTCCGCGTCCGGATCCCGGCCGGCCGCGAAAGCCTGCGGCGATACCGTTTCGATCAGATGCCGTTCGATGTCCTCTTCGGACAGCGGCGTTCCTTCGATTCGGTCGAAACGTTGCGGCACCTCGTCCTCGCCCAGGAGCTGCACCGCACCCACGCAATCGCGGCCAATGGCCGCCAGGAGCGCGAAAGAGTCCGTCGAACCCGTGCGGAAACGCAGGGCCACACGCTTGCGGATCGCATCGCTGTCGGGCAGAAGGTTGTCGAAGAAGTGGGAGACCTTTTCACCCTTGAGCGGCGCGTTCTGCAGGTTGAACGGCAGCGACAGGGAGAGAGGCCGGCCGATGTCGTCGCGGACCCAGTCCACGTCGTAGTGAAGTTCCGTCTCGCCTCGCGCAGGGATCGTCCATCGCCCGACGCGGGCGCCATTGGTCCAGATGGACAGGCTACGGCTGTGCGACCGGCGGCCCATGTCACCAATCCGCTTGCACGCCGGCTGGCGCATTGCCGCCGCGCGGACCGACGACGAGTTCCAGGCCGAGAGCCGAGCACCAGGCCAACAGCTGCTCCACGCTCAGCTCATGCGCGTTGAGCTCCAGATGGGATACCCGCGACTGGCTCAGGCCAATGCGGCCGGCCAACGCCGACTGGGTCATTCCCCGGGTCTTGCGGGCGGCCTGGAGCATCGATCCGAGCTGCGACGCGGTAGCAAGCACCTGAAGCGGCGGCATGGCGAAATACCTGGATTTCGAATAAACGCACAATATTCGAAAATAAGATATTCGTCAAATAGCTGGACTCAAGGTATCAAGAAACGCTAACCACGAAGAACGCTGCCCCGCCTCGCACGGCCTGGCGAGCGTGTCTGTCTGCCCGGCAAGACTGTCAGTCGCGTCCCTCACTCCCACTCGATCGTCGCCGGCGGCTTGCCACTGATGTCATAAACCACACGAGATACATGCGGTATCTCATTGATAATTCTATTTGAAACACGGCCAAGGAAGTCGTATGGCAGATGCGCCCAGTGCGCCGTCATGAAGTCGATGGTCTCGACGGCGCGCAAGGCGATGACCCATTCGTAGGCGCGTGCGTCGCCGACCACACCGACCGACTTGACCGGCAGGAACACGGCGAACGCCTGGCTCGTCTTGTCGTACAGGTCGGCCTTGCGCAGTTCTTCGATGAAGATCGCATCGGCACGCGCCAGGATCTGAGCGTATTCGCGCTTGACCTCGCCGAGGATGCGTACGCCGAGCCCCGGCCCCGGGAACGGGTGCCGGTAGACCATTTCTCGCGGTAGGCCGAGCTCGACGCCGATGCGGCGAACTTCGTCCTTGAACAGTTCGCGTAGCGGCTCCACCAGCTTCAGCTTCATCTGCTCGGGCAGGCCGCCGACGTTGTGGTGCGACTTGATCACGTGCGCCTTGCCGGTCTTCGAGCCGGCCGATTCGATCACGTCGGGATAGATCGTGCCCTGGGCCAGCCACTTCACGCCTTCGAGCTTGTGCGCTTCCTCGTCGAACACCTCGACGAACAGGCGGCCGATGATCTTGCGCTTGGCCTCCGGATCGTCGACTCCGGCGAGCGCGTCGAAATAGCGCGCAGCCGCATCGACGCGGATGACCTTGACGCCCATGTGCTCGGCCATCGTCGCCATCACCTGGTCGCCTTCCTGCCAGCGCAGGAGGCCGGTGTCGACGAAGACGCAGGTGAGCCGTTCGCCGATCGCGCGATGCAGGAGCGCTGCGACCACCGAGGAATCGACGCCGCCGGAAAGACCGAGCAGCACGTGGTCGTCGCCAACCTCGGCGCGCACGCGCGCGATCTGGTCGTCGATGATGTTCGCCGCGGTCCACAAGGTGGCGCAGCCGCAGATCTCGCTGACGAAGCGCTTCAGCAGCACGCTGCCTTGCTTGGTGTGCGTGACTTCGGGATGGAACTGCACGCCGTACCAGCGCTTGTCCTCGTTCGCCATGGCGGCGACCGGAATGCGCTCCGTGCGCGCCGTCACCACGAATCCGGGCGGCGCCGCGGCGACGTGATCGCCGTGGCTCATCCAGACGTCGAGCGCCTGAGCCGGTGCGTGATCGGTGAGTCCGGCCAGCAGGCGATCGTGCGCGACGATGTCCACGCGCGCATGGCCGAATTCGCGCGCGTCGGCGGCTTCGGTCGCGCCGCCGAGCTGCGCCGCGAGGGTCTGCATGCCGTAGCAGATGCCGAGGATCGGCAGGCCCGCATCGAAGACGGCCTGCGGCGCCGCTGGTGCGCCGGCCAGTGTCGTCGACTCGGGGCCGCCGGAGAGGATGATGCCTTTGGCGCCGAACGCGGCGATCTCGGCCGGATCGTGGTCCCAAGCCCAGATTTCGCAGTAGACGCCGATCTCGCGCACGCGGCGCGCTATCAGCTGCGTGTACTGTGCGCCGAAGTCGAGGATCAGGATCTTGTCGTTGTGGATGTTCATTGGCGGCCGGGATTCGGGAATCGGGATTGAGGATTCGGAAAAGCCTTGGTGCTCAGACGCGGGGCCGGACGAGTGCGGCTTCGAGCAAGGGATGGCGCTGGGCGGCGAACGGGTTGGCGATGGTCAGGCCGCGCCAGACGAAGCCGTCCTGCATGTCTTCGGAGAGCAGCAGGCGGCAACCGGCGTCGGCGGCCGTGGAAACGACGATCGCGTCCCAGATGGCGAACTGGTGGTCACACGCCAAGTCCATCGCCGACAACAACGTGTCCTCGGATGCGGCAATCGGATCGAACGTATTGCGCCACTCGAGTACCGACTCGCGTGCAGCATGGGCTGTCCATCTTCCCTTGTGCGTCAGGGCGCGAAACAGCTCGCCGAGCACCTGCACGGGCAGGAACGTTTCGTTGCGCGGCACGTTCGAAACGAGATCGCGCGCCGCGTCGCGGCGGGAGGCATCGTTGAGCCCTTCGGCGTAAACGAGGACGTTGGTGTCGAGCGCGATCCGCATCAGCCGTCGTACAACTCGTCACGCGACACGCGAGGAAGATTCATCACGGGCTGGGCCGCGAGGCGCTTCAACAGCATTTCCCTCGCAACTTCCCGATCGCTCGCGCGCGCGATCTCGTCGTAAGGCACGATCTTCGCGACGGGTTTGCCGTGTGCGGTCACCACGTAGGTAGCGCCATCCTCGCGCACGCCGCGCAGGAGCTGCGAAAACTTGCGGTTGGCGTCCGCCGCCGATATGGATTCACTCATGGCGAACTCTAAAAGTAGGTAATATCACTACTTTCTCACAGGCGCCGCTACGGCACAAGCCGCGGCTTTCAAAAGGGCGAACCTCCAACGGCGCGCGGCATCCGCGACTCGCCGTCGGGTCGGCTCACTGTGAGTGTCGGTAATCCGGCCTTCGCAGTCCGGCGCCTCATCAATCCATCCGGTAATTCGGCGCTTCCTTCGTGATCGCAACGTCATGCACATGCGACTCGCGCACGCCGGCCGAGGTGATGCGGACGAACTGCGGCTTCGTGCGCATGTCCTCGACGGTCGCGCAGCCGACGTAGCCCATCGCCGCGCGCAGGCCGCCGCTCAGCTGGTGCACGATGTTGCGCAGCGGGCCGCGATACGGCACGCGGCCTTCGATGCCTTCCGGAACGAGCTTGTCGGCATCGCCTTCGTCGTCCTGGAAATAGCGGTCCTTCGAGCCCTTCTGCATCGCGCCGAGCGAACCCATGCCGCGGTAGCTCTTGTACGAACGTCCCTGGTACAGCTCGACTTCGCCGGGCGCCTCTTCGGTGCCGGCGAACAGGCCACCGATCATCACGCAGTCCGCGCCGGCGGCGAGCGCCTTGGCGATGTCGCCGGAATAGCGGATGCCGCCGTCGGCGATCAGCCCGACGTCACTGCCTTGCAGCGCCGTGGCGACCATGTCGACCGCCGACACCTGCGGCACGCCGACGCCGGCGACCACGCGCGTCGTGCAGATCGAGCCCGGGCCGATGCCAACCTTGACCGCATTCGCGCCGGCATCGACCAGCGCCTTCGCAGCGTCGCCGGTGACGATGTTGCCGGCGATCAGGTCGATCTTCGGATAACGTTTGCGGACCCAGCGCACGCGCTCGATGACGCCATCGGAATGCCCATGAGCCGTATCGACGACCAGTGCGTCGACGCCGGCCTCGATCAGCGCAGCAACACGCTGCTCGGTATCGCCGGCGACGCCGACCGCCGCGCCGACGCGCAGGCGTTCGCGGTCGTCCTTGCACGCGTTCGGGTTGTCGCGCGCCTTCTGGATGTCCTTGACCGTGATCAGTCCGCGCAGGCGGAATGCGTCGTCGACCACCAGCACCTTCTCGATGCGGTGCTTGTGCAGCAGCGCGAGCACTTCGTCGTCGGCAGCGCCTTCCTGCACCGTGACCAGGCGCTCCTTGCGCGTCATGATGTTCTTGACCGGATCCTCCGGCTTCTTCTCGAAGCGCAGGTCGCGGTTGGTGACGATGCCGATCAGGTGCTCGCCGTCGACGACGGGCACGCCGGAGATGTTGTGCGCGCGCGTGATCTGCATGACTTCGCGGATCGACGTCGTCGGCCCGACGGTGATCGGATCGCGGATCACGCCGGCTTCGAACTTCTTGACCAGGCGCACTTCGGCAGCCTGGCGTTCGATCGACATGTTCTTGTGGATGATGCCGATGCCGCCGGACTGGGCCATCGTGATCGCGAGGCGCGCCTCGGTCACCGTGTCCATGGCAGCGGACACGATCGGCAGGTTGAGTCGGATGTTGCGGGTCAGACGCGTGCCGAGATTCACATCGCGCGGCAGGATGGCCGAATACGCGGGGACCAGGGAGACGTCGTCGAAGGTGAGAGCTTCGGAGAGTATGCGCATGCCCTATTTTACAGACTCGTCGGCGTTGCCGCTACGTGTCGGGCATCCCTGCGCCATCGTGCCGCGGCGGGTCCGATGGCGGCTCCGCCGCGCGGGCGGCCATCGCCGCCTCCCAACCGAACGCCTGCAGCAGGCGCCGCCAGGCGGCATCGAATGGGGCTTCCAGGTGCAGCGGCTGCCCCGTTGCCGGGTGCACGACCGCCAGGCGCCAGGCGTGCAGCATCAGCCGATGCACGCCGAAGTGCTGGCGCAGCAGGCGATTGTGATCGCCGCGGCCGTGGCTGGTGTCGCCGAGCAGGTGATGGGACACATGATGGAAATGCCGCCGGATCTGCCGGTAGCGGCCGGTCTCCGGACTGACTTCGAGCAACGCGTAGCGCTGCTGCGGATAGCGCCCGGTCGGGATCGGCACTTCGACGGTCGCCAGCCGCCGCCAGCGCGTCAGCGCCAGCTTCGCCTCGCCGCGCAGGCTCGAGCCGGACAGTGGGTAGTCGATCTCGCCCTGCTCCGCCGGCCAGCCGCGCACGACCGCGAGATAGGATTTGCCGACCGTGCGCGCCATCAGCTGGCGGCCGAGCTCGGCCGCGATCTCCTGCGACCGCGCGACCAGCAGCACGCCGCTGGTCGCGCGGTCGAGCCGGTGCACCGCGTGCAGGCGGCCGTCGACCTGCAGGCGCAAGCGGTCCATCAGGTAGTCGTCGTCGGCACCGACGAGACGGCTGCGATGGACGGCGAGCGCGTGCGGCTTGTCGACCGCGACGAGATGCTCGTCCAGGTACAACAGATCGAGCGCAGGAGCGCCGCCGGCGGTCACGCGCGGGCGTCCACGCTCAACGCACCAGCGCCAGCGAAAGCTCCGGCCAGTAGGTGATCACCATGACCGCGGCGAACAGGATCAGGAAGAACGGCAGGATCGCGCGGATCAAGGTCAGCACCGGTTTGTTGAAGCGCATGCTGGCGATGAACAGGTTCACGCCGACCGGCGGCAGGAAGATGCCGAGCTGCAGGTTGGCGAGGAAGATGATGCCGAGGTGGATCGGATCGACGCCGTAGTGCGTCGCGACCGGCAGCACCAGCGGCACCAGGATGATGATCGCCGGGAACCCTTCGAGCAGCATGCCGAAGATCAGCAGGAACACGTTGAGGATCAGCAGGAACATGCCCTTGCTGGTGATGCTGCCCTGGATCGCCGAGAAGAGCTTCTCGGGCACTTCCGCGTCGATCAGCCAGTTCGTCAGCGCGAGCGAAAAGCCGAGGATGATCAAGATCGCGCCGACCAGCAGCATCGCCTCGCGGGCGACCTTCGGCAGTTTGCGCAGCGGAATCTCGCGGCGGATCAGAACGGTCACGATCAGCACGTACAGCGCCGTCGCCGCCGCCGCTTCCGACGCGGCCAGCTTGCCGGAGTAGATGCCGCCGAGGATCACGAACGGCAGCGGCAGCTCCCACGCGGCGCCGCGCAGCGACGCCAGCACTTCGCGGCCGCTGACTTTCTCGCGCGTGACGCCGACGCGGCGCGCATGCCAGATGCTGTAGATCGAAAGCAGCACGACCATCAGCGCGCACGGCAGCACGCCGGCCTTGAACAGCGCATCGATCGTGACCGGCGGCGTCGTGTGGAACTGCTGCGCGACGACGCCGTAGAGGATCAGTGGCATCGACGGCACCAGAATCAGGCCGAGACTGCCGGACGCGGTCAGCAGGCCGAGCGAAAAGCGCTCGCCGTACTTCTGCTGGAGCAGGGCCGGGTACAGCACCGCGCCGAGCGCGACGATCGTCACGCCGGTCGCGCCGGTGAACGCGGTGAACATCGCGCAGGCCAGCACCGCGACGATCGCGAGGCCGCCGGGCAGCCAGCCGAGCAGCGCATTCGTCACGCGCACCAGGCGCTGCGGCGCCCGGCTTTCGGCCATCAGGTAGCCGGCCAGCGTGAACAGCGGGATAGCGATCAACGCCGGCATGTCGGCCAGGCGATAGAACTCGACCGCCACGGCGACGCCTTCCTGTCCGGCGGCATGGAATCCGAGCAGCGCGACGGCGGCGATCAGCGCGAACAGCGGCGCGCCGAGCGCGGCCAGGATGATCAGGACGATGGCGGCGAGCAGGATCACGGCAGCTCCGGCATCAGCGCCGGCCCGTCGCTGTGCGGCGGCAGGAACGCGCGCAAGGCGAAGCGCAGCGCGAGCAGGCCGAAGGCCGCCGGAATGATCGCTTCGACCAGCCAGTTCGGAATGCCGGCGATCGTGTTGCTGCCGCCGAAATCGAGCTGGACCAGGCCGTAGCCGTACCACGCCATCGTCGCGCAGATGCCGGCGGCGAACAGCAGCGTGACGATGCGCAGCGCGCGCCGCGCATTGCCGTGCACGAAATGCGCGAGCACATCGAGCCCGATGTGCTTGTCGTCGCGCGCGGCCGCGAGCGCGCCGAGCATCGCGGACCACAGCACCATCGCGCGCAGCAGCGGATCGGCCCAGGACAGGCCCGTCTCGAAGAAATTGCGCAGCACGATCTGTGCGCCGGCGAGCAGCACCATCGCCAGCACCAGTGCCGCGATCAGGCCGTTCTCGAAAAGGTCCAGCCAGCCGAGCGCGCCGCTGCGCGTTCGACTCATTGCGCCGAACCGCCGCGAGCCGCCGCCAGCGCCGCATCGAGCGCCTTCTGCACGTCAGGCGTGAACGCGTTGCGGCCGGACAGCTGCTTGTAGGCATCCGCTCCGAGGGCTTCCCAATTCTTGCGCTCGGCATCGCCGATCGGCGTGAACGTGATGCCTTGCTGCTGCAACGCCGTGCGGGCGGACGCGTTGTCGCTGCGCGTCTGCTTGTCGATGCGCTCGAACGCGCCGCCGACTTCGTCGCCGAGCACCTTCTGGTCGGCGGCCGAGAGCGCATCGAACGCCTTCTTGTCGACCGCGAGCTCGCCGACGACGTAGATCACCGGCAGGTCGACGACGTGCTTGATCTTGGTGTGCCACTGGAACGCGATCGCGCCCGACGGCGTGTTCGCCGCAGTGTCGATCAGGCCCGTCTGCAGGCTCGTGTAGACGTCCGACAGCGGCAGCGGAATCGGCGTGACGCCGGCCGCCTTGAAGGTCGCCTCGGCGATCTCGTCGCCCTGCGGCACCCACACCTTCGCGCTCTTGAGGTCCTCGCGCGTCTTGATGTCGCGCGTGCTCATCAGATAGGCGAACCCGCCGCCGGTGATGCCGAGCAGTTCGAAGCCGTTCTTGCGGAACTGCTCCTTCAGCAGCGGATCGACCTTGGCGCGCACCTTGTCGACTTCTTCCTGATTGCGGAACAGGAACGGCACCGTGTAGATCTCGGCGTCCTTGGCGATCACGCTCGCCTCGCCGCCGGTGAACGCGCCGCCCTGCAGCTGGCCGATCTTGACCTTGCGCAGCACGGTGGCGTCGTCGCCCATCACACCGCCGGGATAGAACTTGAGCTCGACGCGGCCCTCGGTCTTGGTCTTGATCGCGTCCGCGCCGGCGCGCATCTCGGTCATCCAGCTGGTGCCGTCCGGCGCCAGCGTGGCGATCTTGAGGGTCGCCGCGTGGCTCGATGCGGCCCCCAGGCCCAACGCTGCCAGCAGGAGGCTCTTGCGGAAGATGTGCTTCGTGTTCATTGCGTCTCCATCAATTCGCAGTGTCCGTTCTTCGTCGTTGCGGCAGTCGCCGCAGCCCGGGGCCTCAACAGGCATGAAGACACCGGATCCCGGCCTCTCCGCCGGGATGACGACCTGAAGCGGCGCGTTCGTGCGTCCGCCTCAAAAGAAATCCTTGCCCGATTCCAGCAGCTTCTTCGCGCGCTGCTGCGCCAGGGTGTTGATCAAAGTCAGGCCCGGCGCATGCGCGTCGGCCGCGACCACTTCGTTCAGCAGCTTGTCGTGCAGCTCCTTGTCGAAGACGAGGCGCGCGTAGTACTGCGCATACAGCACCCGAACCATCTGGTTCTTGCCGCCGGACAACGCAAGCGCTTTCTCGAAATCCGCCTTGCCCTGCTCCGGCTTGCCGCCGACCGAAGCCGGACGCAGCGAGGCGAGCACGCCAAGGTACATGTACGGTTCGCCTTGCGCATGCGACGGATCGAGCGCGACGACGCGATTGAACAGCAGTTCCACCTTCGGGATGTCGGCGATCGCCTTCCAATCGCTGCTGTTGGCCTGGATGCGGCCGACCCACGCCGACGCCAGCGAATACAGGATCGGCACGTCCTTGGCCGAGGTCTTGGCGACTTCCGCCTGGAACGGCTCGAACGGCTGGTCGATCTGCGCGCACAGGCCCGCAATGCCGAGGCAGGTCGCGCGCCGTGCATAGTCGAAGCTGCGCGCCTCCAGACGCTGCGCGCGCTGCGGATCGTCGACGAAGCCGCCGGCATACGAGTCGTACAGCCGCGAGCCGGCGACGAGCAGGCCGGTATTGTTCGGATCGCCCTGGATCAGGCCGTCGATCAGCAGCAGCCAGCTCGGCACGCCGTCGCGGACGATCGCGACGTCGTCCTGATCGAGGATGCCGGCGCTGAGGCTGTCGGCGAACTTCTGACTGGCGCGATTGACGACGGTCGCACAGCCGCCGAGCGAAGCGATCGCAGCGGCAGCGAGAAGGAATCGGGCGGCATGGAATCGGTGCATGATCGAGTGGGGTCGCTATTTGTCGAAAAAAGTTTCGGCGGCTTCCAGCGTGTTTTCCATCAAGGTCGCCACCGTCATCGGCCCTACCCCGCCCGGTACCGGCGTGATCCACGAGGCACGCTCGGCAGCCGGCGCAAACTCCACGTCGCCGACCAGGCGCCCGTCGTCGAGCCGGTTGATGCCGACATCGATGACGACCGCGCCCGGCTTGATCCACTCGCCGCGCACGAGCCCCGGACGCCCCACGGCGACTACGACGATGTCGCTGCGGCGCACCTCGCTTTCAAGGTCGGCGGTGAATTTGTGACACCCGGTGGTCGTGCAGCCGGCCAGCAGCAATTCGAGGATCAGCGGCCGGCCGACATGATTGGAGACGCCGATGACGACCGCATTGCGCCCGCGCACGGGCCGATCGGTATGGGCCAGCAGCGTCATCACGCCCTTCGGCGTGCACGGGCGCAGGCCGCGCTGGCGCAGCGCGAGGCGGCCGACGTTCTCGGCCTGGAAGCCGTCGACGTCCTTGTGCGCATCGATGCGGTCGATCATGGCGGTCGCGCTGATGCCCGCGGGCAGCGGCAACTGCACGAGGATGCCGTGTACGTCCTCGTCTGCATTCAGGCGGTCGATCAGCGCGAACAGCTCGGCTTGCGTGGTCGATTCGGGCAAGTCGAAATCGAACGAGCGAAAGCCGACCTGGGCGCACGCGCGCCGCTTGTTGCGCACGTACACCGCCGAAGCCGGATCGTGGCCGACCACGACGACCGCAAGCCCGGGCACGCGCTTGCCGGCCGCGACACGCGCCTTCACGCGTGCGGCGACGCCATCGAGCACTTCGTCGGCAATGCGGCGTCCGTCCAGGAGTCGGGCAGCCATTGGGATTCCAGCGGGAAACGCGCATTATCCCACGCCCGCGCCACAGGGCTCAAACCTGCCGATCGTCACGCCGCCGCGCGGCGACCGAAGGAGACACGATGACCGACCTCACCACCGAACTCGAAGCCGCCGCATTTCGCCGCCTGATCGACCATCTGCGCACGCGCACCGACGTGCAGAACATCGACTTGATGATCACCAGCGGCTTCTGCCGCAACTGTCTGGCCGACTGGTACCGCGAAGCCGCCGCCGCACGCGGTGTCGACATCGACAAGGACACCGCGCGCGAACGCGTCTACGGCGAGCCGTTCGCGCAATGGAAAGCCAAGCACCAGCCCGAGGCGACGCCGGAGCAGCTGGCTGCCTTTGCAGCTGCGCAGAAGAAGCACGCCTGAAGCACGCTTCACCGATCGTCATTCAGATGCAAATGGCCGTCGTTCCTGCGCTCCGTTGCAATTGCGGCGCTTCGTCGTCGCTCCCGCGTGTAGCCGTCACTCCCGTGAGTTGCCGGATGGATTGGCGAGCGCCCAGTGGGTGAGCGCGTCGAATTTCGAGATCCCTCAGCGCGGGTCTTCCAGCGAGAACGTCCCCGCTTCCTGGTCATTGGCGAACGCCTCGGCGTAGCGGCCCCAGCTGACGATCGCGCGCAGGGTCTGCTTGGCGTCGTCCTCGCCCATGTAGTCTTCGAGCTCCTCCTGGAAGCGCGTCGTCGGCGCGCGATGGCCGGGACGGTCGTCCAATACGCGGCGGATGTGCGCGGCGAGCGGCACGTAGGCGAGCAGGTGCTGGCGGAAGATCTCCTTGCGATGTTCCAGTTCGGCATCGGCGAACCGCTGCCCGGCAGGAGTCAGGCGGATATCGCCTTCGGCCAGGTCCGCCAGGCGCAGCAGCTGCAGCGTTTCGGCGATCGGCAGGATGTTGTCGAGCTGCAGGCTGCGCGCGACATCGGGCAGGTCGGCCTTGCCCTTGAACGGCGGTGCGGCGATCGCCTCGATCAGACCGGACAGCAGGTTAGTCGAAATCGCCGGCAGCACCATGCCGATGCCGGTGCCCGGGAACAAGCCGGGGCTGTCCTTGCGCGGCTCGCTGCTGCTCGTCGTCATGCGCGCATAGATGGTGTCGACCAGGGTGCGGAACGCAGGGTCCTGGCGGTTGCGCGGATACGGCAGGTCGACACGCACTTCGGCGACGACGCGGCCGGGATTGGACGAAAAGACCAGGATGCGATCGCACATCAGCACCGCTTCCTCGATATTGTGCGTGACGATCAGCACGGCCTTGATCGGCATGCGGCCTTCGCACCACAGGTCGAGGAAGTCGGTGCGCAGGGTTTCCGCGGTGAGCACGTCCAGCGCGGAAAACGGCTCGTCGAGCAGCAGCAGGTTCGGCCGCGTGACGAGCGCGCGCGCGAAGCCGATGCGCTGGCGCATGCCGCCGGAGAGTTCCTTCGGATACGCCGACTCGAAGCCGTCGAGACCGATCAGGTCGATCGCCTTCAGTGCGCGCTCGCGCCGTTCGCGCGGCGCGACGCCTTGCGCCTCGAGCCCGAGTTCGACGTTCTGCAGCACGGTCAGCCACGGAAACAGCGCAAAACTCTGGAACACCATCGCGATGCCGTCGGCCGGCCCGTCGACCGGTTCGCCGCGATAGAGCACGTCGCCCGACGTCGCTTCGCCGAGACCGGCGATGATGCGCAACAGGGTCGATTTGCCCGACCCCGAGCGTCCGAGGAGTCCGACGATCTCGCGGCTCTTCAGCGTCAGGTCGACATCGTCGAGCACGGTGCGCGGCTGCCCGCCCGGCGTCGGAAACGCCTTGAAGACGCCCTTCAGGTCGATGATCGTTTCGTCGAGTACGTAGCTCATGGTTCAGTCCTCGAAAATCGTACTCAAATGATGCGCAGGCGGCGTTCGGCGTACGCGTACAGCGGACGCCAGACGAGACGATTGAACGCCGTGACGAAGACCGACATCACCGCGATGCCGAGCACGACGCGCGGATAGTCGCCGGCATCGGTGGCGGCGGCGATGTACGAGCCGAGTCCGGCCGCGGTCAGGTGCGTGTCGCCCCAGCTGACCGTCTCCGACACGATGCTGGCGTTCCAAGAACCGCCCGACGCGGTGATGCCGCCGGTCACGTAGTACGGGAAGATGCCGGGCAGGATCACGCGCTTCCACCACAGCCAGCCGCGCACGCCCATGTTGGTGGCGACGTCGCGCAGGTCGTTCGGAAACGTCGCCGCACCGGCGATCACGTTGAACAGGATGTACCACTGCGTGCCGAGCACCATCAGCGGGCTCAGCCAGATGCCCGGCGCTGCGTGGAAGTACATGATCGCGACGACGGCGAGCGGGAACATCAGATTGGCCGGGAACGCCGCGAAGAACTGCGCGATCGGCTGCACCCACTTCGTCCACGACGGACGCAGCCCGACCCACACGCCGATCGGCACCCACACGACGCTGGCCAGCGCGATCAGCACGACGACGCGGATCAGCGTGAGGCAGCCGAGGCCGAAGACGCGCACGACCTCGCCCCAGCCGAGTTCGCTGCCGACGAAGCGGATCGTCAGCCACGCGCAGACCAGGCACGCGGCGACGAGCAGGCCGATCCAGGCGCGGTCCAGCACCGGCTCGGAAAGCAACACACGTTTGCGAGGGCGCCGCGGCGGCAGCCAGCGCGCCGTCGTCACGCGCCGCAGCAGCGCCGCGAACGGACTCCACACCACGGCGACGAAACGGCTCGAGCGCAGCATGCGCAGCGACCACGAACTCGGCACGGCCTGTCCGATCGTCTGTTCGAAGCGGAACTTCTCCGACCACACGGCCAGCGGCCGGAACACGATCTGGTCGTACAGCATGATGACGACGAGCATCGTCACCAGCGCCCAGCCGACCGCGCCGAGATCGCGCGCGGCAATCGCGGTCGCGACGTATGAACCGAGCCCCGGCAGCATCGCCTCGTGCTTGCCGACGCTGATCGACTCGGTCGCGACGACGAAGAACCAGCCACCGGACATCGACATCATCATGTTCCAGACCAGGCCCGGCATCGCGAACGGCACTTCCAGGCGCCAGAAGCGCTGCCAGCCGGACAGGCGGAAGCTGCGCGAAGCCTCGTCGAGATCGTCGGGAATCGTGCGCAGCGACTGGTAGAAGCTGAAGGCCATGTTCCAGGCCTGGCTGGTGAAGATGGCGAACACCGCCGCGCACTCGGCGCCGAGCGCTCGACCGGGAAACAGCGACAGGAAGAACACGACCGTGAACGACAGGAAGCCGAGGATCGGCACCGACTGCAGGATGTCGAGCACCGGCACCAGCACCATCTCCGCGCGGCGGCTCTTCGCCGCCAGCGCTCCGTACGAGAAGGTGAACAGCAGCGAGGCGAACATCGCCGCGAACATGCGCAAGGTCGTGTACAGCGCATACAGCGGCAAGCGGCTGCGATCGAGCGAAATCGCCGGCTGCTCGACCGCGGTCAGCGGCACGTCCATGCCGTGCAGGCCGTAGGCGGTCAGCACGAGCGCGCCGAAGATCAGCGGAATCGCGACGAAATCCCAGCGTCCGAGAGGCGCATTGCGCGAGATGACGCCGGGAATGATCTGCATCGGACGACCCTTTCCTTCCACCCTGGCCACACAGGCCGGTCCGGCGCTCGCCCATCGCCCGACACGACCGCTGGAAATCAAAACGAACCACTGTGGATCATGCGCATGTCACTTTCGTGACGTGCCGAGCCGCCCGCTGCCCCTCAGCCGGCGGCGCACCACTGCGCGATGTCCTCGTACCCCGCGAAGACCGCCTGCGCTCCGCAGCCGGGGCACTCCGGATCGCGCGGCAGGCGCAATTCGCGGAAGGTGCCCGCCAGCGCGTCGTGGCAGAGCAGGCGTCCGACCAGCGGTTCACCGATGCCGAGCAGCAGCTTCAAGGTCTCGCTCGCCTGCAGCAGGCCAACGATACCGGGCATCACGCCGAGTACGCCAGCCTCGCTGCAATTGGGCGCTTCGGCCGCCGACGGCGGCTGCGGGAACAAGCAGCGATAGCACGGCGAGTCGGCGCGGCGCGGATCGAACACGCTGACCTGGCCGCTGAAGCGGTGTACGGCGCCGTACACCAGCGGAATCTTCAGCCGCAGGCTGGCCGCGCTCAGCAGATAGCGTGCGGGAAAATTGTCGGCGCCGTCGATGATCACGTCGTGGCCGCGCAGCAGGCGCTCGACGTTGGCAGCCTCCACCCGTTCGGCGATCGCCTCGATGCGCACACCCGGATTCAATGCGTTCAAGGCGATGCGTGCCGACTCGGTCTTCGCCATGCCGACGCGCGCATCCGAGTGCACGACCTGGCGCTGCAGGTTCGTGCGCTCGACGCGATCGTCGTCGATCAAAGTCAGCGTGCCGACGCCGGCCGCCGCCAGGTACAGCGATGCCGGCGCGCCGAGGCCGCCGGCGCCGATCAGCACCACGCGCGCCTGCGAAAGCTTGCGCTGGCCGGCCACGCCGATCTCGGGCAGCACCAAGTGGCGCGCGTAGCGTTCGGCCGAATCCGCGTCGAGCGAGCCCTGCTCGACCGGCAGGCCCTCGCCCTTCCAACGGGCGAACCCGCCGCGCACCGATACGCTGTGCGGATAGCCGAGCTCGCGCAGGGTCTGCGTCGCGAGCAGCGAACGCCGGCCGCTCGCGCAAATCGCGAGGATCTCGCGTTGCCGGTTCGGTTCGATGTCGCCGATGCGTTCCTCGATCAGTCCGCGTGCGAGACCGACGGCGCCGGCGGCGGTGCCGGCCGCGCGCTCGTCGTCTTCGCGCACGTCGAGCAGGAGCGCACCCGCGCGCTGGCGCACGAGCGCTTCGGTCGGCTCGATTTCCAAGGGTTCGATGTCGGGCATGGCGTTCATGGAATCATGATGCTCCCGGCAAGGGCAGCAGGTGAACCACCGCGCCTGCGGCAAGTTCGCGCGCGTCCTCGGGAATGTAGATCAGCGCATCGGCCTCGGCCACGCCGCGCAGCATGCCCGAACCCTGCTTGCGCAACACGGTCGCCCACAAGGCGCCGTCGTCGCGCGCCTCGAAGCTGGCGCGCAGGAATTCGGCGCGGTCGTGCTTCTTGGAAACGGTATGGGCCAGACGCGCCTTCCAGCTTCGCGGCGCCGTCTCGCGCGCGCCCTGCAACGCCAGCAGCGCCGGCCGCACCAGGGCCAGGAAGGTCGCGATCGTGGAGACCGGATTTCCCGGCAGCGCGAAAACCAGCGCGCCGCCGATCTCGCCGCACAACACCGGCATGCCCGGCTTCATGCGTACTTTCCAGAAATGGACGCGGCCCAGTTCGGCGACGAGGCCCGGCAGGAAATCCGCCTCCCCCGCCGATACGCCGCCGCTGCTGATGATGACGTCGCAGCGCTCGCCGGCGTCGTGCAGGGCCGCACGCAAGGTCTGCGGATCGTCGCGCAGGTGGGCGACGATCAGCGGCTCGATGCCGGCCTCGCGCAGCAGCGCGCCGAGGCTGTAGCGATTGCTGTCGTGGATCTGGCCGAAGCCTAGCGGCTGGCCCGGAGGCACCAGTTCGTCGCCGGTCACGAACAAGGCGACGCGCGGACGACGCGCGACGCGTGCATGCGTCGAGCCGCAGGACGCGAGCACGCCGAGGCGCGCCGGCGTCAGTCGATCGCCTGCGCGCACGGCGATGTCGCCGGCCGCATAGTCTTCGCCGGCAGGCCGTACGTTGGCACCGGCATGCTCGCCCGCGCCGACGACGACCGCGTCGCCGTCGATGCGCACGTTTTCCTTGACGACGACGGTGTCGGCACCTTCCGGCAGCGGGGCGCCGGTCATGATGCCGATGCACTCGCCGGCCCGGCATGGCGGCGCCGCCGTGGCGCCGGCGAGCACGCTGCCGCCGACGGGAAAGCGGCGCTCTCCTTGCTGCGGCAGCTCGCCGCCGCGCAGCGCATAGCCGTCCATCGCGGAATTGGCGAACGGCGGAAGGTCATGCGGCGAGATCGCGTCTTCGGCCTGAATGCGGCCCAGTACCTGCTCGAGCGCGACGGTTTCCGTTGCGAGAACGCGCGCGGCGCATAGTTCGAGGACACGCTGTCGGGCCGTCTCGACCGACAGCCGCGTCGGAAAATCAGAGCGCATGTTCGGCGGCATAGTCGGCAAATTCCTGCGGCGTGTTGAGGTTTCGAAACTGCCGCTGGCGATCGCCGAAATCAAGTTCGCGTGCGCCGACTGCGCTCTGCCATTGCCACACGCCCTGCCCGCCCTCGACGGCGGCCGCGGCCGAAGCCGCCAGTTCGCGCCGGTACAGCGCGAACAACGGCTGGCGGCGCTCGCCGTCGTGCGCGACGACGGCAGCGCTGTCGTTCTGCCGCGCGGCATCGAACAAGCGGGCATGGAGATCGGACGGCGGCCGCGGACAATCGACCGGCAGCGTCAGCAGCCATGCGCTGCGGCAGTGGCGCAAGGCCGCAGCGATGCCGGCCAGCGGGCCGCGGAAGCCCTCCACGTCGTCGCGGATCGTCGTTGCATAAGCCGCATACTCGTCCGCATGACGATTGGCGACGATCAGCCGATCCGCGAACGGCGTGTCGCCGCCCATGTCGGCAGCAGCGTCGACGACCCAGGCGATCAGGGGCCGTCCGCCGAGCAGCTGCAATCCCTTGTCGCGCCCTTCCAGACGTGTCGCCGCTCCACCGGCGAGGATCGCGACCGTGGTCGATGCGGCGGACATCGCTTCGGACCGCGTCAGCGTTTGCCGCGCTTGGCGTTGCGGATCATTCGCGTGCGCCGGCGCTGCTGGCCTTCGGTGAGCTCGTTGCGCTTGCCGGCGAACGGGTTCTCGCTGTCGCGGAATTCGATGCGGATCGGCGTGCCTTCCAGCCGATAGCGCTTGCGGAAGAAATTCTCCAGATAACGCTGGTAGCCGTCCGCGATGTGCTTGGTGCGCGAGCCGTGAATGATGATGGTCGGCGGGTTGGTGCCGGCAGGATGGGCGTACTTCAGCTTCGGCGTATGCCCGCGCACGAGCGGCGGCTGGTACGCCTGGTAGGCCGCTTCGACCGCACGCGTCAGTTCGGACGAGGTGAACTTGTGGTTCGCCGAGGCGTGCGCGCGATTGATCGCCTTCATCAGCTCGGCGATGCCGCTGCCGTGCAGTGCCGAAATGAAGACCTGTCGCGCCCACTCGGCGAAAACCAGCTTGCGCGACAGCGACGCGACGCATTGTTCGCGCTGATACTTGTCGAGGCCGTCCCACTTGTTGACCGCGATCACCAGCGCACGGCCCGATTCGAGCACCTGCCCGATCAACGCCGTGTCCTGGTCCGCGACACCTTCGCGGGCATCGAGCATCAGCACGGTGACGTGCGCGGCATCGATCGACTGCAGCGACTTGATCACGCTGAATTTCTCCAGCGCGTCCTCGATGCGCGCGCGGCGTCGGATGCCGGCGGTGTCGATCAGCGTGTAGCGCTTGCCGTCGCGCTCGAGCGCGATGCGGATCGAGTCGCGCGTGGTGCCGGGCAGGTCCGACGCGATCACGCGTTCCTCGCCGAGCAACCGATTGACCAAGGTCGACTTGCCGGCGTTCGGGCGTCCGACGATCGCGACGCGGATGCCGTCGTCCGGCTTCGCTTCGAGCGGATCGGCGTCCTGCTTGGGCAGCAGCGGCAAGATGGCGTCGAGCAGCGGCGTCACGCCGCGGCCGTGCGCGGCCGATACCGGGAACGATGTCGCCACACCCAGTGCAGCGAATTCGGCGAGCGCATTTTGTTCTTCGAGCCCGTCGACCTTGTTGACGACCAGCAGCATCGGCTTGCCGGCTCGGCGCAGGCGGTCGAGGATCGCGTGGTCGGTCGGCATCCGGCCGTCGCGCGCATCCACGGTCAGCAGCACGACGTCGGCTTCGTCGATCGCGAACTCGGCCTGGCGCGCGGTCTGGCCGTCGAGGCCTTCGGCGCCTTCGATCAGACCGCCGGTGTCGACGACGACGAAATGCGTGCCGGCCAGACGGCACACGCCGTAGTGGCGATCGCGCGTGACGCCGGGCATGTCGTGCACCAGCGCGTCGCGCGTACGCGTCAGCACGTTGAACAACGTCGACTTGCCGACGTTCGGGCGCCCGACCAGGGCAACAACGGGAAGCATCATGGGCTCCAAAGAAAAAAACCCTCTCCGCCGGGACGCGGCGGAAAGGGTATTGCCGTCGGCGCGCGCTCGCTCCCCGCCGCCAAGGCGGGAACGTCGCTACTGCCGGGCGCGGTACGCGCCGATATGTCCTTTTGCGTCCTCGACGAACAGCGTGCCGTCGACGACCAGCGGCGCGCCTTCGATCGGCTTCTTGCTGATGCGCTCGCGGGCGGCGAACTTGCCTTCGTCGAGGGTCAGCCAGTGCACGAACCCTTCGATGTCGCCGACGGCCACGTACTTGCCCTGGATCGCGGGCGCGCTGAGCCAGCGGTATTTCAGCTGATCCTGCTTCCACAGATTCACGCCGGTCTCGCGGTCGAACGCCCAGACGTTGCCGTCCGCGTCGACGATGACGACCGTGTTGCCGCTGACCGCGGCGCCGACGTAGCTCGACAGGTCGCGCTGCCAGAGCGGGCGGCCGCTGTCGAGCGCGAGCGCGGCGACCTGGCCGCGATAACCGGCGGCGAACAGCGAGTTGCCATCGGAAACGAGGTTGCCGTCGATGTCCTGCAGACGTTCGACCTCGGTGCGCCCTTCGCCGGAGGAAAGGATCTGCGACCACAATTCGACGCCATCCTGCAGGCGCACCGCGACGACGCGGCCATTGTCGAAGCCGTCGTAGACGACGCCGTTGGCGATCAGCGGCGCGGAATTGCCGCGCAGGCTGAGCGCCGGCACGCTCTGGTCGAACACCCATTTGCGCGTGCCGTCGGCCGCATTGAGCCCCGCGAGACGTCCGTCGTTGGTGCGCACGACGACGAGGCCGTCGGCGAATGCCGGCGCCGCGATGACCTCGGAGGTCATCTGCGTGTTCCAGCGTTCCTTGCCGTCCTGCGTGTTCAGCGCATACAGCTGGCCGTCGAGACTGCCGACGAGAATCATGTCGCCGGCGACGCTCGGGCCGCCCGACCAGCGCAGGGAATTCTCGCCACGGCGCCACCAGAACCAGCCGCCGGTGCGCTTGCCGAGGCGCTGCTGCCAGATCGTCCGGCCCGTCGCGGCGTCGAACGCCTCGATGGTGCCGTCGACGCTGGCCGCATACAGCCGGCCATCGGCCGAACCCGGCGCGAGACGTGCGCCCGAATCGCCGGCGCCGCTGCCGATGCCTTCGCTCCAGACGCGATCGACTTGCGTCGTCGGCGTGAATTCGGTCAAGGGAGTCGGCGGCTCGACATTGTCCTTCTTGCCGAGGCTCTTGAGCCAATTGCAGCCGCTGAGCGCGACGGTCGCAGCCATGATGAGGATCAGAGAGCGCTTCATGAGCCGATTTCCTCCTTGGCCGTTGCGCTGTCCTTCGGTGCGGCGGCCGCGAGATTGTCGAGCTTCATCTGCACGAAGCTGCGGTTCGGCGCCTGCGGATCGAGGTGCAGCAGTGCATCCTGATAGGCCGTGCGCGCGTCGTCGACGCGGCCGAGCTTGGCCAGCGCGTCGCCGCGCACTTCGCCGGCGAGCGCGGCGTAGTCGTCCTTCGACACGCCGTCGAGCAGCTTGATCGCCGCGTCCGCTTCGCCCTGGGCAAGCTTGACGCGCGCCAGGCGCAGCGTCGCGAGCGACTTCAGCCCACTGACGGCGGCATGCTGCTGCGCCCAGTCGAGCGCGGTCGCGGCCGCAGCCAGATCGCCTTTCCTGACGGCGATATCGGCCTGGTACATCGCCGCGAACACCGCGTAGGCCGTGTCCGCGAAGTCCTTGCGCAAGGCGTCTGCGATCTTGCCGACGTCGTCATCGCGCTTCGCATCGGCCGCTTCGCTGAGCGCCTGGTACTGGACCGCCGCCTCCGCGCCATGACGCACGCGGTGCGATTTCCATTGCTGCCAACCGAAGATCAGAACGATGCCGAGAGCCACGCCGACCGCGATCGAAATCGCGTTTTCGCGCAGCCACTTGCGGACGAGCTCACCTTGTTCGTGTTCGTCGAGAACGTCAAAAGCCATGCATTCACCTGATAGGACACGTCACTGCGCGGACGGTCGCAAACGCGACCGCCCGGCAAGCGCGCAAGGGTAGCAGGAAACCGCCGCGCCGCGACCGGCGGCTGCCGGCGCGGGTGCGGAAGAGTTCAGGAATTGCGCGTCACTCGACGCGGCTGGCGCCGCCGCCGTTGCTGCCGAACAGCTTGACGTGCGCGACGTTGCCGCGCTGGAACGGCGCCAGGTCGACGACGCTGCCGTCCGAGCGCATTTCGGCGCCCTGCGCGTTGCCGAGCCGCACGGTGACGGGGCCGTCGCTGCGATAGCTGCGTTCGCTGCCGCCGGCGAGAATGCCGTATTCGAGCTTGCGCCCGTCGGCGGCGAGGATCTCGACCCAGCTTTGCTGGCTCAGCTTGAGCTGCAGCACGTGTGCGCCGCTGCCCGCTACCGCGCCTGCCGCGGACGGCTCCGCACTCGCGGCCGCTGGAGCCGCTGCCGGCGACGGGGCCGGTGCGGTCGCGGCGAACGGCGTCATCGAAGCGATGACGGGTGCCTGCTCGGTCGGCGTCGCGGCCGGGGGCGCCGTATCGGTCGACGGATTCGCGGCGGCCTCGGCGGCGGCCACGCTCTCCTGCGAAGCCGAGCTCTCGGCGGGGTCCTGCGCGCCACGAAGCGGCGCGCTGACGGTCGAGACCGGCGGATCGAGCGGCGTGGTGCGTGCGAGATTCTGCTCCAGCCCACCGTGCGTGGCGAGCCAGACGGCCGGAACGACGATGATCGCAGTCAGCACCAGATACGTCGCGCTGACCGAATAGCGATCGAACAGATAGCGCGAACGCGAGATCGTGCCGGTCGCGACCAGCGGCACCGGTTCGGTATGCGCCGCGGCGACGCGCGAGACGAGCGCTTCGGGCACGCCAACCAGGCGCGCATAGTTGCCGAGGTAGCCGCGCAGGAATACGCCCTGGTTCACGCCCTCGTAGTCGCCGCTTTCGAGGCGCCCGATCAGGTTCAACGGCAGTTTCAGACGAGCGGCGACATCGGCTTGAGTCCAGCCGGCCTGCTCCCGCCCTGCACGCAGTCTCTGTCCAAGGGGCACGTCGGCTTCGATGGATTCAGCCGCCGCGACGACCGCCTCGCCCGCGGCCTCCGGGTTTTGCTCGTTCGTTTCGCTGGCCTCTACGGCTCTCATGACAGGTATTCCTCTGGACAATGGCAGCGTCAGCTGGCTGCCGCCTTCCTCGTTCGCTCCACCGGCTTCGCGCATGTCGTTCGCATGCTTTTCCGACCCCGGCTTCACCCCTTTGTCAGCGACCGCACACTGCCGGCCGTCGTTCGTATTCATGACTGGCTCTGCACGCTCAGTGCGCGCGCTTGTTCGGACTCCGGAAACCCCTGCAGCAACCGCCGCGTGTAGTCGCCGGCGGCACTTCCATTACCCAACCTCAATTCGATGTTGCGTCCGAGCATCAGCGCATCCGGCCGCGGCTGCGAATTCGCCTCGAAGCGCTGCATGAAGGCCCGCGCCTTGAAGTACTCGCCTTTTTCGTAATTCACCGAGGCGAGCTGGAACAGCGTCTCGCTGGCGTTCGGACTCTTGTCGAGCGCAAGGCGAAGGCGCTTCTCCGCTTCGTCGCGCTTGCCCGCGTGGAGCAGGCACGTGCCTGAATTGGTCAGCGCGACCGCGGGCGTCTGGTAGAACGGATCGGAGATCGCGCGATCGAAATAAGCCTGCGCCTCGTCGTAGCGACCGACCTTGCAGAGGAACGTGCCGTAGTTGTTCTGCTCGGCGCCGCTCTTCGGCTTCAGTTGCGCGGCCCGCTTGTAGTGCTCCTCGGCTTTCGCCGCATCGCCGATCTGCTCGTACAGCACGGCGAGCACGGTGTGCGCATTGACGTAGTCGGGATCGAAGCTCAGCGCGGTGTTGAGTTTTTCCTGCGCCATCTCGAGCTTGCCCTGCCTGAGATAGGTCTGGCCGAGCTCGGTGTGGATGCGCGCCGCTTCCTGCTTCTGCGTCGCGGCGTCTTCCTTCTTGACGCCGGGCTGTCCCGCGCCGCAGCCGGCCAGCAGCGCGAGCGACGCCGACAGCGCGTACGCGAACCAGGAGTGCTCACGCCGCATCGGCGACGCTCCCCTGCTCGAGCTTGCGGCGGAATTCGGCCTGGCGGCGCGTGCGGTCCATCACCTGGCCCTTGAGCTGGCCGCAGGCAGCGTCGATGTCGTCGCCGCGCGTACGGCGGACCATCGTCAGGACATCGGCATCGAGCAGGATCTTCTGGAACGCGCGGATGACGTCTTCGTCGGAACGCTCGAAGCGCGTGCCATGGAACGGATTGAACGGAATCAGGTTGACCTTCGCCGGCAGCCTGCGCATCAGCTTGATCAGCTGGCGCGCGTGCTCGGGCTTGTCGTTGACGCCCTTCAGCATCGTGTACTCGAACGTGATCGACGTGCGCGGACGGCGATCGGCATAGCGCGCGCAGGCGGCCAGCAGCTCGGCGATCGGATACTTCTTGTTGAGCGGCACCAGCTCGGTGCGCAGTTCGTCGTTCGGCGCGTGCAGCGACACGGCGAGCGACACGTCGCTGCTCGCCGACAGCTTGTCGATCATCGGCACGAGGCCCGCGGTCGACAAGGTGACGCGCTTGTTGGCGAGGCCGAAGCCGAGATCGTCGCGCATCACGCTCATCGCGGTGACGACGTTGTCGAAGTTCAGCAGCGGCTCGCCCATGCCCATCATGACGACGTTGGTGAGCTTGCGCTGATGGTGCGGCACGTTGCCGAGGTGCTTCGCCGCGACCCAGACCTGACCGATGATCTCGGCGGCGGAAAGGTTGCGGTTGAAGCCCTGCGTAGCGGTCGAGCAGAACTGGCAGTTGAGGCCGCAGCCGACCTGCGAGGACACGCACAGCGTGCCTCGCGAGGTTTCCGGAATGAACACGGCCTCGATCGCGTTGCCGCCGTCCATGCCGAGCAGCCACTTGTGCGTGCCGTCGACGGCCTGCTTTTCGAACAGCGTATTGGGCGGCACGATTTCCGTGGCGTCGGCCAGCTTTTCACGCAGCGCCTTGCCGACGTCGGTCATCGCCGCGAAATCGGTGACGTGGCGATGATAGATCCACTTCATCACCTGATCGGCGCGATACGGCTTCTCGCCGAGTTGCGCGAACAGCTCGCGCAACCCGTTGCGGTCGTAGTCGAGCAGATTGGCCTTGGCCGTCGTCACCGGTTGCGATCCTCGTGCATCCGATGCTCAGCGCGGGCAGAGTTCGGTTTCGGCGAAAAAGTATGCGATTTCCACTTTTGCAGTTTCGACCGCATCGGAACCGTGCACGGCGTTCGCGTCGATGGAATCGGCGAAGTCCGCGCGGATCGTTCCGGGCGCAGCCTTCTTCGGATCGGTCGCCCCCATCAGGTCGCGATGCTTGAGAACGGCGTTGTCGCCCTCGAGCGCCTGCACCATGACCGGGCCGGAAATCATGAAATCGACCAGCGCCGCGAAGAACGGGCGCTCGCGATGGACCGCATAGAAACCCTCGGCTTCCTTGCGCGAAAGATGCTTCATCTTTGCCGCGACGATCTTCAGGCCGGCCTTCTCGAACCGGGAATAGATTTCGCCGATGACGTTCTTCGCGACTGCGTCTGGCTTGATGATGGAAAGGGTGCGCTCCAGCGCCATTGGTGCGGGTCTCCGTAGGGAAGAGTTTCGGGGGAACAGCAGAAGTTGCCGTTATAACGCCAAATCCACGCCAATCCGCGGGCTTAGCTCACAATATCGCAAAGGATTCTAGCTAGTTTTCGCGAAAGTTGACACCCACGGTTTGACCGAACCGGCCGCCTCGCCTACCATTCAAACGATCGTTTGATTGCCGGTCGACCGCCTTGCCTGCCATCCAGCCGAATTTCTCGACCAGGGAACGCATCCTCGGTGTCGCCGAGACGCTGTTCGCACGCCACGGTTTTGCCGGCGCATCGCTGCGCCAGGTGACCGCGGCGGCCAAGGTCAATCTCGCCGCGGTGAACTATCACTTCGGATCGAAGGAAAGCCTGATCGAAGAAGTATTCCGGCGCCGGCTCGACGAACTCAACCGCCATCGACTGGCGGCGCTGGCGGATGTCGAGGCGAATCCGGCCCGCGAACTCGAAGACGTGCTCGGCGCCTTCGTACGCCCCGCGCTCGAACAGTCGATGGACAGCGCCGGCGGCGCCGCGTTCGTGCGCGTGCTCGCGCGCGCCTACGCCGAACACGACGAACGCCTGCGCCGTTTCCTGTCCGACAACTACGGCCACGTGCTGCGCGAATTCGCCGCCGCATTCGCGCGCCTCCTGCCGCATCTGGACAAGGAAGAACTGTACTGGCGGCTGGACATCGTCGCCGGCGCCCTCACCTACGCGATGGCCGACTTCGGCATGATCAAGCGCAAGAACGACGTGAGCGAACGCAGTCATCGGGAGCATACCGCGCTGCATCTGATCCGATTCGCGGCGGCGGGATTGCGAGCGCCGTGACTTTTGCGATCGGGTGTGCTTTTGCGATCGTCCATGATCGCTGCTTCGGCGGAGCGGCCGGCGGGCTTGGCGGGCAAACCCTTCGTATCGTCTACCCGCGGCCATCCATGGCCGCACTTTTTGATATTCCTGCGATCGTCGGTGATCGCTGTTTCGACGGAATGGCTGGCGCGCTTGATGGGCCAACCCTTCGTATCGCCTACCAGCGGCCATCCATGGCCGCACTTTTCAACAAGATCATTTCTATCCGGAGTCTTCGATGAGTCATTCGCTCCTCCGCATCCGCAAGGCCGCCGTGCTCGGGGCCGGGGTCATGGGTGCACAGATTGCCGCGCACCTGGCCAACGCCAATGTCGAAACCGTGCTGTTCGACCTGCCGGCGAAGGACGGCGACAAGAGCGGCATCGCGGCGAAGGCGATCCAGAACCTGGCGAAGCTGTCGCCGGCGCCGCTCGCCGAGAAGTCCAAGGTCGCCGGCATCACCCCGGCCAACTACGACGAGCATCTGGACGCGCTGCGCGGCTGCGACCTGATCATCGAGGCGATCGCCGAACGGCTAGACTGGAAGCTCGACCTCTACAAGAAGATTGCTCCCTATCTATCTGATTCCGCGGTAGTTGCGAGCAACACCTCGGGACTTTCGATCAACGCGCTCGCCGAAGCGCTGCCGGACAAGCTGCGTCCACGCTTCAGCGGCATCCACTTCTTCAACCCGCCGCGCTACATGGACCTGGTCGAGCTGATTCCGGACCGCGAAACCGACCGCGACGTGCTGGCCGGCCTCGAAGCGTTCCTAACCACGACGCTCGGCAAGGGCGTCGTCTACGCGAAGGACACCCCGAACTTCATCGGCAACCGCATCGGCGTGTTCTCGATCCTCGCCACGATGCACCACACCGCAGCGTTCAAGCTCGGCTTCGACCTCGTCGACGCCCTGACCGGTCCGGCGATCGGACGGCCGAGGAGTGCGACCTATCGAACGGCCGATGTCGTCGGTCTCGACACCATGGCGCACGTCATCAAGACGATGGCCGACACGCTGCCGAACGATCCCTGGCACGCCCACTTCAAGGCGCCGGCGTGGCTCGCCGCGCTGATCGAGAAAGGCGCGCTCGGCCAAAAGACCGGCGCCGGCATCTACCGCAAGGTCGGCAAGGACATCGTCGTGCTCGACCTCGGCAAGCAGGACTACGCGCCGTCGACGGCCAAGCCGTCGGACGAAGTCGCCGCGATCCTCGCGATCAAGAATCCGGCCGAGAAGTTCGCCAAGCTGCGCGCCTCGCAAGATGCACAGGCGCAGTTCGTGTGGGCCGTCTTCCGCGACCTCTTCCACTACAGCGCCTACCATCTCGCCGACATCGCCGAGACCGCGCGCGACGTCGATTTCGCGATCCGCTGGGGCTACGGCTGGAAACTCGGCCCGTTCGAGACCTGGCAGTCGGCCGGCTGGCGCGACGTCGCCGGCTGGATCGCCGAGGACATCGCAGCCGGCAAGGCGATGAGCGGCGCGCCGCTGCCCGACTGGGTCGGCAAGGTGGACGGCGTGCACCATGCGTCAGGCTCCTACTCGCCGCACACCGGCAAGGACGAGCCGCGCTCGCGCCATCCGGTCTACCAGCGGCAGATCTTCCCCGATGCGCTGATCGGCGAAAAATTCGACACCGGCACGACGATCTGGGAGAACGACGGTCTGCGCCTGTGGCACCTCGGCGACGACATCGGCATCGTCTCGTTCAAGACCAAGATGAACACGGTCAACGATGCCGTGCTCGACGGGCTGCAGCGCTCGCTCGACGAGGCCGAGAAGAACCTCAAGGGCCTGGTGATCTGGCAGGTCGGCGACGCGTTCTCGGCCGGCGCGGACCTCAAGGGCATGCTCGGCTTCGTGCAGGGCGGCCAGGTGCCTAGGCTGGAAGCGATGATCGCGAACTTCCAGGCGACCAGCCTGCGCGTGAAGTACGCGCTCGTGCCGGTCGTCGCGGCGGTCCGCGGACTCGCGCTCGGCGGCGGCTGCGAGTTGCAGATGCACAGCGCCCGCACGGTCGCCGCGCTCGAAAGCTACATCGGCCTCGTCGAAGCCGGCGTCGGCCTCTTGCCGGCCGGCGGCGGGCTCAAGGAAATCGCCACGCGCGCCGCGCAGCGTGCCGCCGACGGCGATCCGTTCCCCGAGATCAAGCGCCTGTTCGAGACCGTCGCGATGGCGAAGCTTTCCGGCAGCGCGCTGGAAGCCAAGCAGATGGGCCTCCTGCGCGAAAGCGATGTAGTCGTGTTCAACCGCTTCGAGCTGCTGCATGTCGCCAAGACGACGGCCGCCGCACTCGCCGATGCAGGCTACCGCCCGGCGCTGCCGCCGCGCGATCTCGCCGCCGCCGGCGACGTCGGCACGGCGACGTTGAAGATGATGCTGGTCAACATGCTCGAAGGGCGCTTCATCTCCGCGCACGACTACGAGATCGCCAGCCGTATCGCCGACGTGCTGTGCGGCGGCGTGATCGAACGCGGTTCGCCGATCGACGAGCAGTGGCTGCTCGATCTCGAACGCAAGCACTTCTTCGAACTCGCGCAGATGCCGAAGACGCAGGAGCGCATCCAGCACATGCTGGGGACTGGTAAGCCGCTACGAAACTGAGAATCGGGAATGGGGAATCGGGAATGGTCGAAGCTTCGGCTTGCGCCTTTCCGATTCCCAATTCTCAACTCCCCATTCCCGATCGAGGAACGAGATCCATGACCCAACAAATCCAAGACGCCTACATCGTCTCCGCCGTGCGCACGCCGGTCGGCAAGGCGCCGCGCGGCGTGTTCCGCAACACGCGGCCGGACGACCTTCTCGCGCACGTCATCCGCGCGGCGATCGCCAAGACACCGGGCATCGACGTGGCGCGCATCGGCGACGCGATCATCGGCTGCGCGATGCCGGAAGCCGAGCAAGGCATGAACGTCGCACGCATCGGCGTGCTGCTCGCCGGCCTGCCGAACACGGTGCCCGGCGTGACGATCAACCGCTTCTGCTCCTCGGGCGTGCAGGCCATCGCGATGGCGGCCGACCGCATTCGCCTCGGCGAAGCCGACCTGATGCTCGCCGGCGGCACCGAGAGCATGAGCATGGTGCCGATGATGGGCAACAAGATCGCGATGAATCCGGCCGCGTTCGCCGACGACAATGTCGCGATCGCCTACGGCATGGGCATCACCGCCGAGAAAGTGGCCGAGCAATGGAAAGTCAGCCGCGAAGACCAGGATGCCTTCGCTCTCGCCTCGCACCAGAAGGCGCTTGCCGCGACGGCGAGCGGCGAGTTCAACGACGAGATCGTGCCCTACACGCTGGCCGATCACTATCCCGATCTCGTCACGCGTGCGATCCGCGACGACGCGCGCGTCGTCGGCACCGACGAGGGCCCGCGCAAGGACACCAGCCTCGAGGGCCTGGCCAAGTTGAAGCCGGTGTTCCGCATGGGCGGCAGCGTGACGGCAGGCAATTCGTCGCAGATGTCCGACGGCGCCGGTGCGGTGCTGCTCGCCAGCGAGCACGCGATCAAGGCCTACGGGCTGACGCCGATCGCGCGTTTCGTCGGCTTCGCCGTCGCCGGCGTGCCGCCGGAGATCATGGGCATCGGTCCGATCGCGGCGATTCCCAAAGTGCTCGAACAGGCGGGCCTGAAGAAGGAACAGCTCGACTGGATCGAGCTCAACGAGGCATTCGCCGCGCAGTCGCTGGCGGTGATCCGCGACATCGGCCTCGATCCGGCCAAGGTCAACCCGCTCGGCGGCGCGATCGCGCTCGGCCACCCGCTCGGCGCGACCGGTGCGATCCGCGCGGCGACGCTGATCCACGGCCTGCGCCGGCGCAAGCAGAAATACGGCATGGTGACGATGTGCATCGGCACCGGCATGGGCGCCGCGGGGATCTTCGAGGCGCTTTGACGCCGTTCGCTCGCTGCGCGCGCTGGAGGTGCGCACGCAGCCAATGCAACAGATGCAACTGTCTAACGTCGCCGCCGGCCGCTGCAGTCGGCGGCCCATGCATACGATGCTCTCATCGCCATGGTCGCGATTGCGCCCTCGCCTCGCCCGCGCCGCGCGGAAAGCCTGACCTCCCGTTGCCCGATCAAGCGAGCCGCGTGCCGTTCGGCACCGGCCGCTCGATCGTCGTGACGACGACACCGGCATCCGTGTTGAATCCGGTCAGCAGGAATTGCGAGCGGAACGGCCCGATCTGCTTTTCGGGAAAATTGATCACGCCGACGATCTGTCGACCGACCAGTTGCTCCGGCGCGTACAGCGCGGCGATCTGCGCGCTGGTCTTCTTTTCACCATAGGGACCGAAGTCGACCCACACCTTGTACGCCGGCTTGCGCGCTTCGGGAAACGGTTCGACGCGCGTGACCGTGCCGGCGACGGCGAGCACCTTTTCGAAATCGGCCCAGCCGATCGTCGTGTGTTCCTCGCTCATCGCTTGTTCTTTTCCGTCGCGGCCGCAGGCGCCGCGCGGCCGAGCCCGACCTGCACCCAGCCGAGATTGATGCCGATCTGCGTCGCTTCCGGATTGGCCCAGGCATAGGCGATGCCCTGCCCGCTCGCATCGTCGATCACGGAAAGCTTCAGCACCGGCACGTTGCCGTCGCGATAGGTCACACGCTCCAGCGTGAGCGAATAGCCGGACGGCCGGCCGTCGCGCCACGTGAGCGCGGCGCGACCGCCTTCGTTGCCGAGCTGCATCGCCCGGTTCATATGCCAGTCGTCGTTGGCCGGTCCGTTCGGGCCTGCGCCGTTGATCGCCGCCCAGCCGCTGAACACCTGCACCTGCCGCAGGTCGACGCGCGCGTCGGCGCCACGCGCCTGGTCGGCGTACAGGCGCGCATGCAGCCATTCGCCTTCGCGCTCGATCGCGATCGGCAGCAGTGCGGTTTGTGCCCCGAGCCCCGGCGCGAGCGTCGTGCAGGCAGCCACGTCGGCGACGACGCGCGCGCCACCCGGCGTCACCGTTCCGCGCAACGCGCAGGCATCGAGCGGCACCCATTGCCGCGCATCGAAGGGAGCGGCAGTCGATGCCAGCGCTGCATCCGACGCCCGGTGCGGCATCACCGATGCGCTCTCGCCTGTGCCGATTCGCTGCATTGCCCAGACGGCATCGAGCGGCGCCGCAGCATCGAGATGGACGCGCCAGATCGACCAGTCGGCCTGCGGCGTCGGTTCGATCGTCACCACGACGTGCGGCACGCCACCCGCCGCGCCCGCGCGCGCCAGCCAGACCTGCTCGTGGTTGTCGAAGACGCCTTCGAACAAGGCACCGGTCGCCGGCGACGGCGCGTGCGAGGACCCCGCCACTGCGCGCGGCGACGGCGCGTGCTGGAGGCTTTGACACGCCGGCAAGGCCAGCAACGACAGCAAGATCGCGAGTTTTCTGCTCATCGCGCAAGCATAGCAGCCGCGATGGGCGCACCGATTCGGCGACGGACGGCACGGAGTGCGCATCCGGCCTTCGCTATAGTTCCGGCGTGCGGGGGAGACCATGAATCGAGAAATCCTGCGCGCCGATGTTCGCCTGCGACGCATCAGCTTCGCGGTATTGGCGCTGGCGGCGGTTGCCGCTTTCATTTTGATGTTCGCGTTCCAGCGCTGGCTCGTGCGCACGACCGGCACGATGCCGACTGCGCAGCTGGTCGTGCAGTTGCGCGCGTGGATCGGCAGCGCGCTCGTCGCTTGCGGCGTGTGCGTGCTGCTGCTCGCCGGCTACTCGGCCCGCCTCGCGCGCCGCGTCGTCGAACAGGGCCGCTGGCCGCTCGCCGGCGCGCGCGTGCTGCAAGATACGCCGATCCGTCGCGACGCCGAAGCCGCGAAGATCGCACGCAAGATGAACCTGCTCGCCATCGTACTGATGGTGCTCGCGGCCGGACTCGCCGGGGCCAGCTGGCACCTGTTCGGCGCTTGATTGGGCGCTACAGACGCGCCAACGCCGCTTCGATATCCGCAATCAGCACGTCGGCTTCTTCGAGCCCGACCGAAAGGCGCACCAGGCTCAGCGGCAGGCCACTGGCGGCGCGCATCGGTGCGCCGGGCGGAAACACCGCGCACACCGGGAAGGCCAGCGACTCGTAGCCACCCCACGACACCGTCATCAGGAAGCGCGTGAGCCCGTCGCAGAATCGCTCGACGGCGGCGACGTCGTCCGCATCGAGTTCGATCGTCAACAGCCCGCTCGCGCCGCGCAACTGGCGCTCGCCGAGGTTCCATTGCGGATTGTCCGCCGCGTGCGGCGAGTACACGCGCCGCACGCGCGGGTGCACCTGCAGGAATTCGAGCAAAGTCGCCGTCGTCGCGGCAATCCGCTGCAGGCGGATCGGCAACGTGCGCAAGCCGCGGATCATCAGCCAGGCGTCGTTCGGCGCCAGCATCGCGCCCAGCGTCATGTACGGACCGCGGAAGACCTGCCGGATCAGTTCGGCGCTGCCGCACAGCGCCCCTGCGACGACGTCGCTGTGGCCGTTGAGGTACTTCGTCGCCGAATGCGCGACAAGATCGATGCCGAGCGCGATCGGCGACTGGTTCAACGGCGTCGCGTAGCTGTTGTCGCACAGCGTGCGAATGCCGCGCGCGCGCGCGATCGCGGCGACGGCGGCGAGGTCCTGCTGCTCGAACGTCATCGAGTTGGGACTCTCGAGCACGATCAGGCGCGTGGCCGCTCCCAAAGCCGACTCGAAGTTCGCCACATCGGTGCCGTCGACGAAACTCGTCGTCACGCCGAAGCGGCCGAGCAGGTCGCGCAGCAGGGTGCGCGTCCAGCTGTACGGCTTGGCGACGCAGACGACGTGGTCGCCGGCCGCGAGGCACGCGATCGCGCCGGCCGCCACCGCGGCGGCACCGCTGCCGAACATCAGGCAATCCTCGGCGCCTTCGAGCGCGGCGACCTTCCTGCGCAGGATCTCGACGGTCGGATTGTTGCCGCGCGTGTAGACGTGATGGCCGAGTTCGTCGCGAAAGCCCTCGCGCATCGCGGCGACGGTCGGGAACGCGAAGATCGACGACTGCACGATCGGCGGCGCGACGGCGCCGAAGTAACGTTCGCGCTCCTCGCCGAGATGGTTGAGGATCCAGCTGAGGTCGGACGGGTCCGTACGTTCCATGATCAGCCCACGCCAGCATCGAGCCGGTAGATCGGCAGATACAGGGCGATCAGTGTCCACACGGCCAGCGCTGCCGCGCTGGTCGCACCGACCACGAGCGCCGCGGCGCCGCGACTGGAACGCAGCGGCCACCAGGCCCACACCACGACGACGACAGCGACCATGGCCAAACCATACCGATAGGACGCAAACAACCAACGCGTCGCCAACGGCAGTTCGACGCCCAAGTCCGCAAAGAGGCCGGCGAACTGAGGGACGACGAACCAGGCGACTGCCCACACCAGCAGCAGCGGAACGACACCGCCCGCCACGAAGAAGGCATCGCGCGATGTCGCCTGCAGGGTCATGCCCGCGCCGACTAGAGCTTGGAGATCAGCGCGCGCGTCGCCGCGCCGATCTGCGGGTCTTCCAACGCCATGCGCAGCGTCGCCTGCACGAGGCCTAGCTTGTTGCCGCAATCGAAGCGCGTGCCCGCGAAGCGATAGGCCAGCACCTGCTGTTCTGCGAGCAGCGACTCGATCGCATCGGTCAGCTGGATCTCGCCGCCCGCACCCGGCGTGGTCTTCTCCAGCAGTTCGAAGATGCGTCCCGGCAGCACGTAGCGGCCGACGATCGCGAGGTTCGACGGCGCCACGTCGGGCTTGGGCTTCTCGACCACGAGCTTGATCTTCGCCGCACGCTCGGACACCGGCGTCGCGTCGACGATGCCGTACTTGTCGGTCTGCGCGCGCGGTACTTCTTCCACCGCGACCACGCCGGCGTTTTCGGCGGCCGACAGTTCGGCCATCTGGCGCAGCGCGCCAGGACCTTCTCCGGTCCAGATCAGGTCGTCGGGCAGCACCACGCCGAACGGCTCGTCGCCGACGACGGGTTTCGCGCACAGCACCGCGTGGCCGAGGCCGAGGGCTTCGGGCTGAGTGACGAATACGCAGCGGACGTGCCGCGGCAGCGTGCCCTGCACCATCGCGAGCAGATCGTTCTTGCCCGACTGCGCAAGCTTGGCTTCCAGCTCGTACGCCTTGTCGAAATAGTCGGCGATCGCGTGCTTGTAGCGGTTCGTCACGAAGATCAGCGTGTCGGCGCCGGCGTCGACGGCCTCGTCCACCGCGTATTGGATCAACGGGCGATCCAACACCGGCAGCATTTCCTTGGCGACGACCTTGGTCGCCGGCAGGAAGCGCGTGCCGAGCCCGGCTACCGGAAAGACGACTTTTCGCAAACGTTGGCTCATTCCCTATCCTTCTTCAACGTGTTCCAAAAGCGACGACCACGCCCTCGCCCGGTGCGGCGACGGCGGCGAATTCCGGCAGCAGCTGCTCCAGGATCCTGCGCAGCGCGTCCTCGTCGAACTCGCGCACAGCCTGGTCGCCGTGCCGCAGCTGCGCCGACAACAGGCTCCAGGCCATGCTGCGCGGCTGCGCGAGGAAGATTTTCGCATGCGCGGTATCGCTGTACTGCTCCTGCGGATGAAACAATTCCTCGAACAGTTTCTCGCCGGGGCGCAGGCCGGTATAGACGATCGCGATGTCCTCGCCCGTATGCTTGCCGGCGAGACGGATCATCTGCTCGGCCAGATCGCGGATCTTGATCGGCTCGCCCATGTCGAGCGCGAAGATCTCGCCGCCGTTGCCGAGCACCGACGCCTGCAGGATCAGCTGGCAGGCTTCGGGAATCGTCATGAAATAGCGCGTGATCTCCGGATGCGTGACGGTGACCGGACCGCCGCTGCGGATCTGTTCGCGAAAGCGCGGCACCACCGAACCGGCCGAATCGAGCACGTTGCCGAAACGCACGGTGATGAAGCGCGTGTCCGACTGCTGCGCGAAGTTCTGGCAGAACAGCTCCGCCACGCGCTTGCAGGCGCCCATCACGCTGGTCGGGTTGACGGCCTTGTCGGTCGAGATCAACACGCAGCTGTCGGCGCCGTGGCGATCGGCCGCCTCGGCGACCACCTTGGTGCCGAGCACGTTGTTGCGAAACGCTTCGCGCACTTGTCCCTGCAGCAGCGGCACGTGCTTGTAGGCGGCGGCATGGAACACGACTTGCGGGCGCGCCTCGGCGAACACGCGCTCGCACGCGACCGCATCGCCGCAATCGCCGATGCGGGCGTTGAACAGCAGGTCGGGATAGTCGCGGCGCAGTTCCTGCTCGATCATGTAGAGGTTGTATTCGGACAGCTCGAACACCGTCAGCGACTCGGCGCCGAGGCGCGCGACCTGGCGGCACAGCTCCGAACCGATCGATCCCCCGCCACCGGTCACCAGCACGCGCTTGCCGGCCAGCCGCGTGCGGATCGCGGTCCAGTCCAGCTGTACCGGTTCGCGTCCGAGCAGGTCCTCGATCGCGACTTCCTTCAGTTCGTTGAAGCTGGAGCGGCCGGAGACGACGTCCTCCAGCCGCGGTACGGTGCGGAACGGGAGATCGCAGCTTTCGCACAGCTCCACCGCGCGGCGCATCTGCACCTTGTTCGCCGCCGGCATCGCGATGACGATCATCTCGGCCGCGGTCTCCCGCGCGATTTGCGGCAACTGGTCGAGCGTGCCGAGCACCGGGATGCCGTGCAGGCGCGAACCGCGCAGCTGCGGGTTGTCGTCGAGGAATCCGACCGGTGCGTAGCGGTTCTCGCGGCGCAGGTCGCGCACGAGCGCCTCGCCGGCCTTGCCGGCACCGAGGACGAGGATGCGCTGGCTCGGCGTGCGCGTGACGAAATCGAGTCGGCTGTCCTTCCAGTAGCGGTACAGCAGGCGCGGGCCGCCGAGCAGCACCGCCAGCACCAGCGGATAGATCGCCAGCACCGTACGCGGCACGGTGACCAAGCGGTTGTAGAGGAACAAGGTGATCGCCGCAGCGAACGCGCCGAGCACGCAGGCGCGGAAGATGTTCCAGATGTCCGGCACGCTGGCGAACCGCCAGAGGCCACGGTAGAGGCCCGTCCACCAGAAGATCAGGCCCTGTGCGCCGAGCACGAGCCAGACTTCGGTGTCGAACAGCGAAACCGGCGACGGATTGGGCGCCAGCGACCAGCGCAGCATGCTGACCGTGGTCCAGGCGATCCACACCATGACCATGTCGTGCGCGACGACGGCGAGGCGCGGATGGATGCCGGCGATGGTCCTACGCAGCAGCATGACGCCCCCGCTCGCGCACGGCCGCGAGGCACCAGCGCTTGCCGAACCACCAGGTGACGACCGCGAGCGCATAGACGCCGGCCGCGGCTCCGATGCCGAACGAGGGCAGCGCGCCGGCCGCCGGCGCTTGCGATGGGGGCGAACGATTCATCCAGCCAATGACAGGCAACACGATCAGGAGGTTCCATCCCATGTAGAACGCGACGACGCGAGCATGCGAATGGCCGCAACGGACCAGCCACTGGTACAGGTGTTCGCGGTGCGCACTATACCAACGGCGCCCCTGCAGCATGCGCGAGAGCAAGGTGCAGGTGGCGTCGGTGACGAAGGCCGAACACAGGACCAGCCCGCTCGCCGCGGCGATCCTCGGCGTCGCGATCTGCCACAGCACGGCCACCGCGATCGCGAAGCCGAGCACGCCGCTGCCGACGTCGCCCATGAAGATGCGCGCGCGCGGGAAATTGAAGGGCAGGAAGCCGGCGCACGCGGCCGCGCAGACCAGCAAGAGCGCGGCGCCGTCAGCACCACGCCACGCCAGGAGGGCCGCCAGGGCAGAAAGCACGAAGATCGCCTGCAGGGTCAGCAGGCCGTTGATGCCGTCCATGAAGTTGTGCAGGTTGATCGACCAGATGATCGCGACCGTCACTACCAGGGCGGCGATGGCCGCGAGGCCCAGATCCGAAGGTCCGTCGGAAGCGGGCAAGACGAACATCAGCAGCAACGGACCGGCGAATACCCAAGCCGCCGCGATGGCATGCATCGCAAAGCGTTTTGCCGCCGAAAGGCCGCCATGATCGTCGATCCAGCCGACCAGGGCGATGCCGACGACCGGCGGCAGCAGGACCGGCAGCGTGTCCCGCGTCGACTGCAAAGCCAGCGCAAGACCGCCGGCGATCATCGCGGCGACGATCGCAATGCCGCCGCCGCGAGGCGTCGGCTCGCTGTGCGAGCGACGCCGGCCCGGCAGATCGAGCAATCGACGTTGCCGCGCGTAGCGGATGGCGAGCCAGGTCAACGCCGCCGACAGCGCCAGCGTCGCGGTCGGCAGCGCGATTAGACAGCCATCGAAGGTCGCAGGCGGGTCACCGCTCATCCACGACCTACTCGCCCACCACGCCATGGATCGGCCGCACCGAGCCCCAGGTTTTGCAGCTCGGGCATTGCCAGTGGTGCGCCTTGGCGCCGAAGCCGCAGCGATTGCAGCGATACATCGCCTTGCCTTCGACCAGCTTTCGCGTGAGGTCGCGCAGGATCAGGAAGTTCTCGCGCGCATCGCCGCTGGCCGTGTGCAGGTTCACGTCGATCAGCGCCATCAGCGCGCGCACCGAGGGGCGCTGGCGCAGGATGCGATTGAGGAATTCGACCGCAGCCACCTCGCCGCGCGTCGTCGCGTACAGCTTCGCCAGCGCCAGCACCGGCGACACGCCCTGGTAGCGCTCGGTGATGTCGAGCAGGAACTCCTCGGCGCGCTGCATGCGTTGCGCTCGCGCGTAGCAGTCGAGCAGCGGCGACAGGATCTCCGGCACGTAGTCGACGTCCTGTTCGGCCACCCGCTCGAATGCGCGGATCGCCGCATCGAGATGGCCGGCCGAGGATTCGATATGGCCCTCGATCATGCTCGCGCGCACGCAGTCGGCCTCGGCGGCGAACGCATCGGCGACGCGCGCGCGCGCATCGTCGCGGGCGCCCTGCGCACGCGCCTGCTCGGCCAGTTCGCAATAGAACTGCGCGATCGTCGAACCCTGCGATTCGCCGATGGCTTTTTCCAGCCGCCGCGCGTGGTCGATCGCCTTGTCCCAATCGCGCTCGTGCTGGTAGATCGAGATCAGGTGCTTCAACGCCGACGGCGCCAGCGCGTCCATCGCGACGAGGTCGGTGAACAAGGTCTCGGCGCGGTCGAGCAGGCCGGCGCGCATGTAGTCCTCGCCGAGTTCGAGCAGGGCGACGGTCTTTTCTTCCTGGCTGAGGTTGGGACGCGCGATCAGGTGCTGGTGCACGCGTATCGCGCGGTCGACTTCGCCGCGCCGGCGAAACAGGTTGCCGAGCGCCAGATGCGTCTCGACCGTGTCGCGGTTGATCTCGGCGAGCTTCAGGAACACCTCGATCGCCTTGTCCTGCTGCTCGTTGAGCAGGTAGTTGAGGCCGCGGAAGTAGCTCGTCGACAGCTCGCTCACGCGCGCGCCCGAGGTGCGCTCGCCGCCGCGGCGGCCGAGCATCCAGCCGGAGAACGCGGCGACCGGCAGCAGGAAGAACAGGAGCGAAAGCTCGTTCATGCGCCCTCGCCGTCCGTCGCGGCGCGCGGCTCGCGCAGCTGCAGGCGCGCCTTGCGCAACTCGCGCCGCAGGCGCGGCACCTGGCCGAACCAGGCGACCAGTCCGCCGAGCAGCCAGCCCAGGAGCAGGCAGCCGAGCAGCGCAAGTCCAGTCGGCAGCTGCACCTGCGCGAAATACAGGTCGACTGCGATCGGACCGGGGTTGAGCGCGCCGAACAGCGCACCGAGTCCGACGACGAGCAGGACGACGACGATGAGGATCAGACGCATGGACGGTGACCGGATGGCTGGTCTGCCTTGCTTGGCGCGAAGCGCTTCGCCGCAACGGTAACACGCCGTCGCGTCGGCTCAGGACATGGGGTTGCCGGGACAGCGTCGAAGCGGCAGCCGGTCATGCGATGCGCACATAGCGGACGCATGCGCGGCTTCAGGCCGATTTCGGCGCCTTCGCCGTACGCTCGTTGACGCGCTCGCGCAGTTCCTTGCCGGGCTTGAAATGCGGCACGTGCTTGCCCGGCAGCGCGACGGAGTCGCCCGTCTTCGGGTTGCGTCCCATGCGCGGCGGGCGATAGTGCAGCGAGAAGCTTCCGAAGCCACGGATCTCGATGCGTTCGCCGGTCGACAGCGAATGGCTCATCTGCTCCAGCACGCTCTTGACGGCGAGCTCGACGTCGTTCGCGGCCAGGTGTTTCTGCCGTTCAGCAAGGGACTCGATCAGCTCCGACTTGGTCATCGCGGTATCGGATTCGCACTCTGGTCAGAAAAACGCGCGCATCGGGATCGATGCGCGCGATAGGTTGCGCCGCGCACGGCGGGAGCCGTGCGCGGAATGTCGCGTCAGCGGTTCAGCTGTTCCTTCAGCAACGCGCCGAGCTTGGTCGTGCCGCCGGAAGCGCTCTGGTATTCCTCCAGCGTGCTCTGCAGCTCGTCCTCGTCCTTCGCGCGGATCGAGAGCTGCAGCGTGCGGCCCTTGCGATCCATGCCGGTGAACTTCGCTTCGACCTTGTCGCCGACCTTGAGGTACTGCGTGGCGTCCTCGACGCGCTCCTTGGCGATGTCGTTCGCACGCACATAGCCTTCGACGCCGTCGCCGAGGTCGATCGTCGCGCCGCGTGCATCGACTTCGCGCACGGTACCGGTGACGATGCTGCCCTTCGGCTGGCTCGCCATGTACTGGCCGAACGGATCCTGCTCGAGCTGCTTGATGCCGAGCGAGATGCGCTCGCGCTCCGGATCGACCGCGAGCACGACCGCCTCGATCTCGTCGCCCTTCTTGAAGTTGCGCACGAGGTCTTCGCCGGTGGTCTGCCACGAGATGTCGGACAGGTGCACCAGGCCGTCGATACCACCGTCGAGACCGACGAAGATGCCGAAGTCGGTGATCGACTTGATCGTACCGGACACCTTGTCGTTCTTCTTGTGGATCGCGGCGAACGCTTCCCACGGATTGGCGCTGGTCTGCTTCATGCCGAGCGAGATGCGGCGACGCTCTTCATCGACGTCGAGCACCATGACTTCGACTTCGTCGCCGACCTGCACGACCTTGGCCGGGTTGACGTTCTTGTTGGTCCAATCCATCTCGGACACGTGGACGAGGCCTTCGACGCCCGGCTCCAGCTCGACGAAGCAGCCGTAGTCGGTGACGTTGGAGACCTTGCCGAGGATGCGCGTGCCGGTCGGGTAGCGACGGGCGATGGCGACCCACGGATCTTCGCCGAGCTGCTTGAGGCCGAGCGAAACGCGGTTGCGCTCGCGATCGAACTTCAGCACGCGCACTTCGAGCTCGTCGCCGACGTTGACGACTTCGCTCGGGTGACGCACGCGCTTCCACGCCATGTCGGTGATGTGCAGCAGGCCGTCGATGCCGCCGAGGTCGACGAACGCGCCGTAGTCGGTGAGGTTCTTGACGACGCCCTTGACGACCGCGCCTTCCTGCAGGCGGTCGAGCAGCTGTTCGCGCTCTGCGCTGAACTCGCTCTCGACGACGGCGCGGCGCGAGACCACGACGTTGTTGCGCTTGCGGTCGAGCTTGATGATCTTGAACTCGAGTTCCTTGCCCTCGAGGTACGACGGGTCGCGCACCGGGCGCACGTCGACGAGGGAGCCCGGCAGGAACGCGCGGACATCCTTGATGTCGACCGTGAAGCCACCCTTGACCTTGCCGGAGATGCGGCCGGTGATGGCGGCATTGGCGGTCTGTGCTTCCTCGAGTTCGTCCCATACGAGCGAACGCTTGGCCTTTTCGCGCGAGAGCATGGTCTCGCCGAAGCCATTTTCGATGGCGTCGAGCGCCACCTTGACGGTGTCGCCGACGGCGATCTCGAGTTCGCCCCGTTCGTTCTTGAACTGTTCGATCGGGATGATGCCTTCGGACTTCAGTCCGGCGTTGACCACGACGACGTCGGAGCGGATCTCGACGACGGTGCCGGTGACGATGGCGCCGGAGCGGAGCTTGGCGAGCGATTGGCTCTGTTCGAACAGTTCAGCGAAACTTTCAGTCATGTTGGTTTCCAGTGATGAAACAGGCCGCCGTCCAAACGGATCGCCAGCCCACCTTCGATGGATGCGGATACGCCCGCATCGTTGCGTTCCGGCGTGATGCCGGGCCCTGCCCTCGCGGGCAAATCTGGTTCCTGTAATAAGCTCAGCGGGAGCGCGCGACGGCGAGGACTTGCGCGACCACGTCAGCCACCGGAATTCCGGTCGTATCGATGATCAGCGCGCCCGGTGCGGCCTTGAGCGGTGCGACCTTTCGGGTCGCATCGCGCTCGTCGCGCGCTTCGATCTCGTGTAAAAGGGATGAAAGTGTAACAGTCAACCCCTTTTCCTTCAACTGCTTATAGCGCCTCTTCGCCCTTTCCTCGGCGGCGGCGGTCAGGAATATCTTGTGCGGGGCGTCGGTGAAGACCACCGTCCCCATGTCGCGCCCATCGGCCACCAGGCCCGGCGCCTTGCGAAAAGAGCGCTGTTTTTCGAACAGCGCCGTCCTTACCGCCGGGATGGCGGCGATCGCCGAAGCGGCCGCGCCGCAGGTTTCGGTGCGGATTTCGTCGGTGGCGTCGTGGCCGTTGACGATCACCCGCGTCTCGCCGCCGTCTTTCGGGTCGCGGAACGCGATCTTCGTCGTCTCGGCGCAGCGCGTGACCGCAGCCGCGTCGGAAAGGTCGATGCCGGCCATGCTGGCCGCATAGCCGACCGCCCGGTAGAGGGCCCCGGAATCGAGCAGGTGCCAGCCGAGCGCGTCGGCGACCGCGCGGCTGATCGTGCCCTTGCCCGAACCGGAAGGACCGTCGATCGTGAGGACGGGAACGGGCTGATCGGATTTGCTCATGGGGCGCCGGCCGAAAGCGCGCGATTCTACTCGCTCCGGTGCCGTTTCCGACCCTGCCGCGGTCTCAGTGCAGCGTTCCGGCGTAGTGACGCCGCACGAGTGCGTCCTGGCTGACCAGCGGTGCGTGCAGCAGGGCCGCATGCGCGACGATCAGCCGGTCGAACGGGTCTCGCGTGAACGCCAGCGCGAGTGCCTGGACCGCCACGTCGGCGAAGCGCTCGCCGGCGACGCGGATGGCCAGATGCTCGTCCAGGTGGCGCGCGATCGGCTGCGCCCCGATGCGCAGGCGCCCGATCTCGTGCAGCAGCTCCAGCTCGAGCAGCACGGCCGGCGAGATCGACGCCGCTTCGCGATCCAGCGCCCGTTTCGTCGCCGGCTGCAGCCCGCCGGTGCGCCCTTCGTAGAGCGCTACGGCGACATGCGTGTCGAGCATGATCACGGCGCCGGCTTCGAACGCTTGCGCGAGGTGCGTGGCCAAGGCCGCGACGGCTCGGCAACGCGCAGCGCGGAGTCGGGCCCCCATGCCGAAGGCGATTCATCCGGCTGCAGCGGCGGCCCGACCACGACGCTCTGCGGCTTGAGGCGCGCAAGGCGTCCGCCTTGCATGCCGGCAGCATCTTCGCGCACCAGGCGCAGGCGCACGCCGCGGCGCAGGACGATCAGCGGCTCGCCCGTGTCGACGACCTGGTCGGCCAGTTCGAACAGGCGCTGGCGCAGTTCGGTGAGGGATACCGTCATGGCGGCTCGAAATCGATACGTACGTACGTACGCTAACAAAGCCACGCGGAGCGCGCAAGTTCAGCCGCCTGAGGCGGCCGCCGCTAGTTCCCTTCGACCTCCGAAATGTCGAAACCGCATGCATTGGCGATGCCGACGAAATCCGGGAACGAGGTGGCGACGTTCGCGCAGTCGGCAATCCGGACCTGCTCGCGGGCGATCAGCCCTGCAACGGCGAAACTCATCGCGCAGCGGTGATCGCCGGCGCTGTCGACGTGCCCGCCCTGGAGCACTCCGCCCTCGATGACCGCGCCGTCCGGAGTCTCCTCGACGCGAATGCCGAGCACGCCAAGGCCGCGGGCCATGACGGCGATGCGGTCCGATTCCTTGACGCGCAGTTCGGCTGCGCCGCGCACCGTCGTCGTGCCCGTCGCTGCGGCCGCGGCGACGAACAAGATGGGAAATTCGTCGATCATGTCCGGCACCAGCGCGATCGGCACGTCGATGCCGGAAAGGCGCGCATGCCGCACGTCCAGATCGGCGACGCGCTCGCCGCCCTGCTCGCGTACGTTCGACTCGCGAATGTCGGCGCCCATCAGGCGCAGCGCATCGAGCAGCCCGGTCCGGCGCGGATTCAAGCCCACGGCACGCAGCAGCAGTTGCGAGCCCGGCAGCAGCGTCGCTGCCACGATGAAGAATGCCGCCGACGAGAAATCGGCGGGGACCACGACATCGGTCGCACGCAAGCGGTGGCCGCCGCTGACGCGCGCCCGGCCAGGCTCGAACTCGATCGGCCAGCCGAAGGCGGCGAGCATGCGCTCGGTGTAGTCGCGCGTCGGATGGACCTCACGCACCTCGGTCTCGCCCTGCGCATAGAGCCCGGCGAGCAGCACCGCCGATTTGACCTGGGCGCTGGCGACCGGCGCCGTATACCGGATACCGCGCAGAGCGGCGCCACCGCCGATGCGCAGCGGCGGCATCCCGCCGGGCTCGGATTCGATGCGCGCCCCCATCATGCCGAGCGGCTCGATCACGCGCCGCATCGGCCGTCGCGAGAGCGACTCGTCGCCGGTCAGTATCGAATCGAAGCGCTGCCCCGCCAGCAAACCCGAGAGCAGGCGCATGCCGGTGCCGGCATTGCCGCAATCGAGTGCGCGCGCCGGCGGCACGAGCCCGTGCAGGCCGACGCCGTGCACGACGCGCTGCGAGGCCGAAGGCGTTTCGATGCGCACGCCCATGTCGGCGAAGATCGCCGCCGTCGCACGCGTATCCTCGCCTTCGAGGAATCCGTCGATGCGAGATGTCCCTTCGGCCAACGCCGAAAACATGATCGCCCGGTGCGAGATCGATTTGTCGCCCGGCACCACGACCGATCCCGTCAGTGGCGAGGCGGCAGGGCTGCTGCGGTAGTCCAACGTCGCCACCGCGCTCACGCGAGCGCATCCAGCAGGCGCTGGTTCTCGGCGCGGCTGCCGATGCTGATGCGCAAGGTCTGCGCCAGACCGTAGCCGCCCATCGGCCGCACGATCACGCCGCGTTCGAACAGCTGGGCTTCGAGGGCCGCCGCGTCGCGCTGCAGGTCGACCAGGACGAAATTGGTCTGCGAAGGCAGGCAGGCATAGCCGCGCGCCGTCAACGCGTCGACCAGCCATGCACGCTCGCTGGCGTTGTACGCGCGCGCCCGCTCGAGCCATGCGCGATCGGCCAGCGCCGCCTGCGCGCCGGCCAGCGCGACATTGTTGAGATTGAACGATTCGCGCAGGCGTTCGACGACGGAGACGACGCTCGGATCGGCGACGAGATAGCCCACGCGCAAGCCGGCCAGCGCATATGCCTTCGAGAACGTCCGCGTGACGACCAGGTTCGGATGGCGATCGGCCAGGTGCAGCGCCGTGCCGAGCCCCGGCGCATCGACGAATTCGTGATACGCCTCGTCGACGACGACCAGCACGTCGCCCGGCACGCGCGCGAGGAACGCAGCGAGCGCAGCGTCGTCGAACCAGGTGCCGGTGGGGTTGTTCGGGTTGGCGAGGTAGACCAGCCGCGTGTCCGCGCGGATCGCCGCGGCGATCGCGCCCAGATCGTGGCCGAACGGCGCGCTCGCATGCGTACGTGGCAACGCCGGCACACGAATCGGCTGCGCACCCGCGGCGGCCGTCGCGATCGGGAATACGGCGAATCCGTACTGCGAGAACACCACCGAATGCGCCGCGTCGGCGAAGCATTGCGCGAGCAGCATCAACAGCTCGTGCGAACCGTTGCCGAGCGCGAGGCGCTCGGCCGATACGCCGAGCTGCGCCGACAGCGCCGCTTTCAACGCCGCTCCGCGCGGGTCCGGGTAGCGATAACTTTCGGAAAGCGCCGCACGCATCGCCTCGAGCGCGAGCGGACTCGGACCGAGCGGGTTCTCGTTCGAGCCGAGTTCGGCGATCGCCGCGCCGAAGCGCTGGCGCAGCGCCGGCAGGTCGTGGCCCGGGTCGTAGGCGCGCAGCGCCGCGGTCGCCGGATTGGCCAGACGCGTCGCGTCGAACGTCACGGCACCGCCACCGGATACGAGCCGAGCACCTTGATCTGGGCGGCATGCGCTTCGAGTTCGGCCAGCGCGGCCTTCATCGACTCGTCCTCGACGTGCCCGGCCAGATCGATGAAGAAGCCGTACTCCCACTTCGCCTGGTGCGAAGGGCGCGATTCGATGCGGTTCATGCTGATGCCGTGGCGCGCGAAGGGACTCAGCACGTTGAACAACGCGCCGGGCTGGTCCTTGATGAAGACCAGCACCGACGTGCGGTCGTGCCCGGACGGCGGGAAGATCTGCCGGCCGATCACGAGGAAGCGCGTCGTGTTGTCGGCATGATCCTCGATCGAGCCCATGATGACTTTCTTGAGGCCGTACACGTGCCCGGCGCTTTCGCCGGCGATCGCGGCGGCATCGTCGGCGTTGCGCGCGCGTCGAGCCCCCTCGGCGTTGCTGGACACGGGAATCTTCTCGACCTTGGGAAGATTGCCGCGCAGCCACGCCTGCGTCTGCGCGAACGACTGCGGATGCGAGTAGATGCGTTCGATGTCCTCGATGCGGCCCGAGCGCGACAGCAGGAACTGGTGCACGCGCAGTTCGACTTCGCCGCAGATCTTGAGGTTGGACGTCAGGAACATGTCGAGCGTGATCTGGATCGTGCCCTGGCCCGAGTTCTCGACCGGCACGACTCCGAAATCGGCATTGCCGTTTTCGACTTCCTGGAACACTTCTTCGATGCTGACCATCGGCATGCCGTGCGCGGACCGCCCGAAGTGCTTCAGCACGGCTTGCTGGCTGAAGGTGCCTTCCGGGCCGAGGTAGCCGATCTTCAGCGGCTCCTGCTGCGCCAGACAGGCCGACATGATCTCGCGGAACACGTGCACGAGGACCTCGTCGCTGAGCGGGCCCTCGTTGCGGTCGACGACCATGCGCAGCACTTGCGCCTCGCGCTCGGGACGGTAGTAGTCGACCGCCGCGGCGAGCTTGCCCTTGGCCTTGCCGACCTGGTGCGCGAAATGCGCACGTTCGGCGATCAAGCCCTGGATCTGCCGATCGATGCCGTCGATGCGCGTGCGCACCTCGGCGAGGTTCAGGGGTGCCCCGTTCTGCTCTGGTTCGTCGCTCATGGCATCAGTTTCCGATCACGCGCACGGACAGAATACCGTCGATCGCCGCGATCGCGGCCACCAGGGTATCGGGCACCGGCGAATCCGCGTCGATCAGGCTGTAGGCGAGCTCGCCGCGCGATGCGTTGTGCATCTGCGCGATGTTCACGCCGGCCTCGCCGAGGACGTGCGAGAGCTGGCCGATCATGTTCGGCCGGTTGCTGTTGGCGATGCAGATGCGAGCGCTGCCGGCGCGCGCCATGCGCGTCTCGGGGAAGTTCACCGAGTTGTGCACGTTGCCGTGTTCGAGGAAATCGCGCAGCTGGTCGACGACCATGACCGCGCAGTTCTCTTCCGCTTCGCCGGTCGAAGCGCCCAGGTGCGGCAGCGCGATCACGCGCGCGTCGCCGAGCAGGTCGGCGTCGGGAAAATCCGACACGTAGCGGCCGATGCGGCCTTCCGCCAGTCCCTTGCGCAACGCGGCGGCATCGACGATCGCCTCGCGCGCGAAATTGAGCACGACGACGCCGGAGCGCACCACGTCGAGCGCGGCGGCGCCGAACACGCCCTTGGTCTTGTCGTTCAACGGCACGTGGAAGGTCAGGTAGTCCGATGCGGCGAACAGCTCGTTGAGCGAGCCGGCCTTGGCGACTTCCGAGGACAGCTGCCAGGCGCCGTCGACCGTCATGTGCGGATCGAAGCCGACCACGCGCATGCCGAGCGCATGCGCCGCGTTGGCGACCTTCACGCCGATCGCGCCCAAACCGACGACGCCGAGCGTCTTGCCGGCCAGTTCGCTGCCGACGAAACGCTTCTTCTCGGCTTCGACCTTGTGATGCAGGTCTTCGCCGGCGTCGAGGCCCCGCACGAATCCGAGCGCGTCGGCGATGTTGCGCGCGGCCAGCAGCATGCCGGCGACGACGAGTTCCTTCACGGCGTTCGCGTTCGCACCGGGCGCATTGAACACCGGCACGCCGCGCGCGGACAGTTCGCCGACCGGAATATTGTTGACGCCGGCGCCGGCGCGCGCGACCGCCTTCACGCTGGCCGCGATCGGCGCCTTGTGCATGTCCGCCGAACGCACCAGCACGGCATCGGGATCGGCGACTTCGTTCGCCGTCGTGTAGCGCGCGGCCGGCAGGCGGTCGAGGCCGTTGCGCGAGATGTTGTTGAGCGTCTGGATCTTGAACATGGAAAGTCCTCGAAATCGTCGGTGCGGCGGCCGGCTTCCGTATCGAAAAACGGGCCACCCGACCCTGCGCGCTGGAGCGAAGGCGCTGGGTCCCGGCATGCGCCGGGATGACGGAGTGATGAGTGGTAGGGTTTCCGGTCAGCCGTTGCGCTGCGCGAAGTCCTTCATGAAATCGACCAACGCCTGCACGCCGGCCAGCGGCATCGCGTTGTAGATCGACGCGCGCATGCCGCCGACGGAGCGATGGCCCTTGAGAGCGAGCAGGCCGGCGCGCGCGGATTCCTTCAGGAACGCATCGTCGAGCTCCTCGCGCGGCAGCGTGAAGGGCACGTTCATCCACGAGCGCGCCGACGTCTCGACCGGGTTCTTGTAATAGCCCGAAGCGTCGATGTAGCCGTACAGGAGTTCGGCCTTCGCGCGATTGAGCTTCTCCATCTCGGCGAGGCCGCCCTGCTGCTTGACCCACTTGAACACGAGTCCCGCCAGGTACCAGCCCCAGGTGTTCGGCGTGTTGAGCATCGAACCCTGCGCCGCGTGCTCGGCGTAGTTGAAGATCTTCGCGATGTCCTTCGGGCAGCGTTCGAGCAGATCCTCGCGCACGATCATCACGACCAGGCCCGACGGGCCGATATTCTTCTGTGCGCCGGCATAGACCAGCGCGTACTTGGAGACGTCGAGCGGGCGCGACAGGATCGTCGAGGACACGTCGCCGACCAGCGGCACGCTGCCGACGTCGGGCACGTCGAGAAATTCCACGCCGCGGATGGTCTCGTTCGGCGTGATGTGCACGTACGCCGCGTTCGGATCGAGGTTCCAGCTCGTGCGCTCGGGAATGCGGTCGTAGTTGGTGGCCGCCGACGTCGCCGCGATGCGCACGTTCGCGTACGGCTTGGCCTCCTTGGCGGCCTTCTCGCTCCAATCTCCCGTCAACACGTAGTCGACGGCTTGCTCGCGTCGCGCGAAATTCATCGGGATCTGCGCGAAATGCTGGGTCGCGCCGCCCTGCAGGAACAACACCTTGTAGTGGGCCGGCAGCGCGAGCAGATCGCGCAGGTCGCGTTCGGATTCCTCGGCGAGCGCGATGAATTCCTTGCCGCGATGGCTGAGTTCCATCACGGAGGCCCGCGCGCCGTTCCATTCCAGCATCTCGGCCTGCGCCTGGCGCAGCACCGCTTCCGGCAGCGCCGCAGGGCCGGCACTGAAGTTGTATTCGCGACTCACCAGGGACACTCCTCGCATCGCCGGTCGGGAGAGACCGGGTGTCGAGGCATTATGCCGCAGCGCAACACCACCGCAACAATCGACTTCCGTAGGGTCCAGGCACGCTGGCGGCCCCCGCTCGCGGTGGTCTAGCCGGCGCCGCGCCAGATCATCAAGGCTATGCCGGCCGCAATGACGGCCGCCGCCCCGATCAGCCACCAGATCGCGTGCTGCGCCTGCGCACCGCCCTGCGACGATTCGTCATAGGCGACCGCGTCGAGCGTTTCGGTGATGACATGCGCATCGCGCAATCCGCTCTCGCCGCGCAGCGGCAGGCCGGGCGCCTCGACGATGAAATGGTTGCGCTCGAAGGCGAGCTGATCGCCCGGGTGGACGACGGCATTGCGCACGGCGATGCCGTTGACGAGCAGGCCGCCGGAGCCTTCGATCTCGCGCAAGTAGATCGCATCGCCGGCGTGTTCGAGGCTCGCATGCCGCGGCGCGATGCGCGGTTCGTCGATGACCAGGTCGCACGCGGCGTCCCGGCCGATCAGCACGCGCTGGTTGACCGCGACCGTCTTGCCGAAGTGGCTGCCGGAGACGCCGCGCAGGATCACGCGCGCCGGCTGCGTCGCAGGCGAAGCCGCCTGGGTCGACTCCGCCGGCACCGAGGTCAGTATCGCGTCGTCGCGATCGGCCTTCAGCGCGATCGTGACCGGGCCCAGGCAGAGCACGTCGCCGCAGCGCAGCAGCGCTTTTTCGCGAACGGGCCGGGCGTTGACGTGCGTGCGGGCGTTCGGATCGAGCACTTCGAGGACCGCACCGCGCGGATCGACGGTCATACGCGCGTGCCAGGGCGCGACGTCGCGGCTGGACAGGACCACGGTGTTTCCGTCTGCGTTGCCGAGACTCACGGCGCCGCCATCCACGACGAAATCGGCATGTTCGCCGTTGGCAAAGCTGAGTCGCATCGCATTGAATTCGTTGAACGTCGTTGCACTTTATCACGCAATGCCGGGCGCCGCCGGGCGTTCCTCCCCTACGCGTGCGCGTGCGCCTCGGGCATCATGTGGCCCAGTCTACGAGTCGCGAGAACCTGCATGGCCGTCATCGATATCCGCCGCCCGCACACCAGCAGCCTGCAGAGCGCCAAGGCCGCGGTCGAGAAAGTCGCCAAGTCGATCGCCAAGCAGTACGGCATCGACCACCACTGGACCGGCAACGATCTGCACTTCGACCGCGGCGGTGTGAAGGGGCAGATCAAGGTCGCCAAGGACGAGATCCACGTCCACGCCGAACTCGGCTTCCTGATGGGGGCCCTCAAGCCCGTCATCGAACGCGAGATCGAGCGCCAGCTCGACGAATACATCGCCTGAGGCGCCACGCCGACTCGCTGTGTGCACGCACGGCAGGCACTAGTGTGTCTGCTCTAGCCTTGTGCTCAATCTTCCGTGCTACGCGCGGCCGAGCCGCGTTCCCGCAACCGGAGAAGCGATCGTGGCGAAACCCAAGCTCAAGGCACGTGGCAAGGCGCAGGAAGCGGCGAACGAGGCGCGCGGCGTCGGCAAGACCGTGATGGATTCGGCGCAGCAGATCTGGCTGGCCGGACTCGGTGCGTTCGCCAAGGCGCAGGAAGAAGGCGGCAAGCTGTTCGAAGCGCTGGTCAAGGAAGGCGCGGCGCTGGATGCGAAGACACGCAAGTTCACAGAAGCCAAGGTCAGCGAAGCGCGCGGCACCGTCGAGAGCACCCTCGGCCAGGTACGCGAACGCAGCCAGGAAACGTGGGACAAGCTCGAGAAGGTGTTCGAAGCCCGCGTCTCGCTCGCGCTCGGCCGTCTCGGCATTCCGAGCCGCGAGGACCTGAAAGCGCTGCACGAGCGCGTCGACGAGCTGTCGCGCGACGTGCGCAAGAACGGCGCGAAGACGGCTTCGGCCAAGCCGGCGGCGAAGAAGCCGACTGCCAAGCGCGCGGCGAAGAAATCCGCCTAGATCGATCCACGCCCCATCGTCGCCCCCCGCGAACGCCGGGGCCGAGTGCCTTTCATGTCGTAAGACGGCATCCGCCTCGCATGAAGCGAGGCGCTTGCCGACCATGCATTCAGCCGAGGTCGCCGAAGAACGCCGTCAGATCCGCGGCGACGGCGGTGGGTTCTTCGGCGGGGGCGAAGTGGCCGCCGCGCGGAAAAGCCGTCCAGCGCCGGATGTTGTAGAGGCGCTCCAGATAGGAACGTGGCGGCTCACCCTCCGGAACGGTCTCGTTCGCGAAGACGCCGAACGCCGTCGGCGTGCGGACGTAGCCGGGCTCGATCGCGTAGCGGCGATTGTCCCAATAGTCGCGCATGGACGAAGTGATGGTCTGCGTGGCCCAGTACAGCGTGAGCGTGGCGCAGAGGAAGTCGTCGGGCGGCGTGACGTCGCTCCATGAACGCCACTTCTCGCCGAGGTAGGCGGCCAGCCCTGCCGGAGAGTCGTTGAGCCCGTAGCCGACGGTCTGCGGCTTGGTCGACTGGATCGCGCTGTAGCCGCGCTCGGCCGCATCCCAGCCGCGTCTCACTTCGAGATACGCGCGCTCCGTATCGAGCAGTTCGGCGTCGTCGACATCGGGAACGAGCTCGGGCGTCGTCAAGTGGATGCCGACGACCGAGTCGGGTTGATCGAGCGCAAGGAAGGTCGACACGCCGGCGCCGAAGTCGCCGCCGCCCGCTCCGTAACGCGAATATCCGAGCGCGGTCATGAGCCGATGCCAGCGCTTCGAGACGGAGCGGTAGTTGATGCCGACCTCGAGCGGACGCGGCGAGAACCCGTAGCCCGGCAGCGAAGGCACGACCACGTCGAAGGCCTCGAGCATCGGCAGCATGTCCAGGTAGTCGAGGAAACTGCCGGGCCAGCCATGCGTGAGGATCAGCGGCAAACCCCGTCCCGACGCGGCACGCCGATGCACGAAGTGGATGCCCTCCCAGGTGAAATGATCGAGCGCGCCGAGCTTGCGCTCCCAGGCACGCCAGTCGAACTCGTCGGCCCAATAGGAGACGAGACTTCGCAACCAGCCGAGCTCGGTCCCCTGCTCCCAACCGATGCCGGGAATCTGGTCGGGCCATCGGGTGCGGCGCAATCGCACGCGCAAATCGTCGAGCACCTCGTCCGCGACCCGAATCCGAAACGGCTCCACTGCAGCACTCCCCATGTCACCGTCGTCTGCGGCACACCGCGTCGCCTCCGACCCCGTCACCGATGGGGTTGGCGCCATCGCCGGCGAAGCGCCGTTGCGAGATACGGCGCTTTCGGCGGCGGCAGGTGTACCGACCGCGCTACCAGTGAATCCCTCGCATCAGTGCCGCGACCGCGATTTGCTCGCTGGTCGGCTGATCGAGCTCTGCCCTGCCCTTCATGCCCTTCGCCGCCGACGAATCGGGAAACAGGCGGAAGGCGGTATTCATGACGATCTCGTACACGCGCGGCGCGAGCGCATAGAACACCTGCGCGAACGTGCCCAGGCGCGTGGCGATGCGCACCGGGCGCTCGATGATCGCTTCGATGATGATGTCGGCGGCCTCGTCCGGTGACAGCGTCGGCACCGATTCGTACATCTTCGTCGGCGCGATCATCGGCGTCTTCACCAGCGGCATGTTGATCGTGGTGAAGCTGACCCCGTTGTCGGAGAACTCGGCCTGCGCGCAGCGCGAAAACGCGTCGAGCGCGGCCTTCGACGCGACGTACGCCGAAAAACGCGGCGAATTGGTCAGCACGCCGATCGACGAGATGTTGATGATGTGGCCGCGGTGGCGTTCGGCCATCTTCGGCAGCACGCCCATGATCAGCCGCAGCGCCCCGAAGTAGTTGAGCTGCATCGTGCGCTCGAAATCGTGGAAGCGGTCGTAGCTGGAACTGATCGCGCGGCGGATCGAGCGGCCCGCGTTGTTGACGAGGATGTCGACGTGGCCATGCTCGGCGAGCACGTCGGCGACGAATTTGTCGCACGAGGCGAGGTCGGCCAGATCGACCTGGTAGGTATGGCAGACACCGCCGGCCGCTTCGATCTCCTTCTTCGTCTCGGCCAGTTCCTCGGCGCCGCGCGCGCAGATCACGAGTTTCGCGCCGGCCGCGGCGACCTTCAGCGCGGCGGCCTTGCCGATACCCGAAGAGCCGCCGGTGATCACGACGACCCTGCCCTTGACCTTGCCGCTTAGCGAATGATCGACGAACAGGTCCGGATCGAGGTGGCGCTCCCAGTAATCCCACAATCGCCAGGCGTAGTCGTCGAGCTTGGGCAGGCGGATCTTCGAGCCCTTGAGCGCACGCTCGGTCTCGCGGCTGTCGAAACGGGTCGGATAGCTGATGAACTTCATCACCGCGGGCGGAATGCCGAGGTCGCGCAGCAGCACGCCGACGACGCGCTTGACCGGCGGCAGGTTCGCGATCGCTCCGCGCACGCCGGCTGGAATGAATCCGAACATGCGCGCATCCAGGCGCATCGTCATCTGCGGCGCATGGCCGGCGCGCGCGAACAGGTTCAGCACCTCGCCGATGCGGCGCGGCGCTGGATCGGTCAAATGGAAGGTATGGCCGTCCAGTGCCGGCTTGTGCGCGATATGGTCGAGCGCAGCGGCCACCCAGTCGACCGGCACCAGGTTGATGCGCCCTCCCTCGAGACCGATCGTCGGCATCCAGGGCGGCAGCGTCTGGCGCATTTTCTTGATCAGGCGGAAGAAATAGTACGGGCCGTCGATCTTGTCGATCTCGCCCGTGCGCGAATCGCCGATCACGATGCCGGGACGATAGATGCGGTACGGCCGCGCGTACTCCTTGCGCACCAAGCCTTCGGAATCGTGCTTGGTACGGAAATACGGGTGGTCCAGTTCCTCCGCCTCGTCGAACATGTCTTCGCGGAACACGCCGGAATACAAGCCCGCCGCCGCGATCGAGCTGACATGATGGAAACAGCCGGCCTTCAGCGCATCGGACAGTTCGAGCGCGTGACGGGTGCCCTCGACGTTCGCGGCGATCTGGCTCTCGGCATCGGCCGCGAGGTCGTACAGCGCAGCCAGATGGAAGAAGTGCTTCACCTTGCCGGCGAGCTGGCGCTGCTGCGCCGGGGTCACGCCGAGCTTCGGCTTGGCCAGATCGCCGACGACCGCGACGAGGCGCTCTTCGCCGACGCCGAGTTGCTCGCGCAGCTCCTGGAACTTGCCGAGCGACTCCTTGCGCACGAGGCAATGGATCGTGCCCTTGCGTTCGAGCAGGCGCTCCAACAGGTGTCGTCCGATGAAGCCGGTTGCTCCGGTGACGAAGTAGCTCATGACGTTGGCCCCTCCCCTGATGCATGTTCTTGTCGGCCAAGCATAGTCCCGCCGCATCGATGCTGGCTACGCCGATTGACCATGCGGAGGCGACGTGTTGTAAGCTCGGCATTCGCAAGGTGCACAGCGACCGGTGAGCATTCCATGTCCGACCTCAAAGCCCGCTTCGAGAAAGCTGCCGAAGACGTCAAGAAGCTTTCCGACCGCCCCGACAACGACACGCTGCTGAAGCTGTACGCGCTCTACAAGCAGGGTTCGGACGGCGACGTGTCCGGTCCGAAGCCGGGCTTCTTCGATTTCGTCGGCACCGCCAAGTACGAAGCCTGGGCCAAGCTCAAGGGCACCAAGAGCGAAGACGCGCAGCAGAAGTACGTCGATTTGGTGAAGAAGCTCGGCGGCTGATCGCGCGCCGCGCGAAAGACCTCCGCGCATGGCGCGCCAGACTCGCGAGCGCATCCTCGACGCAAGCCTCGCGATGTTCAACGCGCAGGGCGAGCCGAACGTCACGACGAACCACATCGCCGACGAACTCGGCATCAGCCCCGGCAATCTGTACTACCACTTCCGCAACAAGGACGACATCGTCGAGCATCTGTTCGCGCGCTACGAGGCACGCATCGACGACGCCCTGCTGCTGCCCGAAGGCCGCCTGCCGAACCTCGAAGACATCTGGCTGCAGCTGCACCTGATCTTCGAATCCCTCTGGCAATACCGATTCCTGTACCGCGACCTCGTCGACATCCTCGCGCGCAGCCGCAAGCTGAAGCTGCGCTTCGCGCGCATCATGGGCCGCGCCGGCAGCAGCGCGACGTCGTTGCTGCGCGGACTGGTCGATGCCGGCGTGATGCGCGCGAGTGCCGCGGAGATCGCCGCCGTGGTCGAGAACGTGCTGCTGATCAGCACGTTCTGGATGAGCTTCAGCGCCGTGCGCGGCGGCGCGGCGCACGCCGAGGAAGCCGATCTCAATCGCGGCATCCATCAGGTCATGATGCTGATTTCGCCGTTCCTGCGCGAGGCGGAGCGCAGCCATTTGAATGCGTTGGCACAAGCGTATTCGGAGTGAAGCGACGGCCACGGATTCGCTGCTCGCCGCGCCGTGAGAGCCCCCCATGAAAAGCACAATGGATCCCCGCTTTCGCGGGGATGACGAGAGGGAGGGTAGCAACTCGCGGGACCCACTCCGTTCCCTTGGGTCGTCATGCCCGCGCAAGCGGGCATCCATTTTCTATCGAGTCGTCAACTCGCGGGGACCGAAGAAAGTTTCTTCTCCGCCGATGCGCGCTACCGCCCCGGCCTGATCTGATTCCTCTCCTGCTGCCGGTCCCACGCGCGCAGCTCGTCGCGAAGGTGCGCGATGCGCTGGCGGCCGAGCGCGTTGCGGCCTTCGTCGAGCACTTGCGCATCGAGCAGTTCGGCCAGGCGCTGTGCGGTCGGCAGCAGCATTTCCCAGGCATCGAGCGCAGGCAGCGGACCCGGCAGCGTCATGAACAAGGTGACGCCCGGCGTGCGCACGCTGTCGAGCTGGGTCATGTCGAAACTGCCCGGCTTGACCATGTTGGCCATGCTGAACACCGGTCCCTCGACGTTCTTGCCGAGCACGAGGCGATGGAAGATCCCCATGTCGCCGAACTGCAGGCCCGCTTTCTCGGCGGCGACGACGACGTCGGTACCGGCCAGCGTCTCGCCCGCACGGGCGGCCACGAACAGCGTGACGATGCGCTCGATCTGCCGGTCGGCCGGACGCACGCCGATCGTCGAACGTGCCGGCGGTGCGCCGCGCGACGCGCCTTCGGCAGCGACGGCCGAGCCGAGCCGTTCGAGTTCGGCCTGCAGCGAGACGTCGAGTTCGCCCTGTTCGGGATCGCCTTCGGCGACGGAATCGCCGAACGTCGGTTCGACGCGCTCCCCGCCCGCCGTCGAATGCTTGACGATGCGGCGCTCGCCTTGCTCCGGCTTCTTCGGCCTGCCGAACAGGTAGATCAGCACGAGCGCAAGCGCGCCGACGATGATGAGCGGGATACCGACTGCAGGATTCCAATCCATGATGCTCGCCTCGTGCTGGGTCGCGGGGGGCGGTGATGCCGGTCCCCGCGAGCTCGTCATCCCGGCGCTAGCCGGGTTCGCATTCGACCGGTTTCGCAACCGTCAAATTGGATTCCCGCTTTTGCGGGAAGGACGACCAAAAAACTTCTCCGTCTCCACTTCACCGTACCGCCGCTCAAGCCGCTCCCGCCAGCTTGGCCGCCTCGGCAAGGTCCACTTGCACCAGCCGCGACACGCCCGGTTCGCGCATGGTAACGCCGCAGAGCTGGCGTGCGGCCTCCATCGTCGCCTTGTTGTGGGTGACGAAGATGAACTGCACCTGCTCGCTCATCTCGCTGACCAGCGACGAGAAGCGGCCGACGTTCGCTTCGTCGAGCGGCGCATCGACCTCGTCGAGCAGGCAGAACGGCGCCGGATTCAGGCGGAAGATCGAGAACACCATCGCGACCGCGGTCATCGCCTTCTCGCCGCCGGAGAGCAGCGAGATCGAGCTGACACGCTTGCCCGGCGGGCGCGCCATGATCGTGACGCCGGTCGAGAGCAGGTCGTCGCCGGTCAGCTCCAGGTGCGCGTGACCGCCACCGAACAGCCGCGGGAACAGCTCCTGTACGCCGGTGTTGACGCGATCGAAGGTCTCCTTGAAGCGCGTGCGCGTCTCCTTGTCGATCTTGCGGATCGCGCCTTCGAGCGTTTCCAACGCCGTGCCGAGATCGGTCAGCTGCGCGTCGAGATAGGTCTTGCGCTGCGACTGCTCCTCGTACTCCTGGATCGCGGCGAGATTGACCGGTTCGAGCCGGCGGATCTTCTGTTCCAGTTCGCCGAGCTCGGCCTGCCACTGCGTGGCGTCGGCTTCCGCCGGCAAGGTGTCGATCAGCGCCTGCAGGTCGAAACCGGCTTCGGCGATCGCCGAGCCGAGCGCCTGCGCGCGCAGGCGATGCTCCTGCTCGTGCAGGCGCAACTGGGCAACCTGCTCGCGATACTCGTTCAGGCCCTGCTCGATGCGATGGCGCTCCTGCTCCAACCGGCGCAGCTCGGCATCCTGCTCCTGCAGGGCCTGACGCGCTTCGACCATCTGCTTGTCGATCAGCAGGCGCTGGTTCAAATGCAATTGACGCTCGTCCTCGAGGCCGGCGAGCGGATCGTTGCCGCTGCTGAGCTGCGCCGCGATCTCGCTGCGCCGCGTCGCGAACTGCGCCAGCTGGCCGTGCATGCGCTGCAGCGACTGCTCCAGCGATGCGACCGCCGTGCGGCGCGACTCGATCGACAGCGCGAGCTGGTGCGCGGCGTCGCGCGACTCGCGCGAATTCATGCGCGCTTCCTCGCGTGCCTCCAGCATCTGGCGGCGTTCGCCGTCGAGCTGCTGACGGCGCTGTTCGAGATCGCCCATGTTGGCGATCGCGACCTCCAGCCTGCCGCGCGCCTCGCGTGCCTGATCGCGATCGGCGTCGAGCTTCTGCGTGACTTCCTCGATCTCGCGGCTGACGCGCGCGAGGCGCTCCTGCGCGCTGTCGATGCGGCCGCGATGGCTTTGCAGCTGGCCGGCGAGTTCGGCCAGGCGCCGGTGCGCCGTGTACAGCTCGCGTTGCGCATCGTCGCGCATGCGTTCGGCATCGATGCGCTGCTGCTTGCCGCGATCGAGCGAATCGGCATGCAGCGCGATTTCCTCTTCCAGCGCCGCGATACGTTCGCCGAGCTCGCGGATTTCGCGCTCGCGCGCGATCACGCCGACCTGGGCACCGCCGCCGCGCTGCACTCGCACGAAACCGTGCCCGAGCCATTCGCCGCCCGGCGTGACCACGAACTCGCCGATGCCGAGGGCATCGACGCGTGCGCGCGCCGCCTCGAGCGAATCGGCCGTGCGCACGCGCGCGAGCAACGCCAGCGCCGCGGCCGGGCCGCGCACGCGCGCCGCCAGCGAATCGGCTTCGAAGGCAGGCGCCGAGTCGTTCTTCGAAAACAGTGTGAGATCAGCATCGGCGAGCGAACCGAGTTCGTGCGCAAGCGCCCCCGGATCGTCGACCAGGGCCGCCTCGAGCCAGCCGTCGAGCACGGTCTCGACCGCGCGCTCCCAGCCGGCGTCGACTTCGAGCGCTTCGCCGAGCCGGCGCGCGCCGCCTAGGCCGAGTCGCTCCAGCCATTCCTTCGCCGCGCCGCCGGTGTCGCCGAGCGCGGCGTGCTGCAGCGCTTCGAGCGAACCGAGCCGGCCGCGGAGGTTTTCCAGATCGCCGCGCCGGCTGCTCAACGCCGTGTGCGTCGCGCGCTCCTGTTCGAGCGCCGCTTCGGCCGCATGACGGCGTTCTTCGAGCGATTCTGTCTGCGCTTCGACTTGCTCGCGCAGCAGGCCATGCTCGCCGTCGAGCGCGGCCAGAGCCTGGCCGAGTTCGTCGAGGTTGGCCGCGCTGCGCTCGCTTTCCAGCGCCGCGCGCCGCTGATCGGACTGCAGCGCCTGCTTGTCCAGATAGTCCAGACGCGTGCGCTCGACCTCGGCCGCCTGGCCGGCCTGCGAGGTCGACTGCGCATGCGCATCCCACTGCGTCTGCCAGTCCGACAGCTTCGTCTCGGCCGTGCGCAGCGCCTCGGTGGCGGCTTCGTCGGCTTCACGCAGGGTCGCCAGCTGCGGCTCGGCGTCGGCGAGCAAGGCGCCGAGCTCCTCGAAGCGCTGGCGATCGTTGTCGATGTGTTCGGCCAGTTCCGCATGCGCGCGGTCGGTCTCGCGCTGCGCACGCTCGAGCTGTTCGGAAAGCTCGCGGCTGTGCTGGATCTGCTGCTCGACGCGCGCAATCTCGGCGCCGATGCGGTACACCTCGGCCTGCACCGCATTCATGCGTTCGGCCGCCGCGCCGTGCTTCTCGCGGCCCGTTTCGAGTTCGGCCTCGCAATGGCGCTGCTCGGCCAGCTGCTGTTCGATCGCCAGCTCGGCCTTGCGCAGCGCGCCGGAGTGTCCGTCCAGCTCCGCCTGCGCCGCGCGCAGGTTGAGCGCCTTGACCTCGGCTTCCTTCTTCTTCTGCTCGTCTTTCAACTGCTGCCAGCGTTCGGCCGTGCGTGCCTGGCGCTTGAGGTGTTCGAGCTGCTTGTCCACTTCGTCGCGCACGTCGCGCACGCGATCGAGGTTCTCGCGCGTCGCCTTGATGCGGCTCTCGGTTTCCTTGCGGCGCTCCTTGTACTTGGAGATGCCGGCGGCTTCCTCCAGGTGGTTGCGCAACTGCTCCGGGTCGGCCTCGACGATCTCGCTGATCATGCCCTGCTCGATGATCGAGTAGCTGCGCGGCCCGAGGCCGGTGCCCAGGAACAGATCAGTGATGTCGCGCCGGCGGCAGCGCACGCCGTTCAAGAAATACTGCGACTGGCCGTCGCGGCTGACGATGCGCTTGACCGAAATCTCGTTGTAGCTGGCGTACTCGCCGACGATCAGGCCGTCGGAATTGTCGAACAGCAGTTCGACCTGCGCGCTGCCGACCGGCTTGCGGCTGGTCGAGCCGGAGAAGATCACATCGGTGAGCGCGCCGCCGCGCAGGCGGCTGGCCGCGCTCTCGCCCATCACCCAGCGGATCGCATCGATGATGTTCGACTTGCCGCAGCCGTTCGGACCGACCACGCCGGTCATGTTCGTCGGCAGATGCAAGGTCGTCGGATCGACGAAGGACTTGAAGCCCGACAGTTTGATCGTGGTCAGGCGCATGGGATCGGCAGCATTGGAACGGATACCTCGTTGGAACGTGCGACACGTACTCGGCGCGACGCGGAACGGGTCCGCGTCGCACCGAGGACACTCAGGACTTCGGCTTCTGCGCGCCCCCGGCCGGAGCCGGCTTGGCTCCCGTCGGCGCCGGCTTCTGCTGCATGGCCTGCGGCGGCTGCGGCTGGGGTTGCGGCTGCGGCATCAGCTGCGGCGCGCCCGGCGTGCCCGGCGTCATCGGCATCATGCCGGGCGGGCGGGCCGGCGCGGGCGGCGGCGGTGGCAGGGTCGACGGCGGCGGCGGATTGGTCAGCGTGACCTTGGCCTCGTCGCGCAGCTTGGTCATCTGGTCTTCGCTGGCCTTGCGCGACAGCGTACGGCGCAGGCCCTCCTTCATCTGCTCGAACGGCGGCTGCGGCACCGAATTGAGCGCATTGAGATGCACCAGCGCCCAGCCCTGCTGCACCTGCACCGGCGCCTTCGTCGTTTCTCCAGGCTTCAAGCCGGCCAGCGCGCCGGCCAGCTGCGGCGGCAGCATCGAAGCGCGAACCTTGGGGAAATTGCGCGCCATGCGCGCATCCTTGCGATAGGCCTCGACGACCTCGTCGTAGTTCTTGCCGCCGTTGATCTCGGCCGACGCCTTGTTGGCCTGCTCCTCGGTGGCGAACACGATCTGGCCGAAATCGTATTCGGACGCGCCGCCCTTGGCGGCCTGCGCGTCGTATTCGGCGCGCACGGCGGCATCGTCGACAGTGGACTTGGTCTGCAGCTGGCGCATCGTCGCCGAGGCGATCCCCTGCAGCCGGCCGAGTTCGACCGCGGCGGCGAACTCCGGATCGCTGCCGAAACCTTGCTTCTTCGCCGCCTGCGCCAGCAGGACCGTATCGGTCAGCTGCTTGAGCGCCTTTTCGCGCATCGCCGGATTGGACAGGTCGATGCCGCGGCTCTGCGCGAGCGCATCGAGCAGGCGCTGCGGCACGGCCTCGCCGTTGACGGTCTCGACCACGCCGCCGTTGTCGGACAGCTGGATGCCGCCGCCGGAGCCGGAGCTGCCGGCCCCGCCGCCGCAGCCGGCGAGCACGGCCAGCGCCAGTGCCGCGAACGGCAGCGCGATGTGGGACGTCGCAATACCTGTGAATCGTGCAGACTTCATGTTTCCTCCTGTGGTGCGCGGGCGTCGATCGCCAACGCATGAATATCGGTTTGCATCAGGTCGCCGAGCGCCGCATAGACCGCCCGATGGCGTGCCAGCGGCGCCTGGCCGCTAAACGCGGCGCTGACGATGCGCACGCGAAAATGCCCCCGGCCGTCGCGTGCGCCGGCATGGCCGGCGTGCTTGTGACTTTCATCTTCGATGGCGAGTTCCTGCGGTGCCAGCACATCGGCCAGGCGCGCGCGGATGCGCTCCACGCGTTCGTTCACGGCAGCACCTTGCGGAACGGACGCACGTCGACGTCGCGGAAGACGCCCGCGACCACGTACGGATCGGCGTCGGCCCACGTCCTCGCGGCGGCGAGGTCGCCGAACTCGGCGACGATCAGGCTGCCGGTGAAGCCCGCCGGGCCTGGATCTTCCGCATCGATCGCCGGAAACGGCCCGCACAGCAGCAGGCGGCCTTCCGCCTCGAGCCGCTTCAGCCGTTCCAGATGCGCCGGTCGCGCCGACAGCCGGCGCGCCAGCGAGTCGTCGGTGTCGATCCCCATGATCGCGTACCACATGGATGCGTCCTCGTGCCCGGCCTGATTCCGGGCAAACTCGTATGTTAGCCGATGCGTCGCCGACGCTTGCAGCAAAAATGTCGTAGAATTTACGCACGAGCCCTAGACGGCGGTGCGCATTTGCGCTTAGGCTAGGTTCGAATCGAGAGAACGGTGTTCCGCGCGAGATGACGCGGCAACGATTCCCGCCCTGCCGGATCTCCCGAACCTTTGAATCGTTTCGTCGACGTCCGGAACAGGTCTCCGGTCGTCCTTCGTTGCAGGCCGCTGCGCCGGATAACACGCGTCGTTCGTTCGCACGCCGCTCTTAGCCGCACGCTAGGCCGCAACAGTAACTGTCAACCGGATCTTTGCATGACCCGCGCCGTGAGGCGCCGATGTCATGAGACCCCGCATGAATCAGACGGCAGAACAGCAAACTCCAGAACCGCCGGCGAGCACGTTCGCGCAGGTGCCGCAGCAGCAGGAAATCCCGCTCGCGGTCGTGCGCGGCCAGCCCATGCTGGAGATTCCGCAGGACCTGTACATCCCGCCGGACGCGCTCGAGGTGATCCTGGAGGCGTTCGAGGGCCCGCTCGACCTTCTGCTCTATCTAATCCGCCGCCAGAACCTCGACATCCTCGACATACCGATCGCGGAGATCACGCGCCAGTACGTCGACTACATCGAGATGATGAACGAGATGCGGCTGGAGCTGGCGGCCGAGTACCTGGTCATGGCCGCGATCCTGGCCGAGATCAAATCGCGGCTGCTGCTGCCGCGCCCGCCGGCCGAGGAAGGCCTCGAACTCGATCCGCGCGCGGAGCTGGTGCGACGCCTGCAGGAGTACGAACGCTTCAAGAAGGCCGCCGAGGACATCGACGCGCTGCCGCGCCTGGAACGCGACTTCGCCACCGCGAACATCCAGGTGCAGGACAAGAACGTCGTGCGCCTGCCGCCGCCGGTCGAGCTGCGCGAGCTGCTGCTGGCGCTCAAGGACGTGATGAAGCGCGCCGAGCTGTACGGCCATCACGCGATCCAGCGCGAGGCGCTGAACGTGCGCAGCCGCATGAGCGACGTGCTGCGTGCGCTCGGCGACGGCGAGTTCCATCGTTTCGAAAAACTGTTCGACGTGAGCGAGGGCCGCCGCGGGGTGGTGGTCACCTTCCTCGCCCTGCTCGAACTGGCCAAGGAACAGCTGATCGAGATCATGCAGGAGGAGGCGCTCGCGCCGATCTACCTGAAGTCGCTGGCGACGGCGTGACGTCGGCCATCGAGACCCGATCGCGCTGCTGCCGGAACGCCGGCTCGCGACACTAGCTTTGCCCGCGGCCGGCGCGACCGGTCCCTACCCGGAAACCTGAGAAGCGGCCGTCGACGACCGCACGTTCATTCAAGAGAAGATGGAACCGCATCAAATCAAACGCATCATCGAAGCCGCCCTGCTCGCCGCGTCGCATCCGCTGACGCTGCCGCAGATCTCCGGCCTGTTCGACGAGCTCGACATGCCGCCGCAGGAAGATCTGGCCAAGGCGCTCGAAGCGCTGCAGGCCGACTGCGCCGGGCGCGGCATCGAGCTGGTCGAAGTCGCCTCCGGCTTCCGCTACCAGGTCTGCCAGGACGTGCATCCGTTCGTCGCGCGGCTCTGGGCCGAGCGGCAGTCGCGCTATTCGCGCGCGCTGCTCGAGACCTTGTCGCTGATTGCCTACCGCCAGCCGATCACGCGTGCCGAGATCGAGCAGATCCGCGGCGTCGCCGTCTCGACCAACATCATCCGCACGCTCGAAGAGCGCGATTGGGTGCGCGTGGTGGGCTACCGCGACCTGCCCGGCAAGCCGGCGCTGTTCGGTACCACCAAGCAATTCCTCGACTACTTCAATCTGAAGTCGCTCGACCAGCTGCCGCCGCTCAGCGAGATCCGCGATCTCGAAGAGATGGACCCGCAGTTGGCCCTCGACGGCGGCGAACGCGGCATTCCGGCAGCGATCTCCGCCGAAATCGACGAAGCCGCCGAAGAAGTCGCGGAAGCCGGAATCGACGACGCGGCCGAAACCGCCGACGGCGCCGAAACCGCCGCAACCGCCGAAGCCGCCGACATCGATCCGGAAATCGTCGCCGAAGCGGCCTCCGACAGCATCGATCCCTCCCCCGCCGCTCCCGCCGAGCCGACCGTCGGTACCGACGCCGACGACGCCGCGGACGCGCAACCCTCCTCCCGCGAAGCGCCGGAACCCGGCGACGCCGAAGCAAGCACAACGGAACCCGTCGCATGACCACTGCCCGCTCCATCCTGAAACTCAAACGATCGGCCGAAACCGACAACGCGCCGGCCGTCGAGGAGCGCCTGCACAAGGTGCTCGCCAACGCGGGCCTCGGCTCGCGCCGCATGCTCGAACAGCGCATCGAGGCCGGCGAGGTGCTGCTCAACGGCGCCGTCGCCACGCTCGGGCAGAGCGCGCACAGCGGCGACCGGGTCGAAATGGACAACAAGCGCTTCGTCGTCGTCGCCGACAACGCCGAACACGCCCAGGTCATCGTCTACAACAAGCCGGACGGCGTGGTCGCCACGCGCGAAGACCCGGAAGGCCGCCCGACGATCTTCGAACAGCTGCCGCAGCTCAAGGGCGCGCGCTGGATCGCGGTCGGACGCCTGGACATCAATACGACCGGGCTGCTGCTGCTCACCACCGACGGCGACCTCGCCAACACGCTGATGCACCCGCGTTCGGAGATCGAGCGCGAATACATCTGCCGCGTGCACGGCGAGGTGCCCGACGAAACCATCGAACGCCTGCGCAACGGCATCGAGCTCGAAGACGGCCCCGCACACTTCGACGAGATCGCGGTGATCAGCCGCGGCACCAGCCACTCGTGGTTCCGCGTGACCCTGCGCGAAGGACGCAACCGCGAAGTACGCCGCATGTGGGAATCGCAGGGCCTGATGGTCAGCCGCCTGAAGCGCATCCGCTACGGCAGCGTGGAATTGCCGCGCGGACTCCTGCGCGGACGCTACGCCGAACTCGATCCGGCCCAGGTCACCGAACTGCGCCAGCGCAGCGGCATCCAGGAGCCGGCCGCGCGCCTGACGCTGGCGCCGGTGATTGGCCAGCGCCGCGCGGCGCCGACCGAGTTCCGCCCGAATCCGAAAGCGCAGCAGGCCTGGACCGGCGCGCGCAACGAAGAAGCGCGCGAGTTCGCCGCCTTCGATCGCGTGCGCGACGACGGCTGGCGTCCCGGCGCCGGCAAGCCGCGCGGCAAGCCGCGCACGGGTCCGCGCAAGAATGGTCCGGCGCGTCCCGCTGGCGGCCGCGGTGGCCAAGGTCAGCCGCGCCAGGGTGCAGGCCCGCGCCAGGGACAGGGGCAACGTCAAGGACAAGGGCAATCGCGCCAGCCGTCTGCGTATGCCGAGCCTGGTTTGAGCCCGGCCGTGTTGCGCAGCTGGTTTCCGGAATCGACCGGCAACGCCGGCCGACCGCGCCGCGGTGCGCGACCGGGTGCCGAGGTACCGTTCCAGTCCGGCCAGTTTCAGCCACGCGGAAACCCGAATGCACCGCGCGGCAACCAGGCCCGGCCGCAGAATCCGAACGCGCCGCGCGGACCGCGTGGACCGAATCCGAATTCGCCCGGCAACCACGGACCGCGCCGACCGTTTCGCGATGGCAATTCGCCAGGCAATTCCGGCCCCGATCGCAATGGCAATGTGCAACAGCCGGGCGCTCCGACCGGCCCGTATCAGCCGCGTCCCCAGAACGCGCGCGGCCCTCGCCCGAACGGACCGCGCCGCCCGCAAGGCGGCTCGCCCGGCAATTCGATCCACGACGGCAACACGTCCGGCGATCGCCGTCCCGGCCCAGGCCCTGGCAACAACAATCCGAACCGTCGCCGCGGGCCGCGCCCGCCGCGTTGAGGCACAAAAAAACGGCGGGTCTCCCCGCCGTTTTTCTTTTCCGCGCTGCAGGCTCGTCAGTCGAGCTTGATCGACTTGCGATCGCTGTCGCGGCGCTTCTGTTCCTTCGCGCGGAATTCCGACTCGCAGCTGTCGCGCTTGACCATCACGCAATCGAGGTAGTCGGTGATCTCGACGAGGGCCGCACGGATCGCCTTGCCGGCCGGCGTGTTCTCCTCGTGCGCGAGGTTGCCGCCGAAGCCGCCGCGATACAGGCCGACCGAGACGCCGCCGCCGGAGCTGCGGCCTTCGATCGTGCGCGAGAAGTCGACTTCGCCGGTCGATGAATTGATCACGCGCACGTCCACGGCGATATACGCCTCGGACTTCTTGCCGCCGAGCGAAATGCCCTTGATGCTGAAGCCGCCGCCAGTGCTGGCGGTGTTTTCCTCGTACGAGGTCACCGTGCCGAACACCAGGTAGTCGGCGCCGGTGACCTGGCCCATCTTGGCGCCGGTACCCGAACGCACGCGGCCCGACGCGGCCAGGTTCTGCTCCTCCAGCACCTTTTCGAGCTTGGCGCGCTCGACCACGCGGAAATCGCCGCTGCTGGACAGCTCGTTGGAGAGCATGCCCGACAGTTCCCAACCCACGCCGCCACGCCACCAGCCGGCGGCGGACTCGTTCTTGAACTCGGCCACGCCGACGGCCGGCTTGC
>Ga0207658_10000115_pt1 | contig 88556 bp, 72 predicted proteins | sample KBSS33metaG_FD_184322 | JGI IMG/M metagenome (GOLD analysis project Ga0207658, IMG submission 184322) | Switchgrass rhizosphere microbial communities from Kellogg Biological Station, Michigan, USA - KBS S3-3 metaG (SPAdes) (version 2) | ecosystem: Host-associated > Plants > Roots > Rhizosphere...
TCGACGTGACCAATCGTCCCAACGTTGACGTGCGGCTTGGTGCGCTCGAATTTGCTCTTTGCCATTTCAGTTCCTCACTAATCCTTTTGGTGCCCATGGCGCGGATCGAACGCGCGACCTCTCCCTTACCAAGGGAGTGCTCTACCACTGAGCCACATGGGCTGATTTCGAGACTCGACCTCAGTCTGAAAAGAGCTCGGCGAGGAGTTCCCAAGCGCTTGTCGGACTGGAGCGGGAGACGGGAATCGAACCCGCGTCATCAGCTTGGAAGGCTGGGGTTCTACCATTGAACTACTCCCGCTCGGGGAAGCTTGCAAGGGCGTCTCCGGCGCCCGTCGATCGATCGAAATTTCGTGGTGGAGGAGGCTGGATTCGAACCAGCGTAGGCGTAAGCCAACAGATTTACAGTCTGCCCCCTTTAGCCACTCGGGCACCCCTCCGAGACGAACCTGTGACTATAGCAGGCTTCGGGGCGTCGAGCCGATCTCCCACCCGGTTGTCGAGGTGAGCGGTGGCGGCGAAACGATCGGCTTCGGGCCTGACGTCGAGCATCGAAGTCGTTCGAGGCCAGACGACGATTGAAAGCGGCTGCGTTTCAACACCCGCCCTAGACCGCAGAGCAACGAATTGGGCCCTCCCGCTGACACGCGGTGACTTACAAGTTAGCGCTTGCCATCAATAAGCGACAAGCCCAGCCTTCGCCAGCTCTCCCCGCTCGCACCTCACACCAGCAGACTGGCGAGCGCGACACCCGGGTCGTCGGCCCGCATGAACGCCTCGCCGACGAGGAAGGCGTTGACGCCGGCTTCGCGCATGCGACGAACGTCGGCCGGGGCCAGGATTCCGCTCTCGGTGACGACGAGGCGGCCGGCCGGGATGCACGGCAGCAACGCCAGCGTCGTGTCGAGCGTCACCTCGAACGTGCGCAGGTTGCGGTTGTTGATGCCGAGGAGCGGCGTCCGCAGCGCGAGCGCCCGGTCGAGCTCGCGTTCGTCGTGGACCTCGACCAGAACGGCCATGCCGAGCGCGAGCGCGATCGCCTCGAAGTCGCGCATCTCGGCGTCGTCGAGCGCAGCGGCGATTAGCAGAACGGCATCGGCGCCGAGCGCTCGCGACTCGAACACCTGCCAGGCGTCGACGAGGAAGTCCTTGCGCAGCGCCGGCAGCGACGCTGCCTCGCGCGTAGCGGTGAGGTATTCGGGCGCGCCCTGGAAGAACGGCGCGTCGGTGAGGACGCTGAGCGCCGCCGCGCCGTGGCGCTCGTAGCTGGCGGCGATCTCGGCGGGCCGGAAATCCGCGCGCAGAACGCCCTTGCTCGGGCTCGCCTTCTTGATCTCGGCGATCACTGCCGCCCCGCCCGCTTCGATTCGCCTCCGCAATGCGCCGACGAAGTCGCGCGCGCCGGGCAGCGTCTCGGCGCGGGCGCGCATCGCGGCGAGGTCGCAGCGGCGCCGACCCGCAGCGACCTCGTCGCGCTTGACGGCGACGATGCGCTCGAGGATGTTCGCTACGCTCATCGCCGGCTCAGCCCTTGGCCTGGCGCGTCACGTAGGCGATGTATTGATCGAGTTTGGCCCGCGCCGAGCCGTCGGCGATCGCGCCGCGCGCCCGGCGCACGCCGTCGGGTAGGGTCGGCGCGACGTTCGCTGCATAGAGCGCGGCACCGGCGTTGAGGACGACGATGTCGCGCGGCGCTCCGGGCTCGTCGCCGAGCACCAACTCGAGCATCGCCTTCGACTCGGCCGGCGTGGTGACGCGCAGCGCGCGGTTGCTCGCCATCGTCAGGCCGAAGTCCTCGGGATGGATCTCGTACTCGCGCACCTCGCCGTCCTTGAGCTCGCCGACCATCGTCGCGGCGCCGAGCGAGACCTCGTCCATGCCGTCCTTGCCGTAGACGACGACGGCGTGCTCGGCGCCGAGCCGCTGCAGCGCGCGCACCTGGATGCCGACCAGGTCGGGATGGAACACGCCCATCAGGATGTTCGGTGCGTCGGCCGGATTGGTGAGCGGGCCGAGGATGTTGAAGATCGTCCGGATGCCGAGCTCCTTCCTCACCGGGCCGACGTTCTTCATCGCCGGATGGTGGTTGGGCGCGAACATGAAGCCGATGCCGGTCGCCTCGATCGAGGCGGCGATCTGCTCCGGCGTGAGGTTCAAGGGCAGGCCGAGCGCTTCCAGCACATCGGCGCTGCCCGAACTGCTCGAGACGCTGCGGTTGCCGTGCTTGCTGACGCGCGCGCCGCAGGCGGCGGCGACGAACATCGAGCAGGTCGAAATGTTGAAGGTGTGCGAGCCGTCGCCGCCGGTGCCGACGATGTCGACCAGGTGCGTCCTGTCCTTCACCTCGACCTTGGTCGCGAACTCGCGCATCACCTGCGCGGCGGCGGTGATCTCGCCGATCGTCTCCTTCTTGACGCGCAGGCCTACCAGGACGGCGGCCATCATCACCGGCGACATCTCGCCGCTCATGATGCGGCGCACGAGCGAGAGCATCTCGTCGTGGAAGATCTCGCGATGATCGATCGTGCGCGTCAGCGCCTCGGTGTTCGAGATCGGCATGGTCGTCTCCGGTCGGTCAGTTCAGGTACTCGCGCACGGCAGCGGTGGCGCGGTCGATTCCCGCCGCGTCGACGTCGAGGTGGGTCACGAAGCGCAGGCGATAGAGGCCCGTCGCGAGCACGCCGCGCGACTTCAGGTGCGGGATCAGGCCGGCGGCGCGCTCGCTGGCCAGGTCGGCGAAGACGATGTTGCTCTGCGGCCGCTCGACCGTGAGCCCGGGCAAGCCGTGCAGCCCTTCGGCGAGGCGAGTCGCGAGCGCGTGATCGTCGGCGAGGCGGTCGATGTGATGCTCGAGCGCGTGCAGCGCCGCCGCGGCGACGACGCCGGCCTGGCGCATGCCGCCGCCGACCATCTTCCGCCAGCGGTGCGCGCCGGCGATCAGCGCGCGCGAGCCGACCAGCGCCGAGCCGATCGGTGCACCAAGCCCTTTCGAGAAGCACACCGACACCGAGTCGAACGGCGCGGCGATCGCCCGCGCCGTCGTGCGCGGATCGCCGCCGAGGGCGACCGCGGCGTTGAAGAGCCGGGCGCCGTCGAGGTGGGTCGACAGGCCGCGCTGTCTCGCGACCGCGCACGCCGCCTGGAGGTACGCGATCGGCAGCGCCTTGCCACCGATCGTGTTCTCGAGGCAGAGCAGCCGGCTTCTCGCGTAGTGCGAGTCGTCGGGCTTGATCGCCGCCTCGATCGCGGCGGGCGAGAGCGAGCCATCGGCCTCGTGCTCGAGCGGCTGCGGCTGGACGCTGCCGAGCGCCGCAGCGCCGCCGCCTTCCCAGCGGTAGGTGTGCGCCATCTGCCCGACGATGTACTCGTCGCCGCGGCCGCAGTGGCTCATGATCGCGACCAGGTTGCTCTGCGTGCCGCTGGCCATGAAGAGCGCGGCTTCCTTGCCGAGCAGCGCGGCGATCTTCTCCTGCAGCGCGTTGACGCTCGGGTCGTCGCCGAAGACGTCGTCGCCGACCTCGGCCGCGGCCATCGCCGCGCGCATCGCCGGCGTCGGCCGCGTCACGGTGTCGCTGCGCAGGTCGACGATGCCGGAATTCATCATCGCGTCGCCTCCAGGAAGTTCTTCAGCATCGCGTGCCCGTGCTCGGTGAGGATCGACTCGGGGTGGAACTGGACGCCTTCGAGCGGCGTCTTCGTCGTCGCCAGCGCACCATGGCGAACGCCCATGATCTCGCCGTCGCTCGCCGTCGACGTGATCTCGAGCTCGCGCGGCAGCGACTCGCGCTCGAGCGCGAGCGAGTGGTAGCGGATGACCGAAAAGCTCTCGGGCAGCCCGGCGTAGACGCCGCGGCCGTCGTGGCTGAGCACGTCGGCCTTGCCGTGCATCAGCCGGTCGGCGCGAACCACCTTGGCGCCGAGCGCGGCACCGATCGCCTGGTGGCCGAGGCAGACGCCGAGGATCGGCAGCTTGCCGGCGAAGGTGCGGATCGCGTCGACGCAGACGCCCGCCTCGGCCGGCGTGCACGGCCCTGGCGACAAGACGATCGCGTCGGGTGCGAGCGCGCCGATGCCGTCGACGTCGATCTCGTCGTTGCGAAACACGCGCACGTCTTCTCCCAGCTCGCCGAAGTACTGGACGAGATTGAACGTGAAGCTGTCGTAGTTGTCGATCATGAGCAACATTCAGAAGCCCTCCTCGACCAGCTCGGCCGCGCGCAGCAAGGCGCGCGCCTTCGCCTCGGTCTCCTTCCATTCGAGCTCGGGCACCGAATCGGCGACGACGCCGGCCGACGCCTGCACGTGCAACTCGCCGTCCTTGACGATGCCGGTGCGGATCGCGATCGCGACATCCATGTCGCCGGCGTAGCTGAGGTAGCCGCAGGCGCCGCCGTAGACGCCGCGCTTGACCGGCTCGAGCTCGTCGATCAGCTCCATCGCGCGGATCTTCGGCGCGCCGGTCAGCGTTCCGGCCGGGAAGGTGGCGCGCAGGACGTCGAGGTTGGTCATGCCGTCCTTGAGAACGCCCTCGACGTTGCTGACGATGTGCATCACGTGCGAGTAGCGCTCGATCGCGAACGCCTCGGTCACCTTCACCGTTCCCGTCTTGGCGATCCGGCCGATGTCGTTCCTCGCCAGGTCGATCAGCATCAGGTGCTCGGCGCGCTCCTTCGGGTCGGCGCGCAGCTCGGCCTCGAGCGCCGCGTCGAGCTCGGGCGTCGAGCCGCGCGGCCGCGTGCCGGCGAGCGGCCGGATGGTCACCTTGTCGCCTTCGCCGGCGGCCTCGCGCCGGACCAGGATCTCGGGCGAGGCGCCGACGATCTGGAAATCGCCCATGTCGTAGAAGTACATGTAGGGCGACGGGTTGAGCGAGCGCACGGCCCGGTACAGGCTGAGCGGCGAGCCCGCGTAGCGCTTGGTCATGCGCTGGCCAACCTGCACCTGCATCAGGTCGCCGGCGGCGATGTACTCCTTGGCCCGCGCCACCGCGGCGAGGAAGTCGTCCTTCGCGAACTCGCGCCGCACCGGTTCGGCCGCGCTGCGCTCGACCGGCGGCGCGCTGACGCTCGCGCGCAGGCGGTCGGTGAGCTCGGTCAGACGCCGGCGCGCCGTCGCGAACGCCTCCGGCTCGCCCGGGTCGGCGTAGACGATGAGGTAGAGCCGCCCCGAGAGGTTGTCGATGACGGCGACCTCCTCGCACTGGACGAGCAGCACGTCGGGCGTGCCGATCGGGTCGGGCAGCGGCCGCGCTTCGGCCGAAGCGGCCAGGCGCGGCTCGATGAAGCGCACCGCGTCGTAGCTGAAATAGCCGGCGAGACCGCCGCAGAAGCGCGGCAGCCCGGGGCGAAGCGCGACGCGAAAGCGCCGCTGGTAGGCGGCGATGAAATCGAGCGGGTTGCCGTCATCGGTCTCGACGACCTTGCCGTCGCGGACGACCTCGGTGCGAAACCCGGTCGAGCGCAGGAGCGTGCGCGCCGGCAGGCCGATGAACGAATAGCGGCCGAAGCGCTCGCCGCCGACCACCGATTCGAGCAGGAAGCTGTAGCGGCTGCCGGTTTGGCCCGCCGCGCCGCCCGCGAGCTTGAGATAGAGCGACAGCGGCGTCTCGAGATCGGCGAACGCTTCGGCGATCAGCGGAATGCGGTTGAAGCCCTGCAGCGCCAGGCTCTTGAACTCGAGTTCGGTCATCGCATGCCTCGCCGCAAGGCGAGGTCTCCACGTGTCACGGGCCGCGGCGGCGGCGCGCGTCGGGTCTGGAAGGTGGGGCGAGGCGGCATCGCCGCGTGAAGCTCCGGGGCGCGCGATGCGCCGGCGCCGTGAGGGCGATCAGCGTCGCGCCGACGACGGGCAGCGACGCCAGGGCCAGGCTCCCCGGTCGGGCGACCTGGTGGCGAACGAAGAGGGCGTGACCATCGCAAAAGTGTAGCAGCGGGTCATGCCGGCCCCGCGCCGCAACGTCGGCGGGCCGCGTGCCGTGCGTTGGTCACGTTCGTCGACGCCAGCACCGGCCCAAGCGCCGCGCCAGCGAACAGAATCCGGTCGCTGTGTCCACCGCCTGGCCTGCCGATCCGTTCCGCATCCTTCTCGTCGTCGACGACGACGAGGTCGCCCGCGGCGTGGCCGCTTCGCTCGGCCCGGAGTTCGCGGGCGGGCTGCGCACCTGCATGAAGCCCGACCAGGTGAAAGCCCAGGCGCGCTCGCATCGCGCTCAGGCGATCGTCATCGCACTCGAGTCGCTCGATGCCGCCGAGCGGGTCGCGCAGACGTTGCAAGGCGACGCCGGCGCACGGCCGGTTCTGATCGCCCTGTGCGACAGCGCCGGCACCGCCACCGGCGCTCGCCTCAGCAATGACGGCATCGTCGACGACTACGTCCAGCACTTCCCGGCACCGACCGATCCTGACCGGCTCGCGACCAGCGTCCGGCTGGCGATGCGGATCGCCCCGCCGTCGACCGCCATGGCGCCGCCGCCGGTCGCGAGCGGCACCGCGGCGACCGGCGCCGCACCCGCCAAGCGCCGCTCGGTCGTCCTCGTCGTCGAGGACGACGAGGTGCTGCACACGCTCGTCGCGGCGATGCTCGAATCGGAGCCGGTCGACCTCGTCTTCGAGGCCGACGGCGCGGCGGCGTTCGATCGCGTCAACGCGGTCGGCCCCGACCTCGTGCTGATGGACGTGATGCTGCCCGGCGGCGACGGCGTCGCCCTCACCGAGCGGATCAAGTCGACGCCCGACCTGGCGGCGATCCCGGTCGTCATGCTGAGCGGCGAGGCGCGCCTCGACACGCTGGTGCGCAGCATGGAGGCCGGCGCCGCCGACTTCATCGTCAAGCCGTTCACGCGCGAGGCGCTGATCGCCAAGCTCGGCAAGTACCTGCCCGCCGCGGCCTGACGGTCGCCGCCGCGACGTGACATCAGCGCCGCGGCGCGATGGTCGTCAGGCCGAGGTGACCGGAATGCCGCGAAACTGTCCCGCCACCGCCGGGCCGGTCGGACGCGGATAGCGCTCGGGATCGAAGCGATTCAGCAGCTCGCTTTCGCGCGCCCGCGCGATCGCCAGGCTCGCCAGCTTGACGTGGCCGTAGCCGCGGATCTGCGCCGGCACGTTGGCGATCGCCACCGCGATCGCGAGCTTCTCGGCGCTCAGGCCCTGCGCCAGCTCGGCGACGCGCGCCTCGTAGTCGGCGATCAGCTTGCGCTCGAGGCGGCGCTCCTCGGTGCGGCCGAACGGATCGAACGCCGTACCGCGCAACCCCTTGGCGCGCGCGAGGAGCTTGAGCACGGGCAGAAGCCAGGGCCCGAAGCGGACCTTCTTCGGCGCCTTTGCGGCGCCGGCCTTCGGCTTCACGAGCGCGGGCGGCGCCATGTAGAACTCGAGCCGCAGGTCGTCGCCTTCGAAGCGCTCGGCGAGCGCCTTGGCGAACTCGCCGTCGGTGTAGAGGCGGGCGACCTCGTACTCGTCCTTGTAGGCCATGAGCTTCCGCAACTGCTCGGCGACGGCGCGCGTCAGCGGCAAGGCCGCGCCGGCGCCGACGACCTCCTGCTCGCGCGCCCGCATCGCCGCGACCGTGCGCCGGTAGCGATCCGCATACGCGGCGTTCTGATAGGCGCCGAGGAATCGCGCCGAACGCTCGATCAGCGCGTCGAGCGTCTCGCCTTCGGCGCTCACCGCGGCCGGCTCGTGCAGCAGCTCGCTCGCGGCGGTCGGGTCCGCGGCGGCGAGTCGGCCGAGCGAGAACGCCGTCTTGTTAGCATCGACGGCGACGCCGTTCAGCTCGATCGCGCGCTGCATCGCCGCCAAGCCGACCGGCACCAGGCCGCGCTGCCACGCATAGCCCATCGCGACGATGTTGGCGACGATCGTGTCGCCGATGAACTCGTGCGCGAGGCGCTGCGCGTCCATCGTCTCGACGCTGCTTTTGCCGGCGGCGAACTCGATCTTCTCGAGCAGCGCCTCGACGCGCAGGTCGGCATCGGGGTTCGAGAGCGACTCGGCGACCGGGATCTCGTGCCGGTTCGCGAGCACGCGGGTGCGGCCGTGGCGGACGGTGAGGAGCGCGTCGGCAGAGGCGGCGACGACGACGTCGCAGGCGAGCACCGCGTCGGCCTGCTGCGCGTCGATGCGGACCTGGTTGAGCGCCGCCTTGTCCTTGGCGAGGCGAACGAACGAGAGCACCGAGCCGCCCTTCTGCGCAAAGCCCATGAAGTCGAGGACGCTCGCCGAGTGCCCCTCGAGGTGCGCCGCCATCGCGATCAGCGCGCCGACGGTCACCACGCCGGTGCCGCCGACGCCGGTGACGAGCAGGTCGTACGGGCCGGTCCACGCGTGCGGTGCCGGCAAGGGCAGCTTGTCGACGACGGCGGAGAAGCGCGCCGCCGCCGGCCCCGCGAGCGCGCCCGGCCGCTTCTTGAGCCGGCCGCCGACGATGCCGACGAAGCTCGGGCAGAAGCCCTTGGCGCACGAGTAGTCCTTGTTGCACGTCGACTGGTCGATCTCGCGCTTGCGGCCGAGCTCGGTCTCGAGCGGCAGCACCGCGACGCAGTTCGACTGCACCGAACAGTCGCCGCAGCCCTCGCAGACGCGGTCGTTGATGAAGAGGCGGCGCGCCGGATCGACGAGCTCGCCCTTCTTCCGGCGCCGGCGCTTCTCGGCGGCGCACGTCTGCTCGTAGATCAGGATCGTCACGCCGGGCATCTCGCGCAGCCGACGCTGCACGGCGTCGAGCTCGGCGCGGTCGTGGAACTCGGTGCCGGCCGGGAACCTCGAATGAATCGCGTCGTACTTGGCGATTTCGTCGGAGAGGACGACGACCTTCGTCGCGCCCTCGGCCTCGACCTGGCGCGCGATCGCATCGACCGAGATGATGCCGTCGACCGGCTGGCCGCCGGTCATCGCGACGGCGTCGTTGAAGAGGATCTTGTAGGTGACGTTCGTCTTCGCCGCGATCGCCTGGCGGATCGCGAGGTACCCCGAGTGGTAGTAGGTGCCGTCGCCGAGGTTCTGGAAGACGTGCGGAACCTTCGTGAACATCGCGTGCGAGACCCAGTCGACGCCCTCGCCGCCCATCTGGATCAGTCCCTCGGTGTCGCGGTCCATCCACGACGCCATGAAGTGGCAGCCGATGCCGGCCTGCGCGCGCGACCCTTCGGGCACCTTCGTCGACGTGTTGTGCGGACAGCCGGCGCAGAAGTAAGGCACGCGCTTGACCGCGTCGCCTTCGTTCGAGAGCAGATCGGGGATCGTGAAGTCGCGCACCAGGTGGCGACGGTCGAGCTGCGGGAAGCGATCGGCGAGCCAGCGCGCGACGATCTCGATCAGCCGCGACGGCCGCAGCTCGCCGAGCTCGCTGACGAGCGGCCGGCCGCTCGCATCGCGCTTGCCGATCACGGTCGGCCGCACGGCGCGGTTGTAGAAGTGGTCGCGCAGCTGCTGCTCGACCAGGCCGGCCTTCTCCTCGACGACGAGGATCTCGTCGAGGCCCTCGGCGAACGCGTCGAGGCGCGTCGGCTCGACCGGGTAGGCGAGGCCGATCTTGTGGATGCGAACGCCGGCGGCGGCGAGCGCATCGAGCGGGATGTCGAGGCGACGGAACACCTCGAGCAGATCGAAGTGCGCCTTGCCGCAGGTGACGATGCCGACCGACGCGCGCGGTGCGGTGACGATGTCGCGGTCGATCGAATTGACCTTCGCGAACGCGCGCACCGCGTCGAGCTTGGCGTGCAGGCGCTGCTCGATCTTCAGCGACGGCAGGTCGGGCCATCGGTAGTGCAGGCCGTCGGCGGGCGCAACGAACCCGGTCTCGCGCGCGACGGCATCGGCGTCCTTCCACGCGGCGACGCGCGCGTTCGTCTCGTCGAGGTCGACGGTCGAGCCGCTCTCGACCACCTCCGAGAGCGCCGTGAAGCCGACCCAGTTGCCCGAGAAGCGCGACAGCGCCCAGCCGTAGAGGCCGAACTCGAGGTACTCGGCGACGCTGGCCGGCGCGAGCACGGGCATGTGCCACGACTGCATCGCCGCGTCGCTCTGGTGCGGCATCGACGACGAGACGCAGCCGTGGTCGTCGCCGGCGACGACGAGGACGCCGCCGTGCGGCGATGCGCCATAGGCGTTGCCGTGCTTGAGCGCGTCGCCGGCGCGGTCGACGCCGGGGCCCTTGCCGTACCACATCGCGAAGACGCCTTCGGCAGTTCGCTCGGGATCGGATTCGACGCGTTGCGTGCCGAGCACGGCCGTCGCAGCGAGCTCTTCGTTGATCGCAGGCAGGAACTTGACCCCGGCCGCGTCGAGCCGCTTCGCGGCCTTCCACGCCTGCTGGTCGACCATGCCCAGCGGCGAGCCGCGGTAGCCGCTGATGAATCCGCGCGACGCGATTCCGGCCGTCGCGTCGCGCGCGCTCTGCATGAGCGCGAGCCGGATCAGCGCCTGCGTGCCGGTGAGAAAGACGGTGCCGGCATCGGCGCCGAGGTTGTCGGCAAGGGCGTAGTCGGGGCGGGCGAGCGAGGCAGGCATGGCGGCCCTCCGGAGCACGAGAAAAGGAGCAATCTACCTGAGCTTCGCGAGAATAGGCTTCTCTTCAGCCCAGCCGTTCGCCGATTCGTAGAATGCCTTTCTTCGAACCGGGAGAATCAGCGATGTACGTTCTGGACGACAAGGACCGCGCCCTCCTCGTCGAGCTGCAGCGCGATTCGCGCCAGACGGTGCAGCAGCTCGCGGCGGCCGTCGGGCTCAGCGCGACGCCGTGCTGGAAGCGGGTCAAGGACATGGAAGCGGCCGGCGTGATCCGCGGCTACGGCGCGACGGTCGACCGCGAGTGCGTCGGCCTCGCGCTCTGCGTCCTCGCCGAGGTCAACCTGACGCAGCACACCGAGACCACGGTGCGCGAGTTCGAGCGCGCCGTCGCCGCCTGCCCGCAGATCGTCAGCTGCCACAGCACCACCGGCGCCGCCGACTACAGCATCATGGTGCTGGTCGAGGACATCAAGAGCTACGAGGCGTTCCTGCACGACACGGCGTTCAAGCTGCCTGGCGTGACGCACATCCGCTCGAGCGTCGTGCTGAAGGAGGTGAAGGCGGCCGCCGGCGTGCCGATCGCCATCGCGACGCGCGCGCCGCGGCCGGCGCGCAAGGCGCGCCTCAGGGCTTGACGAACTCGAGGACGAACTCGTCCTTGGGCTGCGGCGGATCCGGCGTCTCGCGATCGCGCGGGTCGGCCGGGTTGCGCAGGAAGTCGCCGGCGCTGGCGAGCCGGAAGCCCGCCGCCTCGACCTCGCGCCGCACCAAGACTTCTTCGACACGATGCAGCGTCGCCGACTCCGAGATGCCCGTACCGGCGCGGCCGGCATGGTCGGCGACGACGTAGAGGCCGCCCGGCTTCAACGCCGCGAAGACCGCCGCGTTGAGGCGCGCCCGGTCGACGTTCAGGGCGCCGAAGTCGTGGTAGTTGAACATCAGCGTGACCAGGTCGAGTCGCCCGGCGCCGACATCGTCGGGAACCGGGTTGTCGAACGGCTGGACGACCGAGACGATGCCGGTTCCCGCCGGCGTCTTCAGGCGCGCCGCCAGCGTCGCTCCCGGCGCGCGCGGCGTCTGCCCGTAGACGCGGCCGCTCGGACCGACGGCGCGAGCGAGCAGCTCGGCCGTGTAGCCGCCGCCGGCGCTGACGTCGAGGACGACCATTCCCGGCCGCACGCCGATGAAAGACAGCATCTCGACCGGCTTGCGGCGCAGGTCGTTCTTGCGATCCGCGTCGCTGCGGTCGGGACTCGCGACGATCGCTTCGATCTGCCCTCGCGACAAGCCGCCCGCGTCGCGGCGACCGCTCGCATCGGTGCCGGCGCAGCCGCTGCCGAGGGCGGCCGCAGACGCGACCGAGACTGCCAGGAGGAGTGTTCGCATGAGGGCTCCACGCGTGTGAAAGCGTGGAGTGTGCCCGTCGGCGCTCAGCGGCGCAGGCGCGACTCGAGCTCGGCGATGCGATCGAGCAGATCGAGCGCGAGGGCGACGCCCGCGCTGTTGATCTCGAGATCCTGCATCAGGCGGGTCGCCAGGCGCATGCGCGCGAGCGAGTCGCCGTGGAACCGCCACGCCTCGCGCGTCGAGCCGCTCGGCTGCAGCACGCCTTCGGAGACCCAGACCTCGATCTGCTGCTCGGTCGTGCGGCAGGCCCGGCCGAGCTCGACGGTCGTCAGCGCCACTTCCTCTTCGACGACGCTGCCGCGCAGCGCGCTGGAGATCGTTCGATTCATGATGAAAACTCATCCTTGCAGATGCGCGCGCGGGTCGAAGGCGGGGAACGCCTTCGCCAGCGTCTCGTAGCCGGCACGCGCGGCGTCGCTCTCCGCCTTCGGCAGCGCGATGGTCAGCACGGCGTACAGGTCGCCCGGGTTCTTGCCTGGCAATCCGCGACCCTTGAGGCGGAGCTTTCGGCCGCTCTGCGAGCCCTTCGGGATCGTCAGTTGCACCGTGCCCTCGGGGGTCGGCACGTCGACGGTCGCGCCGAGGGCCGCTTCCCAAGGGGCGAGCGGCAGGTCGACATAGACGTCGGCGCCCTCGACGCGGAAGACCCGATGCGGGTTGAACTCGATCTCGAGATAGAGGTCGCCCGTTCGTCCCCCGCCCGCGCCCGGCGCGCCCTGCCCCGCGAGGCGCAGGTGCTGGCCCGGGCGGATGCCTTTGGGGATGTGGACGTCGAGGGTGCGCTCCTGCATCGCGACCCGGCCGTCGGGCGTCTCGACCGGCGCGCGCAGGGAGATCGTGCGCTCCGCGCCGCGGTAGGAGTCCTCGAGGTCGATCAGGACCTTGGCGTGGTGGTCCTCGCCCTGGACGCTGCCGCGCCGACGCGAGCCGGCGTCGGCGGCCGCGCCGCGCCGGCCGAACAGCGACTCGAAGAAGTCGCTCGGATCGAAGCCCTCGGCGCCGCCGAACGAGCCGCCGGCGCCGAACGGACCGCCCCGGCCGCCGCGGAACTCGAAGCCCGCGTCCCAGTTCGGCGGCGGCTGGAAGTCCTGGCCGGCCTTCCAGTTGCTGCCCATCTGGTCGTAGGCGGCGCGCTTCTCCGGATCCTTCAGGACCTCGTTGGCCTCGTTGATCTCCTTGAAGCGCGTCTCGGCGTCGGCCATCTTGCTGACGTCGGGGTGGTACTTGCGGGCGAGCTTGCGGTACGCCTGCTTGATGTCGTCCTGCGTCGCGCTGCGCGGCACGCCGAGGGTCTCGTAGTAATCCTTGTACTTGGTCGCCACGTCGGGTCCCGGCGTCAGTGCGAGTGGGCCGCCGGCACCGCAACCGGCGCCGGCGACACGACGCCGTCGCACGGCGTCATCAGCGTCTCGGTCGCCGCCTGCAAGGTGACGTGGCCGATCGCGAAGCGCTCGCGCATGCGTTCGGCGGCGGCGCGGAAGAACGCGTCGTCGGGATGGCCGGCGGGCATCGCCAGGTGCGCCGTCAAGGCGACATCGGTCGTTCCCGTGGCCCAGACGTGCAGGTCGCTGACGCAGGCGACGCCGGGCAGCGCCGCGAGCTCGGCGCGGACGGCTTCGAGGTCGATCGAGGTCGGCACGCCGTCGAACATGAGGTGCAGCGAGTCGCGAAACAAGCCCCACGTCCCGTAGAGGATGACGAGCGCGATGGCGAGGCTCGCGACCGGGTCGAGCCAGGTCCAGCCGAGCCAGAGGGTGAGCGCCGCGGCGCCGACGACGCCGGCCGAGACCGCCGCGTCGGCGGCCATGTGGAGGAAGGCGCCGCGCGCGTTCAGGTCGTCGTGGCTGCCGCGCAGGAAGAGCAGCGCGGTCGCGCCGTTGACGACGATGCCGATGGCGGCGACGACCATCACCGTGCTCGCGGCGATCGGCGCCGGCGCCGCCAGGCGGCCGATCGCCGCCCAGGCGAGCGAGCCGATCGCGACGAGCAGGAGCAGCGAGTTGGCGAACGCGGCCAGGATCGACGCCCGCTTCCAGCCATAGGTGTGGCGCTCGTCGGGCGCGAGCCGGCCGGCGAACGCGCCGGCCCAGGCGAGGACGAGTCCGAGGACGTCGCCGAGGTTGTGGCCGGCATCGGCGAGCAGGGCGAGCGAATCGGCGCGCCAGCCGTAGAAGGCCTCGACGACGACGAAGGCGACGTTGATCGCGATGCCGATCGCGAACGCGCGGTCCAGGTTGGGCGCGGCGTGGCCGTGCGCGTGACCGTGGCTGTGGCCGCGATCCTGGCCGTGACCCCCGTGGTCGTGGCGAGCCATCGCGACCTCGCAGGCGCGGCGTCAGCCGCCGAGCTTCGCCCGCATCGCGGCGATCACGGCGCGGTAGTCGGCGGCGCCGAAGATCGCGCTGCCGGCGACGAAGGTGTCGCAGCCGGCATCGGCGGCGGCGCGGATGTTGTCGACCTTGATGCCGCCGTCGACCTCGAGCCGGATCTCGCGCCCGCTCGCCTCGATGCGCCGGCGCACGTGCTCGATCTTCCTCAGCGCGGAGGGAATGAAGCTCTGGCCACCGAAACCGGGGTTGACGCTCATGACGAGGACGAGGTCGACCTTGTCGATCACCCAGTCGAGGACGTCGAGCGACGCCGCCGGATTGAAGACGAGCCCGGCTTGGCAGCCCGCAGCCCGGATGAGCTGCAGCGTGCGATCGACGTGCGTGCTCGCGTCGGGATGAAAGCTGATGACGTCGGCGCCGGCCTCGGCGAACGCCTGCGCGAGCGCGTCGACCGGCTCGACCATGAGGTGCACGTCGATCGGCACCTTGGTGCCGTCGGCGCCGACCGCGTGCTTGCGGATCGCCGCGCAGACCATCGGCCCGATCGTCAGGTTGGGCACGTAATGGTTGTCCATCACGTCGAAGTGGATCCAGTCGGCGCCGGCGGCGATGACGTCGCGCACCTCGTCGCCGAGCCGCGCGAAATCGGCGGAGAGGATGCTCGGAGCAATGCGAAAGCGCGTCATGAGGCCGGACGATTCTAGGTCGCGCCTCGCGCAGCGGCCCGCGCGAGAAGAGGTCGCCCTCCTAGAATCGCCCATGGCCCGCCCCGAGTTCACGACCAGCGTCGTCGTCCGTCATCTGCCCGAGCAGTCGGATCGCGACAAGGGGCAGTTCGCCTTCGCCTACACGATCACGATCAGGAACAGCGGCGACGTCACCGGCCAGTTGGTCGCGCGCCACTGGATCGTCAGCGACGCCAGCGGCCACGTCGAGGAAGTGCGCGGCCTCGCGGTCGTCGGCCACCAGCCGATCCTCAAGCCCGGCGAATCGTTCGAGTACACGAGCTGGACCCGGATCGCGACGCCGAACGGCACCATGCGCGGCACCTTCTTCTGCATGACCGAGGATGCGCATCCGTTCGATGCGCCGATCGGCGAGTTCGGCCTGACGCTCGCTTCGGCGCTGCACTGAGCCGCAGGCTCGCGTCGCGCGTCGGCCCTCGTCCCTCCCGCGTTCCCTGCGTCAGCGCGGCTCGTCGTCGCTGCGACGCTCGCCGCGGCTGCGGCCGGAGAACATCGTCCACCAGACGATGAAGACCAGCAGCGCGCCTGCGCCCAAGGCTTCCAGCAGAATGACCCACATGACCCGCGCCTTCCGATTCGCCAGGCGGCTGGCGGCGGCGCCGATTCTAGGAACGACGCTCGCCGGCGCGATCGCGGCGGCTCTCGTCGCCTGCTCGAGCACGCCGCTGTCGACGACGCCGGCGGCGACGCCGCAGGCGCCCGCGCCCGCACGCGGCGGCGACGCGACGATTCGCGACGACCTCGGCTCGGCGACGATCGAGCGGCCGCGCGCGCGCTGGGTCGCGGTGCGCTGGAGCGATCTGCCGGGGTGGGACGACGATCGCCTCGCCGAGTTCTGGGCCGCGCTGATGCGCAGCTGCGAGCGGCCGGCGCCGGCCTGGCTCGACGCCTGCACGAAGGCGCGCCAGCTCGGCGCGAACACCGCCAGCGACGCCCTCACGCGCGAGTGGCTGCAGCGCCAGCTCCGTCCGTACCGCGTCGAGTCGCTCGACCGCGACCCGGTCGGCCTCGCGACCGGCTACTTCGAGCCGCTCGTCGAGGCCTCGCGCGCGTCGCGACCCGGCTTTCGCGTCGCCCTCTACGGCCCGCCGACCGATCTCGCGAGCAGGAGCCCCTACTGGACGCGCCAGCAGCTCGAGACCCTGCCGGCGGCGCAGAAGAGCCTGCAAGGCCGCGAGATCGCGTGGGTTCGCGACCGCCTCGACGCGCTGCTCCTGCAGGTGCAGGGATCGGGGCGCCTCGTCTTCGCGGGCGAGCACGGCGCGGCGCCGACGATCGTTCGCATCGCCTACGCGGCGCACAACGACCAGCCGTATCGATCGGTCGGCCGCTGGCTGATCGAGCAGGGCGAGCTGCGCGCGAGCGACGCGTCGTGGCCGGCGATCCGAGCCTGGGCGCGCCAGAACCCGGGCCGCGTCGACGAGATGCTGCGCAGCAACCCGCGCGTCGTCTTCTTCCGCGAGGAGCCGCTGCCCGACCCCGGCGTCGGGCCCAAGGGCGCGCAAGGCGTTCCGCTGTCGCCGGGGCGATCGATCGCCGTCGACCCGCAGAGCGTCCCGTACGGCACGCCGGTCTGGCTCGACACGACCGAGCCGCTCGCGACGCGGCCGCTGCGCCGCCTCGTCGTCGCCCAGGACACCGGCTCGGCGATCGTCGGCGCGGTGCGCGCCGACTACTTCTGGGGCTGGGGCGGCGACGCCGAGGCGGCCGCGGGCCGGATGAAGCAGCCGCTGCGGATGTGGGTGCTCTGGCCGGCGTCGTGACCTCCCGCGACGCATGAGCGCCGGCAACGACGGCACGGCCGGCGCGCCGATCGACGGCGGCCGCGCCATCGACTGGAGCCGGACGTCCGACGACTACGCGAGCCATCGACCCGGGCCGCCGGCGCGTCTGTACGACCTGCTCGCCGCACTCGGCGTCGGCGGCAGCGGCCAGCGCCTGCTCGACCTTGGCACCGGCACCGGGCTGGTCGCGAGCGAGCTCGCGCGCCGCGGCGCCGTCGTCAGCGGCATCGACGTCGCCCCCGGCCAGATCGCCGCCGCTCGCGAAAGCGCGCGCGCGGAAGGCCTCGCGGTCGACTTCGTCGTCGCTGCCGCGGAGGCGGTTCCTTTCGCCGACGCGAGCTTCGACGCCGTCGTCGCCAGCCAGTGCTGGATGTACTTCGACGTCGAGCGAACGCTCGCCGAAGTGCGGCGCGTGCTGCGGCCCGGCGGCGTGCTGGTGACGACGCACTTCAGCTGGCTGCCGCGGGCCGATCCGATCGCCAGGGCGAGCGAGGCGCTGGTGCTCCGCATCAATCCGGCCTGGCAAGGCGCCGACTGGCCCGGCCGCATCGCGACCGAGCCCGCCTGGGCGGCCGGACGCGCCAGCGTCGCGGCGATGTTCTGGTTCGACGCCGACGTGCCGTTCACGCGCGCGGGCTGGCGCGGCCGGATGCGCGCCTGCCGGGGCGTCGGCGCGTCGCTGCCCGACGCCGACGTCGCCGCCTTCGACGCCGCGCTCGACGCCTGGCTCGAAGCGAACGCGGCGCCCACGTTCACCGTGCGCCACCGCATCGACGCGCACCTGTTCACGCCGTGGCCGGCGCGCCGTCGCACGCGTAGAAAGGTTTCTTCGCCCGCGCCGACTGATCGACATCGAATTCAAGGAGACTTTCGCCATGACCCGCCGCCCTTTCCTCGCCGCCTTGTCCGCGTTCGGCCTCGCGCCCGGGCTCGCCGTTGCGCAAGCGGGCGCCGCCAGGATCGAGCCGCTGGTCCTGTCCGACGCGCAGTGGAAGCAGCGGCTCGCGCCCGCCGCCTACCAGGTGCTGCGCCACGAAGGCACCGAGTACCCGGGCTCGAGCCCGCTCAACGACGAGCATCGCAAGGGCCGCTTCGTCTGCGCCGGCTGCGACCTGCCCCTCTTCACCTCGGAGACCAAGTTCGACAGCGGCACCGGCTGGCCGAGCTTCTACGCGTCGATCCCCGGCGCGGTGCTGACCAAGACCGACGTCAAGATGATCATCCCGCGCACCGAGTACCACTGCGCGCGCTGCGGCGGCCACCAGGGCCACGTCTTCGACGACGGCCCGAAGCCCACGGGCAAGCGCTACTGCAACAACGGCGTCGCGCTGAAGTTCATCCCGGCCTGAGCCGATGCCGCCGCGCCCTGACCGAAACGGCAGGGCGCGGCCAGCCGCGGCGACGCGGCGCTCGTAGACTGTCCGCATGGCCGACAGCGACCGCAGCGACGCCGCAGACGCGGCGCAGCACAGCGCCCTGGACACCGCGCTCGACGCGAGCGATCCGATCGCGCGCGAGGCGGAGACCTTCCCGCGCCTGAGCGCGGAGATATTGGCGCGGATCGCGCGCTATGGCAGCGAGGAGCGCTTCGCCGCAGGCGCGCCGATCTTCTCGCGCGGCGACCGCAACGTCGACTTCTTCGTCGTCGTCGCGGGATCGATCGAGGTCTTCGACGTCGACGAGCACGACCTGCCGCAGGTCTTCCTCGTCCTGCGCTCGCGCCAGTTCTCGGGCGAGCTCACTCTCTTCAACGAGCGCGCGGTGCTCGTCAGTGCGCGCGCCAGCGAAGAGACGGTTCTGCTGCGCGTCAGGCGCGCCGACTTCCGCCGCCTCGTCTCGACCGAGGCCGACATCGGCGAGATCGTCATGCGCGCGTTCATCCTGCGCCGCGTCGGCCTGATCCGCCACGTCCACGGCGGCGTCGTCGTCGTCGGCTCCGCGCACACCGCCGATACCTTGCGCCTGGTCCAGTTCCTGAGCAGGAACGCGTATCCGCACCGCCTCGTCGACACCGAGCACGACGCCGGCGGGGACGGCTTCCTCGACTGCTTCTCGCTCGCCGCGGCCGACCTGCCGGTCGTCATCGCTCCGGGCCACCGCGTGCTGCGCAAGCCCTCGCTCGCACAGCTGGCCGACGACCTCGGCCTGACCGAAACCTTCGATCATGCCCAGGTGTTCGACCTCGCCGTCGTCGGCGCCGGCCCGGCCGGCCTGGCGGCGGCGGTGTACGGCGCGTCGGAAGGCCTGCAGACGATCGTCGTCGAGAGCCTGGCGCCGGGCGGGCAGGCCGGCACCAGCTCGAAGATCGAGAACTACCTGGGCTTTCCGACCGGCATCTCCGGGCAGGCGCTCGCCGGCCGCGCCCAGGTGCAGGCGCAGAAGTTCGGTGCCCGGCTCGCGCTCTCGCGCGCCGTCGTCGGCCTCGACTGCGACTCCGCGCCCTACCGGCTCAAGCTCGACGACGGCCAGTCGATCCGCGCGCGCGCGATCGTCGTCGCCACCGGCGCGCGCTACCGCAAGCTCGACGTCGCCGGCTACGAGCGCTTCGAGGGCGCCGGCATCTACTACGCCGCGACGGCGATGGAGGCCGACCTCTGCGCCGACGAGGAGATCGTCGTGGTCGGCGGCGGCAACTCGGCCGGCCAGGCCGCCGTATTCCTCGCCCGCAGCGCAAAGCACGTACACGTGCTCGTTCGCGCCAAAGGCCTGGCGGCGACGATGTCGGACTACCTGGTGCAGCGGATAGAGAGCTCGGAGCGGATCAGCCTGCATCCGCATTCCGAGGTGAGCGCGCTCGCCGGCGACGCGTCGCTGCAAAGCGTCACCTGGACGAATCGGGCGAGCGGCGAACGGACGACGCGTCCGGCGCGCAGCGTCTTCGTGATGATCGGCGCCGAGCCGAACACGCAGTGGGCGGCGGGTTGCCTCGCGCTCGACGCGCAGGGATTCGTCTGCACCGGCAGCCGGGCCGGCGCCGATGCCGACTCGCCATACGCGACGTCGCGCGCCGGTGTCTATGCCGTCGGCGACGTCCGCTCGGGGTCGGTCAAGCGGGTCGCGTCCGGCGTCGGCGAGGGCTCGGTCGTCGTCCAGGCGATCCATCGCTTCCTCAACCCCGCGCCCGGCTAGGCGGAGGCATGGCCAGCGCAGCGGGCAAGCCACTTGCCCATCTTCCGACACGCCCGCCAGACTCTCTATGCCGATCCAGCCCGCCGAGACCACGACGCTCCCGGCCGATGACGACGAGGACACCGAGAGCGTGACCAGCCGGCTGGGTCCCGGCCTCATCACCGGTGCCGCCGACGACGACCCGAGCGGCATCGCGACGTACTCGCAGGCCGGCGCGCAGTTCCGCTTCGCCCTCGTCTGGACGCTGTTCCTGACGACGCCATTGATGATCGGCATCCAGATGCTGTCGGCGCGCATCGGCTGGGTGACGCACGAGGGCCTGGCGACCAACATCGGCAAGCTCTGTCCGCGCTGGCTCACGGTGTCGCTGGTCGGCCTGCTCGTCGTCGCCAACACCATCAACATCTCCGCCGACGTCGCGGCGATGGCCGAGGCGCTCAAGCTGCTGGTCGGCGGACCGCAGCCTCTTTACGTCCTCGCGATCGGCGCGGTCTGCATCGCGATGCAGATCTTCTTCTCGTACGAGCGCACGGTGCGCGTCCTCAAGTGGCTGACGCTGGCCCTGTTCGCGTACGTCGCCGTCGTTCTCGTCGTCTCGGTTCCGTGGTCGCAGGCGATCGCCGAATCGATCCGGCCCTGGGCCTTCGTTCCCGCCGGCGCGACGGGCAAGGAGTACGCAGCGATGGTCGTCGCGGTGCTCGGCACGACGATCAGCCCCTATCTCTTCTTCTGGCAGGCGACGCAGGAGGTCGAGGACGGCCGGCGCCGTCCGGAAGGACAGCGCTTGCGCCGCCACCCGGCCTACGTGAAGAAGCATCTGCGCCGCATCAAGCTCGACACGATCGTCGGCATGGGATTTTCGAACGCGGTCGCGCTCTGCATCGTCGTTGCGACCGCGGTGACGCTGAACCAGCGCGGCATCGTCAACATCCAGACCGCGGCCCAGGCGGCCGAGGCGCTGCGGCCGGTGGCAGGCGAATTCGCCTTCCTCGTCTTCGGCCTCGGCATCATCGGCACCGGCCTGCTCGCGGTGCCGGTGCTCGCGGGCTCGGCGGCGTATGCGGTGAGCGAGCTGTTCGGCTGGAAAGCCGGGCTCTCGCGCGGCTTCCACGAAGCGCGCGGCTTCTATCTCATCATCGTCGCGGCGACCGGAATCGGCTCGGCGATGGGCTACTTCGACCTCGATCCGATGAAGGCGCTGGTGCTGAGCGCGATCGTCAACGGCGTGATCTCGGTGCCGATCATGGTCGTCCTGATGCTGATCGGCCAGTCGAAGACGATCATGGGCCGATTCACGATCAGCCGCCGCCATCTCTGGCTGGGCTGGGCGGCGACCGGTGTCATGGCGGCCGCCGTCGCGCTCATGTTCGCGACCAGCGTCTAGAGAACGAACGCGGGGGCCGCAGCCCCCGCGCCTTGGCGTCGCAAGCCGATCAGTTGCGGTCGGCGCGCGCGCGACGTGTCGCGGTGCGGCCGGTGGTCGTCGTGTCGCCCGCCGTCGCCGACGAGCTGTTCATGTTCGAGCCGCTCGAGCTCATGCCGCTGCCGGTCGTGCCGCTCGTCGTGCCGCTGCTTGTGGTCGACGAATCGGTGGCGCTGCCCGAGTTCGTCGTGCCGCTGCCCATGGTCGTCGAGCCGGTGGCGCTGCGCGAACTCGTGGTGCCGGTTCCCGTGGTCGATCCCATGCTGCCCGACGGCCCCGAGCGGACGACGCCGCCCGGAGTGGTCGTCGTCGAGCCGGTGCCCGAGTTGCTCATCGTGCCGGACGTCGAGTTGGGATTGGTGTTCGCCGCGCCGACGCCGGGCGAGCCCGATGTTCCGCCCGTTGCGCTGGTGCCGGAGGTGCCCGAGGTGCCGGACGTTCCGGTGCCGCTGCTCGAGCCGGTTCCCGCCGAGCCGGTCCCGGACGACTGCGCGAGGGCGAAGCCGCCGCCGCAAGTCAGCGCCACGGCGGCCGCAAGGGTGAGAATCCTGGGAGTCTGTCGCATCAATGTCTCCTGTTGCGTGAGTCGGTTCATGCCGATCGGCAGGACGCCGAGATGAGCACGGGCCTGTTCGGCAATCGCTGTGCCGCCGAAGCCACTGCCGATGCGGTGCTGTCGGCGAATCCCTACACTCGACGCTGCGCATCCGGGTCACGAGCCCGGACCGCGCCACGAAGCAGCTTCCCACCGGAGTGTCGACACCCATGAATGCCCCTCTTCCCGAGGCCGTGCGCAAGGCGCTCGAAAGCGTCACCCTCGACGACAAGTACGCCCTCGAGTCGGGCCGCGCCTTCATGAGCGGCGTGCAGGCGCTGGTCCGCCTGCCGATGCTGCAGAGGAAGCGCGACGCGATGTTCGGGCTCAACACCGCCGGCTTCGTCAGCGGCTACCGCGGCTCGCCGCTCGGCGGCTACGACCAGTCGCTGTGGGCGGCGAAGAAGCACCTCGCGGCGCAGAACATCGTCTTCCAACCGGGCGTTAACGAGGAGCTCGCGGCGACGGCGGTCTGGGGCACGCAGCAGCTCGACCTCTATCCGCAGACCAAGAAGTTCGACGGTGTCTTCGGCATCTGGTACGGCAAGGGCCCCGGCGTCGACCGCTGCTCCGACGTCTTCAAGCACGCCAACATGGCGGGCACCTCGAAGCATGGCGGCGTGATCGCGATCGCCGGCGACGACCACATCGCCAAGAGCTCGACCGCGGCGCACCAGAGCGACCATATCTTCAAGGCCTGCGGCTTGCCGGTGTTCTTCCCGTCGAGCGTGCAGGACATTCTTGACATGGGCCTGCACGCGTTCGCGCTGAGCCGCTTCGCGGGCGTGTGGTCGGCGATGAAGACGATCCAGGAGATCGTCGAATCGTCGGCGAGCATCTCGGTCGACCCGGATCGGGTCGACATCATCCTGCCCGAGGACTTCCGGATGCCGGCGGGCGGCCTGCACATCCGCTGGCCCGACGCGCCGCTCGAGCAGGAAGCGCGGCTGATGGACTACAAGTGGTACGCGGCGCTCGCCTACGTTCGCGCCAACCGGCTCAACCACAACGTCATCGAAGGGCCGAACGACCGCTTCGGCATCATCGCCTCGGGCAAGGGCTACAACGACACGCGCCAGGCGCTGCACGACCTCGGCCTCGACGACGCGACCTGCCGCCGGATCGGCCTGCGCCTGCACAAGGTCAACGTCGTCTGGCCGCTCGAGGCGACGATCACGCGCGACTTCGCCGAGGGGCTGCAGGAGATCCTGGTCGTCGAAGAGAAGCGCCAGGTCATCGAATACCAGCTGAAGGAACAGCTCTACGGCTGGCGCCCCGATGTTCGGCCGCAGGTGCTCGGCAAGTTCGACGAGAGCGAGGGCGACAGCGCGGGCGGTGAATGGAGCCACGCCAATCCGAGCCAGCACTGGCTGCTGCGCGCGCAGGCCGACCTGACGCCGGCGATCATCGCCAAGGCGATCGCCAAGCGGCTCGCCAAGCTCGGCGTCGACGCCGACATCATGGCCGGCATGGCGATGCGGATCGCGCTCCTCGACGCGAAGGAGAAGAGCCTCGCCGCCCTCACGCTCAACTCGACCGGCGCCAACTCGACCGGCGAGCGCGCGCCGTGGTTCTGCAGCGGCTGCCCGCACAACACCTCGACCAAGGTGCCCGAGGGATCGCGCGCCGTCGCCGGCATCGGCTGCCACTACATGGCGGTCTGGATGGACCGTTCGACGGTGAGCTTCAGCCAGATGGGCGGCGAAGGCGTGTCATGGGTCGGCCAGGCGCCGTTCACGACCGAGAACCACATCTTCGCCAACCTCGGCGACGGCACCTTCTATCACTCGGGCCTGCTCGCGGTGCGCCAGGCGATCGCCGCCAAGGTCAACATCACCTACAAGATCCTCTTCAACGACGCCGTTGCGATGACCGGCGGCCAGCCCGTCGACGGCACGATGAAGGTGCCCGAGATGACGCGCGAGCTCGACGCCGAGGGCGCGGCCAAGGTCGTGGTCGTCACCGACGAGCCCGAGAAGTACGACGTCCACGAGACGCGCGCCCGCCTCCCGCCGAGCGTCACGGTCCACCATCGCGACGAGCTCGACGACGTGCAGAAGGCATTGCGCGAGATCCCCGGCTGCACGGTCATCGTCTACGACCAGACCTGCGCGACCGAGAAGCGCCGGCGCAGGAAGCGCGGCACGATGGAAGACCCGGCCAAGCGCGTCGTCATCAACGAGCTGGTGTGCGAGGGCTGCGGCGATTGCTCGGTGCAATCGAACTGCCTGTCGGTCGAGCCGGTCGAGACCGAGTTCGGCCGCAAGCGTCGCATCAACCAGAACACCTGCAACAAGGACTATTCGTGCCTGAAGGGCTTCTGCCCGAGCTTCATCACCGTCGAAGGCGGCCAGCTGAAGAGCACGAAGAAGGACGCGGTCGAGCGGCCGCGCCTCGCCGCCGTGCTGGCGCCGCCGGAGCCGGCGCTGCCGCTCGCGGAAAAGCCGTGGGGAATCGTCGTCGCCGGCGTCGGCGGCACCGGCGTCATCACCATCGGCCAGCTGCTCGGCATGGCCGCGCACCTCGAGGGCAAGGGCATCGTCACGCAGGACTCGGCGGGGCTCGCGCAAAAGGGCGGCGCGACCTGGAGCCACGTCCAGATCGCGAACCGGCCCGAGGCGATCTTTTCGACCAAGGTCGGCACCGCCGAGGCCGACCTCGTGATCGGCTGCGACCCGATCGTCACGGCGAGCAAGGCGACGCTGGCCGCAGTCCGTGAAGGGCGCACCTACGTCGCGGTCAACACGCACGCGACGCCGACCGCGGCGTTCGTCAGCAACCCGGACTGGCAGTTCCCCGCCGGCAACTGCGAAGCGGCGATCGCCGCTGCCGCAGGCCCCGATCACGTCGGCGGCATCGACGCCGACACGCTCGCGGTGCAGCTGCTCGGCGATTCGATCTACACCAACCCGCTGATGCTCGGCTTCGCCTGGCAGCAGGGCCGCGTTCCGCTCTCGCACGCCGCGCTGATGCGCGCGATCGAGCTGAACGGCGTCCAGGTCGAGAACAACAAGACCGCGTTCGAGTGGGGCCGGCGCGCCGCGCACGACCCGCAAGGAATGAAGGCGCTGGTCCGCACCGGCCAGGTGATCGAGCTGGTCAAGCGCTCGGCCAACGTCGACGACCTCATCGCCAAGCGCGTCGAGTTCCTGACGGCCTACCAGAACGCGGCGTACGCGGCCAGGTACAAGGCGTTCGTCGACAAGGTGCGCTCGGCCGAGGCCGAGATCGCGTTCTCGCGCTCGCTGACCCGGCCCGACGCCGCCAAGCCGAGCGCGAGGCTGACCGAGGCAGTGGCGCGCTACCTGTTCAAGCTGATGGCCTACAAGGACGAGTACGAGGTTGCTCGCCTGCACGCCGACACCCGCTTCCTGGCCAAGGTCGCGGCCCAGTTCGAAGGCGAGATGGGCAAGGACTACCACCTCGCGTATCACCTGGCGCCGCCCTCGCTCGCGGCCAAGAACGCCAAGGGCGAGCTGCAGAAGCAGCGGTTCGGGCCGTGGATGCTGTCGGCGTTCAAGGTCCTCGCCCGACTCAAGGGCTTGCGTGGCACGCCATTCGATCCGTTCGGCCGCAACGAGGAACGCCGGGTCGAGCGCGAGCTGATCGGCGAGTACCGCGACTCGATCGAGGAAGTGCTGCGTGCCCTCGGCCCGGCCAACCTCGCGCTGGCGGTCGAGATCGCGCGCATCCCCGAGATGATCCGCGGCTACGGCCACGTCAAGGCGCGCCACCTCGCCGCGGCGCGGCCGAAATGGGACGCGTTGATGGCCGAATGGCGAGCCGGGCCGCTCGCCCTGTCGGCGCAGGCGCTCGAGACCCGCCTCGCGCAAGGCCCCGACACCCAGCCGCTCGAGGACACGACGCGGCCGATGGCGTCGCCGCCGGCCTCGTCGCAGCGATCGGCCTGACGCCCGGCAGGTCGCTTCGGCGCGGGGCGCCGGTCGGTGCCATCGGCGTCCGTCCGGCAGCGCTGCACCCTGGCCCTTCGGCGGTGCGGCCTGTCGCAGCGCCGTGGCGGCAAGCGAGGTGCCGCCCCTACAGTGGCGCCGTCAACTGCACGAGCCACCAACTGTCATGACCGCCGCTGCCTCGCCCGCCGATCCTTCGCCGCCGACCCGGCCCCCGCTGCCGCCGGCGACCGGCTGGCAACGCTTCAAGGCGGAGACGGTCCGTCTCTTCCGCCTGTACGCGAACTGGCTGGTCTCGATCTCGTGGAAGAAGTTCTTCCTGCTCTCGCTGCTGCTGCTGATCGCCGCCGTGATCCTGCAGCACTTGCCGCCGTTCAACTACACGATCGGCAGCGTCGCCGACGGCTCGCGACACACCGTGACCGTGATCCCGCCCGTGCCGCCGACGCCACCGTCGCCGTCCGGGCGGCCGACGCCGCCGGCGCCGCCCGGCGGCCGCGAGCCGGGTATCAAGATCGAGAAGAAGGATTCGAAGGGCGGCGACGTCGTCATCTCGATCGACCGCGAGGGCGTCCGCATCTCGCCCCACGTCCAGATCGATCGCCACGGCGTCCGCATCGGTCCGGGTGCCGTCGCCGGCGCCGCGTCGGGCGCGGCCTCGCGACCGCTTGCCGAGGCGAGCGCGTCTGCGAGCGGTCCCGCGGCGAGCGTCGACGAGAGCGGCGGCATCGAGATCAAGTTGCCGCCCGGCGCGAACAGCGAGGCGGTGCGCGAGGCGGTCGAGGAGGCGCGCGCCGCGGTCATCGAGGCGATCCGCGAATCGCAGCAGGAAGCCGCCGAGGAGCGCGCGGCGGCGGCCGAAGAGCGCGCCTCGGCCGACGAGAAGGTCGTGCGCTCGGTCAGGCGGATGCGCGACCGCAAGCTCGGCGATTTCCTCACCGACCTCGCGTGGCTGATCATCATCGCGTCGGCGATCCTGAAGATCACTTACAAGCGGACCATCCAGGCGGAGGTCAAGGCCGCGGTCGCGACCGAGACCGCCGACTCCGAGCAGCTCAAGCGCCAGGTCGTCGAGGCGCGCATGGCCGCGATGCAGGCGCAGGTCGAGCCGCATTTCCTGTTCAACACCCTCGCCTCGATCGACCACCTGATCGAGACCGACCCGCCGCGCGCGAGCACGATGCAGAAGAACCTGATCGCGCTGCTGCGCGCGTCGATGCCGTCGATGCGCGACGCGAACCCGGCGCAGCACGCGCTCGGCCGCGAGATGGCCGTGATCCGACCGTACCTCGAGATCCTCAAGGTGCGCATGGAGGACCGCCTGCAGGCGACCATCAACGTCCCCGAGGGCCTCCTCTCGGCGGAATTTCCGCCGATGATGATCCAGTCGCTGGTCGAAAACGCGATCAAGCACGGCCTCGAGCCCAAGGCCGAGGGCGGCACGCTCGCCGTCTCGGCCGAGATCGTCCACGGGCGCCTCGCGGTGACCGTCGCCGACACCGGCCTCGGCTTCGGCCGCGCCGACACCGCCGGCACGGGCGTCGGCCTGGCCAACATCAGGGAGCGACTGAAGCTGCTCTACGGCGACAAGGCATCGATGGTTGTCGCCGACAATCTTCCCAGCGGGACGGTCGTGACGATCACCGTGCCCTATCAGGCGCTGCAACGCGAAGGAGACCGCTCATGACGAAGTCTTGGAGCCGCGCCCTGGCCATCGCCCTGCTGGCGCTGACCCTCGTCGTCGCCGTGCTGATCACGATGGCGTGGTTCTCGCTGCCGCTCGACGAGATCACGATCACCGTTCCGGGCCAGAGCTTCTCGCTCGCCGAATTGCAGGGGCCGCAGGTCGCGGTCGGGCTCTGCATCGCCGTCGCAGCGGTCGTCTTCGCCATCGTCGCCGCGCTGGTCCTGGTCGTCGTCGGCCTCGCCGTCGGCGCGCTCGGCATCGCCTTCGGCCTGCTCACCGCGGCCGCGTCGCTCGCCGTCGTCCTGTCGCCGATCGCGCTGATCGGCTGGCTGATCTGGCGCCTGTTCCGCGCGCGCCCGGCGCCGCGCACGCCTGTCGCGCCATGACGACCGCGGTCATCGCCGACGACGAGCGGCTGCTGCGCGAGCAGCTGCGCGCGCGCCTCACCGAGGTCTGGCCGGCACTCGCGATCGTCGCCGAGGCGAAGAACGGCGCCGAGGCGGTGGCGCTGACCGAGCAGCACCGGCCCGACATCGTCTTCCTCGACATCCGCATGCCGGGAATGACCGGCGTCGAGGCGGCGCGGGCGATCGCCCAGCTGCCGGTCGACGACGACGATGCCGAGATGTCGGCGAGCGGCGACGGGCCGCCCTGGCACGGGCCGGAGATCGTCTTCATCACCGCCTACGACCAGTACGCGATCGAGGCCTTCGAGCAGGGCGTCGTCGACTATGTGCTGAAGCCCGCCGAGCGCGAGCGCCTGCAGGTGACCGTCGATCGCGTCAAGAAGCGCCTCGCCGATCGCAGCGCGGGGGAAGCGCCCGATGCAAGCGGCATGCAGCAACTGCTGCAGAAGCTGACGGCGAAGATCAACCCGGGCGCCCACCCGCGCCTGAAGTGGATCCAGGCGACGGTCGGCGCGAGCATCCAGATGATCCCGGTCGAGGACATTCTCTTCTTCATCTCCGACGAGAAGTACACGCGGGTGCAGACAGCGACGCTCGAGGCGCTGATCCGAAAGCCGATCAAGGAGCTCGTCGACGAGCTCGACGCCGACCAGTTCTGGCAGATCCACCGATCGACGCTCGTCAACACGCGGATGATCGCCGGCGTCACCCGTGACCTGCGCGGTCGACAGCTCGTCGCCGTGCGCGGCCATCCGGAGAAGCTCGAGGTGAGCCGAAGCTACGCGGGGTTGTTCAAGGGGATGTAGCGGCGACGCTCCGAGGTCATCTATGCGCCGTCTAGAGTGCGCGGCGCTACGTCGAAGTCCCGGCCGTACGAGCGGCATTTTCCCGGCATGTAACCCGTGCGATAGTCACCGGCCGAGCAGAAGGCTCGCGGTGGTTGTCAACGAGAGCGACGGGGCGACTCCGTGAAGAACGTCTTCCTCTTCTTCCGACACAAAGACGACGTCGACCCGCAGCTCGAGCGTGATTTCCGCAGTGCGTATCAGGAACCTAGCCTTCGCTATGTTCAGCTGGCCTTCGTCCTCGGGCTCATAGGGTTTGCTGGCTTCTTGGTGATGGATCTGATCCATCACACGGTTCCGGCCATGCCGGGCGTACTGCTCGCGCGGATCGCCATCTGTCTACTCTTGCTGTTCGGTCTCGCGATCACGACGTTCAAGAGGGATCTCGTCGCGCGCCACTACACACCGATCGTCAACTTCTACATGTTCCTGGGAATGCTGGGCGCCGCGCTCTTGCCGATGGCAGTTCACGGAAACAGGTCTACAGCGGACGTCTACTGGAGCATCAACAGCTCCCTGACGACCGGCGCGATCGTCATCTACGGCACCAGCCGCCTGACCGCACGAAACACGGCCTTGATCGTCCTGACGGGCTGCTTCATCGGTGTTGGGACAGCACTCACATTGCCCACGTTCGACTGGTATCCCTTTAGTCGCCTCGTGTTCCATCTCACATTCGTCAACCTGGCCGCGTTTTCGCTGCGCGCGACCGTCGAGCGACACGAGCGATCGCTGTTCCTACTTGCACGCGAGAACCTGTCGCGGAACGTTTACGCTAAGGAGCTCGAAGTAGCGCGGGCCCAAGCGGAAGAGGGCAACGAAATCAAGCTGCGGTTCCTGGCCAACATGAGTCACGAGTTCCGCACGCCCATGAATGGCGTCATGCAGACGCTCGAGCTCGCAGGCCGTACCGCGGGCAAGGAATTGGGCGACCTGATCGAGAGAGCGCGGCGATCGGGGCAAGCCTTGCTGGCCACATTGAATAGCATCCTCGAGTACACGCGATGGACGCAGGCCGGTTTGGTCCCAAAGGTAACGCCGGTCGGCCTGTCGGACTGCATCCGCCAGCTTGTGCAGCGGCATGAGACGGCTGCCACCGAACGGACCTGACCGTGGCGCTCCGCCTCGATCTCCTGAGCGAGGAGGACGTTGTCGGGATCGACCGGCCGATGGTGGAAGAGGTCCTGGGGCAAATGCTGGCCAACGCGATCCGGTTCACACCGTCGGGACGGATCGACGTCGGCGTCGAACTGACGCGTCGGCGAGGCTCGTCCGCGTCGGCAGCCGTCGTGCAAATCTCGATCGCAGATTCCGGAATCGGCATCGCGCCCGACAAGCACCAGGCCATCTTCACGCCGTTCTACCAAGTGGACGACGGGAATGATCGTGAGGTGGGCGGGACCGGTCTCGGCTTGGCACTCGTCCGCCGCCTCGTCGATGTGATGAAGGGTTCGATTACGCTGAAGAGCGAGATCGGCGTCGGAAGCACCTTTCGCATCGGCCTCCCGGTCGATGTCTACAGGTCGACTCGCACTACCGCGGCGACGGGTGCAGGGGCGCGCGCCACGCCGACTTTCGCCGCCCGGTCTTCCCTCGAGGGGACGGTCCTGCTCTCCGAGGACAACGAATTCAACGCCATCCTCGCGAAGGAGTTGCTGGGTCTCATGGGATTGACCGTCACGGTCGCGGTGGATGGCGCGGAGGCGTGCCGCGCAGCCGAGCAGCACCGCTTCGACGTGATCCTGATGGATTGCCAGATGCCGAACATCGACGGCTACGAGGCGACTCGTCTCATTCGGCAAAGCGAGCTCGCGACGTCGGCTGCAGCCGTCCCGATCATCGCGGTCACCGCCAACGCGCTGGCCGGAGATCGCGAGAAGTGTCTGGCCGCTGGAATGAACGACTATCTGGCGAAGCCTTACACGGCGGCGCAATTGCGGTCGAAGCTGATCGCATGGTTGCCTGAGCCGGCGCATCCCGCGACGGCGCCCACATTGGCATCGTCTTCGAGAGCGCTCGAGCGCTGACGACGAAGACCATCAGCTCACGGGTCGCGCGGACCGCGCACGCTCGGCCGCCGCAGCCCGCAACGCCATCAGCTTCGCGCGCGGATCCTCGACCCGCTTCACCTCGTCGAGATTCATCTCGGCGATGAACCGGCTCGGCAGCGCTGCCTCCATCCGACGGCCGCGCTTCCTGCGCCTGAGCACGCTCACGGCGAGCGTCGCCCGGGCGCGCGTGATGCCGACGTACATCAGCCGGCGCTCTTCCTCGAGGCGTGCCGCGCTCGCCTCTTCGTCGTCGCCGGCGAATGGAAGCAAGCCTTCGTTGACGCTGGCCAGGACCACGTGCGGCCACTCGAGGCCCTTGGCGGCGTGCAGCGTCGACAGCGTGAGGACGTTCTGGTCGTCGCCGCGCTCGGCGAGGCTGATGATCACCGAGATCGTCTGCGCCACCGCGAGGACGCTCTGTGCTTCTTCCTCGTCGCCGGTCGCCGCCGAGCCGCTGCCGCCGCAACGGCGCGCGATCCAGTCGACGAAGTCGAGCACGTTGGCCCAGCGCGCGGCCGCGAGCGCGGGCGACTCCTCGCCTTCGTGCAAGTGCTCCTCGTAGCCGATCTCCTTCAACCAGCCGAGCAGCATTGCCTTTGCCGCCTCGGCGCCGGTCGTCTCCTGAGCCTGCTCCTGAAGCGCGTTGACGGTGCGGCCGAACTCCTGCAGGCCGGCGATCGCGCGTCGCGGCAGCGCGTCGGCAAGCGTCTCGGCGAAGAGCGCCTCGAACAGGCTCGATTTCCAGCGGCCGGCGAACGCGCCGAGCGCAGCAAGCGTCTGGTGGCCGATACCGCGCTTGGGGCTCGTGACGGCGCGCAGGAACGCCGGGTCGTCGTCGAGGTTGACGATCAGGCGCAGCCACGCGCACAGGTCGCGAATCTCGGCGCGGTCGAAGAAGCTCTGGCCGCCCGAGACCTTGTACGGGATGCCGGCCTTGCGCAGCGCCTGCTCGAAGACGCGGGCCTGGTGGTTCGCGCGGTAGAGAACGGCGAAGTCCGCGAACGCCGCGCCGGCCTCGCGCAGCGACTCGATCCGTGCCAGCGCGCGCTCGGCCTCGTGGACCTCGTCGTCGCACTCGACGACGGCGACCGGCGCGCCGGCACCCAGCTCGCTCCACAGCTTCTTCTCGTAGAGCTTGGCGTTGTGGCCGATCACCGCGTTCGCCGCGGCGAGGATGCTGGCGGTCGAGCGATAGTTCTGTTCGAGCGCGATGACCTTGAGCTTCGGAAAATCGGCGGGCAGGCGCTTCAGGTTCTCGATCGTCGCGCCGCGCCAGCCGTAGATGCTCTGGTCGTCGTCGCCGACCGCGGTGAACAGACCGCGCTCGCCGGCGAGCAGTTTCATCAACTCGTACTGGACGCCGTTCGTGTCCTGGTACTCGTCGACGAGGACGTAGCGCAGGCGAGCGCGCCACGCGTCGCGCACTTCGGCGTCGCTGCCGAGCAGGCGCGCCGGCAGGACGATGAGGTCGTCGAAGTCGACGGCGCGGTACGCCGAGAGACGCTCTTCGTAGCGCTGCATGACGCGCGCAGCGACGATCGCATCGGCGCTGCTCGTCCCATCGAGCTCACCGCTCAGGACCTCCGCCTCGGCGCCGGCCGAGGCGATCCCGCGGTTCTTCCATGCGCCGATCGCCCACTGCCAGCGGCGCGCGATCGCGTTGTCGGTCGTGCCGCCGGCTTCTTTCAGGACGCCGAGGACATCGTCGCTGTCGAGGATGCTGAAGTTGGGTGGCAGGCCGAGCGCTCGCCCGTGCTCGCGCAGGATGCGAACCCCGAGCGAATGAAACGTGCTGACCGCGAGCCGGGCCGCCGCGCGCCCGCCCACGAGCGCGCGCGCGCGCTCGCGCATCTCGGCCGCTGCCTTGTTGGTGAAGGTGATCGCCGCGATCTCGTTCGGCGCATAGCCGGCGTCGAGCAGGCGCGCGATCTTGTGGACGATCACGCGCGTCTTGCCCGACCCCGCGCCAGCGAGGACGAGGCATGGGCCGCCCAGGTGGTGGACGGCCTCGATCTGCGCTGGATTGAGGGTCGCGGCCGGCGACCGGTCGGAGCTCAGTTCGGTTCGCCGCAGAGACAGTGGACGACCGCCGCGAACGGCTTTCTGCGCTCGACGATCTCGGCGACCCAGCCGAGGTCGCGCGCCGCGCCGCGGACGAGCTGGGGCGCGACGCCGAAGGTGGCGCCGATGCGCGCGTCGATCTCGGCGCCGATCAGGCTCGCGACCTGTCCGTTGAGCATGCTCACGAGCTGCGCGAACCGGCCCGGATCGCGCTCGATGTAGACGATGCGCGGCTTGTCGCCGAGCTTGGCGCGCGTCGCCGCCGATCGGACCGCGTCGCCGAACTGGCCGATCGTGTCGACCAGGCCGCGCTCCTTGGCCTGCGCCCCGGTCCACACCCGACCCTGCGCGACCGCGTCGATCTTGTCGGCGGTGGTCTTGCGCGCGGCAGCGACCTTGGTAGTGAACTCGCGATAGGTGTGGTCGACGCTCTTCTGGACCAGGTCGGCGAGGCGCGGGTCGAGCGGCAGGCGCGGGTCGTCGGCGTTGCGCAGCCACGTCGTGGCGACGCCGGCCGGGTGAACACCCAGCTTGGCGAGCGTCTGGTCGGCCGTCGGCAGCAGGGCGAAGACGCCGATCGATCCGGTGATCGTCGCCGCGTCGGCGACGATCTCGTCGGAAGCGGTCGAGATCCAGTAGCCGCCCGACGCGGCCGTGTTGCCCATCGAGACGACCACCGGCTTGCCGGCCGCGCGCGTCACCTCGAGCTCGCGCCGGACCAGCTCGGAGCCGAAGACGCTGCCGCCGGGCGAGTCGACACGCAGCACGAGCGCCTTGACGTCCTTGTTGTCGCGCGCCTTCTTGATCAGGTTGGCCGTCGACAGCCCGCCGATCGTTCCCGCCGGTGCCTGGCCGTCGACGATCTCGCCCTCGGCGACGACGACGCCGACCGCGTCGCCCGTGACGCGCGGCCGCACGTGCGCGAGGTAGTCGTCGAACACGATCTGGCGGAAGGTGTTCTCGTCGTCGTCCTTGGTGCCGCGCGCGATCATCAGCGTGCGCAGCTCGTCGCGCGTCTTGAGCGCGTCGACGAGCTTCTCGGCGAGCGCGAACTTGGCGGCGTCGCCGCCGGCCGCGGCCAGGCGCTGCGGCGCCTCGTCGATGCCCCGCATGATCGATCCGGCGGCGAGCTTCCTCTCCTTCTCCACCGCATCGACGTAGGTCTTCCAGAGGCCGCCGAAGAGGAGCTTGTCGGCCTCGAGCGCCGGCGCCGACGGCTCGTTGGCGATGAACGGCTCGACTGCGCTCTTGAACGTTCCGACGCGGACGACGTTGACCGTGACGCCGAGCTTGTCGAGCGCGTCCTTGTAGTAGTTGCGCAGGCTCCCGAAGCCGGCGATGTAGACCATGCCGAGCGGATGCAGGTACACCTCGTCGGCATGCGCGGCGACGTAGTACTGGCGCTGGTCGTAGCTCGAGCCCCAGGCGACGACCTTCTTGCCGCTCGCCTTGAAGCGGTCGATCGCGGCGGCGATCTCGCGCAGCGTCGCGAAGCCCGTCGGCCGCATCTCGTCGAGGACGACGACGAGGCTCGAGATCTTCGGATCCTGGCCTGCGGCGTCGAGCGCGTTGAGGATGTCGCGCAGCTGCACCTTCTGCACCGCCTCGCCGCGCACCTGATCGAGCGCAGTCGAGCGCAGGTTGCCGCTCTTCTGCTCGCCGATCGTGCCGTCGATGCGCAGGACGAGCGCGGTCTTGTCGGCCAAGGGCAGCGGTCCGCTCTTGGCGAAGGCGACGATCACCGCGATCAGGATGACCATGAAGAGCAGGTTCAGGACGACGCGCCGACTGACGTCGACGACGCGCCAGGCGCCGCGGAAGAACCGGCGCACGGGGCCGGGATTCGAAGAGGACATGGACGGGCGGTGCAGGAAAAGACGGCTAGCTTAAGCGACTGCAGCAAGGCCGCGCGGCTCGCGCGGGCGAAGGCATGCAACAACGCGCAATACTGCGGCCGCATGCAGGCCATCCTCGCCGTCACCATTCCTTTCTTCGCCTTGGTGCTGCTCGGTTGGTTCGCCGCCCGCGCCTACTGGCTGCCGGAAAGCGCGATCCCGGGGCTCAACGCCTACGTGCTGTTCTTCGCCTTGCCGTGCATGCTGTTTCGCTTCGGCTCGAGCCTGCCGATCGGCCGTCTCGCCGATCCGGTGCTGCTCGCGGTCTACGTCGTTTCCGCGCTCGCGATCATCGCCCTGACGATCGCGGTGACGGTGCGCCGCGCCGGCCGCAGCAACGGCGTGACGCTGCGCGACGCCGCCTTCGGCGCGCTCGTCGCCGCGTTCCCGAACGCCGGCTTCATGGGCGTGCCGCTGCTCGTCGCGCTCCTCGGCGAGAACGCCGCCGGGCCGGTGATCGGCGCGATCGTCGTCGACCTCGTCGTCACGAGCACCTTGTGCGTCGCGATCGCCCAATCGCACAGCCACCGCTCGCGTGCCGCCGACGAACGCTCGATGCTGACCGCCGCCGCGCTTTCGCTGCGCGGCGCGCTCACCAACCCGCTGCCGTGGGCGATCGCGCTCGGCGCCGTCTTCGCCGCGACCGACCGCGAGCTGCCGGCACCGCTCGGACAGGTTGTTCGCATGCTCGGCGACTCGGCCGCGCCGGTCGCGCTCTTCACGATCGGCAGCGTCCTCTGGCGGGCCGGGCAGCACGCCCACACGAAGACGCCGGTGGCGCACTACCTTCCGGTGGCGCTGATCAAGCTGTTCGTCCATCCGGCGCTGGTGTTCGCGATCGGGCTCGCCGCGCAGGCGCTCGGCGCGCCCCTCTCGCCGTTCGCGCTCATGGTGCTGACCCTCACCGCCGCGCTGCCGAGCGCGAGCAACGTCTCGCTGCTCGCCGAGCGGTACGGCGCCGACAACGGCCGCATCGCGAGAATCATCGTGGCCTCGACGGTTCTCGCGTTCGCGACCTTCTCGACCGCGGCGTGGCTGTTCGGCGCGGGGCGAGGGAGCTAGACAGCGGGCGCCGAGGTTGGTATTCTGTATACAGAGTCTCTCGGACCGCCGTGACCGCCCACCTCGTCAAGCTGCAGCAGGCCCCCGACCTCGTCGACCGCGTCTACCGCGCGCTCCTCGACGCGATCACCGACGGCAGGGTGGCGCCGGGCACGCGGCTGACGCAGGAAGACATCGCCGCGCGGCTGGCGGTATCGCGCCAGCCGGTGCTGCAGGCGCTGCGCCTGCTCAAGAAAGACGGCCTCGTCGTCGACGCGCCCGGCCGCGGCGTCCTCGTCGCGCCGCTCGACGCCGCCTGGATCGCCCAGGTCTACGAGGTCCGCGGCGCGCTCGACGCGCTCGCCGCCCGACTCGCCGCAGAGCGTCGCGCCGTCCTCGATTCCCGGCTGGTCGAGACCGGCCGGCGCGCCGCGCGCGGCCGCGACATCCCGGCGATGGTCGAGGCCGACATCGCCTTTCACGAAGCGATCTACGCCGCCTCGGGCAACCCGCTCATCGGCCAGAGCGCCCGCCTGCACTGGGTGCATCTGCGCCGCGTCATGGGCGCGGTCCTGCAGCAGTCGCGCCAGCGCGAAGCGCTGTGGGACGAGCACGCCGCGATCGCCGACGCGATCGCGCGCGGCGATGCCGACGGCGCGGCGAGGCTCATCGATCACCACGGCCGGCGCGCCAGCGAGAACCTGCTCGCGCGCCTCGCCGACGTCCTCGACCCACCGACCCGCAAAGGCCACTCATGAAACTCACTCCCGAGCAGCACGCGCAGTTCGACCGCGACGGTTACCTCTTCTTCCCCGGCCTCTTCAGCAGCGCGGAGACGAGAACGCTGACGGCGGCCGTGCCCGAGCTGTACAGCCGGCGCGAGGCGTACAACGTTCGCGAGAAGGGCAAGGACGCGGTGCGGACGAACTTCGCCGCGCACCTGTACAGCGAGCCGTTCGCCAGGCTCGCGCGCCACCCGCGCATGGTCGAGCCGGTGCAGGAGCTGATCGGCGAGGCGCTCTACATGCACCAGTTCAAGATCAACGGCAAGCAGGCATTCGACGGCGACGTCTGGCAGTGGCACCAGGACTACGGAACCTGGAAGAACGACGACCTGATGCCGGCCGAGCGGGCGATGAACGTCGCCATCTTCCTCGACGACGTCAACGACTACAACGGGCCGCTGATGTTCATCCCCGGCAGCCACAAGCGCGGCGTCGTCGACGCCCGGCACGACCTGACGACGACGAGCTATCCGCTCTGGACGATCGACAACGCGCTGATCGCGCAGCTCGTCGAGCGCGCCGGCGGAAAGAAGGGCGGCATCGTCTCGCCGAAGGGCCCGGCCGGCTCGATGATTCTGTTCCACGGCTGCCTGGTGCACGCGTCGGGATCGAACCTCTCGCCCTGGGATCGCGTCAGCGTCTATCTGAGCCTCTGCGCGGTCAGCAACCACATCCGTCGCTTCAAGAGGCCGGAGTACATCGCCCACCGCGACTTCACACCGATCGATTGCCTGCCCGACGACTGCCTGCTGAAAGACTATTCGGTCGACCTGCCCTGGAAGAACGGCATGCCGGCGAGCGCGCTCGAGACTTCGAGCGACGAACTGAAGATCGCGGCATGAGCCGCCGGGCCGTTCCCAAGGCGAATCCCGCGGCGAGAAGCGCGGAGGTTTCCCGATGAGCCTGTTCGCGCAACTGCAGCGGCGCCAGACCGACGGCAAGCCCATCCGCATCGGCCTGATCGGCGCCGGCAAGTTCGGCTCCATGTATTTGGCGCAGATTCCGCGCACGCCGGGAGTTCACCTCGTCGGCATCGCCGACCTGTCGCCCGACGGCGCGCGCCGCAACCTTGCGCGAGTCGGCTGGAGCGACGCGGAGATGCGCGCCGCGAGCCTCGACGCCGCCGTGGCGACGGGGGCGACGCACATGAGCGAGGACTGGCAGGCGTTGGTCTCGCATCCGGCGATCGACATCGTCGTCGAGTGCACCGGCCATCCGATCGCCGCCGTCGAGCACTGCCTGTTCGCCTACGCCAACGGCAAGCACGTCGTCAACGTCACGGTCGAGGCCGACGCGTTCTGCGGCCCGCTGCTGGCGAAGAAGGCGGCCGAGGCCGGCGTCGTCTATTCGCTCGCCTTCGGCGACCAGCCGGCGCTGATCTGCGACCTGGTCGACTGGGCGCGGACGTGCGGCTTTCCGGTCACCGCGGCCGGGCGCGGCCACAAGTGGCTGCCGCACTTCAGCGAATCGACGCCCGACACGGTGTGGGGGAACTACGGCCTCACGCCCGAGCAGGCCGAGCGCGGTGGCCTCAACCCGAAGATGTTCAACAGCTTTCTCGACGGCTCGAAGCCCTCGATCGAATCGACCGCCGTCGCCAACGCCACCGGCCTGACGGTGCCGAGCAACGGCCTGCTCTACCCGCCGGCGAGCGTCGAGGACATCCCGTTCGTGACCCGGCCGATCTCGGAAGGCGGCGTCCTCGAGAGAAAGGGCATGGTCGAGGTGATCTCGTCGCTCGAGGCGAACGGCCGCAAGATCCCGTACGACATCCGCATGGGCGTGTGGGTCACGGTCGAGGGCGAGACCGAGTACATCCGCAACTGCTTCGAGGAATACAACGCTCACACCGACCCGAGCGGCCGTTACTTCACGCTCTACAAGCGCTGGCACCTGATCGGCCTCGAGGTCGGCGTGTCGGTGGCGAGCGTCGCCTTGCGCGGCGAGGCGACCGGCGTCGCCACCTGCTGGAACGCCGACGTCGTCGCCACCGCCAAGCGAGACCTGAAGCCCGGCGAGCTGCTCGACGGCGAAGGCGGCTACACGGTGTGGGGAAAGCTCCTGCCCGCCGAGACGTCGACGCGCATCGGCGGCCTTCCGCTCGGTCTGGCCCACGACGTCAAGGTCGTTCGCGCAGTGAAGAAAGGGCAGAGCCTGTCGTGGTCCGATGTGGCGATGGATACGTCGACGTCGGCGTACAAGACGCGGCGCGAGATGGAGTCGGTCTTCGCCGCGCCGCGCCTGAAGACAGCGTGATCGACCTCGTCTTTCGTGACGCGCTCGTCGTCGACGGTGGCGGCGGCGAGCCGTTCCGAGGTGACGTCGCGGTCGACCGGGGGCGGGTCGTCGCCGTCGGCGCGCGCCTCGACGTCGACGCCGCCCGGACGATCGCTGCCGACGGTCTCGCGCTGATGCCCGGGATCATCGACAGCCACACCCACTTCGATGCACAGATCACCTGGGATCCGACGCTGTCGCCCTCGCCCGCGCTCGGCGTGACGACCGCAGTGATCGGCAACTGCGGCTTCACCATCGCGCCGTGCCGGCCCGCCGACCGCGAGCTGACGATGAAGAACCTCACCCAGGTCGAAGGGATGTCGATCGACGCGCTGCGCGCCGGCATCGACTGGGGCTTCGAGAGCTTCGGCGAGTACATGGCGCAATTGCGCAGGCGCGGTAGCGTCGCCAACGTCGCCGCCTACGTCGGCCATTCCTCGGTGCGAACTTACGTGATGGGCGTCGATGCGGCGCACCGCGAAGCGACCGCCGCCGAGATCGCGCAGATGCAGGCGATCGTTCGCGACGCCATGGCCCACGGCGCCGTCGGCTTCGCCAGCAGCACGAGCCCGGCGCACAACGGCGAAGGCGGTCTGCCGATGCCGTCGCGGCTGGCGAGCGACGCCGAGATGGCGGCGCTCGTCGGTGCGATGGGCGAAGGCGGCCGCGGCGTCTACATGCTGACCAAAGGCGCGCACACCGAGATCTCGTTCCTCGAGTCGCTCGCGGCCGCCACCGGCCGGCCGGTCATGGTCGCGGCGCTCCTTCACAACAGCGTCGCGCCGCGTGCGGTGTTCGCCGACCTCGACGCCATCACCGCTGCCAACGCGCGCGGCCGCCGTCTCATCGGCCAGGTCTCGTGCTGCGCACTGACGATGGATTTCACCCTCGCCTCGCCGTATCCGGTCGAAGGCCTGGCGAGCTGGAAGCCGGCACTCGGGCGGGCGGGCGCCGAGCTCGAGGCGGTGCTCGCCGATCGCGCGTTCCGCGCAGGCGTCCGCGCCGAGCTGAAGACGGCGACCACGTTCCGCCTCTTCAACAGCGAGTGGGACAAGGTCCATGTCGTCGAGACGACGCGGCCGGATCTGGCCCGCCACGAGCAGCGCAGCATCGCCGCGATCGCGGCCGACGAGCGCCGCGACCCGCTCGACACGATGCTCGACATCGCCCTCGCCGACCACCTGAAGACGGTGTTCACGGCGCAGCTCCTGAACAGCGACGAGGACGCGGTCGGCCGGATGCTCAATCACCCGCACAGCATCGTCAGCCTGAGCGACGCCGGCGCCCACCTGACGTTCTTCAACGACGCCGGGTTCGGCCTGCACCTGCTCGGCCACTGGTCTCGCGATCTCGGCGCGATGACTCTCGCCGAAGCGGTGCGTCGGCTGACGTCGCACCCGGCGAGCGTGCTCGGTCTAAAAGGACGCGGCCGGATCCGCGCCGGCGACGCCGCCGACCTGCTCCTGTTCGATCCTCGGACGGTCGGCCGCGGCCCGAAGCGACGCGTTCACGACCTGCCGGCAGGAGCGGCGCGCCTCACGACCGATGCCATGGGAGTGCATGGCGTCTGGGTGAACGGCCGACAGGTCGCCGACGGCCACGGCCTCGTCGCCGAGGCGCCGCTCGCGGGCGAGCTGCTGACCTCGTTCGCCGCTTGAAGCGACGACCCTCGAGGCGCGCGCGAGCCACCGCCGCAGCCTTCAGGGCGATGGAGGAAGCGCCGCGATCAGCGCGGTAAGCGCCTGGCGATACTTTTCCGGGGCGTCCTCATGCAGCCTGCTGTGGCTGCCTCCCGCAATCTCGACCCACTGCACGCCGGCCGGCGCCGCATCGCGGAGCTTGCGGCCGAGCGCCACTGGCACGGTGTTGTCGTGGTCGCCGTGCAGCATGAGGATCGGCGCGTCGATCGTGCCGATCTTGGCGAGTGAGTCGAAGCTTTCGCCGGAGATCCAGACGGCGATCGGCCCCAGGGGCCCGGCAGCGGAACCTGCGAGATCGGCAAGGTTCGTGAAGGTCGATTCGACGATGAGCGCGGCGTAGTCGCTGCCGCCGTGCTTGCGGCTGGCGAGATCGATCGCGACGGCACCGCCGAGCGAATGACCGTAGATGACACGCTTCTTCGCGTCGGGCTGGTGGCGAACGAGCTCGGTCCAGGCCACGTCGGCGTCCGCGACGATCGTCTTCTGCGACGGAACGATCGGCGTGCTGTCGCCCCAGCCACGGTAGTCGACCGCGAGCACGCCGAAGCCGGCTGCACGCACGGCTTCGATCTTCGGGTGGTTGCGATAGAGGTTTCGGAAGGTCCCGTGCAGGTAGAGGAGTGTCGGCGCTGCCGGGTCCGATGGCGGCAGCCACCAGATCGCGACCTTTTCGATCGTGCCGGGCTGCGCGCCGGGCACCGAGATCAGGTAGGTCTCGTCTCCCGCACGCAATCCGGCGAACGCATCGGGACGCCCCGGAGTGGGCCGGTACATGACGGTGCGCTGCTTGACATCGAGCCAGGCGCATCCGGCCAGCGTCGAGAGCCCGGCGAGCAGACACAGCGCCGAGGCCGCCGCGCGGCGGCGCCCGCGCCAGCCTGCGGGCTCACGGCGGCGTGCTGAGACAATGTCGGTCATGAGATTTCTTGCCCCTGCCTCGGCCGCAGGGTTGATCTGGTGTGTCGTTCCTGCGGCTGGGCAGACGGCGGTGGAACCGGCGGCGACCCCGGTCGTTCCGGGAGTCCCTGCAGGATCGCCCGAGGACGCCCGATGGCGCGTGGTGTTGTCGCCCTACGCGCTGCACTTCTCGGGCGACTCCGCGCACAAGGCGGTCGTCCTCCTCGGTCTCGAGCGCGAACGGCCGGACGGCATCGTCTGGGGCGGCGCCGTCTTCAGCAACTCGTTCGGGCAGCCGAGCGCCTACGTCTTCGGCGGACAGCGTCTCTATGGCTGGAGTCGCTGGGATCCGCTCTTCGCGCAGTGGTCGGCCGGGCTGCTCTACGGCTACGTCGGCGAGTACAAGAACAAGGTCCCGCTCAACGTCAACGGCTTCTCCCCGGGAATCACGGCCGGGATCGGTTGGCAATTCACTTCGACGTTCGCCGCCCAGATCCATCTGCTCGGGAACTCTGGCCTGCTGTTCTCGATTTCGGCAGACTTGCCCTGAGCTTGCGGCACCGCTTCGACGGCGCCGAGGCAAAGCCCGTGGCACCCCGCAGAATCGAGGCATGACCGACCTCTCGCTCGCCCACCACATCGGCGCGATTCTCGCCCGCAGCGGCGCCGATGCCGATCCGGCCGAGACGGCAGAGTGGTGCGAAGCGCTCGACGCGCTGACCGCCGCGCACGGGCCGGCCCGCGCGCGCTACCTACTCGACGCCTTGCTCGCCCACGCGCGCCGGCGCGGCGTGCACTGGCAGCCCTCGCTGATCACGCCGTACGTCAACACGATCGCGCTCGAGGAGCAGCCGCCCTTCCCGGGCGACCTCGCGATGGAGCAGCGCCTCGCCGCGCTGATGCGCTGGAACGCGCTGGCGATGGTGATGCGCGCAAATCGCGCCGAGAGCGGCGGCTCGGCCGAGCTCGGCGGCCACATCGCGAGCTACGCGTCGGCGGCCGACCTGTTCGAGGTCGGCTTCAACCATTTCTTCCGCGCTCGCACCGACGACGACGTTCCCCCGCCGGGTGGCCAGCCCGGTGCCATGAGGTCGGGAAGCCAGGTGCAGCCTGGATCGCTCGGCGATCTGGTGTTCTTCCAGCCGCATTCGGCGCCCGGCGTGTACGCGCGCGCGTTCCTCGAAGGGCGACTGTCGGCCGACAACCTCGCCCACTACCGCCAGGAGCTAGTTGCGCCGGCGCGCGGCGCGCGCGGCCTCACCTCGTACCCGCATCCGCAGCTGATGCCGGACTTCTGGCAGTTCCCGACCGGTTCGATGGGGATCGGCCCGATCAACGCCATCTACCAGGCGCGCTTCCTGCGCTACCTGCAGCACCGGGGCCTCCTCGCACCCGGCAGCGGCGCCGGCCAGCGCCGTGTCTGGGGCTTCTTCGGCGACGGCGAGATGGACGAGCCCGAGTCGATCGCCGCGCTCTCGCTCGCCGCGCGCGAGCAGCTCGACAACTGCACCTTCGTCATCAACTGCAACCTGCAGCGGCTCGACGGTCCGGTGCGCGGCAACGGCCGCATCGTCGACGAGCTCGAGTCGGTGTTCGCCGGTGCGGGCTGGCACGTGATCAAGTGCCTGTGGTCCTCGGATTGGGACGTGCTCTTCGCGCGCGACCACGGCCACGCGCTGATGCGGGCGTTCGCGCACACCGTCGACGGCCAGTTCCAGACGCTTTCGGCGAAGGACGGCGCCTTCAACCGCGAGGTGTTCTTCGGCCAGAACGACGAGCTGAGATCGCTCGTCGCCGACCTGCGCGACGAGGACATCGATCGCCTGCGCCGCGGCGGTCACGACGCGGTCAAGATCCACGCCGCCTTCGCCGCCGCCGTCGCGCACGCCGGCCGGCCGACGGTCGTGCTGGCCAAGACGATGAAGGGCTACGGCATGGGCGAGGCGGCACAGGGCCGAATGACGACGCACCAGGCGAAGAAGCTCGACAGCGCCGGCCTGCTCGCCTTCCGCGACCGCTTCGCGCTGCCGATGAGCGACGCCGATACGCAGTCGCTCGCCTTCTACAAGCCGGCCGACGACAGCGCCGAGATGCGCTACCTCATGAGCCGGCGCCAGGCGCTCGGCGGCTCGCTGCCGGCGCGGCGCAGCGACTGCGCGCCGGTGCCGGTGCCTTCGCTCGACGCGACGTCGGCGTTCGCGCTGCAGGCCGACGGCAAGGAGATGAGCACGACGATGGCGTTCGTTCGCATCCTCGGCAACCTGCTCAAGGACCCGGCGCTCGGCCCGCGCGTCGTGCCGATCGTCGCCGACGAGGCGCGCACCTTCGGCATGGCGAGCCTGTTTCGCCAGGTCGGCATCTACGCGCCGCTCGGCCAGCTCTACCAGCCCGAGGACTCGGGATCGATCCTCTCGTACCGCGAGGACAAGAGCGGCCAGATCCTCGAGGAAGGCATCACGGAGGCGGGCGCGCTCTCCTCGTGGACCGCGGCGGCGACGTCGTACTCGACGCACGGCCTGGCGATGCTGCCGTTCTACATCTACTACTCGATGTTCGGCTTCCAGCGCGTCGGCGACCTGATCTGGGCCGCCGCCGACCAGCGCGCGCGCGGCTTTCTCATCGGCGCGACCGCCGGCCGGACGACGCTCTCGGGCGAGGGCCTGCAGCATCAGGACGGCACCAGCCACCTCGTCGCCGCGACGGTGCCGAACTGCAAGGCCTACGACCCGGCGACCGCCGGCGAGCTCGCCGTCATCGTCGACCGCGGCATGCGCGAGATGCTCGAGGAGCAGAACGACGTTTTCTACTACGTGACGGCGATGAACGAGAACATCGCCCAGCCGTCGCTGCCGCTCGCTGCGCACGACGGCGTGCTGCGCGGCCTGTACCGATTTCGCGCCGGCGGCCACGACGGCGTTCGCCGCGTCCAGCTGCTCGCGTCGGGCGCGATGCTCGGCGAAGCGATCAAGGCCGCCGAGGTCCTCGAAGCCGCGCACGGCGTCGCCGCCGACGTCTGGAGCGTGACCAGCTTCAGCGAGCTGGCCCGCAACGGCATCGCCGCGGAGCGGGCATGGCGGCACGGCAGCGCCGGCCTCGCGCGCAGCTTCGTCGGCGAGCAGCTCGCGCCGACCCGCGGGCCGATCGTGATCGCCACCGACTACGTCCGCGCCGTCCCGGAGCAGATCCGCGCCTTCCTGCCGCCCGGCCGGCGTTGCGTCACGCTCGGCACCGACGGCTTCGGCAGGAGCGACACGCGCGCCGCGCTGCGCCGCCACTTCGAGGTCGATGCCGAGGCGATCGTCGAGGCGGCGCTGCGCTCGCTCGGCTGAATCTCGGCGCTACCGCGCCCCGCCGCGCCGCGCCGTTGTCATCGCCGCTTCACGGCGACGACACGAAGCCTGCGCAGCATGGAACTCCCATCACCGAGGAGCTTGCCATGCCCGTTCGCTTGCAACGAATGTCAGCCTTGACCGCGCTCGCGCTCGCCAGCGGCGCGGCGTCGGCCGCCTTCGACGACTTCACGCCGTTGCCGGGCAGCGCGCCAGCTGGATCGCTGCCGGAAGCGACGCCGTTGCAGCTCTCGAGCTCGCTGTTCACGCAACGCACCCTCGACGCCAACACGCCGGGCGCCGGACGACGCGGGGACAACTGGGACATGACGACAGCGAACGAGACCGGCACGAACGCCGGCCGCTATCTGTTCAGTCCATTCGAGACCGGGACGGCGGGCGTCAAACGCTACGACCTCGCCACCGGCACGTCGCTGACGATCGTTGCCGACGGGACGCAGGGCTTCGTTTCGGGAGACGCGTCGCGCTGGGCGCCCTGGGGCGGCTACCTGACGGCCGAGGAATCGTGGGGCGCGGGGAGCACCAAGGGGGCGCCTCTTCGAGCTGACCAATCCGACCACGACCACGCCGAGCCGACCGGCCTCTACTTCGACAAGTTCAATCCCGACGTCGCCTACGTGAATATCCAGCACGCCGACAGCGACGTCGATCGCATCGTCCAGATCAGCGCGGTGCCCGAGCCCGAGAGCTACGCGCTGATGCTGGCGGGCCTCGGCGTCGTCGGATTCGTAGCGCAGCGGCGACGCGTGCGCTGAGCGCAAGCGGCGAATGCGGCGCTAGAGCTGGAACGCGAGCCAGAGCAGCAGGCCTTCTGAAAGGTCGCGGACGAGCCCGGGCTCCGTCGGCTCGAAGCGGTCCGCGGCGCTCCGCTCGCGCTCGATCCAGGCGGCGAAGCGGACGACGTCGACCGGGTCGTAGAACGCGACCATGAGCTCGTAGTTGAGGAACAGGCTGCGCAGGTCGAGGTTGGCCGAGCCGGCGAGCGCGAGCTGCTCGTCGATGACGACGACCTTCGCGTGCTGCATGAAAGGCGTGAACCACATTCGCGCGCCCGCGGCGGCGAGGTCGCGCAGCGGACGGTGGCGGGCGACGTCGGCGAGGCGATGGTTCGAGCGGCGCGGCAGGATGAGATCGACTTGCACCCCGCGCCGTGCCGCCAGCGTCAACGCCATGAGCAAGGTCGCATCGGGGATGAAGTAAGGCGTCACGACGAGGATGCGCCGCTGCGCCATGAAGCAGCCCGAGAGGAGCAGCGCCTGCACGGTGTCGTCGACCTGCTCCGGACCGCTCGGGACCAGCTGCGCGAGCGAGGCATCGGGCGGCGCGATCCGGTACGGCGCGGGGACGAGGTGGGCGCCGCTGCTGCGCCGGGTCGCGTAGTTCCAGTCTTCCTCGAATTGCTCGGCAGCGCGGGCGCCGAGCTCGCCGTGCAGGTCGAAGCTGAGGTCGTGCCAGACGACGCCGCCGCGCTCGGGATCGCCTTCGAAATACTCGGCGGCGAAGTTGCGGCCTCCGCACCAGAACCGCGCCGCGTCGGCGACGATCATCTTGCGGTGGTTGCGCAGGTTGGCGCGGCCGCGCAGGATCGCGCGGAACGGCGGCACGAAGGTGACCACCTCGATCCCGGCGCGGCGCAGCGCCCTGACGTCGAGGCGGCCGGACAGCCAGGCGCCGATGCCGTCGATCAGCAGGCGAACGCGAACGCCCTGCTGGGCCTTCGCTCGCAGCGCCGCCGCGATCTCGTCGCCGAGGCGGTCGCGGCCGAGGATGAAGGTGCAGACGTCGAGCGTGCGGGTCGCGCCGGCGATGATCTCGAGCACCACCCGGCGCGCCTCGGCGCCGTCCGCGTGGAGGCGAAGCGCCTCGTACGGGGCGGCGGGCGCGAGTCCCATCGAGCGGCCGAGGCGGCGCGCCCAGAGCGATGCCGCCTCGTCGTCGTCGGCGCTGGCCGGCGCGATCGGCGGCAGCAGCGCAGGGGCGTCGCGCATCAGCAGCTTCCTGCTGCCGAACATCAGGTAGAGCGGGATCGCCACGTAGGGGAGCAGCGCGAGCGCGACCACCCAAGCGATCGCCGCCGACGGGTCGCGCCGTTGCGGCAGCGCGCGCGCGACGCCGACGTAGACGATCAGACCGAACGCGACGACGATCGCGTGCAGCGTCAGCAAGTAGCGCTCGAAGAAGATGTCGAGCGTCATCGCGGCACGCAAAAAACGAAACCCGCCGAGCCGGTGCCGGGCGGGTTCCTGCGCCGGAGGGCGACGCTCCTCAGCACATCACTTCTTGCGGTACTTGCGCAGCGCGGCGATCTGCGCCGCCATCGTCGCGAATTCGCCTTGCGCCTTGGCGAAGTCGATGTCGCTCTTGGCGTTCTGCATCGCTTCCTCCGCGTGCGCCTTGGCCTCGTTGGCCCTGGCCTCGTCGAGATCGTGGCCGCGGATCGCGGTGTCGGCGAGCACCGTCACCGAGCCGGGCTGGATCTCGAGGATGCCGCCGGCGACGAAGATGAACTCTTCCTCGTCGTTGTCGGCGCGCAGGATGCGCACCGCGCCCGGCTTGATGCGGGTGATGAGCGGCGCGTGGCGCGGATAGATGCCGAGCTCGCCCATCTCGCCCGGCAGGGCGACGAACTTCGCCTCGCCGGAGAAGATGCTTTCCTCGGCGGAGACGACGTCGACGTGGAGCGTGGCCATGGCGGTTCCTGTCCCTTGCGCTTACTGGACCTTCTTCGCCTTCTCGAAGGCTTCGTCGATCGTGCCGACCATGTAGAACGCCTGCTCGGGGAGCGAATCGCACTCGCCGCTGGCGATCATCTTGAAGCCGCGGATCGTTTCCTTGAGCGAGACGTACTTGCCTTCGGTTCCCGTGAACACCTGGGCGACGAAGAACGGCTGGCTCAGGAAGCGCTGGATCTTGCGAGCGCGCGCGACGACGAGCTTGTCTTCGGGCGCGAGCTCGTCCATGCCGAGGATGGCGATGATGTCGCGCAGCTCCTTGTAGCGCTGCAGGATGCCCTGCACCTGGCGCGCGACAGAGTAGTGCTCCTCGCCGACGACGTGCGGGTCGAGCTGGCGCGAAGTCGAGTCGAGCGGGTCGACCGCCGGGTAGATGCCGAGCGAGGCGATGTCGCGCGACAGCACGACGGTCGAGTCGAGGTGGGCGAAGGTCGTCGCCGGCGACGGGTCGGTCAGGTCGTCGGCGGGGACGTAGACCGCCTGGATCGAGGTGATCGAGCCGACCTTGGTCGACGTGATCCGCTCCTGGAGCCGCCCCATCTCTTCGGCCAGCGTCGGCTGGTAGCCGACCGCCGACGGCATCCGCCCGAGCAGCGCCGAGACCTCGGTGCCGGCGAGCGTGTAGCGATAGATGTTGTCGACGAAAAAGAGCACGTCCTTGCCTTCGTCGCGGAACGACTCGGCGATCGTCAGGCCCGTGAGCGCGACGCGCAGGCGGTTGCCCGGCGGCTCGTTCATCTGGCCGTAGACCATCGCGACCTTGGACTCGCTCAGGTTCTCGGAGTTGACGACGCCCGAGTCCATCATCTCGTGATAGAAGTCGTTGCCCTCGCGGGTTCGCTCGCCGACGCCGGCGAACACCGACAGGCCGCTGTGCGCCTTGGCGATGTTGTTGATCAGCTCCATCATCGCGACGGTCTTGCCGACGCCGGCGCCGCCGAACAGTCCGACCTTGCCGCCCTTGGCGAACGGACACATCAGGTCGATGACCTTGATGCCCGTCTCGAGCAGGTCCTGCGAAGGCGAGAGCTCGTCGTACGCGGGGGGCTTGCGGTGGATCGAGGCGACGAGGTCCTGCGAGACCGGGCCGCGCTCGTCGATCGGATTGCCGAGCACGTCCATGATGCGGCCGATCGTCGCCGGGCCGACGGGCACCGAGATCGGCTTGCCGGTGTTGTTGATCATCATGCCGCGGCGCAGCCCGTCCGAGGAGCCGAGCGCGATCGTGCGGACGACGCCGTCGCCGAGCTGCTGCTGCACCTCGAGCGTCAGCGCCGAGCCTTCCATCTTCAGCGCGTCGTAGACCCGCGGCATCGCGTTGCGCGGAAATTCCACGTCGACGACGGCGCCGATGCACTGGACGATCTTGCCCTGGACGGCGCTGGCGTTTTGCATGTCAGCCATGTTCGATTCCTTCTTGATTCAGTTCTTCGGACCGTGATCGGCGAGCCGCTAGACGGCGGCGGCCCCGGCGACGATCTCGGACAGCTCTTTGGTGATTCCGGCCTGGCGCGTCTTGTTGTAGATGAGCTTCAGCTCGGCGATGACGTTGCCGGCGTTGTCGGTCGCCGACTTCATCGCGACCATCCGCGCCGCCTGCTCGGAGGCCTGGTTCTCGGCCGTCGCCTGGTAGACGAGCGCCTCGACATAGCGCACCAGCAGCTCGTCGATCACGACCCGGGGGTCGGGCTCGTAGATGTAGTCCCAGCCGTGCTTGCCTTCTTCTCTCTGCATCCTCTCGCTCGACAGCGGCAGCAGCTGCTCGATCACCGGCTCCTGGCGCATCGTGTTGATGAATCGCGTGTAGCAGAGATAGACGGCGGAGAGCTTGCCGGCGGCGTAGGCATCGAGCAGCGCCTTCACCGGACCGATGAGCTTGTCGAGCTGCGGCCGGTCGCCGAGCTGGGTGACGCTGGAGACGACCTTCGCACCGATCCGGTTCATGAAGGCCAGGCCCTTGGTGCCGACCGGCACCACCTCGGCCTTCTGCCCCTGGCTCTCCAGCTCCTTGAGCCGGTTCGTCGTCGCGCGCAGGATGTTGGTGTTCAGGCCGCCGCACAGTCCCTTGTCGGTCGTGATGACGATGAAGCCGGCGGCCTTGGCGTCCGGATTGGCGATCATGAACGGAGACTTGTACTCGGGCGTCGCGCTCGCCAGGTTGGCGGCAAGTCCTCGCACGCGCTCGGCGTAGGGCCGCGCCGCGCGCATGCGCTCCTGCGACTTCCTCATCTTCGAGGCGGCGACCATCTCCATCGCCTTGGTGATCTTCTTCGTCCCTTCGACGCTCTTGATCTTGACGCGGATTTCCTTTCCGGCTGCCATGCGCGAGTCCTCTTTCTAGGCCGACGTCGTCGTTCGATCAGGCAAACGACTTCTGGAACGCGGCGACCGCACTCGACAGCTCCGCCTCGGCGTCCTTGTCGAGCTGCTTGCTCTCCTCGATCTTGGCGAGCAGGCCGGCGTGGCTCGTCTTCAGGTGCGTGTGCATGCCGCTTTCGAAGGCCAGCACCTTGTTGACGTCGACCTGGTCCATGAAGCCCTTGTTGACGGCGAACAGCGACGCGGCCATCAGCGAGACCGGCAGCGGCGAGTACTGAGGCTGCTTGAGCAGCTCGGTGACGCGGGCGCCGCGGTCCAGTTGCTTCCTCGTCGCCTCGTCGAGGTCGGACGCGAACTGGGCGAACGCGGCGAGCTCGCGGTACTGGGCGAGGTCGGTCCGGATGCCGCCCGACTGCGCCTTGATCACCTTGGTCTGCGCCGCCGAGCCGACCCGCGACACCGAGATGCCGGCGTTGATGGCGGGGCGGATGCCGGCGTTGAAGAGCGAGGTCTCGAGGAAGATCTGGCCGTCGGTGATCGAAATCACGTTGGTCGGCACGAACGCCGAGACGTCGCCGGCCTGCGTCTCGATGATCGGCAGCGCCGTCAGCGACCCGGTCTTGCCCTTGACCGCGCCCTTCGTGAAGGCCTCGACGTAGTCGGCGTTGACGCGCGCGGCGCGCTCGAGCAGGCGCGAATGCAGGTAGAAGACGTCGCCGGGATAGGCCTCGCGACCGGGCGGGCGGCGCAGCAGGAGCGAGACCTGGCGATAGGCGACGGCCTGCTTGGAGAGGTCGTCGTAGATGATCAGCGCGTCCTCGCCGCGGTCGCGGAAGTACTCGCCCATCGTGCAGCCCGAGTAGGCCGAGATGTACTGCATCGCCGCGCTCTCGGCGGCCGAGGCGGCGACGACGATCGTGTACTCCATCGCCCCGTTCGCCTCGAGCGCGCGAACGATGTTCTTGATCGTCGACGCCTTCTGGCCGATGGCGACGTAGACGCAGGTCATGCTCTGACCCTTCTGGTTGATGATCGTGTCGACCGCGACCGCGCTCTTGCCGGTCTGGCGGTCGCCGATGATCAGCTCGCGCTGGCCGCGACCGACCGGCACCATCGAGTCGATCGCCTTCAGGCCGGTCTGCACCGGCTGGCTGACGCTCTGGCGCGCGATCACGCCGGGAGCGATCTTCTCGATCGGCGCCGACAGCTTGGCGTTGATCGGGCCCTTGCCGTCGATCGGCGCGCCGAGCGCGTTGACGACCCGGCCCTTCAGCTCGGGCCCGATCGGCACTTCGAGAATGCGGCCCGTGGTCTTGACGGTGTCGCCTTCCGAGATGTGCTCGTACTCGCCCAGGATGACCGCGCCGACCGAGTCGCGCTCGAGGTTGAGCGTCAGCCCGTAGGTCGGCGAGCCGTCGGGCGCGGGCGGGAACTCGAGCATCTCGCCCTGCATCGCCTCCGAGAGGCCGTGGACTCGGCAGATGCCGTCGGTCACCGAGACGACGGTGCCCTGGTTGCGGATGTCGGCCGAGACGGCGAGCCCTTCGATGCGGCTCTTGATCAGCTCGGAAATTTCAGCGGGATTCAGTTGCATGTCGGGCTCCGGTCTGCATTCGGGCAGGCTGGTTGAAACTCAAAAAAACTTCGTTCGACGTCGGCGCGATGGCGCGACATCAGGCGGCGGTGAGCGCCGCCTTCATCTGCTCGAGCCGGGCTCGGATCGAGGTGTCGAGCACCTCGTCGCCGACGACGACGCGAACGCCGCCGATGAGCTCGGGGACGACGACGACGCTCGTCTCGAGCTTCTTGCCGAAGCGTCGCTCCATCGCCGCCTTGACGTCGGCGACCTGGTTCGCGTCGATCGGGAACGCGCTTTCGATCGTCGCCTGCGAGACGCCGGTGCGCGCGTCGACGAGCGCCTGGAACTGCGCGGCGATCTCGGGCAGAGCGACGAGACGGCCGTTGTCGATCACCGTTCGCAGCAGGTTCTTGGCGGCATCGCTCAGCGGCGCGCCGGACGGCGTGCCGGCGACCCCGGTGAGGAGGTCGAAGATCTGCGTCGCGTCGATCTTCGGGCTGTCGGCGAACTGGCGCAGCTGCGGATTCGCGGCGACGTCGGCGAGCGCGCGGATCTCGCGGGCGAGGCTGGCCGCGTCCCCGTTCGCCGAGGCCTTGAGCAAGGCCTCCGCGTACGGACGGGCGATGGTGGCGAGCTCGGCCATGTCAGCGCACGCCCCTCACAGCTGCGATTTCAGCTGGCCGAGGAGGTCGGCATGCGTGCGCGCATCGACCTCACGGCGCAGGATCTGCTCGGCGCCGCGGACGGCGAGCGCCGCGACCTGCTCGCGCAGGGTCTCGCGCGCCTTGGTCGCTTCCTGCTCGGCTTCGGCGCGCGCCGCAGCGACGATCTTCGCGCCTTCCTCGCTGGCGCGCGACTTGGCTTCCTCGACCATCGACTGCGCCAGGCGCTCGGCGTCGGCCAGACGCTGGGCCGCGTCGGTCCGGGCCGTGGACAGCTCTTCCTCGATGCGCTTGTTGGCGGTCGCCAGCTCGGCCTTGGCCCTGTCGGCGGCCGACAGGCCTTCGCGGATCTTCTCGGCACGCGCATCGAGCGCGGCGGTGATCGGCGGCCAGATGAACCTCATCGTGAACAACGCGAGGATCACGAAGACGATCATCTGAATCCAGAACGTGGAGGTAATGCTCACGGCGATGACTCGTAGAAGTGGGGGCGCTCGCGCGGCGCCTGCGGGCGCCTCGCGAGCGGACCGGCGGTGTTACTTCGGCAGGTTGGCGATCTGGGCCAGGAACGGGTTGGCCGTCGTGTACCAGAGGGCAATGCCCGCGCCGATGATGAACGACGCGTCGATCAGGCCGAGCAGCAGGAAGACCTTCGTCTGCAGCACGCCCATCAGCTCGGGCTGTCGGGCGGCCGATTCGAGGTATTTGCTGGCCATGATGCCGACGCCGACGCAGGCGCCGAGCGCGCCCAGACCGATCATGAGGCCGGCAGCGACTGCGACGAGACCGATGAGTTCCATGTTGACTCCAGAGTTTTGTGAGAGTTGGGGGAAAGGGGAGCTGGCGAACGCCCGTCAGTGCGAGTCGTGCGCCATGCCGACGTAGACCAGCGTCAGCATCATGAAGACGTAGGCCTGCAAGATGATGATCAGGATGTGGAAGATCGCCCAGACCGTGCCGGCGAAGATGTGCAGCAGCGACAGCGCGATCCCGCCCACCGACAGAGCGAAGGCGCCGCCCAGCATGGCGATGAGCAGGAAGATCAGCTCGCCCGCGTACATGTTGCCGAACAGCCGCATGCCGTGCGAGACGGTCTTGGACACGTACTCGACGAGCTGCATGCCGACGTTGGCCAGCGACAGGAGGAGAAAGCCGATCCAGGTGAGCGGATTGGCAGTGACCTTGACGGTGCCGAAGGGCGCCACATAGAGCTCGTGCAGCCAGCCGCCGAGGCCCTTGATCTTGATGCTGTAGTAGAGGCACAGCAGCAGCACGCCGACCGACAGGCCCATGGTGATCGAGAGATCGGCGGTCGGCACGCTGCGCAGGTAGGCGTGCTCGGGGTCGTGACCGGCGGCGCCGTAGAGCTTTTGCCACAGGAGCGGCAGCAGATCGACCGGCAGCAGGTCCATCGTGTTGAGCAGCACGACCCAGACGAACACCGTGAGCGCCAGGGGTCCGACGAACTTGCGGCTCGTGGCGTTGTGAACGATCCCCTTCGCCTCGTTGTCGATCCCCTCCAGCAGCCACTCGACGGCGGCCTGGAAGCGCCCCGGCACGCCCGAGGTCACCTTGCGCGCCGCCAGCCACATCACGAAGCAGCCCAGCACGCCGAGCGTGATCGAAAAGAAGACCGAGTCGAAGTTGACCACCGAGAAGTCGACCAGACCCTTCGGCTTGCCGGTGCCGAAATGGGTCAGGTGGTGAATGATGTATTCACCGGGGGTCTGGGCATGCTCTTCTGCGGCCATCTTTCCGTGTCCAGGTCTAGCGTTGTTTGTTCTCGAGGACGGCCCCGGGGCCCGGGACGCGCCAGAGCAGCGCGAACCAGTACGACAGCATGCAGAGCACCATCGACGCCAGCAGCGCCGGCCAGATGACACCCGGAACGATACGCGCCGCGAGCACCAGCATGGCGACCGAGAGCGCCATTTTCACGAACCCCCACCACAGCATGCTGACTGCGCTGATGACGGGCGACAGCGACGACAGCCGGCTGGTCGCGCCGCGCGCCATCAGCGCGCCCGGCACGACGACGACCGCCGCTCCGTACGCCGCCGACACCGCGCCGATGCGCCCGCCGAGGAGTCCCGCGACCGCCACCGCGATCGCGCCGAGCGCCGCCTGCGTGGCGATCACGCGCCAGGGCGAAAGCACAGGGTGGTCGCGCCGGAAGGCCTCGGCCTCGGCCCGCGTCATCGGCGTGAAGGTGGGCTGATCGTCGTCGTCGAAAGCCGCTCGCGCGGTCGCGCGATCGTCGCCGCGGGTCACCGCGTCGAGGGAGGGGCGCGGCACGGCGACTTCCAGCACAGCCCAAGATTATACGTAGAAACCCACCCGCGACGAAGCCTCAGGAGGTCTTTGCCGCAGCGCGCCCGACATCGACCCGAGGCCGTGCGCGCGCGCATGCCATCATCGCCGCCGTCGCCGATGTCGCCTGCTCTCTTCAGACTTGTTCGCCACCTCGGCGCCGTCGTCGCCGCGCTTGCGACGATCGCAGTGAGCGCAGGCGCCGCGCCGGCCGGCACGGCGCCGCATCACCGCGACGGGCGATTCCAGAACAACTACGTCGAGTTCGAGCCGAAAGGCATCGCAGCGCTGCTGACGTGGCGCATGGAAGCGGCCCGCGCCGGCGTGCCGAAGCCGCCTCAGCAGGCGACGCCGCGCGTCGTCGCGGACGTCGCCTTCCTGCGCAGCAACGCCGTCGCCGGCGCGGCGATGGTGCCGTCGCTGACGTGGATCGGCCACGCCAGCACGCTGATCCAGGCGGGCGGCGCCAACATCCTGACCGACCCGATCTTCTCCGAGCGCGCGTCGCCGCTCGGTTTCGTTGGACCGAAGCGCCACCTGCCGCCCGGGCTGGCGCTCGACGAGCTGCCGCACATCGACGCGGTCGTCATCTCGCACAACCACTACGACCATCTCGACGAGGCCAGCGTGAAGGCGCTCGCCGCCCAAGCCGGCGGGCCACCGCTCTTCGTCGTGCCGCTCGGCCTCAAAGCGTGGTTTGCCGACGCCGGCATCGGCAACGCCATCGAGCTCGACTGGTGGCAGAGCGCTCGCATCGGCGCGGTCGAGATCGTGCTGACGCCGGTGCAGCACTGGTCGGGGCGATCGCTGACCGATCGCATGGCGACGCTCTGGGGCGGCTACGCGATCTTCGCGCCCGACTTCCAGGTCTTCTTCGCTGGCGACACCGCGTACTCGAACGACTTCGCCGACATTCATGCGCACTTCGCGGCGCGCCAAGGCGCCGGGCGCGGCTTCGACCTCGCGCTGATTCCGGTGGGTGCCTACGAGCCGCGCTGGTTCATGAGCGCACAGCACGTCGATCCGGCGGAAGCGGTGCGGATCCACCAGGACCTCGCCGCCGAGCGCTCGATCGGCATCCACTGGGGGACGTTCCAGCTCACCGACGAGCCGCTCGACGAGCCGCCGCAGGCGCTCGCCCGGGCCGCGCGCGAGGCCGGGCTCGGCGACGACGCCTTCACCGTGATGGCGGTCGGCGCCACGCGCCGATTCGCGCCGCGCGCGCCCTAGCGCCGGCGACGCCGCGGCTCAGAGCGCGGCGACGTCGATCCTCATCCAGGCGTCGAACGTCGCTCCCGACGCGAGCGCGACCAGGCCGTGCGCCGCCGGCTCGGCCATGTGGATCGCGTTGCTGACATGGCTGACCGGCTCGACGCAGAAGTAGTCGCGCTGCTGCGGCGTGTACACGACGAGATAGGGCAGCGACGACGCGAGCTGCAGCGAGAAGCGTTCGTCGCGGATGCGCGCCGGCCCGCGCCAGCCTTCGAAGCAATTGTCGAAGTCCAGGTGCGACAGGTCGCTGTCGATGCCGTGCTGGGCGACCTTGCGCGTCGGCAGCAAGGTCGGGTCGGCGTCCCAGCGATGCGACAGGTCGATGTGCATCCGGCTCCGAGGTCGCTTGACGAAATACGGATGCCAGCCGAGGCCGACCGGCTGCTCGACGTCGGCGTCGTTGCTGAGCTGCAGGCGAGCGCTGAACGAGGCGGCATCGAGCGCGAGGTACTGGCGCGCGGTGAACGCGAACGGCCAGTCGGCGTCGCCCTCGTGGCGCAGCTCGAGAACGACCTCGAGCGCGCTCGACGAGACGATCGCCCACGGGCGCTGCCAGCCGAGGCCGTGCAGGGAGTGCGGCGAGGCGGCGACGTTGGCGCGCGTCGAGTAGTCCTTGCCGCGCCAGCGAAAGCGGCGATAGCCGAGGCGGTTCGAGTACGGCACGAGCGGGAACATCGCCGACTCGTGCGCCGAGGCGAGCCGCGCCGGCTCCGTCGAGCGCAGGATCGGCGTCCCGCTGTGCCAGAGGCCCGCGATCGCGCCGCCGAAGTCGGCGCGCACCGCCAGGCGAAGGGCGCCCGAGCGCAGCTCGAACGGTGCCCTCGCGGCCGCGCGGTCGGTCGCCACGGTGCTCGCGTCGGGCTCGGCGACATCGGTCATTTGAGTTCCGCCTTCAGGTAGTGCGCGCCCGGGATGGGGTTGAAGTAGTAGGGTGGCACCTCGACGAAGCCGAGCGAGGCGTAGAGCTCGCGCGCCGCCTCCATGTCGTCGAGGGTGTCCAGCAGCATTGCCGAATAGCCGGCGCGACGCGCTTCGTCGAGCAGCGCCTGGGCGAGCAGGCGGCCGAGGCCGAAGCGGCGATACGCGGGGCGCACGTAGAGACGCTTCATCTCGCAGGCGTTGGCGTCGTCGGCGTCGGCGAAACGACGCAGCGCGCCGCAGCCGGCGAGCTCGCCGTCGACGTAGGCGAGCATCAGCTGACCGGCGGGCGGGGCGTAGTCGCCCGGGAGCGAGGCGATCTCGTCCTCGAAGTTCTGGAAGCAGAGGTCGATGTCGAGGCTGGCCGCGTATTCGCGAAAGATCGCCGCGGCACTGGCGAGCTCGGCCTCGGTGGCCGGCCGCCGCAGGTCGATCCTGGGTGCTTTCGCCCCTCGCCTTGCCGCCACCCGAGCCATCAGCCGTTCTTCCCCCGCCCTTCGACACCCGACAATAACCGCAAAGCCGATCCCGCCGCGCGACTTGCAAGTGACGCTACCATCGGCGCGCCCAAGCGGCGCTCCGCGCCGCTCGCGTGAACTCGCCCGCCTGCTCCCGATGATGTCGTCCATTTGTCTTTCTCCGGTTCGCCGCTTCGGCACGCTGGCCGCCTTCGCCGCGTTGCTGTCGCTCGCCGCCGGGGCGGCGGCGCAGACGGTCGACCAGCTCAACTCCGGCGGTTTGTTCACGTCGCCGACCTACCCGCAGCGCAACCCGCCAACGGGCAACGCGGGCAGTGTCGTCGGACCGGGCAGCAACGCCATCACGCCGCCGGCGCAGACCGGCGCGCGCACCGGCGGCAACGACGCCAACGCCAACCCCGCCAACCAGCGCCGCGATCTCGGCGACACGTTCCCGCGGCGCAGCGAGCCGGCGCCGCTGCCGAAGCCGAACGAGTTCCAGCGCTTCGTCGAAGGCGCGACCGGCCGGCTCCTGCCGATCTTCGGCTCGTCCTTCTTCGCCGACGCTGCCGACAACTTCCAGTCGCTCGACAACGTTCCGGTCTCGGCCGACTACATGATCGGCCCCGGCGACGAGATCGTGACGCGCGCCTGGGGCGCGATCGACGTCGACTACCGCAGCACGGTCGATCGCAACGGCATGCTCAACCTGCCCAAGGTGGGAAGCTTCAACGTCGCCGGCGTCAAGGCCGCGGACCTCGAGAAGAACCTGCGCGCGCAGATCGGCCGCCTGTACACGAACTTCGACCTCTCGGTCTCGCTCGGCCAGTTGCGCGGCCTGCGCGTCTTCATCGTCGGCCCGGCGCAGCGGCCCGGCGTCGTGACCCTGTCGAGCCAGTCGACGCTGCTCTCGGCGGTGGTTGCGGCAGGCGGGCCGAGCCCCTCGGGTTCGATGCGCAAGATCCTGCTGCGCCGCGACGGCAAGGTGATCTCCGAGCTCGACGTCTACGAGTTCCTGGTCCAGGGCGACAAGTCGAAGGACGTGCAGCTCGTCGCCGGCGACGTCGTCGTGTTCCAGCCGGCCGGGCCGCGCGTCGCCCTCACCGGCTCGATCGACACACCGGCGATCTACGAGCTGAAGAGCGCGCAGGAGCCGATCCGCGAATTGCTGCGCTATGCCGGCGGGGCGCCGGTTCTCGCCAATCCGAACCGGGTCCAGCTCGAGCGGATCGATCAGTCGCAGCCGCTCGCGAAGCGGTTCGTCGAGACCTTCCGGCTCGACGCCTCCGGGCTGCAGACGGCGCTGCGCGACGGCGACGTCGTCAGCCTGCTGCCGATCTCGCCGCAGTTCGCGAACGCCGTGACGCTGAAGGGCCATGTCGCCTCACCGCTGCGCTATCCGTTCACCCCGGGGATGAAGATCCGCGACCTCATCCCTGACCGCGATGCGCTCATCTCCCCCGACTTCTACCGGCGCAAGAACCTGCTCGTGCAGGTGATCGAGGACGACGAGCGAATCCGGGCGCGCGAAGACAGGGACCGGGCGTTCGACCGGTCGACTTCGGGCGTCATCCCCGTCGATCCCGCTCAAGGCGTCGGCGGCATGCCGGACGCGCGGACCGACCGCGCGAGCGCCGATCGCGATGCGACCGACCGCACTGTGTCCGGGCGCAGCACCATCGACCGGCCGCCCAACGGCCGCAGCGCGACCCCCGACCGCGCGCGCGGCGAGCGCGGCATCCGCGAGGACGACCGGCTCGCCGCGAACCGCGCCCGGCGCACGCCGGCCGCGCTGTTCGAAGACCTGAACTGGGACTACGCGACGATCGAGCGTCTCAACGCCGACCTCACTACCCAGGTGATCGCGTTCAACCTCGGCAAGGTCGTGCTGCAGGGCGACGAGGAGAACAACGTCGCCCTCGCGCCGGGCGACGTCGTCACCGTCTACAGCCAGAAGGACGTGCGCGTCCCGGTCGCGCGGCAGACGCGCCTCGTCTCGCTCGAGGGCGAGATCAACGCGCCCGGGATCTACCAGCTCCAGCCCGGCGAAACGCTGAGGGGCCTGCTGACGCGCGCCGGCGGCTTCACGCCGCAGGCCTACGTCTACGGCCTCGACTTGAGCCGGGAGGAAACGCGACTGCGCCAGCGCGAGAACCTCGCCACGGCGATCACGCGTCTGCAGGCGCTGTCGGCGGTGCAGGCGGCGAGGGACGCCGCCAACCGGCGCGACGACATCAGCGGCGCGGCGACGAGCACGCTGGTCAGCAGCGCAGCGACGCAGGCGCAAGTGGCTCGGCTGTCGCGCATCGAGCCGAACGGCCGCATCGCCCTCGAGCTGACGCCCGAGATCCGCTCGATCGACGCCTTGCCCGACCTGCCGCTCGAGCACGGCGACCGCATCAGCGTGCCGCCGCGTCCGGGCTTCGTCACGGTCGCCGGCGCCGTCGTCAACAGCAACGCTTTCGTCTGGAAGCCCGACCGCACCGCCGGCGACTACCTGCGCCTGGCCGGCGCCGACGAAGCGGCCGACACCGACAACATGTTCATCCTGCGCGCCGACGGCACCGTCAACAGCGCCGGCGACCGGCGCGGCTTCTTCGGCCGCGGCGGGCTCGAGTCGCAGGTGCTGCAGCCCGGCGACGCACTGGTCGTGCCCAACCAGCTCGACTACGAGACCTGGGGCCGCGCCCTGGTGCGAAACCTGAAGGACTTCGCCCAGATCTTCTCCGGGTTCGGCATCGGCATCGCCGCCATCAACTCGATCCGGAACTGAGGCCGCCGTGCTCAGCGCCGACTCGACCACGCCGCAGGCCGCGGTCCAGGCCCTCTACGACAGCGAAGGCGACGAGAACGCTTCGAGCATCACGTTCACCGATCTCCTCATCTGGCTGGGCGAAAGAAAGAAGCTGATCGGCAGCGTCACCGGCGCCGTCGCCGTTGTCTCGGTCGTCGTCGCGTTGCTGCTGCCGCCGATCTACACGGCGCGAACGACGTTCCTTGCGCCCGGTTCGCAGCAGCAAAGCGGCTCCGCCGCGGCGCTCGCTGCGCTCGGCTCGCTGGGTGCGCTGTCCGGCGGCATCGCCGCGAAGACGCCGGACGACCTCTACGTCGCGCTCCTGAAGAGTGACAGCGTCCAGCACGGCCTCGACCAGCGCTTCAACCTTCGCGCCCACTACGACGTCGAAACCTACGAGGCCTTGCGCCGGGCGCTGACCAACCACGTTCGCGTCAGCGCCGACAAGAAGAGCGGCGTGATCAGCGTCGAGGTCGACGACAAGGACGCGAAGTTCGCCGCCGACCTGGCCAACGCGCACGACCCCGAGGTGACCAAGCTGCTCGGCCGGCTCGCGGTCTCGGAAGCCCAGCTGCGGCGCGCGTTCTTCGAGAAGCAGCTGCAGGACACGAAAGAGAACCTGGTCAAGGCCGAGCAGACGCTGCAGGCCGTGCAGGAAAAGTCGGGCGTCATCGTCCTCGACAAGCAGACCGAGGCGTTGATCACGAATGCCGCGTTGCTGCGCGCCCAGATCAGCGAGCGCGAAGTGCAGCTGAGGGTCTTGCGCACGTCGGCCACCGATCAGAACCCGGCCGTGATCCGCCTCAACTCCGAGCTGCGCGGACTGCGCGCCGAGCTGGCACGGATGGAGTCGAGCCAGGGCGGCGCGCCGGGCAGCGCGGTCGACCTGCCGGTGGGGCGGATCCCGGAGGCTTCCGTCGACTACGTGCGCGCGCGCCGCGAGCTCAAGCTGCAGGAGATGCTGCTCGAAGGCATGATGCGCCAGTACGAGATCGCCAAGCTCGACGAGGCCCGGGAAGGCCCCGTGCTGCAGCAGGTCGACGTCGCCCAGGTGCCGGACTTCAAGTCGAAGCCGTCGCGCACGCTCATCGTCCTGGCGAGCACGCTGCTGTCGCTGCTGCTCGTCTCGGCGTGGGTCGTCGGGCGCCGCTACTTCGCGACGACGCGCGCCGACGATCCGGCGGCGGCGGCGGCGTGGCGCAGCCTGGTCCGCGCCTGGCGTTTCAAGCGCTGAGCGGCGTCACGCGGGCGAGGTCAACGTGACCCTGCCGCGCGGCCCGATCAGCACCGCGCTCAACGGCGACGACGAATCGGCGCGATCAGCGAGCGAGCCGAGCCACGCGGCGAGCGCGTCGCTGATGCCACTGACTTCGAGCGACTCGATCGTGATGCCGCTCGCCGGCAGCGCGTCGCCCGGGTGCTCGCCCGACCACTGGATCCAGAGCGGCATCGCTCCGGCGGACGGCCGGCGGCCATCGCCGGGAAGCGTGATTCGCCAGCGCAGCATGCCGTGCGGCGTCATCCGCTCGGCAGCGACGATGCGGCCGGGATCTGCGCCGCCGGCACGAAGCGCGGCGACGGTCGCCTCGACGTCGTCGCTGCGCGCGACCCAGTGAACGAGGCGCGGGATGGCGATCGCCCTCTGCAGCGCCGCGTCGTCGAGATCGAACCAGCGCGGCTGCGCCGGCGCCGGCGCTTCGGGATCAATCGCGATCAACTCGAGGTAGGCCTTCGGGTAGCGCGCCGACGCGAGCGCGAGCAGCAGGTTGTGCGTGCCCATCAGGGCGTGGCGGCCGCCCGGCTGCGGCACGACGCCGAAGGTCGCCTCGCACCAGGCCCGACCCGCGTCGAGGCTGCGGCAGGCGACGACGAGGTGATCGAGCGCGATCGTCGGCAAGGGGCCTGAGTCGCTCACTTCAGCGCGGCCGGACGGCAGTGGCTTGGCAAGACGTTGCGGCCCTGGCACGGCGCGCAGCCAAGCCAGCGCCGACGCGAGAAGTCACAGCTCGACGTCGCCGCGGATGCAGGTGACGGTGTCGCCACCGACCCAGATCGTCGTTCCTTCGCGGGCGATGCGAACGCGCCCGGCGCGGCCGAGACGCGTGCCCTGGGCGGCGAGATAGCGCTCCGGAGCGCGGCCCGAGCCGATCAGCCATTCGCCCAGGCCGGCGTTGAGGCTGCCGGTCACCGGGTCTTCGTAAAGCGCGGGGCGGCCGATGAAACCGCGCACCTCGTACGCGCACTCGCTGCCCGCCGGATGCGCGCCGACGACACCGACCGAAGCGAAGCGCTTCATCCGCGCCGCGTCGGGCTCGAGGGCGAGCACAGTGGCCGCCGAGTCGAGCTCGAGGCTGAGCCAATTCGGGCCGTTCTTCAGGAACTGCGCGGCGACGAGGCGACCGCGATCGATGCCGAGCGCCGCGAGGACAGCGTCGAGCTCCTCGACGCCGACCTCCGCGCGCGCAAGCGGCGGTGCCGCGAACGCCGCGCCGGCCTCGTCGATCTTGATTCGCACCAGGCCCACGCCGCACTGCTGCACGACCTCGCCCGTCTTCTTCGACCGGCCGCCGCGCTCGCGCCAGGCGTGGCAACTGCCGAGCGTCGGGTGGCCGGCGAAAGGCAGCTCGCCGCCCGGCGTGAAGATGCGCACGCGGTAGTCGGCGCCGGGGTCGGTGGGCGCGAGCAGAAAGGTCGTCTCGCTCAGGTTGGTCCAGCGCGCGAACGCCTGCATGCGCGCCTCGTCGAGCGCATCGGCGGCGTGCACGACCGCCAGCGGATTGCCGAGCAGCGCGGTGGCGGTGAAGACGTCGACCTGGGTGAAGGCGAAGCGGCTCATCGCGCCAGCTCCGCGCGCCGCCTGGCGTCTTTCGCTGCGCCGGCCGCGACCGCATCCTCGCGCAGGTCGCGCAAGGCGGCGGCGAGCGCGGCGATGCCGCGCTCGATGGCGTCCGCGCCGACCGTGACGAACGACAGGCGCAAGGTGTTCGCGCGCGCCGCGCCGGCGAAGAACGGCGCGCCCGGCACGAAGGCGACGCCGCGCGCGACCGCCTTGACGAGCAGCGCCTCGCTGTCGACGCCGGCCGGCAGCTCGACCCAGAAAAACATGCCGCCTCCGGGCATCTTCCAGCGGCACGCGAGCGGCCCCGAGGTCGGCAGGTGGGCGACGAGCGCGGCCTGCATGGCGTCGCGCTGGACGCGGTAGCGGTTGCGGATCGTCGGCACGTGGGAATCGAGAAATCCCGAGCGAAGGATCTCGTGGACGATGCGCTGGTTGAAGCCCGGCGTGTGCAGGTCGGCCGCCTGCTTGGCCTGCACCAGCTTGGCGTATACCGCGTCCGGAGCGATCACGTAGCCGAGGCGAAGCCCGGGCGCGAGGACCTTCGAGAAGCTGCCGAGATAGATCGTCCCTTCGCGCCAGTGCGTAGCGATCGGCGCCGGCGGCGCGACGTCGTACCAGAGGTCGCCGTACGGGTTGTCCTCGACGATCGGCACGCCCGCGTTCGCCGCGGCGGCGGCGAGCTCGGCACGCCGGCCGGCGGTGATCGAGTGGCCGCTCGGATTCTGGAAGTTCGGCAGCGCATAGAGGAAGCGCGCGCCGGCGGCGCTCGAGGCGAGCGCTTCGGCCAGCGGCCCGTCGTCGTCGCCCGCCACCGCGACGAACTCGGGCTCGTAGGGAACGAACGCCTGCAGCGCGCCCAGGTAGGTCGGCGATTCGACCGCGACGCGGCTGCCGGCATCGATCAGCACCTTGCCGACGAGATCGAGGCCTTGCTGCGAGCCGGTCGTGATCAACACCTGCGCCGGGCTCGCTGCCAGCCCCTGGCGCGCCAGCTCCGCCGCGACCCATTCGCGCAGCGGTCCGAAGCCCTCGCTGGCGGCGTACTGGAGCGCCTCGCGCGGCGTGTCGCGCAGGACGCGCGCCGTCGCCTCGCTCACGGCCTCGACCGGAAAGGTCGCCGCCGAAGGCAGGCCGCCGGCGAGCGAGATGATCCCCGGCAGCTCGGTGAGCTTCAGGATCTCGCGGATCGCCGACGGGTTCATGCGCGCGGTGCGCGTCGCGAGTTGCCAGGGCGATGAGGTGCGTGTCGATGCCATCGTGGTTCCGATCGTTGCCGACATCGAGCGCGTCGTCGGCAGTCCCAGTGTAGAGGCGCGCAGCGCGGCGACTCGGCAGCGACCCTGGCGCGCCGTCAGGGTGTCGCGTCGAACGCGCTCGAGGCGAGCCCGTTCGGTTCGACGAACTGCGCTTCGACGCCCCAGCCGCCGCTGTTCTCCTCGACCACGAAGGCGATCTCGTTGCGGCCGGCGCGCAGCGGCACGGCGAGCGTCTCGTGCAGGCCGACGATGCCGAGGAAGCCCGGGTCGCGCGAGTACTGGCTGTTGTCGCCGCGGTAGAGCAGCGCGCCGTTCACGTAAATGCGCGCGATGTCGCTGTAGCCGAGGCGCAGCATCTTCGACATGGCCCGGTCGGCGGCAACGTCGAAGCGCGCGATCGCGAAGCGCTTCGGGCCGGCGCGCGTCGCCGCGCGGGCGAGGTTGGCGACGCCGTGGCGCTCGACCGGCAGAGGGGTCCAGCGCGGCCCGGCCCAGTCCACCGCCGCGGCACGCCGGCTGGCGTCGTCGTCGCTGAGCGCTTCGCTCACCTGCCAGCGCCGGATCAGTCCGGGAAGGTCGTTGGCGAGCGGCGCAGGCATGTCGTCGGGCCGCGCATTCGGTCCGGATCGATAGCGGAAATTGGCGTAGTAGACCTGCCCCGTCGTGTTGCCGGCGCCGGCGGCGCTGTCGACGGCGAGAAAGCCGTGCGTCGACGACGACTTCAGCTCGGGGATGCGCAGCGACCGCACGCCGTTGACGAAGACGTCGGCGCTGGTCGGATAGAGCTCGATGCGGATGCGGTTCCAGGCGCCGAGCTTGTACGTCTCGGTGCTGTTGAAGCCGGCGCCGGAGTAGATCTGCCAGGTCGCCGCGCCGCCGATGACCGGCATGTACTGGTTCGAGTCCCAGCCCGAGTTCTTGTGCGGGCGCAGGTAGAAATATTCCCAGTCGCCAGCGTCGCGGCCGCGGAAGTGAACGCCCGGGAACTCGCGCTCCGCCTGGAACGCGATGTCGTACTCGATCGTGCCGGTGCCGATGTCGGAGCCGCGCAGCATCGCGCTGCCCTGGTGGATTCGCAGCGCCGGCTCGCCGAGATAGGTCGCAAAGCCGATGTCGCCGCCGTCGAGCTCCCAGTGCGCGGCGTCGAACGGGGCGGCGACGAGATCGGCGTCGGCGCCGTGGGCGCCGGCGGCGAAGGCGAAGGCCGCGAGGAAGAGCGTGAGCCGGCGCATCGATCGACCTCCGGAGAGCGTCACGAAGAATGCACATGCATCTTCTGGCGCGAAGAATAGCCCGATCGCTGGCGCGGTCAGGACGCGCCGAGGACCTCCCAGCGCTCGAGCGCGGCGAGCAGCTCCTCGTCGATCTGGGCATAGCGCATCTGCGCCGTCTCGGCGCGAACCGGATCCTCGGCGTAGAGCTCGGCGCTGGCGAGCAACGCACCCAGCTCCTTCTGCTCGACCTCGAGCGCCTCGATGCGCGCCGGCAGCGCATCGAGCTCGCGCTGCTCCTTGTAGCTGAGCTTGCGTGGCTTCGCCGCGGCGGCCGGCCTGGCCGGCGCGGCGGGGGCGGGCGCGGCTGTCGACGCCGCGCGCGTGCGCGCGGACGCACCGCCAGCGCCTTTCGACGCCGGCGCCGGCGCCGGCGGGGACCCCAGCGCCGCATCGCGCAAGCCGGCGGCGCGTGTCTTCTGCAGCTTCCAATCCTCGTAGCCGCCTTCGTACTCGCGCCAGAGTCCGGGCGCGACGTCGCCTTCCCAGGCGATCGTGCTGGTGACGACGTTGTCGAGGAAACGGCGGTCGTGGCTGACGAGAAAGACCGTGCCCGGATAGCCTTGCAAGAGCTCCTCGAGCAGCTCGAGGGTGTCGATGTCGAGGTCGTTGGTCGGCTCATCGAGGACCAGGACGTTCGCGGGCAGCGCGAGCAGGCGCGCCAGCAGGACGCGATTGCGCTCGCCGCCGGAGAGAGTGCGCAGCGGCGAATTCGCGCGCGCCGGCGAGAACAGGAAATCCGACAGGTAGCTCATCACGTGCTTCCTGCCGCTCGCCGTCTCGACCCACTCGCTGCCCGGGCTGACGCTGTCGGCGAGCGTCGCCTCGAGGTCGAGCGCGCTGCGCATCTGGTCGAAGTACGCCACCTCGAGGCGCGCGCCCTGACGCACCGATCCCGAAGTCGGCTGCAGCTCGCCGAGGATGAGCTTGAGCAGGGTCGTCTTGCCCGCGCCGTTCGGGCCGATCACCCCGACCTTGTCGCCGCGCAGGATCGTCGCCGAGAAGTCCTTGACGATCAGGCGCGACTCGCCCGCCGGACGACCCGGAGGCGCCGCGAAGCGCATGGAAACGTTCTTGAGCTCGGCGACGATCTTGCCGCTAGGAATGCCGGCGTCGGCCTCGAGGCGGACGCGACCGAGCGACTCGCGTCGCGCCGCGCGCTGCGCACGCAGCGCCTGCAGCCGCTGGACCCGGCCGACGCTTCGCGTTCGCCGCGCCTCGACGCCTTTTCTCACCCAGACCTCCTCCTGCGCCAGCAGCTTGTCGGCACGCGCGCTCTCCTTGCCCTCGGCGGCGAGCTCCTCGACCTTCCTCGCCTCGTAGGCGGCGAACGCGCCGGGATAGCTGCGCAGCACGCCGCGATCGAGCTCGACGATGCGCGTCGCGACGGCGTCGAGGAAGGCGCGATCGTGCGTCACGACCATGACGCTGCCCTGGAAGCCGACGAGCAGCTCCTCGAGCCAGGCGATCGAGTCGAGGTCGAGGTGGTTGGTCGGCTCGTCGAGCAGCAGCACGTCGGGAACGGCGACGAGGGCGCGCGCCAGCGCGACGCGCTTCTTCGTTCCGCCCGAGAGCTCGGCGATCGTGCGCGCGCCGTCGAGATGCAGATGCGACAGCGTCGTCTCGACGCGCTGCTCCCAGTTCCACGCGTCGAGCGCCTCGATTCGCGTCTGCAGCGCGTCGAGGTCGGCTCCTTCGGCGTGCGCCTCGTAGGCGTCGCGGACGACGCGCGCCTCGGCGACGCCCTCGCCGACCGCGTCGAACACCGTGCCGGCGTCGTCGAACAGCGGCTCCTGGGGCACGTAGCGAATGCGCAGCCCCTGCGTCTGCTGCAGGAGACCGTCGTCGAGCTTCTCGAGACCCGCGATGACCTTGAGCAGCGACGACTTGCCGGTGCCGTTGCGGCCGATCAGGCCGACGCGCTCGCCCGCCTCGAGCGACAGCGCTGCGCCATCGAGCAGGGCGACGTGACCGAAAGCGAGGTGGGCGTTGGAGAGGGAGAGGACGGCCATGGGAAGAAGGCGGCGCAGACGCGCCGGTCGCGGCGCTCGCTCAGGCGAGCGCGCTCTCGAGCGCGTCGACGAACATCGCGGCGACGTCGAAGCCGCTCTGCTGCGTGATCTCCTGGAAACCGGTCGGGCTCGTCACGTTGATCTCGGTGAGGCTGTCGCCGATGACGTCGAGGCCGACGAGCAGCAGCCCGCGCTCGGCCAGGGTCGGCCCGATCGCTTCGGCGATCTCGCGGTCGCGCGCCGTCAGCGGCTGGGCGACGCCCTTGCCGCCGACGGCCAGGTTGCCGCGGATCTCGCTGCCCTGCGGAATGCGCGCCAGCGCGTGCGGCACCGGCACGCCGTCGATGACGAGGATGCGCTTGTCGCCGGCGCTGATCTCGGTGAGGTAGCGTTGCGCCATCACGGTCGTCGTGCCGTTGCGATTGAGCGTTTCGGCAATGCTGCCGAGATTGAGGCCGTCGGGGCCGACGCGAAAGATTCCCATGCCGCCCATGCCGTCGAGCGGCTTGAGGACGATGTCGCGATGCTCGCCATGGAAGCGCTTGATCGCCGCCTCGTCGCGAGTCACGATCGTCGGCGCGATGTACTGCGGGAACTCGAGGATGGCGAGCTTTTCCGGATGCTCGCGCAAGGCGCGCGGCGAATTGAAGACGCGTGCGCCTTCGCGCTCGGCCTGCGACAGCAGGTGCGTCGCGTAGAAGTACTCGCTGTCGAACGGCGGGTCCTTGCGCATCAGCACCGCGTCGGCATCGGCGAGCGCCATGGTCGTCGGCGCCGCCGTCTCGACGAACCACGCGGCGCTGCTCGGCGCCGCCAGGGCGATCGCGCGAGCCCGCGCGCAGACGCGGCCGCCGCGTTCCCAGACCAGGTCCTTGGGCTCGCACGCATGGAGCGCGTGCCCGCGCGCGGCTGCCGTCCGCATCATCGCGAACGTCGTGTCCTTGTAGGTCTTGAAGGTCTCGAGCGTATCGGCGACGAAGAGCAGCTTCATGGCCGGCCGGGCGCCGGGCCGCCCCAAGGCCGGCCGTGCCTCCTCGGGGGGCAGCGACCGCAGGGAGCGTGGGGGCGCCATCAGATCTCCACCTTGGAGCCGAGCTCGACGACACGGTTGGTCGGCAGGCGAAGGAAATCGGCGGCCGCAGCCGCGTTGCGGTGCATGCCGGCGAACAATTTCTCGCGCCAGTCGGCCATGCCACCGCCGAGGGTCGGGATGACGATGTCGCGCGACAGGAAATACGAGGTCTCCATGTCCTCGACCGAGCAGCCGTGCTCGCGCAAGCGCGCCAGCGCGGTCGGCACGTCGGGCTCGTTCTTGAAGCCGAAGTTGAGCGTGATTTCCCAGCACTCGTTGCCGAGCGCCTGCATCTGGGCACACTCGCGGTCGGCGATCCACGGCACCTCGTGGTGCTTGACGGTGACGAACAGGTTGCGCTCGTGCAGCACCTTGTTGTGCTTGAGGTTGTGGAGCAGCGCGTTCGGCGTCAGGCCCTGGTCGCTGACCAGGAACACCGCCGTTCCCGGCACCCGCGTCGGCGGGCTGATGAACACCGACTCGAGGAAGTCGCCGAGATCGATCGCGTCGTCGCGCAGGCTCTTCGACATCAGCTTGCGGCCTTGCTTCCACGTCATCATCAGCGTGAACATGAAGGCGCCGATGAGGAGCGGGAACCAGCCGCCGTCGATCACCTTGACGACGTTGGCGGCGAGGAAGGTGAAGTCGACGATGAAGAAGAAGCCGGTCGCCAGCGCCGCGAGCCACCAGGCGTACTTCCATGCGTAACGGACGACGAAGAAGGTCATCGTCGTCGTGATCAGCATGTCGATCGTCACCGTGATGCCGTAGGCGGCGCCGAGGTTGTCGCTCGAGCCGAACATCACGACCGCGATGACGACGCCGGCAAACAGGCTCCAGTTGATGAAGGGAACGAAGATCTGGCCGGTCTCCTTCACGGACGTGTGCTGGATGCGCAGGCGCGGCAGGTAGCCGAGCTGGATCGCCTGCTTGGTGACCGAGAACGCCGCCGTGATCAGCGCCTGCGACGCGATCACCGCGGCGCAGGTCGCCAGCGCGATGAGCGGATAGAGCGCCCACGGCGGCGCCATCTCGAAGAACGGGTTGCCGACCTTGCTCGGGTCGGCGAGCAGCATCGCCCCCTGCCCGAAATAGTTGAGCACCAGCGCCGGCATCGCCATGCCGAACCAGGCCAGGCGGATCGGCCGCTTGCCGAAGTGACCCATGTCGGCGTAGAGCGCCTCGGCCCCGGTGACGCAGAGCACGACCGAGCCGAGCGCGATGAATCCGACTGCCGGATGCGTGAACAGGAACAGCAGAGCGTGGTGAGGAAGAAGCGATCTCAGGATCGCCGGGTTGTCGCCGATGTGCATCAGGCCGAGGACGGCGATGACGACGAACCAAACCGCCATCACCGGCCCGAACAGCTTGCCGACGCGCTCCGTGCCGTGGCGCTGGAACATGAACAGCGCCGCAAGCACGACGAGCGTGATCGGCACGATCCAGGTGTGCAGGCCCGGCGCGGCGACCTGCAGGCCCTCGACCGCGCCGAGCACCGAGATCGCCGGCGTGATGACGCCATCGCCAAAGAAGATCGCGGTGCCGAAGATGCCGACGAAGAGCAGCCGCCTGCGCAGCGCAGGCCGGTCGCGCACGGCCTGCGACGCCAGCGCGAGCATGGCGATCAGTCCACCCTCGCCGTTGTTGTCGGCACGAAGGATCAGGACCACGTACTTGACGGAGACGACGACGGTCAGCGTCCAGAACACCAGCGACAGCACGCCGAAGACGTTGGTCGGCGTCAGCGGCACGTGGCCGTTGGCGAACACCTGCTTCAGCGCGTAGAGCGGGCTGGTGCCGATGTCGCCGTAGACGACGCCGATCGCGCCGAGCGTGAGCGCGGCGGTGCTGGAAGAGGAGCGGTTGTTGTTCACGGAGCAAGCCGGCGGCCGCTCGCCGTGAAGCGGCGCGCGGGGCGGCGCTGATTGTGGCTCGCAGCCGCGCCGGCGGTCACGAGGCGGCGCCTACTCGTAGATCTCGGCGTCGGGGTCGGTCGCCTCGAGCTCGTAGCTGGCCGCGACCATCGCCAGCCGGCCGATGACGCCGTACATGTAGAACCGGTTCGGCGCGCTCGCCCCGGGCTTGCTGCCCGGCTTCGGCAGCTGGTTCGAGCCGGCGAAGGCGAGCGGCACGAAGCTCGCGCCGGGCGAGTTCAGGTTCTCATCGTTGCCGCGCTCCGGATTGACGCGGTAGAAGCCGCCCACCACGTAGCGGTCGATCATGTAGACGACCGGCTCGGCGACCGAGTCGTTGACGCGCTCGTAGGTCGGCACGCCTTCCTGGAGGATGACCTCGCTCACCTCCTGGCCGTCCTTGATGACGCTCATCTTGTTGCGCGAGCGCCGGTTCAGGTCGGCGAGCTCCTTCGGGTCGCGCACGGTCATGATGCCCATGCCGTACGTGCCGGCGTCGGCCTTGACGATGATGAACGGCTTCTCCTGGATGCCGTATTCCTTGTACTTGCGGCGGATCTTGCCGAGCAGCGTCTCGGCGTTGCTCATCAGGCACTCGGCGCCCGAGCCGTCGGAGAAATTCACCTCGCCGCAGCGCGCGAACATCGGGTTGATCAGCCACGGGTCCATGCCGAGCAGCTTGGCGAACTTCTTCGCGACCTCCTCATAGGCGGCGAAGTGGTTGGTCTTCCTGCGGATCGCCCAGCCGGCGTGCAGCGGCGGCAGCAGGTACTGCTCGTGCAGGCCCTCGAGGATCTTGGGGATCCCGGCCGACAGGTCGTTGTTCAGCAGGATCGTGCAGGGGTCGAAATCCTTCAGGCCGAGGCGGTTCCTCGTCCGCACCAGCGGCTCGACGGTGAGAGCGCTGCCGTCGGGCAGCGGCACCTCGGTCGGCGCCGTGATCGCGTCGTCGAGCGTGCCGAGGCGAACGTTCAGGCCGGCCTGGTGGAAGATCTCCATCAGGCGCGCGACGTTCATGAGGTAGAACGAATTGCGGGTGTGCTTCTCGGGGATGAGGAGCAGGTTCTTCGCTTCCGGGCAGATCTTCTCGATCGCCGCCATCGCCGCCTGCACTGCCAGCGGCAGCATCTCGGTCGTCAGGTTGTTGAAGCCACCCGGAAACAGGTTGGTGTCGACGGGCGCCAGCTTGAAGCCGGCGTTGCGCACGTCGACCGACGTGTAGAACGGCGGCGTGTGCTCCATCCACTCGAGTCGGAACCACCGCTCGATCGCCGGCAGCGACTCGAGCATGCGCTGCTCGAGCTCGTTGATCGGGCCGGTGAGCGCGGTGATGAGGTGGGGGACCATGGGAGAAAGCCTCCTGCCGGCGAGACGGCGGTAGGCGGAGCGGGGATTCTAGGCATATGGGGCGTCCGACCGCCCACGCAAGCGACCGCCGGCGCCAAGGAAAAGGGCCACCGGCGAGGGTGGCCCTGGGGATAGATCCATCGACTTCGCTCGGGACGGACCCTTCGCTTCGCCGCGGATGACGTCGGGGCCGCCGAGCGGCCCACGACGTCAGTTGTGGTACGCCGTCTCGCCGTGCTCGGCGATGTCGAGGCCCTCGCGCTCGTCTTCCTCGGTGACGCGCAGACCGATCGTCATGTCGACCAGCTTGTAGGCGATCAGCGAGACGACTCCCGACCAGACGACCGTGACCATGACGGCCTTCGCCTGCGCCCACACCTGGGTCGCGATCGAGTAGTTCTCGGGCTTCACCAGCTCGCCCGTGAACCAGTTGTCCGGGAAGCTCGGGCCGCCGAGCGAGGGCGAGTTGAAGACGCCGGTCAGGAGCGCGCCGACGATGCCGCCGACGCCGTGGACACCGAAGACGTCGAGCGAGTCGTCGGCGCCGAGCATCTTCTTCAGCCCGTTGACGCCCCAGAGGCAGGCGAAGCCGGCGACGAAGCCGATCACCAGCGCCCCGAGCAGCCCGACGTTGCCGCACGCCGGCGTGATCGCCACCAGGCCGGCGACCGCGCCGGATGCGGCGCCGAGCATCGACGCCTTGCCCTTGTTGATCATCGCCTCGCCGAGGGACCACGCCAGCACCGCCGCGGCCGTGGCCGAGAAGGTGTTGATGAAGGCGAGCACGGCGCTGTTGCCGGCTTCGAGCGCCGAGCCGGCGTTGAAGCCGAACCAGCCGACCCACAGCAGCGCGGCACCGACCATCGTCAGCGTCAGCGAGTGCGGCGTGAACGCTTCGCGGCCGTAGCCGATCCGCTTGCCGACCATGAAGGCGCCGACGAGGCCGGCCATCGCGGCGTTGATGTGGACGACCGTGCCGCCGGCGAAGTCGAGCGTGCCCCATTGCCAGATCAGGCCGGCCTTGGCGTTGGTCGCGTCGACGATCGCCTTGCTCGTGTAGGCGTCGGGGCCGGGCCAGAACCAGACCATGTGCGCGATCGGGGTGTAGGCGAAGGTGAACCACAAGACCATGAACGCGAGCACCGCCGCGAACTTCATCCGCTCGGCGAAAGCGCCGACGATCAGGCAGCAGGTGATCGCCGCGAACGTCGCCTGGAACGCCATGAAGAGCAGCTCGGGAATCGCGACGCCCTTGCTGAAGGTGCCGGCCATCGCCATGGTTCCGGCAATCGGGTCGTACATCCCCTTCATGAACACGCGGTCGAAGCTGCCGAAGAACGCGTTGCCTTCGGTGAAGGCGAGGCTGTAGCCGTACAGGCACCACAGCACGACGATCATCGAGAAGGTGACGAACACCTGCATCAGCACCGACAGCATGTTCTTGCTGCGCACCAGGCCGCCGTAGAACAGCGCCAGCGCCGGGATCGACATCATGATGACGAGCGCGGTCGCGACCAGCATCCAGGCGACGTCGCCCTTGTTGGGCACGGGCGCAGACGCCGCTGGGGCGGCCGCCGACGCGGCGTCGGCCGCGCCGGAGGCGGCGGTCGTTGCCGCGGGCGCTGTCGCCGACGCGGCGTCTGATGCCGCCTGGGCGAACGCGCCGCCGGCGCCGACGAACATGAGCAGGCCGAAAAGGAAGGCGAGTAGAAGTTTGTTCATGGTGTTGTTCTTGTAGGGCTCAGAGCGCGTCCTTGCCGGTCTCGCCGGTCCGGATGCGGACGACCTGCTCGAGCGCCGAGACGAAGATCTTTCCGTCGCCGATCTTGCCGGTGCGGGCAGCGGCTTCGATCGCTTCGATGACCCGGTCGACGATCGCGTCGTCGACCGCGGCTTCGATCTTCACCTTGGGCAGGAAGTCGACGACATACTCGGCGCCGCGGTAGAGCTCCGTGTGCCCTTTCTGCCGCCCGAACCCCTTCACTTCCGTCACCGTGACGCCCTGCACGCCGATCGCGCTCAGGGCCTCACGCACTTCGTCGAGCTTGAACGGCTTGACGATCGCGGTCACCATCTTCATTGCAAGTCCCTCCCAGGCCTCGTGATCAGAACGACTTCGACACCGACAGCACGACGGTGTCGCTGCTGATGTTGCGATTGGTGAGCGCGGCGGTGCCGCCGGTCAGGTCGCGGTTGGTGCCGACGTACGCGGCGCCGAGAAGGAAGCCGCTCAGGTCGTAGGTGACGCCGATCTTCCAGTCGGTGATGCTGTCGTTGGGCGACGTTCCGCCGATCTCGATGACCCGCGCGTTGCCCTTCAGCTTCTGGTAGCCGAGGTGGCCGATGATCGAGAAGCCGCTGCTGATCTCGTAGCTGCCGTTGCCCTCGAGGTACCAGGAATTCTTCGAGTCGTTGACGCCGAAGAAGTCGCTGATCGCATGCGAGTACTTGACGCTGACCGGACCGTAGCCGGCGCTGACATAGAGCTCGGTGTTGTCGATCTTGAATGTGCCGCCCGCGCCGCTGCCCGGGTAGTAGTAGTAGAGGGCGCCGAAATCGAGGGCGACCGGACCGGCCGACATCTTGTAGCCGCCGTAGAAATCCATCTCCAGGTTGGCGCCGTTGTAGAGCGAGCTGTCGACGTTCGAGTTCCAGTTGCCGACGTAGAACCCCGAGGCGTGCCCGATGTCGAACCCGCCCTGGAAAGCCGGCTTCTTGTTGGTCTGCGAGATGCCGCGAAAGCGGTAGTCGCTGAACACCCCGGCGTTGCCGGTGAAGGTCCAGTCGGACTTCACTTCGGGCGCCGCGGGCGCGGACGCGGCGGGCGCTGCAGATGCAGCGGCCGTCTGCGCTTGCGCGCCGAGCGACGCGAGGGCGATGAGGGGCAAGAGGATCAGTGAACGCTTCGTCATGGAATTCCCGGAGCTTTTGTTGAGATCGCTCCTGGTTTCGCACATTGCGTGCCACAGCCTCGTTTGCGTCGACGCCCCAAGACGGAGCGCACGCAGCACGATCACTTTTGCGACAGGCACCAAGCCGAGGCCTGGCGCCCGTCGAGTGCCCACTTTTGGGTGACGCGGGCGCCCGAGGACGTCCGCAGAATCGTCCGGATGACGTTCGCCCTCGTCCGCAGCCGCGCCTTGCGCGGTCTGGAGTCACCGGCGGTGACGGTCGAAGTGCACCTCGCCAACGGCCTGCCGAGCTTCACGCTTGTCGGCCTGGCCGACACCGAGGTCAAGGAGTCGCGCGAGCGCGTCCGCGCGGCCCTGCAGACCAGCGGGCTCGAGTTCCCCCACAACAAGCGCGTGACGGTCAGCCTCGCACCGGCAGACCTGCCCAAGGAATCGGGTCGCTTCGACCTGCCGATCGCGCTCGGCATCCTCGCCGCCGCCGGCCAGATCGACGCGGCCCGGCTCGACGGCTACGAGTTCGCCGGCGAGCTTTCGCTCGGCGGCCAGCTGCGGCCGGTGCACGGCGCGCTGGCAATGGCGCTCGCGCTGCAGCGCACGCCGGCGGCGACGCCGCGAACGCTGGTCTTGCCGCAGGCGAGCGCCGACGAGTCGGCCCTCGTCGGCGGCCTGGCGGTGCGCGGTGCCGATCACCTGCTCGACGTCGTCCGTGCCCTCCTGCCCGGCGCCGACGCCGACGCGAGCGGGCTGCACGAGCCTCGTCCCATGCCGCGCCGCGACGCGCCGGCGCTTCACGATCTCGTCGACGTGCGCGGCCAGAGCGCCGCCAAGCGCGCCCTCGAGGTCGCGGCCGCCGGGCAGCTCAGTGTGCTGATGGTCGGTCCGCCGGGGACCGGCAAGTCGATGCTGGCGCGCCGTCTCGCCGGCCTGTTGCCGCCGCTCTCGCACGACGAAGCGCTCGAGTCGGCGGCGATCCTGAGCGTCGCCGGCGCCTTCAGCGCGGCGCGCTGGGGCGAGCGGGTGCTGCGCGCGCCGCATCACACGGCGTCGGCAGCGGCGCTGGTCGGCGGCGGCTCGCCGCCTCGGCCGGGCGAAGCGTCGCTCGCCCATCGCGGCATCCTCTTTCTCGACGAGCTCGCCGAGTTCCCGCGCGCCGCGCTCGAGGCGCTGCGCGAGCCGCTGGAGACCGGACGCATCGTCGTCTCACGGGCGGCGCGGCAGGCCGACTTCCCGGCCGCGTTCCAGCTTGTCGCGGCGATGAACCCCTGCCCTTGCGGACACCTCGGCAATGCGACGACGGCCTGCCGCTGCACGCCCGACGCGGTGCTGCGCTACCAGGGCAAGATCAGCGGGCCGCTACTCGACCGCATCGACATCCAGATCGAAGTGCCGACGGTCGCGGCGGCGCAGCTCGCCGCAGCGGCCGACGGCGAGGCGAGCGCGGTCGTCGCCGGCCGCGTCCGCCGGGCGCGCGAGCGCGCGCTCGAACGCCAGGGCCACGCCAACGGCGAGCTTGCCGGCGAGACACTCGATCGCCACTGCCGGCTCGACGAAGCCGCGTCGAACTTCCTGCAGCGCGTGACGACGCGGCTCGGCTGGTCGGCGCGCAGCTTCCACCGCGTCCTGCGCGTCGCGCGTACCGTCGCCGACCTCGACGGCCACGCCGCGATCACGACCGCGCACCTCGGCGAGGCGATCCAGTACCGGCGCGCACTCGGCGCCGCAGGCTGAGCCAGACTTCGACCGCGCGCGGGCGAGCACGGCGGCCGCGCGGCGTCCCGACTGCTAGAGGAGCGGCGCGAGCGCCCGCTCGGCCGCGTCGACGCTGCTCGAGGTGCGCTCGGCCCAGCTCTTCAACTGATCGGGCCCGATGCGGCCGACGTTGAAGTACGTCGCTTCAGGGTGCGCGAAGTAGAAGCCGGCGACGCTCGCCGCCGGCAGCATCGCCAGGCTCTCGGTGAGCGTCATGCCGATCTCCTCGGCATCGAGGGTGCGAAACAGGTCGCGCTTGACGGTGTGGTCGGGGCACGCCGGGTAGCCCGGCGCCGGGCGGATGCCGCGGTAGCGCTCGGCGACGAGGCCGGCGATGTCGAGCGATTCGTCGGGCGAGTAGCCCCAGAGGTCGGTGCGAACGCGCTGGTGCAGCTTCTCCGCGAACGCCTCGGCGAGGCGGTCGGCGAGCGCCTTCAGCATGATCGCGCTGTAGTCGTCGAGGTCGGCGGCGAACTGCTGCTCCTTCTTGTCGACGCCGAGGCCGGCGGTGACCGCGAAAAGGCCGATGTAGTCGTTCTTGCCCGAGCCCTTGGGTGCAATGAAATCCGCGAGGCAGCGGTTCGGGCGCTTCACGCCGTCGACGACCGGCCGCACGCTCTGCACGCGCAGGCCGCGCCACGTGAAGAGCACGTCGCTCCTCGACTCGTCGCGGTAGATCTCGATGTCGTCGTCGCCGACGGTCGCCGCCGGATAGAGGCCGACGACGCCGTTGGCGCGCAGCCAGCGGCCCTCGATCACGCGGCGCAGCATGCGCTTGCCGTCGGAGAGGAGGCGGCGCGCCGACTCGCCGACGATCTCGTCCGTCAGGATCGCCGGATACGGCCCGGCGAGCTCCCAGGTCTGGAAGAACGGGCCCCAGTCGATGACCTCGGCGATCTCGGCGAGATCCTGGTTCTTGAGAACGCGCCGGCCGATGAACTTGGGCGCCGGCGGCGTGTACGCAGCCCAGTCGAGCGGCGTCTTGTTGGCGCGCGCCTCGGCGAGCGAGACGAGCGGCACCTGCTTCTTGTTGGCGTGGTGCGCGCGAACCTTCTCGTAGTCGGCCTCGAGCTCGGCGACGTAGGCGGCGGCGCGGTCGTCGGAGAGCAGCTCGCTGCAGACGCCGACCGAGCGGCTCGCATCGGGAACGTAGACGACCGGGCCGTCGTAGTGCGGGGCGATCTTGACCGCGGTGTGGACACGGCTCGTTGTCGCGCCGCCGATCAGGAGCGGGATCTTCTTGATGCGGAAGAAGTCGTCGCGCTGCATCTCCGAGGCGACGTGCTGCATCTCCTCGAGACTCGGGGTGATCAGCCCCGAGAGCCCGATCAGGTCGGCGCCTTCGACCTTCGCCTTGGCGAGGATGTCCTGGCACGCGACCATCACGCCCATGTTGACGACCTCGAAGTTGTTGCACTGGAGGACGACGGTGACGATGTTCTTGCCGATGTCGTGGACGTCGCCCTTGACGGTGGCGATGACGATCTTGCCCTTCGCCTTGGCCTCGCCGCCGCCCTCGATCAGCGCGACCTTCTCGGCCTCGATGTAGGGCAGCAGGTGGGCAACCGCCTGCTTCATGACGCGCGCCGACTTCACCACCTGCGGAAGGAACATCTTGCCCTGGCCGAACAGGTCGCCGACGATGTTCATCCCGGCCATCAGCGGCCCTTCGATCACGTGCAGCGGTCGGCCGCCCTCGGCCTTGATCTTCTGCCACGCGGCTTCGGTGTCCTCGACGATGAAGTCGGTGATGCCGTGGACGAGCGCGTGCGAGAGCTTCTCGTCGACCGTCTTCGGCTGCTCGGCCGTGCCGCGCCACGCCAGCCGAGCCGAGTCGTCGCGCGACGCGCCCTTGGCCTGCTCGGCGATCTCGACCAGGCGCTCGCCAGCGTCCTTGCGACGGTTGAGGACAACGTCCTCGACGCGCTCGCGCAACGCGGGGTCGAGGTCGTCGTAGACGCCGACCATGCCGGCGTTGACGATGCCCATGTCCATCCCTGCCTGGATCGCGTGATAGAGGAAGACGGTGTGGATGGCTTCGCGAACCGGGTCGTTGCCGCGGAACGAGAAGCTCACGTTGGAGACGCCGCCCGAGACCTTGGCGCCGGGCAGGTTGGCCTTGATCCAGCGCGTCGCCTCGATGAAATCGACGGCGTAGTTGTCGTGCTCCTCGATGCCAGTCGCGATCGCGAAGATGTTGGGGTCAAAGATGATGTCCTCGGGCGGAAAGCCGACCTCGTCGACGAGGATCCGGTAGGCGCGCGCGCAGATCTCGGTCTTCCTCGCGAAGGTATCGGCCTGGCCTTTGTCGTCGAACGCCATCACGACCGCGGCGGCGCCGTAGCGGCGCACCAGCTTGGCGTGGTGGCGAAACGCCGCCTCGCCCTCCTTCATCGAGATCGAGTTGACGATTCCCTTGCCCTGCACGCACTGCAGGCCCGCCTCGATCACCTCCCACTTCGAGCTGTCGATCATGATCGGCACGCGCGCGATCTCGGGCTCGCCGGCGACGAGGTTGAGAAAGCGCACCATCGCCGCCTTCGAGTCGAGCATCGCCTCGTCCATGTTGACGTCGATGACCTGGGCGCCGTTCTCGACCTGCTGGCGCGCGACGCCGAGCGCTTCCTCGAACTGACCGTTCAGGATCAGGCGGGCGAACGCCTTCGAGCCCGTGACGTTGGTTCGCTCGCCGATATTGACGAAAAGCGAACCCTCGCCGATCGTCACCGGCTCGAGGCCGGACAACTTCATCGAGTCGACCTTCATGCGGCGGCCGCGAGCTCGCGGAAGTTCGGGATGCGCGGCCGGTACTTGCCGACGCGCTCGGCGATCATGGCGATGTGCTCTGGCGTCGTGCCGCAGCAGCCGCCGGCGATGTTGAGGAAGCCCGACTTCGCGAACTCCTCGAGCAGCCCGGAGGTGATCTCGGGCGTCTCGTCGAAGCCGGTCTCGCTCATCGGATTGGGCAGCCCCGCGTTCGGATAGCAGCTGACGAAGGTGTCGCCGGCGATTCGCGACAGCTCTTCGACGTAGGGTCGCATCAGCGCCGCGCCGAGGGCGCAGTTGAGGCCGATCGCGAGCGGCCGCGCGTGGCGAACGCTGTGCCAGAACGCGCCGACCGTCTGCCCCGAGAGGATGCGACCGGAAGCGTCGGTGACGGTGCCCGAGACGATCACCGGCAGCCGCTCGCCGCTCTCTTCCATCAGCTCGTCGAGGGCGAAGATCGCCGCCTTGGCGTTCAGGGTGTCGAAGATCGTCTCGACCAGGAACAGGTCGCAGCCGCCTTCGAGCAGCCCCTCGGCCTGCTCGCGATACGCGTCGCGCAATTCGGCGAAGGTGACGTTGCGCGCCGCCGGATCGTTGACGTCGGGGCTGATGCTCGCCGTCTTCGGCGTCGGCCCGAGCGCGCCGGCGACGAAGCGCGGCTTGTCGGCGCTCGTGAACTTGGCGCACGCCTCCTTCGCCAGGCGGGCGCCGGCGACGTTCATCTCGCGAGCGAACGCGCCGAGGTCGTAGTCGGCCTGCGCCACCGACGTCGCGCCGAACGTGTTGGTCTCGACGATGTCGGCGCCGGCGTGCAAATAGGCTTCGTGGATCGACTCGATGACCCCGGGCCGCGTCAGCTGGAGCAGGTCGCCGTTGCCCTTCAGGCTCTTCGCGTGGTCCTTGAAGCGCTCGCCGCGGTAGTCGGCCTCGCCGAGCTTGTGGCGCTGGATCATGGTGCCCATCGCGCCGTCGAGGATAACGATGCGTTCCTTCAGGATCTGCGCCAAGGCGGCGGCGCGCGTGTAGGGCAGGCTGTTCATGCCCTCGATTGTAGGAAGCCCGTCGAAAGCGCGCGCCCGCAAGGGCACGCCGAGGGGCTAGTGGAGCGGGCCGGGCGCCGTCGCGCGGTAGAGCGAATCGCGGAACTCGAGCGCGCGCGGGCCGACGTCTTCCATCGCCCACGCCGACAGCGCCCGCGGCGACATCGGCCGCGCGAACAGGAACCCCTGCAGCTCGTGGCAGCCGAACGAGCGCAGGATCTGGTGCTGCGCCTCGGTCTCGACGCCCTCGGCGACGACCTTCAGGCCGATCGCGTGCGCCAGCTTGACGATGCCGTCGACGACCGCGCGCGCGTCGGCGCTGGTCTCGAGGTCGAGGACGAAGCTTTTGTCGATCTTGAGCTCGCCGGCGCGGAGCTTTCTCAGGTACGACAGGCTCGAGTAGCCGGTGCCGAAGTCGTCGATCGAGATGTTGACGCCGAGCTGGCTGAGCCGCTCGACCATCCGGATCGCGTTCGACGCGTCTTCCATCGCCACCGACTCGGTGATCTCGCAGGTCAGGAGCTGCGGCTTGATGTCGTGGCGGCGCAGCGCCATGTCGATGCGGTCGGCGAGGTCGGGGTGACGCAGCTGGTGCGCCGAAAGGTTGATCGCGACGCGCATCTGCAGGCCCTGGTCGCGCCAGACGCCGGCCTGGCGGCACGCCTCCTCGATCAGCCAGTTGCCCATCGCGCTGATCAGGCCGAAGCGCTCGGCGATCGGGATGAACTGGTCCGGGCCAACCAGGCCGCGCGTCGGATGCTCCCAGCGCATCAGCGCCTCGGCGCCGGTGATCTCGCCGCTCGGCGCGTGAATCTTCGGCTGGTAGACGAGATGCAGCTGCCCTTCGCTGAGCGCGCGCCGCAGGTCGCGGAGCAGGTCGAGCTGGTCGCGCGCGCCGTTGGTCATGCGCTGCTCGAAGAAGGCATAGCCGGCGCCGCCGCCGCTCTTGGCCGAGCGCATCGCTGCCTCGGCGTTGGCGATGAGCGCCGAGATCGGGCCGTGCTCGGGGTAGAGGGCGATGCCGATCGAGCTCGTCACCGTCGCCTCGCGGCCGTTCATCCGGCACGGCTCGCCGATCGACGACTGCAGCCGCTCCGAGAAGATCGCCGCGTCCTCTGCGCTCGGGTCGGCGCCGATGAGCAGCAGGTACTCGTCACCGCCGAGATGGGCGACACGGTCCTCAGGACGCGCGAAGCGCTTCAGGCGTGCCGCGACCTCGCGCAGCACCAGGTCGCCGGTGGCGTGGCCGAGCGACTCGTTGACCGGCTTGAAGCCGTCGAGGTCGATGAACAGGATCGCCAGTCGCTGGTGCGCGCTGTCGGCGTGCTGCACCGCCTGGGCGAGCATGCCATCGAACATCAGCCGGTTCGGCAGTCCCGTCAGGCCGTCGCGAAAGTTGCGCCGCTGCAGCTCGGTCTCGGCGCGTCGCAGCGACAGGCGCAAGCGCGCCTCGAGCACCGAGAAGAGCAGGCCGACGACCAGGATCGCGCACGCGCCGACCGAGGCGAGCAGGACCAGCGTCGGCGAGCTCAGGCGTTCCGCGTGCAGGGAGCCGGTCTGCTCGGCGAGGCCGGCGGCGCCGAGCACGAGCTGCTGACTCGCGACCAGGCTGACGCCGAAGACCAGCGCCGAGATCGCCTGCCAGCCGAGCGTCGCCGGCTTGGTGCGGTCGCCGCCGCGAAAGAATGCGCCGAGCGCCATCATGCAGCCGCCGGCGGCGCCTGCGAACGCGGCGACCACCGGCAGAATCTGCCAGTCGATTCCGGGGACGAGCCCGAGCGGCGCGAGCGCGAACGCGTGCGTGCCGACCGCGCCGATGCCGAGCGCGAACGCGCCGAAGCCGACCCGGCCCGGCGTCGCGACGCAGCCGCTGACGGCACCGAGACCCGCCAGGCTGGCGATGAAGGCCGCCACCCAGACGCCGATCGTGCCGAGGCCGTGGTAACCGAAGGCGAAGGCCGGCGGCTCGGCGGCGATGCCGAGCACCTGGCTCGACCAGATGCCGATCGCCATCGCCGACGCGGCGCCGGACAGCCACAGGGCGCCGGCCCGTGTGCGCAGGACGCGAACGCGCCGGGCGAGGTCGAGCGCGACGTAGGCGGCGAGCGTGCTGACGCCGAGGCCGAGCAACAGCATGAGCACGGTCGGCATCACCGACTCCGCTCCGGAATTGATCGCCAGCTCGGCTGTCATGGACTTCTCGACCGTGAAACGCTGCGCGCGCGGCAACGAGACCCGCGATCCGTCGGCGTCTTTTCATATCGACGGCGCAGGGTCGAACTTGAGTCGGCGCAGTGCCGCCGACGCGAGCCGGCCAAGGGCGTCGATGCGGCAATAAGTCGCGCGCGGACGACGCGCGTGGCGGTCGGTTCGGCGCGGCGGCGACGCCGCGGCGCTCAGTGCAGAACGAGCGGCTGCGGCATTAGCGAGGCAAAACGGCCGATGAACTCGTCGATGTCTTCCTCGCTCGGCTTGCTCTCCATCAGCGCCTCGACGCCGGCCTGGAAGCTCGCCGCCATCGCGCCCTGGATGAAGATGTCCTTTTGCGCGAACTTGTCGACGATCTCGAAGCCGCCACGCGGCGTCTCGGGCGCCTCGTCACCGGCCGTCGCAGGCGAGCCGGGCAGGTCGAAGGCGACGACCGTGAAGCTGTCCGAGTTGTAAAGCATATGCATGGCGAATCTCTCCTTCGCCCCACCTGCGGCCAGCGGCGCCGAATGCAAGCCGCGCCTGCCCGGGCGGCGGGCTCAGTCGGGCTCGACGCGCTCGAGCAGGAGGTCGAACTCCGGAGTGCCGGCGGCGTTGCGCAGCGTGGCCTGCGCGGGCAGGTACGACCGCTCGGGGTCGAGCCAGATCTCGGCGGTGGTGTCGTAGGCCGAGCGTCCTGCGCGGACCAGCTTGACGGCCTGCACGGTTCCCGCGACGGTCTCGATCGTTTCGCGGCCGGCGTAACGGAGGGCCCAGACGCCGGCGTCGCCGCGCGCGCCGATGACCACCATCGTGATCGGGCCGCCGTCGACGAGTCGTTCGGGCTCTGCCGCGACGATGCCGGTGAGCTGGATCATCCAGCTCAGGCGGTCCTGGCTGCCGCCGAGGAGCGGCCACTCGACGCCGGTTCCCGAAAAGGTGATGCGGCCGTCGTCGCGGCGAAAGTTCGCCGCCTGCGCCGATCGGCGCGCCCGCTGGTCGAGGAAGCGCACCGGCGCGAGGCCGTGGGCGCCGATCTCGCCTTCGCTCGTCTGCTTGAGCAGCGTGAGCCCGGCGACGTCCGCTTCCAGCGCAAGGCGATAGTGGTCGCCCGCGGGCGACCAGCGGATCTGTCCGGTGCCGCGCAGCGAGCCGCGGCGCACTTGATAGTGCAGAGTGGATAGTGCAGAGTGACCGGCGGCGGCAGTCGGGTGCGATAGAGCGGCGGCGGCTCGTCGCCGGCGGCAAGCAAGGGCGGTCGTGCGCCCGCGGCGGTGGCCGTGGCAGGGGCGCGCGGCTCGCCGATGTCCAGGGCGGGGGGCGACCCTGCGGCCGCCGCGATCGGCAGATCGGCCGCAGCAGGCCACGGCGACGCGCTTGCCGCAGCTGCTGGAGCCATCAGTGATCGTCCGCTTGAGTTAGCGCCAGCTTCCAATTTGTCCGAGGCAGCGGGCCGGCCCGCGCTCGCCGCCGGCTCGCGCGTTTGACGTGCGGGAAGCGCCTTGCGCTGTACGGGCGAGGGCAGTGCCGCGGCAGGCTCGGCCGCCAACGAAGCCTCCGCCATCGCCTCGGGAGCCGCGACGGCCGGCGCCTCGTCGGGCAGCGTCCGCAACGACATCGGCGCGGCCGAGCTCTCCGCCGCGCCCGGCACGGGCGCGCCGAGGTTGGCGATGAAAGCGGCGTGGAGCGCCAGTGCCAGCACCGCGCTGGCGAGGAGCGCGCGGCGACGCTCGCGACTCGGCCGGCGCGGCACGGTGCGAGCGGCGCGGCCGGGGCTTTCGGCGGCGCTGCGATCCAGCATCGACAATCGGTCTAACTCAGGCACGAACCCCTCGTCCCGGAACACGCACGATGAAGCTCGCCACCTACAAAGACGGCTCGCGCGACGGCCAGCTCGTCGTCGTCTCGCGCGACCTCGCGACCGGCCACTATGCCAGCGGGATCGCGACGCGCCTGCAGCAGGTTCTCGACGACTGGAACTTCCTTTCCCCGCAGCTCGAGGATCTGGCGACGTCGCTCGACCATGGCAAGGCACGGCACGCGTTCGCCTTCGATCCGGCGCGTTGCCTGGCGCCGCTGCCGCGCGCCTTCCAATGGGCCGACGGCTCCGCCTTCGTCAACCACGTCGAGCTGGTGCGCAGGGCGCGCAACGCCGAGATGCCGGCCAGCTTCTGGGCCGACCCGTTGATGTACCAGGGCGGCAGCGACGACTTCCTGGGCCCGCGCGACGACATCGTCGCCAAGAGCGAGGACTGGGGCATCGACTTCGAGGCCGAGGTCGCGGTCATCACCGGCGACGTCGCGATGGGCACCTCGGCGGACGCGGCGATCGAGTCGATCCGGCTGGTCATGCTCGCCAACGACGTCAGCCTGAGGAATCTGATTCCGGCCGAGCTCGCGAAGGGCTTCGGCTTCTTCCAGAGCAAGCCGGCGACGGCGTTCAGCCCGGTTGCCGTGACGCCGGACGAGCTCGGCACCGCCTGGGCGGGCGGCCGCCTCCACCTCGATGTCGAAAGCACGTGGAACGGCGAACGCGCGGGCCTGTGCAACGCCGGCGAGGAGATGACGTTCCATTTCGGCCAGCTCATCGCGCACCTGTGCAAGACGCGCAACGCTCGCGCCGGCTCGATCGTCGGCAGCGGCACGGTCAGCAACAAGGACTGGACGCGCGGCTATTCGTGCATCGCCGAGAAGCGGGCGATCGAGACGATCGAGGGCGGCGCGCCGAAGACGCCGTTCATGCGCTTCGGCGACACGATCCGGATCGAGATGAAGGATCCGGCAGGCGCGTCGATCTTCGGCGCCATCGACCAGAAGGTGGCGCGCGGATGAGCCGCGGCGCCGCCTCCCGGGCGGATCGCGCAGGGCCTCGCGCGCAGGCGTGCCGATGAGCGACGACCTGCCGCGGACGCTCAAGTTCGCGACGATCTGGCTGGTGCTCGCCGCCATCGTCTTCGTCGCCTACCAGTGGCGGCGCCACGAGGCGCAGAAAGCGACCTTCACGACCGCCGGCGGCGTCGTCGAGATTCGGCGCAGCGACGACGGTCACTATCACTGGCCCGGGACGCTGAACGGCGAGAGCGTCGACTTCCTCGTCGACACCGGCGCGAGCGGCGTCGCGATCCCGGCCTCGCTCGCCGATCGCCTCGGCCTCGCCGCCGAGGCGACCGTCCGCTCGAGCACCGCCGGGGGATGGGTCACTGGGCGCGTCGTCCGCGCCGACCTCGCGCTGCAGGGCGGCGTTCGCGCCGACCGGCTGCGCATGGTCGCCCTGCCCCACCTCGCCGGGCCGCTGCTCGGCATGGACGTTCTCGGCCGATTGCACTGGCAGCAACGCGACGGCGCGTTGCGGATCGATCTCGGCGTCGCCAACCCGAAAGGCCCCGTCTCATGACGATCGCGCTTCGCTCGCTCTTCGCTGTGCTCGCCGCCGCCATCTCGCTGCTCGCGCCCCTGCCCGGCCAGGCGCAGCCGACGAGCGCCGCGGCAAGCTGCCCGCCGGCCGCCATCCCGCTCGATCCGGAACGCTTCCAGGCCGGCATGACACAGGCCCGGGACCACGGCTTCCTGTGGCGCATCGTCAAGGACGGCCGAACTTCCTACCTCTTCGGGACGCTGCACGCGGGGCAGCCGGCCTGGATGTTTCCCGGCCCGCGCACGACGGCGGCGCTCGAGGCGAGCGACGTGCTCGCGCTCGAGCTCGACCTGCTCGACGCCGACATTCGCGAGCGCGTGATCAAGGCAGCGAATGCCCGCCCCGACGAACAGCTGCCCGCCGCCCTCGTCGCGCGCATGGAAAAGCGCATGGCCGCCGAGTGCGTCGACCCCGCTGCGATGCGCGCCTTCGTGCCCGAGTTCCAGATCGCATCGCTGACGGTGATGGCGGCGCGCCGCGACGGACTCGATCCCTCGTATGCGATCGATCTCGTTCTCGCCCTCGTCGCCCGCGACCTCGGCAAGGCGACCGCCTCGCTCGAGACGCCCGAGGCGCAGATCGCGGCGCTGCGAATGCCGACGCGCGAGGGGACGATCGAATTCGTGACCAGCGGCCTGGACGAGCTCGATGCCGGCAAGTCGGCGCCGCTCCTTGCGCACATGGCGAGCGCATGGATCGACGGCAACCTCGCCGAACTCGAAGGCTACGAGCGCTGGTGCGACTGCCTCAACACCGCCGCCGAGCGCGCCTCGATGAAGCGCCTGCTCGATGACCGCAATCCGCTCCTCGCCGCGGCGATCGACAAGGTCCACGCGGACGGCCGCTCGGTGTTCGCGGCGGTCGGCAGCCTGCACATGATCGGCACGCGCGGGCTGCCGGGGTTGCTGCGCGAGCGCGGCTACGTCGTCGAGCAAGTGCGGTTCGGCCGCTGAAGCCGGCGGCGAGCGCGGCGCGCTCGGGCGACAATCGAGCGCACACCACGAGGAGACAAGATGAGCGACGACAGCGCCTTCGGCAAGCTGGTTCCCGGCTTCGACTTCCTGCAGAGCCTGGTCAAGAACGCCGGATCGGCGCTGCCCGGCATCGGCCAGTGGGTCGCCCCGACGCTCGATCCGGCCGAGCTCGACAAGCGCATCGGCGAGCTGCGCACGGTCCAGTACTGGCTCGAGCAGAACGCGCGCATGCTGGCAGCGACGATCCAGGCGCTCGAGGTGCAACGCATGACGCTGTCGACGCTGAAGTCGATGAACGTGCAGATGGGCGAGCTCGGCGACGCGCTGAAGATCAAGCCAGCGCCGCGCGAGGCCGAGGCCGCGGCGCCCGCGCCGGCGCCCGCACTGTCGCCCTCGCCTGGCGCCAAGAAGCCGCCGCCGGCGAGGAATGCGGCTCCTGCCGTCGACCCGATGCAATGGTGGAGCGCGCTCACCAACCAGTTCGCCGAGCTCGCGACGAGCGCGATGAAGGACAGCGCCGCCGATGCCGCCAAGTCGCTCGCCGGCGGCATGATGAAGCAGTCGTTCGACGCCGCTGCCGAGACGATGAAGAAGGTCGCCGGCGCGCCGGGCCGCGCCGGCGCCGGCGCCGGCGCCGCCAAGAGCCTGGCACCGAAGACCGCCGGCGACGCGCCGGCGAAGAAGGCGGCGAAGCGGCCGGCGAAGCGCCGCCGCGCTGCGCCGGTGTCGACCCCCTGATGGCGATCGCTCGCGCGTGAACGCACCGCTGCCCGACGCTGCCGCCCGCTCGGCCACCGACCGCGGGCGGCGCCAGGCCGAAGTCGCCGGCGCGCTCGCCGGCGCGCTGCCGGCACATGCACTGCTCTGGCGCCGCGAGGACACGGTGCCTTACGAATGCGACGGCCTGACCGCGTACCGCGAGCAGCCGCTCGTCGTCGTCCTGCCCGAGACCGAGCGGCAGGTCGCCGACGTGCTCGCGATCTGTCACCGACTCGACGTGCCGGTGGTTGCCCGCGGCGCCGGCACCGGCCTCTCGGGCGGCGCGCTCCCCGATCCGCTCGGCGTCACGCTCAGCCTCGCCAAGTTCAACCGCATCCTCGCCATCGACCGCACGGCGCGGACGGCAACGGTGCAGAGCGGCGTTCGCAACCTCGCGATCAGCGAGGCGGCCAAGCCGTACGGCCTCTTCTACGCGCCCGACCCGAGCAGCCAGATCGCCTGCACGATCGGCGGCAACGTCGCCGAGAACTCGGGCGGCGTGCACTGCCTCAAGTACGGCCTGACGCTGCACAACGTCCTCAAGGTGCGCGGCTTCACGGCGGCCGGCGAGGCGGTCGAGTTCGGCGCCGATTCGCTCGACGCGCCCGGCCTCGACCTGCTCGCGGCGGTGATCGGCAGCGAAGGCATGCTCGCCGTCATCTTCGAGGTGACCGTCAAGCTGCTGCCGCTCGCCGAGACCGCGCGCTGCATCATGGCGAGCTTCGCCGACGTGCGCCAGGCCGGTGACGCGGTCGCGGCGATCATCGCCGCCGGCATCGTTCCGGCCGGGCTCGAGATGATGGACAAGCCGATGACGGCCGCCGTCGAGGGGTTCGTCCACGCCGGCTACGACCTCGACGCCGCCGCCATCCTGCTCTGCGAGAGCGACGGCAGCGCGAGCGCGGTCGAGGAAGAGATCGGCCGCATGGCCGAGGTGCTGCGCGCCTGCGGCGCGACGCGGATCGAGGCGAGCGAGAGCGAGGCGCAGCGCCTGCGCTTTTGGAGCGGCCGCAAGAACGCGTTCCCGGCGAGCGGCCGCATCAGCCCCGACTACATGTGCATGGACTCGACCATTCCGCGCAAGCGCCTCGCCGACATGCTGATCGCGATCGCCGAGATGGAGACCAAGCACGCGCTGCGCTGCGTCAACGTTTTCCACGCCGGCGACGGC
>Ga0207658_10000117_pt1 | contig 88361 bp, 87 predicted proteins | sample KBSS33metaG_FD_184322 | JGI IMG/M metagenome (GOLD analysis project Ga0207658, IMG submission 184322) | Switchgrass rhizosphere microbial communities from Kellogg Biological Station, Michigan, USA - KBS S3-3 metaG (SPAdes) (version 2) | ecosystem: Host-associated > Plants > Roots > Rhizosphere...
CGCGGCGGCGTCAAAATCGGGACGAAGCGGGATCGGCATGGCAAAACTCCAAAGGTTCGCCATGGTGAATCAAGCCGCGCACCTCTTGGCAACCCCCTCCAGAGTCACCCTCTCAGAGATTTGGTATTACAGCGTTGCCCGATATCGAGGCAGCCCTGAATTCGGCGCGCTTGCAGAATTCCCACATGATCCTTTGGGGAAGCAGCTCGGTGAGCCTGATCTTCCGGATCGCGGCTGATACCTCTGATCTTGTGACGGCGCTTCTGGCTTTTCCCCCGGAGAATATTTTCCAGACAAGCATTTTAGGATTGATGCCGCTCACAACGTGCACCTGCCAGCTTTCATAACCTGCGCCAAGGATGCTGCAGAGGTCTCCGAGGCGCTCGATCTTCGATGGGATTCCGGGTGCCAGAAAGAGTTTGTTCCTGCCGAAAATTGGCGAAGTCCATGGATCATCGACGTTGAGGCAAGACCGCAATACCGCAGGTGCCTCCGAGAATTGGAAGGCTTTTACAGCCTTTCTGAGTCAGCTTCATTTGCCACCCAGCTGACCGATCGGCCCTCTACCTGCGCGCCAAATGTTGGCGGCCCGCATGCTCGCCCCTGTCGCGCTGCGAAATGCTATATCGCGAGACCCACATTGCAGAGGGATCAGTTGCCGCCATGTGGCAAATCAGATCACCGCCAGATTACAATGAAATCATTTCCGCAAATTCTGAGGGGTCGTCGGCTCTGACAATATTCGCTGCATCGCTTTCCACTGCGCAGCCGCGTTGGGCCCTGCCGCCGTTACAGCAGCCCGTACCATGTCCTGGCCCAAGCCATAGTTTATGACATAGCTGCGATAGTGATCAGTAAATTCGAGCGACTTTTCTGCGCGCTCGCGTGAGACCAGTCCATAAGTCTGGGTCAGGAGGAGCGCCGTCTCCCGGTCGATCCGTCCATCGAGATAATTCCTTGCGATCGTGAAGCGTGCGCCGGCCAGCTTATGAATGGCCGCTTGCAGCGCGGCGTACCGTGGCGCTTCGGCCGGTGGAAGGCCAGCAAGGGGGAACAGTTTCTGTGCCTCGAAAAGGGCGCGTTCTTTGCCGGGAAAGGCAAGGTCAATGCCGAAATTGGCGGATCCCTCGGCAATGAAGGATTGCGGGCTATAAAGTGGATAAACGGTGAATTCGATCCATCCACGCTTCTCAACAAGCTCCTGCTCGAGCAGCAGGTTATAGACATGATGCCCAGGATAGCCCTCATGGCAGCCCAGATCTACTGCGCGACTGATAAGTATGGGCAAATCAGTGTTCACCTGGATCAAGCTCGTGCTTTTGCCCTTATAGTAGTTGTATCCGCCCCAAGGCTTTTTGGTCACAAACTCCAGCGTGAATTTCTCTGCTACCGGCAGCGCTATATGGGCCGCCGTTCTTCGCCGGCATTCTGCTATGGCTGCGCGCATGACAGGGTCGAGCCGATCCTTCGCAATGGCAAAACGGCTATTATAATTATCGACACGCTGCCACAAAGGGCCGTCGCCCGGAACCAGATGCTCTATTTCGGACAGCGCCGGATCGAAACTCGCAAGCGGAGCTAGGGCCGGGCGCACGCCAAACAAGCCTTGGGCTTCGTCCTCAAAGCTGAATTTTTCTCCGGCATGCATGGCCAAGCGGGTCTCCGCTGCTCTGAGCTGGCCGATCAGGGCAAGGCGGCGTTCGCGTTCAAGCGGGGCCAGGCGGGTGGCAGACAGGCCTTCCGCACGGAGCCTGAGAGCATGGGCTTCTGTTCGAAGCAGCGCCATACTGCGCGGTTTGGCTTTGGCTTCCGCCGCCCAGGCAGGCGGGCCATAATAGGCGTCCACATATTCGGGCTCATGCTCGCCTGCTTCCAGGGTGAGATGAACATAATCGCGTGCGATTGTATCGAGACTGACATTTCTGGGCGGAGCGGCACCGATCGATAGTGCAGCGAGTATGGCGAGCGCGATTTTCTTCATCATGGCTCCTCCATAAGGCAGGTAGCGGTCCAATTGCCAGATCTTGGGCAGCCGTCCGGGTGCGGAATAGGGCTGTGTGTATGGGTCACGTGCATCCTGAAACCGGACGGCGATGCTCCTCGAATGACGCCCGCGTCGCGCTGTAAGTTATGGGAATATGCGCGCTTGCGAGTGGCACGGAACAGACCGCGCCCGGCCTACCGAACCACGTCTCAGGTTGGTTTCCGGCGACCATGTGCAGCGGCAGGCCCCATATTTGAACTTTAGACCGCTATAAATCACGGTTTACTGAGAAGAATGATCGATCGCAGGGCGCTCTATCGATCACTCGAATACGCTTGCAACTTTGGCATGGCGCTCGGCGATCTCGGCAACCGAAACTGTCGCCCCTGCCGCCGTTGCGATCCGGGGCCAATCGCTGAGCGAGGCTCGCACTTTTTCAATGGTCGCCGCGATCGTCCGGTCAGACAGGCCGTGCCGTCGCCCCAGCATTATCACCTGTGCACGAGTTGGCGCTCGCCCTTCGCCCTCTACCGCCAGATAATGTTCACCGCCCGGTCCGTTGGAGAAGGTGAGGTCATAGGCCGGAGCAAGGCGCCACTCGCCGGCCGCATCCTGCAGGAAGCTATGCTGACGGGTGTGATCGTCGCGGTTGTGTGCGAGGATGTTGAAGACCATGCGTCGGAAGACTTCCTCCACGTCGTCGGCATGGCGGGTGATTGCCATCGTCGCGCGGAGGAACATGTCATAGTCGATCGACGGCAGGTCGGCGCGTGCCTCCAGCGCACCGGCCAACGAAATCATGTGGAGGCGTCGGCCCGGCGCTGGCCGGTCAAACCTGCGCGTCGCGAAATAGCCTGGCCCGGTCTGCGTCGGAAGCAAACGGGACGCGGCCATATCGATGCCAGCGGCGCGAGCCATGCGGGCATAGGCCTCCTCAACTGGACCGATATCGATGGGGTCAACGGTGCCGCGGAACTTGACGATCCAGTGTTCGTGCCCGGCGTCGCCTTCGCCGCCCAGCTCCCCGTCCGACGCGATGCCCAGATGAATCTTGGGCCGTGCACCGCCAGATGCGCCGCCGAGACGAGCAAGCGTGTCGATCTGCCCGGGATCGTCGCCAAGCAACAGAACGCGCGATTCCTCGGCGAGCATATCGAGATCGATCGTGCCAACATCTTCAGTTGGGGTCGTCGCCGGATGATAGACCAGCGCGCCACGCCCCGTTTGGCCAACAATGGCGAGCCGGTCGAGCGCGCTAAGCGTATCGATACGAATCCCCAGTTTCTCCAGCCTGCGCTTCATCAGCAACTGTCCCCATGCATCGGGCAGGCTGTCAGACAGGAAGCCGTGGAGTCCGTCGAAGTTGCGCCCGCGTGCCGCATGGAGGCCCGACTCCGGGGGGTAAAGCAATGGGTCGATCCGGCGCTGGTGATCAACGACAGCCGCCGACCATTCGACCTGCGCCAGTCCATCCGCCATCGCCAGACGGGCCACGGTGTCGACCGCCTCGCTTTCGTCGAGCATCAGGCTAATTTCGAGGGGCGTTCCGGGCGCTAATTTCATGACGCCCGCGATGCCGGTGCGCGCATGCGCGGCTTCGGTTTGGCAGCTGTCTTCTGCTGCTCAAGCAGCGCGTCCATTGATGTCGCTGGCGGCGCGCGAAACAGCCCGGCCAGATCCTGTTCGCAGCGCAACGCGACCGCCGCGCGGATGAGGTCTTCGATTGAGGCCCTGCCTTCGCCTTCGAGCCGACGCCAAGTCCGATACGCGATACCGGCGCGCGCTGCTGCATCGGCCTGGGTAAGACTCATGTCGAGCCGGCGGCGTTTGATCCGTTGCCCTAAGAGCGTCGCCAACTCGAGAGGAGTTTCCAACATCGTCCATCCATGGACGATTAGCAACAAAATGTCAATCTAATGGCCTTATATGGACAGTGTTGTAAGCCAACGTGGCGGCGTGGTGGCAAGCAGGCGCAATCTCGCCAAACCGACGCCTTTGGTCGTCCTTCGCGCCCAAGGGCACGACCATAAGGGAGAACGGCGAATGCTGGCCGTTCCCACTCGCATTCAGACGAGTGCCGAAGGCCTCATAGCCTCCATAGTGAAATGGTACTGCCTGAATGATCCGATATTCAGTTCCTCTTAGCTCCCGTGCAACAAGGTTCTGATCTGCACTTCGTTCAAGTTCGTGTCGAACAACACGCCAAAGCCATTTCCTTTTACCCAGACGACGATCCCCTCGATGATGATCGCTTCATAGTGCAGGACCAGGGCGTCATTGATATGCGGCGTTTCAGAGGCATGGAGGCGCGCGCCGACTTTGGAAATATCCAGCACATGTGCTCTCGCCTTTATTCCATGAAAAGCGATTGTCACTGGCAGAAACACCTTTAGGCGCCGCTTGTGGCGCGGTTGCTTACCAAGTTGTTCAACGACAAAAAGATTTCGGTGCTTGCCCAGCATGCGTAACATCTAAACGGATTTGATTGCCAAAGGATTGATCGCTGAAGCTACACATTGAACGGAGCGCTTGCGCAAACGCCCGGACTGCCAAGGCTGAAATTAGGAATACATGATACTAAACTGCGTCGTAGTTCAGCTTCGCGATTTATCACCAGAATCGGTCTTGTTGATATTCACCGATCGAGAATGGCATGCCGGCGCGCCAAAGACACAATTCCCGCTTCAGCTGAGCGAGCTGAGTTCGCAGAAGGACAAGCATGATTGGCACGATCCAGGACAGCTACTAGTTGTGGGACTAGGCAATACCAGCAGTTGCGCCAGCTGCCAGCATCTTTTCCTTTGTGGATTTGAAGAAATCTTCGATGCTTTTCCAATATTTCAGAGTATTGATTGGCCTCCTGCGGGCGGTATCGCGACCGAACCAGGCAACCACTTCTCCCAGAATATTTGAATTGCTTATGATAAACAGAGCAATAAGGCGGGCATACAGCAAGCGAGCGAAGGAATTTCTTCCCTTGTTAAACAGGTTTGATGCAGCCATGCCATATTCCCATGCACAAAGCAGGGCATGTGCTTGTTCGGAATTGATCCCGCGAAAATCTTCCATATAGAATTCGTTGATCGGCCCTAGCAAATGGGCACTTGCTGGGTAGCGATCGTCACCGATGTTCGGCACGCTAAAATCAAGTTCCAGGTCAGGACCGTCAGCCCCTTCCGAAACAGATGTAACGGGATTGGAAAATTCGCCTTCCATAACGGGCCTTTCAAACACATGTTACGTCCAGCGTAGCTACTGCGACGCCGCTGTTCAACTCTGCCGTCCTGAACACATTTAGACGCCAGAATTGCTTTCGGTTATGGTCTGTCCGCGTGAATGGCCGTCTCAACAGTCAGTTTCAATTGCTGGTGATAGTTGCTCTGGAATCGGCAGCTAAACCTGTCGCTGTATCACGCAGCAGCTTAGGGTATGGGATGACCATATCGCGCGCTGTACTCTCGAGAATATCAGGCAAACTGGGTGGCGCAGCCCCTAAGCCAGAAAATTGCCGGGTGTAGAAAATGGCTGGCAGCGTCGCATTATGAAGACACTTTCGGTCTCCGGACCCAATGGTGGATTGGTGCAAATCGATGTAGACGCGCGCGTCATTGCATCTACCGCAAAGTTTCACAGCTGCGTACGCGCGAGTAGGATCCGTTTATCCACTGCGCTGAAATAGGGGCGAGAGTTTGACGATTTCGCATGATCTTGCCATTCGCATGCGTCGCGCGGCGTTCAATCGCGCATTGGCCGAAGCGGACCTGAGTGCAATCCGGCCGCTGCTTGCAGTTGACTGTGTGCTGGTTGCCGGGACCGACAGTGCCATATTGTCGGGACGCAAGGCACAGCTTCAGGCCTGGAAACGGGAATTTGTCCAGGCCGGACGTGCTATCTATACCAGGACGCCCGACACCATCACAGTATCGCCACTTGTGCCCATCGCGCTGGAGCTGGGGCAATGGCACGGCATCATCGCAGACACCGGTGCCCTGCTTGCCAGCGGTACCTTTGCTGCCAAATGGCGCGAAACAGATGTAGGCTGGGTGATCGAAGCGGAAATCTTTGTCACTTTGGGATGACGGTAGGGCCTTGATTGGTTAAAAATCGCGGCTGGGGATGGCCAAGCAAGTCCCGAATCTGATTAGGATCAGCTTCATGGAACTCTCGGAAACTTGTCGGGAGTTTGGTCATTTTCCTGCGTTGCCCTTTGTTATGCTGCGATCAAAGGCAGCGCGAATGTGACGGTCGTTTTACCCTGGTCGCGCTTGATCCTGGATGAAGCAGGCGCATCTACAACCTGATTTAAGAGTCTGCTCCCATACGATTTTTGGTATATTTCTCTCTGATACGGAAAACCGTATGTTCTTGCATAATGCGAAAATCCGTATACTATCTCATAATACGAAAATTCGTATGAGGATATATGCGCTCAGTTATTCGCTCGTCGCAATCGCTCGGCAACAGCCTTCGTGAGCATCGTATTGCTGCCGGCCTGACACAACAGGAACTGGGACGCCGAACAAAACTCCGGCAGGCAACCATATCGAATTTAGAACAGGGCGAAGGCGGCACGTTGCGCTCACTGTTTGCTGTCGTTAGAGAGCTGAAACTTGAAATTCGTCTCGATCCACGTTCGGTCGCACCGAGCCTAGACGAAATTTTCTGATGCCACGCCGTCGCTCCAGTAGCCTACAAATCTTGCTCAATGGCCGGCGGCTCGGACAGCTGAACAGAGCGAGTAATTGGGCAATAGACTTCCAATATGACCGCGATTGGCTCGCGTGGGAGCACGCCATCCCTGTTTCACTCTCTATTCCTCTTTCTGATCGAAGATATACTGGCGGGCCGGTAACCGCAGTTTTCGAAAACCTTCTTCCGGACAATGATCAGGTCCGTCGTCGCGTGGCTGAAAAACTTGGCGCAGAAGGAACCGACGCCTATAGCCTGCTCTCCCTCATCGGGCGTGATTGCGTTGGCGCGCTGCAGTTCGTTGCGCAGGGGGAAGATCCAGCGCAAATTGGCACGATTGAGGCAGAGCCTGTCAGTAACGACGACATAGCGCATATTCTGGCGAATTTGGCCAACGCACCCCTTGGTCTCAAATCAGACGACGCGTTTCGAATTTCCATTGCTGGTGTTCAGGAAAAAACAGCTCTCCTCTGGTGGAATGAACGCTGGAACAAACCGATCGGTGCGACGCCCACGACGCATATCTTTAAGCCCCAGATCGGGCGGCTGCCAAATGGCATCGATCTGTCGCACAGCGTTGAGAACGAGCATTTTTGCCTGAGTCTGATGCGTGAGCTCGGCTTGCCCACCGCGCTGACCGAGATGGCAATTTTCGGTGATCGACCGGTCCTTATTGTTACCCGCTTTGATCGTCAGTCTGCCCGTGACGGCCGAATTCTAAGGCGCCCTCAAGAAGACATGTGCCAGGCGCTGTCCATCCCTCCGACCATGAAATATGAAGATCATGGCGGACCGGGCATTCAGCCGATTATGGAATTGCTAGCCGGAAGCGACGCTCCGGATGAAGATCGAGCCCATTTCATGCGAAGCATGATCATATTTTGGCTGATTGGAGCAACTGACGGTCATGCTAAGAATTTTAGTATATTCCTCACGCCTGGCGCCCGGTTTCGCTTTACCCCAGCCTATGATGTGCTTTCAGCCGATCCAAGCTTGGCGGCGGGCCAGATCAATCAGAGGCAGATGCGACTTGCCATGGCGATCGGTGATCGCCGCCGCTATCGTGTCTCGGATATATGTCCCCGCCATTTTATCCAGACGGCGGTAAGGGCCAGCTATAGCGAAGAAGCAATGCGCGGAATATTTCAGGACCTGAGGCAACGGGGGCCAGCGGCCCTAGAAGCAGCCATTGCTGCTATGCCCGATGCTGTTCACAGCGCAGTCGTTGATCCGATTGCTCAGGCCTTTACCAAACGATTGATGCAGATCGACCTGCTATGATCAGCATGGGCAATGGTTGTCATGCATCGCATAAGACACGACTTGCTAATATTTCCGGCGACACCACCACAGCCTCAATTAAAATCTTTCAGGCCGAGATGCAGGGACCGACGCCAAATCCCAGGTGAACATTCTCTCGGTACTGCTGGCAAGGTCGAAGTCGAAAATCCGGTATCGATTGTACAAGCAGATCTACCCAGGCCTGAGCGGTAGGCAGCTTTCCAAAAGCGGCTCTTTGTCCACGATAGCGTGACTTCGCCATGAAGCTGACAACGATTATCTGTCTGCGCCGCTGGTTCGGCATTAGTGATGCCGGCGATAAAAAATATGGGAGTCCACCTTGGCGATCTTATTCAGGGAAGCGCTCCAGTAAGGTACGATCCAGTCGGTGTGATAATGGGTTGCCGTGCCGACCCGGGGAAAGACATAGCCATGCAAGGCATGGGCAGCGCGCCGGCGTGCGGCGCTCCATCCACGCGGCTCGTGGCGGCGCGCTAGCGACTGGTCGCAGGCAAAGCTGAACTGACATCCCGTTTCCTTGCTCGCACCCTGATACACGACCCCACAGATCGTCTTGGGAAATCCATAGCTGCGGACACGGTTGAGTATGACCTGAATGACAGCGCGTTGGCCATCGGCTGACCGGGCGGACTCGTAAATCGCTGCAGTGGCGAGGCAGTCGACGGCTTCCCGCACATATCTTGCTGAACCACGCAAGACATAGGGAGCTGCTGGGTGAACCGGGCCATCGACAAATGGAATGTCCGCATTGATCGCACGCGCTTCGTCCATGGTGAGGTGCAGCGGCGCCCGGCTTTTGCCGAGGCCAAGCAGCGCGAAACCCTTCCAGGTCAGCAAGACAGCGGCGCCAACAAGAAAGAGCAGAATGATCCGGCGGGTAAGATGCCCGCGATCCGCCCGCTTCCTTCGACGGCTAGTGCATCTGCTTCTTGCCCGGCGGGCCAAACCTGTCGCTCCACATTTAAATGCCAAGCGGTGCCGTGGCATAGGGATGCTGCCTATCGCAAGGGCGAGCTGTATCAGCTGCGCAGGTCATGCTATGTGACCTGCTCGTTTCAGCAGCGCAAGCCGTCCAGCTGCTGATGGCTGACACACCCATGAAGACCGGCATGCGCTCTACATTCCAGGCGCACTCCATGATTGCATCATCAATAGAGTCCGAAGCAGCCACCAGACGCCTCGGATTGGGAAACAGGAAGCGGCTTTCCCGTGCGGCGCTGCCGATTGACACCTTCGCTGCGGCACCATGTCCGGCTACAACTCTTTCTTGACTGCGGAAAACGCATCGGGACGGACCAGGTATGCCTTCATTTTTCCTGGCCAAAATAACGGCTCCAAACCGGTATATCTATCTCGATTAAGGCGAAAGTAACAGCATGGATGTACGACCAGCCTGTACTTTCCAGCGGTGAGCAAGGATTATCATGCGGATATTGGTTACCGGTGGCGCCGGATTTTTAGGTTCGCACATTTGCGAGCGGCTTCTCGCCAAGGGACATGAGCTCCTCTGTGTTGATAACTTCTTCACTGGATCTCGCCGGAACGTCCATCACCTGCTTGCCAATCCTGATTTTGAGCTAATCCGTCATGATGTGACGTTTCCGCTATTTCTGGAGGTGGACCGGATCTTCAACATGGCCTGTCCCGCCAGTCCGATCCATTATCAGCATGATCCGGTTCAGACGACGAAGACGAGCGTGCTGGGCGCGATCAACATGCTGGGAATGGCAAAGCGATTGAAAATTCCCATTCTGCAGGCATCCACCTCCGAAGTATATGGTGATCCGGAGGTTCACCCACAGGATGAAACCTACTGGGGGCGCGTTAATCCGATAGGCCCCAGGTCATGCTATGACGAGGGAAAGCGCTGTGCTGAAACCCTCTTTTTCGACTATCATCATCAGCATGGCATTCCAATAAAGGTTGCGCGGATCTTCAACACCTATGGGCCGCGGATGCGACCCGATGATGGGCGTGTCGTCTCGAATTTCATTGTTCAGGCGCTTCGGAACGAACCCATCACCATGTATGGCGATGGCTCGCAGAGCCGCTCCTTCTGCTATGTTGATGATCTGGTCGAAGGTCTTATCCGGCTTATGGACAGTCCCGCGGACGTGACCGGCCCCATAAATCTGGGCAGGGAAGAAGAGTTTACCGTCGCCGAGCTGGCGCAGATCATCAAGGAGATCACAGGCAGCCGGTCCGAAATTCGCAGCCTTCCGTTGCCCACCGACGATCCGCGCCAGCGCAGGCCGGATATCAGCGCTGCCAGATCCAAGCTTGATTGGGAGCCTGTAACGCCGTTGAGAGCCGGGCTTGAGCGTACCATTTCCTATTTTGATGCACTTATAGCAGCCGGGGTCGACATGGCCGGGCCTTCCGAGAAGGCTTAGGTCATGCATCTTGCTCCAAAGGAATTTAAAGACAAGAAGCTGGCAAACCCTCCCAAAGTTGCCTTTGTCTGTCTTGAGGATGCCGCCCGGCCAGACATTATTTCGGGCGGCCCGTATCGGATTCGCAAGGCCTTCCAGGACCTGGGCTGCGACGTCATCGATATTTTTCCAATCAGGCCAAAAATGGCATGGGCTTTCCTGCCCAAGAAAATCTTCTATCGTCTCCTTGGGCTTTATTATCATTGGGAGTGGGAGCCGCGGTTTCAACAGCGCGTCGCGAGGCATATCGAGGCATGTCTGGCTTTGACCAAGCCGGACATGATCTACGTCGTGCAGCCCCAAGCGGCTTGCGAGCTCAAGACGGATATTCCCGTCGTCGTCGGCCATGATCAGACATTTATCGAGCGGCTCAACTATTTTCCGTTTGAGAAGAGGCCGCCCTGCAGTGCCTATGCCGGGCAGGCGATCCTCAAAGAGGGCGAGGTGTTCCGATCCGCGGATCTTGTCGCGTACCCCTCAGAACGCTCGATCAACATGGTTCGGTCAGCGTACAAGATCAGCGATCGGAGGCTGGCGGTCATCCCTTGGGGCGGCAATCTGGCGGTTGAGCCAAGCGCCGCAGACGTGGAATCCATGTTCGGCACAAGAGGTTTTGGGCCTTTTTTCCTGACATTCATCGGCGTCGACTGGTATCGCAAGGGCGGCGATATTGTGGTCCAAACCCTAGCGGCATTGAGAGCCAAGGGCCTGGACGTTCGTCTCACCATCATCGGTGTTCGCCCGCCAATTCCGGAAGATGAGGCGATTACGATCATCCCCTTTCTTTCCAAGAATGATCCAGCGGACATCGCAAAACTTGCAGCGATTCTCGGACACACGCACCTTCTTTTCGTGCCGTCACGCGTGGAGGCATTTGGCCATGTATTTGCTGAAGCTGCCGCCTTTGCCGTGCCGTCCGTTGCACAGGATGTCGGCGGGATAGCCACGATCATCGAACATGGTGTCAACGGCATCCTGCTGCCTGAAAATGCGCGGGCGGCGGAATTCGCGGCGGCGATAGCAGCGCTATTCACGAACGAGCCCTCCTATCGCATAATGGCAAAGGCTGCCCGGGAACGGTATGAAACCGATCTCAACTGGCGCGCCTATTGTGAAACCGTCATCGCGCTTACGCATCGTGGAAGCGGGGGTCCTCGGTTCGAGTCTGATCGATGGACTTGGAACGATTTTGTGCCCGTCACTTGAGAGTTCAAGGCTCGTTCGAGGAGACCGACGAGATGATCAAGCATAGCGAAGAGTTCAAGCAGGAGGCGGTGCGTATTGTGCTGACCAGCGGGTTGCCACGTGGCCGGGTCGCGTCGGATTGGAGGCGAAACCGGCTTCCCTATGCTGATGGTTGATGGCCGCGATACGCCGACCAATCGTCACGGGCGCTATCCCTGCTTCTGCCTCGACGTGCGCGAATAGCGCAACGATGTCCGGGTGAGCCGGGAGCGCCTCGACGTTCCGCTCATCGCAGAATTCGCAGAAGCGCGCCCAGTCGGACGCGTAGGCTCTCTGCGCCGATCCTGCCCTCGCGGCAGCAAGTGTGTCGCGAGCGCCTTCGATCTCGGCAAGTAGATCGGGCGGAAGGTTGAGGGAGATCGGAAGAAGGTCGCGCGCCATGGTCAGCGCGCGAGTTCGATCGCGACGCCGATATCCAGACCGTCCCTCGCGCAGTCGGTGGTCAGCGCGGTTGCGCCGAGATCCTGCGCGAAGGCGAGGCAATCGCGATCGCCGAGCGGCAGGCCGGCATGGCGGGTCGTACCGTGCAGCTTGCCAGCGACACTGGCGACGTCGGGTTCAAACGGTTGGACGTCGAGCGCAAGGAGATGCAACGCCTCGTCGATCGCCGCATCGTCGAAGCCGCGCTCCTGCAGCTTGGTCACGACCTCAGCGAGATTGACGGCGCTGATCGGCGCTGTGCGCAGGTGCGGCTCAACGCGGTTAGAACCAGGCTCTTCGTTAATGAAAGCGAGGACAGCAGAAGTGTCGAGAACATAGTCACTCAATGGCGGCTGCCGCCCGGCGGTCCGACATCAGCTCCTCGACCAGGCTCACGCCATCGGGCACATGCTCGCGAACCATCGCACGCACCCGAGCCAGCGCGGCCTTGAAAGAGCGTACCCGCAGCTCGCCATCGATCACCTCGAGGCGTACATCATCGCCATCGACGAGGCCCAATTCCTTGCGAACGCCAGCGGGGATCTGGAGATGCCCGCCCGAGACGATGCGACCGCGAAATGCAGTCATGGCAGACTCCATCGTTGTGTCACTAACACTGTACCATGCAGGAGGCAGGCTCGCTATACATTCTTGAACCCATCTTTATCTCATGTCCGAGAATCTCATTTATCGGACGCAACATGGTGGTTGAGCGTGTCAGCCGGCGAAGGACCGGCTCCTCCCGGTGATCGCCGGTTTGAGGTCGGAGCCGTCCAGCCCAGCAGCCTCGATCCATAGCTTGAGCAAGGTGACCGGGCGGATGACGCGTCCGTCGGGAATCGCGACCTTCTGGCCCAAGCCTTCCTGGTCGCGCTTCGATCGCGGGATGGTGATCCGCAACCCCGCCGTCTCGAACCTGAGCGCCCGCAATTGCATAGTGGCTAGCTCGGACCGTCGAAATGCCCCGGCCATGTCGATCGCCAGGATTGCCCGATCTCTTGCTTGTCGTAGTTCCCAATCGGAAGCGTAGGCCTTGCGGGTCGAGCCAGCCTTGGTAGCGGCAATCGTGTCTTGCGCGTCCTCGATCTCAGCGCGAAGATCGGCCGGTAGACCGGCTGAGATGGGGAGGAGACCACCTGCCATCTTCAGTGCGTGCCTTTGGCAAGCTGGTCGAGCTTCGCCTGGAAGAAGCGCTCGCTCCACAGACTGAGGGACTTTGCCTCGGTCGGTCGCAGGAACCGGCCGACATCGGCTGCGGCCGCCTGCCATTCGATGGCCGTGATCTTTTCTTTCAAGGCCGAGAGGAGCCACTCATTGTCGATATTCAAACTTCCCTGGCCCTTCCAGGGTCCTTCCTGCTGCAGTGCCGACGCGAGGAGCGGAAGATTAGGATAAATGCCGTTCGCAACATACCAGGAGAAGTCGAACCAATCGCGGCCTTTCAAATAGGGCCTGCATAGCAGCGCGTGGATCTTGAGCGCGAAATTGGAGCTCAGGTCCTGGTGACGCACCTCAAAGTCGGCCGGAAAATCGAGGAACGTGGTCGCCTCGCCGGAGCCCGCCGGCGGATTGGTATCGATCTCGAGCTTGATCCTGATCGCTTTTGCCCGGCCTGTCCCGGCGAAGCTGAGATCGAGCTGGCTCGCGATGGAGTCATCCTTGATGATCGCCTCGCGAATTGCCCTGTCCATTTTGTCTTTCGAGTGGGCTTCGAGCTTCACGCCGAACTGTGCGAAAACCTCGACCAGCGCCGCGAGATATGGCGCCCACCGGAAATCGGGGTCTGGCGCGCGCAGCAGGAAATCGAGATCCTCCGAGAATCGGGGCAGGCCGTGCAAGATGCGCAGGCTCGTCCCGCCTTGGAAAAGCGCGACGTCGAAGAAGTCGGCGCGCCAGAGCGCATAGAGCGCAATCTCCTGAATGATCTCTTTTGAGGCATTTTCCTCCTCGATCGCATTGCTTGCGCCATAGTCGCGGAGCTTTTTTCGGAGCATCTCAATCATCGGTCAGGGCTACGGGCGAGGGGGCCTGGCGCGGGCGGACTGCAAGCTCGAGGGAGTGGAGAAAGTCGTTGACCGTCTTGTGCTTATAGACACGCTTAAGTTCCGAAAACTCCTTGCGCTTGAGCGAGCGAAGTTGATCCTCGTCGATGCGCAGGCCTTTGGTCAACCAGTCCAGGTCCGTCCAGCGCTGCTTACGCAATGCAACAAGATCGAGAAGCGCGCGCAGGGGGCTCGCGATGAATGCCGTGAGGGCGTCAAGTTTTTGGCGCTCCACCCCGACCAGGAAACGATATTCCTGCGTGGCGAGCGGATGGAAGGTGAACCGGCCCATGACCGGGGCATCGACCTCGAGCGTTTTGCGCCCCGGCGTCACGTTTGCCGTCACGTAGACGGCTTCCGGGATCCAGCCATGATGGGCGAGGGCTGTTTCAAACGAAACATAACTGCCGGGGAGGAGGGCTTGGGCTATCGCAAATGGATGGATTTTCTCCGATCGGTAGGACTTTTCGAGAAGATATGTGCCCCTTTTGAGGCGAATGAGCGAACCATCCTTGAGCGCACGATTGACCATCGCGTAACGACGTGCATTGCCGCCGCTGATCGCTTCCCCGAGCTGGCGCTCGTTAAAGACGCGGTTGGCGAATTTGCCGTCTGACAGGGTGGAGGCGAGGACGCTCATAAAGTTCCAGATACTTCCATGATGTGAAAGTTTCAAGAATTTTCATCTGACCCACCTGAACGGGTGTTAGTTGTCAGTGGACTATTGCAGGTGTCGGACCTCCGGCGATAGCGCTGCCGACCATGAATTAGAAAATTGTCGGCGTGGCGGCCCAGCAGTCCGCCATATGAGGTTTTCGATGCCCATCATGCCATGGCGTGATAGCCATGGGATCATGAATAGGAGCGCGACCACTGACATTACAGATTTGACTCCTTCCAGGCGGAGTCAAATTCTCGAGATCGCCGCACGCCTTTTTGCGGCAACAGGGATCGAGGCACCTCAATGGGGGACATTGGGAGCAGGCCGGTGTCTTGGGCGGATCCCTCTATCATCAAATCAAGCCGAAGACTGGGTCCGGGTTTGCCGGCTGCGGTTGCTGCAACTTTGGCGTCGGCATTCTGTGTCCAAGAATCCTCTTTATCGGACATGCCAAACGATACGAGCATCGGCGTTGTGGCCGCACTTTAGGCGGCGGGACGTCTAAGAAGTGAGACGGGTTCCCTGACATTGGTCAGCGAGGTAGCTGGCCCATTGTCTCCCGTGCTTTTATTAGCGGCCGTCAAGTTGATGTCCACACCCTAGTGCGCATATCTATACGCATAGATGCTGAAGGTTGAAATGAGCAAGCACGAACATCGTCTCGCCGCAAAAACCCGCAAGCCTACAAACGTGTCGCTCGATATAGCCCTGGTGGCCGAGGCGAAGCGGCTGGATATAAACATCTCCCGCGCATGTGAGGTTGGTTTGGCCGCGCAGATCGCGAAAGAGCATGGCCGTCTCTGGAAAGAGGAAAACGCCAGTGCTCTGGAAAGCTCGAACAGCTATGTCGATCGGCATGGTTTGCCCCTAAGCAAGCACCGTCATTTTTGATGGCCAAATTTGATGTGTGTCGGCAGCGCCAGGGTGGCTGCCATGTACTCGATTGCCAAGCCGACCTCCTGAACGATCTCAACACCCGTTTTGTCGTCCCACTTCTGCCGATTGATGAGGCACCAAAGGCCGCCGCTCGATTGAACCCGATCTTCGAGGTGGAAGGCGCGCGGTTGGTTATGGTGACGCAGTTTGCTGCGAGCGTCCCCATTTGTGAACTAGGCGAGCTGGTCAAATCACTGCGCGAGGAGCAGGACATCCTTAAGGCAGCGCTGGATATGCTGATCATCGGTTTTTAATGCCGCATCACGGATATGACACCGGTCAATTGCTGGCCGATCTTCCTACCACGATGGGCAAACACAGCCAGAGGGAGCGAGCACTCAGATGCGAATAACATTATGAAGTTGGCTTTTGTCGCAAATTTTCCGGTAGGCGATATTCGCAGTTGGAGCGGCATTGTTTTCCATGCGCATCAGGCCTGCGTCGCGAATTTCGCCACCGTCTCGGTACTGGAGACCCCTTGGCTTGACCGAGTGATCCAGAAGATCGGCTGTTATGGCGAAAAGGTCGGTATCGACCTGTTGCGCGAGCCATTCACCTCCAAAATCTATAATCTGGCTTTGCGGCGCCAAATATCCAAAATATCTCCAGACGTTATCATTGCTATCGCATGCTCTCCCAAAATCGCAGCGCTCGACGTGAGCGTGCCAATCCTTCACATGTCCGACGCAACCTTTCATGCCATGCTCGGCTATTATCCGACCTTCTCCCATCTTCAGCCGCGCACTGTGAAAATGGGAGATCGGATGGAACAGCAAGTCCTTGATCGATGTGCTGCAGCGCTGCTGACATCAGACTGGGCAGCCCAATCGGCACGCAATCATTATCAGGTGCCTGTCAGCAAAATCCATGTCGTGCCGATGGGAGCTAGTCTTTCAGCGCTCGCCGTCAATATCGAGCCCCGCAGGTGGAGCGTTCAGATTGGCTTGCTGTTCATTGGTGTTGAATGGGAGCGTAAAGGTGGAAGCATTGCCTATGATGTAATGGGGCAGTTGCAGGCGATGGGCTTCGATGCGCGCCTAGATATTGTTGGATGCGATCCGCCAGCATCAGTGGCTGGTACGCCGGGAGTGTTTTGTCACGGCTTTCTTCGAAAGGATGTCGCCTATGAGGCAGCGCGACTCGACGAACTTCAGCGTACAGCTACTTTCCTCATTGTACCCAGTCGCCAAGAGGCCTTTGGCCTAGTCTATTGCGAAGCTTGTGCATATGGACTGCCCATCCTTGCTACGCGCACCGGAGGGGTCGCGACAATCGTTCAAGCAGGAGTAAATGGTTTCCTCTTTGAAGTTGAAGACCCATCCAGTGCATATGTTGCGGCAATATTAAGCCTGCGTGATAATATTGATTACTATCATGAAATGAGTAGGCACGCCTTGCGACTCTTCGAGGCGTATTTTACTTGGCAGGCGTGGGGACGAACTGTACAAAATATTGCCACTCAGATTGTGGAGCGGGGTTGAGACTTATCTAAGGGTCATATATTTTTTTAAACGACTGATAAAATGAATTATTATTCTTTTATTACTTGCGGACGTTTGCGGTCTAAATCGAAATCAGATCGAGGGCAGTGTCGTTCTAATAGCCCGTGCCCAATCACAACCGCTCAATCATCGCAATCGCTTGCAGTCCTACATAAGTTGTTAACTATCTTGGATCTATCAGTAGAGTGTCGCTCAACGCGGGACCCAATAATCTTTCGGCGCACTTTCATCCCACACCGTGCCGGGAAAAGTCTTTGGACCCTTCGGATTAAGCGCTGCCGCATATGCTTGTTGAGGTTATTGCGATGACATTCGAGCCCGTACAAATCAGCTATAGATTCGCCGCGGGAACGCTGGATGTTCGCATTGTTCCCGAGGCGATCGGACTACTTCGAAACGGTCGCAGCGGTCCGAAAATTAGCGCAGAGATCGTTCAATGGCATCGGACAGTTATCGAGGAGGCTATCCTACGAAAGATGGCCGACGCGATCACAGCGCCGACAGAACTTATCATCACTAAAGATGATATCGTCAGGGAAACGCGCGCGGTCATGCCTTGCTTTCGACGGGGCTCTGCTGAAATCTGGCGCAAGGGGGCCATTTTCGAAGCGGCAAAGCTGCTGCTGTCGGGCAATCGAGCGGCGCGATAGATTGGGTTTATTTCCGGCTTCTTCGCGAGCCGTTTCAGCATGAAATTATGTAGGCCATTAGCGCTGTAAACCACTAGCGTCCCACATTTTTCATCCACGCTGCTTGAAGACCTCGGAGAAAGACGCAAGACCCGAGGAAATTGATAAGGTTCATCGCAATTCGGCAGGCCTAATCGTAGCACAGTATAACGGATTATTGATTTCGCAAAAGTTTGGGTGGCAGCCGGGGAGAGACTTGGGGCCCGAACCCTTCTGTCATGATCCCGTGTTTATGGCCGCCTGGTTGAGTCGGATGCTCACGAAGCTCATAGTTTCGAGCTTGCTCAGCAGACCGGCGCCTAGCTCTCATATCTAGGATATCAAGACTGAGACTGACAGATGCGTTTAATCATGGCAGCCACTTGCTCAATGGTCCAGCCGCTCACGTCCGAAGCGCGCTCTGTCGGCTGACGTGCCTCCATGCCCTGCCCAACCATCTGATACAAGGGCAGGGGATGATCGTGCACCATCCAAGATCGAGCGCTTATCTCTAAAGGTGGCATTTTCATATCCTCCCTAGCTGTGCTGGACCACCCGCATGATCAAGAACGCCAATTTCTGCAAAAGGCTGCAAGCAACCAACCGGATCGGGTATTTTTTGTCGGCTGTCCTAAATCGGGATTTTTTTAGGCGCCTAAGATCAGGACAAAATCCAGTATATTGTCCTGGGTCCATTAGATGTTTACCGCGCGGGCGAATATCGGGGGAGAGAGACCTTTTGCCGCCGTGGCTTAAGGTTCTTGCAATAGTCGCCGAGCGACGGCAGCCTAATTGCTGCACCAGCGGCATTCGAGTCGCGACCAAACGCTGGGGCCGCTCTGCAACGTCAGAGGCAACATAAGGGGTATGTTCGTCTTGGGCGACAGGGTAGCGCACATGTGTTCAGTCATTCTGACGACGATGAAGCTGTGCTCAACATTCATGCAAGATGAGCATGTCGAGATGGTTCAACCGCAGCCGCGCCTAGCCGGAGGGCAGCGCGATGAATAAGCCGCTGTCCATCTATCTGAATATGTTGCGCGCAGCCTCAGCGATACTCGTTGTCCTGTCGCACCTCAGCCAAGGGCGGCTAGCGTCTGCGCCATTTGCAGCCTTCCATAATTGGGAGCTGGGCCATGATGCGGTGATCGTCTTCTTTGTCTTGTCCGGCTACGTCGTCGGCTTCAGCGCTGAGCATAAGAAAAAAAGCGCCCGAAGTTACATTGTAGCGCGGTCATCTCGCATGCTTTCATGCCTGGTGCCACTGCTCGTCGTCGCGCCACTGCTTTATATCGTCGGCCGGCATATAGATCCTTACCTTTACGCAGATCCGACAGCCTTCTACTCGCCTGAGGATGCACGCACCTTTTTGGAGACGCTGACTTTCACGCAGGAATATGAGCTCCAAACTGTCGCATATTTTGGGGATTTGCCGCTTTGGTCCCTCAGCTATGAAGCAGCCTACTATATCTTGTTCGGCTTCATCTTCTATTTGCGAGGGGCGAAGCGCTCAGTAGCGGTCGGACTTGCCGTGCTTCTCATGGGCCCGAAAATCATGCTTCTAGCCCCGCTTTGGTTTGCAGGTTGCGCCATCTCGCATTGGCGCGACAAGCTTCTTTTGTCTCGTAAATGGGCGGTGCGAATATTGCTCGCCACGATCTTGCTTTTTCCGGCTTATGTCGCGTTTCACATGTTTTTCTATCCTCGATTTTTCTATGTCCTGACGCTTGTTGGTACGCAGCATACCGTCCTTAATCAGAGCCACTTCTTCCCAACCGACTATCTTCTATGTGTAATCGTGTGCGCACACATCGTGGCAGCCCGCTCGCTGCTCCATGATGGTTTCAGATGGCCTAATGGCTTTGCTGATATTTCGAACTGGCTCGCAGACCGTAGCTTTTCAATCTATGTCTTCCACTTTCCCTTGCTGTATTTCGCAGCGGCGATACTGGGTCGCTCCCGCTTTCATTTGGCAGGTGGGCTGATCATGCTGCTTATCGCTCTTGGAGGAAGCATATTGCTGGCGCATATCTCCGATCTACGAAAGCGTGAGTGGCGCAATTTTGTCGAGACGCTGGTCTATATGTATCGGAAGCTGCCTTTTGCGCGTCGGACAATCTAGTTAAAGCGGCTTCAAACAAAGGGATTGCGGAGGTTGCGAACGGCAATTTATCGATGACTGGCGTATGATGCTGCTATACATGTGGAATAGGCCGTGACTCTAGAAGATGAACAATGTTTGCGAACGCACGGGCGCAGTCGGCGGCAGGGTGATACTGGCATATATATTGTTGCCGCTTAGAAATGCGTTTGAAAATGGTGGGGGCCTTTACATGACATCTGTTTGTTGCATGATCCTAACGTATAATCGAAAAGAACTACTCAGCCAATGTCTGACGGCAGTGGCGAGCCAAACCCATCCCTGTGACCGGATCATTGTTGTAAATAATGCGTCAGTCGATGACACCGAAGAGTTTCTAGAAAGGGAGTGGGGCGACAGGGTCGAAATTCTTACGCTGTCCCGGAATATCGGTGCCGCAGGTGGCTATGCGATGGGCATTCGTGCCGGGTACCAGTCAGGGGCTGAGCTTTTATGGGTGATGGATGATGATGTCATTCCAGATGCCGAGGCCCTGGAAAAGTTGATGGATGCTAGGCGTTTTCTTCAGGCGCAGCAGGAGCCCTTTCCGTACCTCTGTTCTGTGATCCGCACGTCTAATGGGCTCATGACCAACACCACCGGCATCGATCTCCGCTTTAACGAAATCTGGGACTATAATTGGCCGAAATATCTGGATCGATCGATTGTCCCTATCAACCGCGCGACTTTTTGCGCGACACTGCTGCCGCGTGAGACTTTGAGAGATTATGGTACGCTCATCAGTGAAATGTTTATCTGGGGCGACGATGTTGAATATACTTTGCGGGCTAGCAAGGCGGCACCGGGCTATCTTGTTGGTGAGAGCAAAGCGCTGCATCTGCGCAAAATCGAAGGTGATCTCAGTATTTTCAACGAAACGGACCCAGTACGCATAGGGTATCATTATTTTCGCGTGCGCAACGGCCTTTTCATTGCCCGCACCTTCCACTCCAGACAGGAATTTTTTGCAGAGGTTCGATTAAATCTTAAGCGAACGCTGCACCTTCTTGCAAAGGGCCAACTGCATAAAGCACAAATTATGGCGCGTGGTATCTGGGCAGGTCTATTTTATGCGCCTAAGCCGCAGAGTGCCGACAAGCCGTTCGGTAAAGACGATCCAGTCGATTTTGAGGCGTTTAACGCTCGGTATCGGGAGCGGCGACTCAAATATGTAAAAAGTGTTTCCAGTCCCTCCTTTAACGACAATGTGCGCGAGCGCGTTGCACGGCCCCTTTAAGCAGCGGCTGTGCTCAATAGGCATATGAGCACAGTCTCCCGGTCGACCGCTGCCATGCGGCAGCCGTCCCTGATTGGATCGAAACGTGCATGACGACTTTTCCGCACTTGCCAATCTTGCGGATTCGTGGCTAGCTTCGAACTTCGTTGGACGCGGCTTGCCGCGTGGCTAGTCCCGGCGCCTAACCCTGGGTAACCAATTGCAACCCTGCAAAGATGGCTGAAAATTAGCGCAAAGGCGCTCAGCGGTGGGTTGTTGTCGGTTACGGGCTATCTTCATGTTGATATTCAGCCCTTGGCTCGCGCTGGCAGGTGCACCGTGTCATCATGAACTTCATTTCGTATCTGTTTCGAAATCGGGCCCTAACTTTCCTCAGGTCTCGCAGATCTGCCCGCCAGCCATTGCTCACGATGAGCCAGCGTTCGGGCACCTTTCGCTTCCCGCAACACATAGGCTCCGCCTCGTGGCGCAGTGTGGCACAGTAGCGCGAGAAACAATGCGGCAGGATTATGGATTAAAGGGCGGAAGCAGGCTAGGGCATACCGCAGTGCAGCATCTGGGACCTACATGCATCTAACTACCGTCAGGGCATTTTGGAATTTGCTTGAAACAAAGCATAGGCGGCAGATCGTCATTCTGCTGATCCTCATGCTTATTTCTGGCTTTGCGGAATTGTGTTCGGTGGCAGCGGTGCCGGCATTTGTCATGTCGTTGAGCCAAGCAGACAAGCTTTTGGCGAATCCCAAACTGCATATGTTTCTGGAACTTACGGGCATTCACACGACCAAGGAGCTGGCCATTGGCGCGGGATTGCTTCTTGTGGTCGTATTTGTCCTTAGGGGTTCGCTATACACTTTCATGATTTGGCGGCAATCGAGCACCATTTCCAGCATCAGCCAGAATTTGTCTAGCAGGCTGTTTTCGGCCTATCTGGCTGCGCCATATACATTGCATCTTTCACGCAATACCGCCGAATATGCCCAAATCCTGCTGGACGAAGTGCGGCGCGCTACGGAAAATTACTTACTACCGCTTCTGACGGTCGTCATGAACATTGCGGTCACGATCGCCTTGATCAGCCTGATCCTTTTCGTTGACCCCATCTCAGCTTTTGGTGTGGGGTCGATAACCGGCATTGCCGTTTATGCATTTATGCGTGTGCGGGGAAAGCGCGCGCGGAAACATGGTGATGAAATCAGCTCGCGCAGCATCCTGCTACGCCAAGCAATGAGCGAGGGGCTTGGATCTCTCAAACATGTTAAGCTTCGTGGGCTTGAAATGCCCATTCGTGAGAGCTTTGATCATCACGCGTCGATCCGTCGCCTTTCAAACCGTTCTATCATTTTTAGCGGGAGCCTTCCTAAGCCCGTTTTTGAAACAGCCGCAGTGACGGCGCTGGTCTGCTTAACATTTGCAATGATCTTTCAGGGTCGATCATTAGAAGCGATAGTGCCTACGCTTGCGTTAATCGGCGCGGTTGCCGTGCGCATGCTTCCAACGCTCAATCATCTCACCCAAATGTTTCTTGAGGTGACGGCGAACGATCCGGCGGTGCATATAATTAAGGCAGATTTGGAGCATTTCGTAGCTGTGCGATCGGATCACCAAGGCTCTGATGACGGCCAGGCGTTATCAGGGGACATCCGGCTTGATAATGTCTCTTTCCGCTATCCAGATCAGACAATAACAGCCTTGAACGACATTAATGTCATTATACCAGAAGCGTCGTCAGTCGCATTTGTAGGTCCAACAGGGTCTGGTAAAAGTACCGCAATTGACGCTATTCTTGGCCTATTGCCACCAAGTGAGGGCGCCGTCACTGTTGGGGGCGTCAATATCGAAAGACATCTGCCGCAATGGCAGCGTCATGTTGGTTATATTCCGCAAACCATATTTTTGACCGATGCGTCGATCCGGCGGAACATCGCGCTGGGCGTCCGTGACGACGAGATAGACGATGCACAGGTCTGGAAGGCGCTTGAACTTGCGCAACTTGCTGAGATGGTACGTGCCCACCCGGATGCGCTAGACGCAAGCGTCGGTGAGGGCGGCGTTCGGCTGTCGGGGGGAGAGCGTCAACGGATCGGCATTGCGCGCGCTCTCTATCATGACCCTGCGGTTCTGGTCCTCGACGAGGCGACCGCCGCGCTGGACAATGCGACTGAAGCGCGCCTGATGGCAGCCGTGGCGGACGCGCGTGGCGGGCGGACGCTCATCATGATTGCGCACCGCCTCAGTACCGTCAGAGACTGTGACATCATTTACTTCCTTAAGGCGGGTCAAATCATTGCATCGGGATCCTATGATGAGCTGCTTTCCTCGAGCGCCGAATTCGCCGCACTCGCGCGTAGCGAGTGAAGGCCGACTCAACCAGCGCAGCTTCGCAATGCGACGGGGGAAGCCGTCGCATTCTCCGAATTAAAGGGAATCACCATGGGGATTGCTGGCTATTATCATCAGTTCATAGACTGGATCGGCGACGGAACCGGACTTCCTGACACCATCCTGCATATTCACGCTGGGATGATTGTCCTGCTGTTGGCGCGGGTTATGACAGGTCGGTCACTTGGCAGTTTCGTACCGCTCTCCGTCGTTGGCTTAGCAGAGAGCATTAACGAAATTCTAGATCGACTCAATTTTGGCTCTTGGCGCTGGGCGGACACATTGGGCGATGTTGCGAATACTATGTTCTGGCCCACGGTGATTGCCTTGGCAGTGCGCATCAGGCCGCTCATTGCGCAGCGTGAACATGGGCGAGCTATGTCAGGGTATATGCCGGCTAAAGAGCTCCGGTAATTGCTTCCTTTCGGGGCACGCCAATTGGCAGAGAGGCGGCAACAGCGGCGAAATTACGCCGAATAGCGCCTATCCTTGGCCAGACTTTGCGCAAAGCCTGCGTGCGAGTCGGGGTCCGGGCCAAGCGCGACATGGCGCGCGAAGCGCAAGACGGCGCTGATTATGGATCAAGGCATTGTTCCAAAGCACGCAGTTGCTCTTCGAGGCCATGCGTGCAGTGCGCGTCGCCTCGGTGGCCTGACTTTATTGGCCGGCTTCGAGGGGATACCTCTACTGTGAAGCTAAGCAGCATTCAGGGCAGCCTTGATTGGACTTTCACTGATCTGCGGCTGGTTAATGGCGCGATCCATGTTGCAGGGAATTGGTTGGGCTAGCCACCGAACAGTCTTTTTAGCATCGCGCACCGATGGTCGCGCCTAAGGTCCCAGGTGAAAGTCTTGTCTGTCGTGCCGCATCAAGCGGCCGCCCGCCATGCAAAAAAATCCCAGGCCTTTGACCATCGTCATACGCCTGGGCTCGAAATTTTCTATCAATTGACCGCGTGAAGAGCGTTTCTAGAAACGTCCAGTGACCGTTGCGGTCGCCTCAAAACGATCAAAATCAGCACTACCGAACACGAGGCTGTTATTTGAATTGCGCTTCAAATAGGTCGCATTCCCGCCGAATTCGAGACGGCGGTTAGCAAGATAGCGAACGCCGCCAGTGACCGAAGCTATTTTATCCTTGCGGCCTGCGCCCCGATAGGAAGTGACGTCATAGCTGACCCGCCCGGTAAGGATGATATAGCGGAGCAGCTCGTGATCGACGCGTATGGATGCGCCGGTGTTGAACTGACCGGATATCGAAGGATCGCCACTTTCCGCTATGTTTCGATATGCGGCGAGGGTGAATGTGCTGAGGCCAGTGGCGAAATAGGTAACTTCGCCATTGACAGCGAGACCGCCAAAATCGCGATATAAAGCGAAATCGTAAGTCCGCCGTGTGTAACCAGCGGCAAGGGCACCCCGAAACTTTCCAGAATCGATCTTAAAACCAGCAAGCAGTTCGGCCTGCTTGCCGTCCCGATTTTCAAGCCCGAGGGCTATGATGTCCCGCTTGTAGTTGATGTCCGAATAGCGACCTTCGACATATGCGCTAGTGGCGCCCGTGAGCGAGGTTTCGAGGCGAGCACTACCGCGCAGAACAAGACGGTCACGTGAGCTCTGATCGATCAGTGTTCCGTCAGCGCGCTTGCCATTACCAAATTTGTCATCGTTCGCGTCAATGCCAGCGATGAGGCGCAGGCGGCTTCCCCCGGTCGAAACGCGCAGATAGCCGATATATTCGTCATAGCGGATTGGGGCAATGGATGCGCCAGGGAAGCTGCTCGACTCTTGGCTTTCATAGCTGCGATGCGCCCCGCCGCCGAGAGCTATATAGCCGCCGCCGCCAATAGGGAGCGTCCCGCTTGCTGATGCATTCAGCGCAGTCTGGTTCGCTGTCTTCTCGTCGCTGTACCGGCGCAGATTCGCATCAAGGGCAATCTGATATCCGCGCCGTTCAGCACCACCGGAGCCGTCAATAGTGAGCGAAGGTCTGATCAGCGCGTAAATGTCGCTGGCAGCGTTGTTAACGTCACCATACACATTGCTGGTATAGCCAATGCCGCCGGTGAGTTCTGGGTGGACAGTAAGTCCGCCCAAACGCAAGCCCTCCGCCGAATATTCCGGACGATAGCGCTCATTAGCGGCAGTGCGGTCGCTAGGATAATCATAAGGTAGAACAGGCTGCGGATTAGACAGAGGCGATGTTTGCGCGTAGGCGCCAGCAGAAGATAGCGCAGCGCCAGCGATCGCCACATAACCCAGGTTTCTCGAGAATCGCACTTTCAACATTAGGCCCCCCATTACTGGCCGATTTCCAGTTTTGCCATGCGTGCTAGCCGTTTTCGACAAGCGCATTGGTCACGCCGGTTGGTCATGCCCGATTGACGCATCAGTGTATAGCCAAAAAATCCAGCACTTGAACTAGATCGCGTATCAACTTGGTTCAGCTGACAGTAAGCGTATGCCGCAGGCAACAAAAACTTATACAAAAACTAAGGATGAAAAACTTTCCTGGCAAAATGTTAAGGAAATCTTTCAGCATTTGGGATGAGCAGGTGCCGATTGACGGCTGTCTTTACGAATAGCTTACGGCCGTCAGCGCTTCATCAGGAGGCGCTGATGTGGCAAAATGTACAAGTCTCGGGCGATTAAAGCGCAACCAGAGCATATTGCCATTGGTAGGCGTCCTCGAGCTTCGTGCCCAATATCGCGCTCAAGCAGGACTTTTAGCTCTGTCCGCATGAGGTTGCTCACGCGTTCTTAAATAAATCTGTGCGATGGGGGAGCCGTAAGTCATTGCGGGACGTCCCTATGTTTTTCCATCGACAGTCAAAACGCCATGCCGAAGCGCGGAACGCAAGGCGGCTGAAAATGAAAGTTGATGTTGTGCTTGTCGCTGCAGGATCACGAGTGCCCGCAATTTTGATCGAGATATCGAATGTCGGTGCGCGTTTGAAAGCGCTGCATCCCCCACGCCTCAATGAGCTTATCGTCTTCGAATGGCTCGGCAAGCCATTCCCGGCGCGCGTGGCATGGATAAAAGGCCAGCATTTCGGATTGGCGCTTGTCGAGAGCTCCGCGGCGCAGCGCCAATCGCTCACGAGAGAAGAGCAGGAATGAGCATCCCATTTCAGGCGCCATGATAGTTTAACCCCCACATCATAGATTGATGCCTTGTCCAAGAAACGGAGACCAAGCTGATGGGACACGAACCTTCCCACCCCGGATCTTTTGTAAAGGTAAAACGTCATTGGAGCATGACGCGAGGACATTCCATTAAAGATCCAAGCTCGTCGCAGGTTCGAGGCTTGGGCCGTTTCGAAGGAGAAAGAGAGGAGGCCTTCAGCATATTGTGGGCCTTTGTCATCCTCGTCCCTCTCTTGCTGTTCTTTACGATGGACGCTTGGATCGCGATCCATATGTCGTAGGATGAAAGGGGCAGACACGGCATTCACTAAATGTTCTACGTCCCTGTGCTGCTAATAAAGCCATCGGCTCCATTCTGCGATCGGGACCCAGTCGTCGCCGACCGGCTTGAACGCGTATAATGCGCCCCAATGATTGGCTTGCACCGCGACGAAAGCCAGATTTTTTTGCCGAAGCGGATTGCTTATGGCGAAACGCGGAACGCAATCTTTCCGGAACCGATTGATAGGCCACCATCGACTTGTAACGCCGGAAGGAGTCCACGCGGAACTGATAGCTACGGAATGTTCGGCGTTTACAACGCCACGTGAGAGCCGGAGAGCGGCCCCGTTCAGCATCATCTGCTGCAGGCCTGGAAGCGGGTCTGTTCTGGCTGGGGCCTCGCTCAGACGGGACTTGTCCCAATCTTTGTCAGAAACGGTCCTGGGTACAATATTGCGTGCATCGGGAACGAGAGGCGTTGGTGGATACCAGTGTAATTCTTGGCGAGATGCTCTTGGTGCTAAGGCCATCTCTCGGAATGTTGCCAAGGAATTTTCCGAAGTTTCATCATCCAGGCATATTTTCTGCGGAGCAGAGGATAAGAGGGTCAATGCTGCGCGCACGATCTTCTCGTCATCATTCAGCGGCCGCGGCGAACCATGACAGCCTGCTAAGGCTGTGAAGCAAGCAATAAATGCTACAAATTTCAGTCTCATATGCTCGGAACAGCTGCGTGCTATTAGACGAGTGGTGCGGGTCAAATGTGCTTCCCCAACAAGTTGATGCTGACCGGATTAACCATATTTCATAACTTATTGCACTTTCTTAGGCAAACCGTTATGAATCAATGGGATGGGTGATGTTTATATGAAAATATGGGGAATTGCCCATCAACGGGTCAAAGACCAGATCGGCATAAGGGGCATTGCGGGGCATGACTGACAGGTCGTTTACCTTCAACGGCGAAATGCGACGGCATGTCTGGCTGGGGCTATCTCTCGCAGGCGCAGCGCTTGTCTCCACCTTCATGGTGGTCAACGGCCGAGCTTTATTTCTTCCTCCCGGGCAAATACCTGACGGAGATATTGCCCAAGCCTATGCGGTGTTCACAAATGTGACATATGGTCCGCATCGTGGCGGATCGAACGGTCGACATCGCGGACCCAGAAAAGGCCTTACACCTGAACCGCCACCTGTAGCCTATGCGTTCCGCGTTCCGAACGAGCCGGAGATTCCTGGATTTACGCCAACCTCCGGGCCTCTTACACCTGGGAATATTGGGCCGCTAGATCCAATGGGGCCTACCGGTTTTGGGTCTAATCCCCCAGGATTTTCTTCACCACCCGGCTCTCTTGCCCCCCTGGCGACACCACGTAATGGGGGGGGAGGAAATGTACCGCCTGGGACGCCCGACCCGGTTCCCGCAGTACCAGAACCCAGTAGCTGGGCGATGATGATTTTGGGTTTTACGATATTGGGTGGTGCGATGCGCTATAAGCGTCATCGGCGCTTAGCGCTGAGCGGCGCCTCAGCCTGATCAGTGCATGCTGAGCTTGTCGCCCTCAATTGTGATTGCCCCAAGTCTGGAAATGGCATTCTGTCCTAACAGAGATACCCCCAAGCCATTAGCGACGACGGCGGCTTTAAGATTAGGCACTTGGCGCCCAGCTACTTCAAGCCGATCAAGGGTGGCCCAAGCCATCTGAGCGCTTCCCCCCACAGTCTGAACATTAGCATTATAATGCGCACTGCCGATCTGCAGGCCAGCGGTTTTTGCATCCGCCCCTGTCAGGACCACGACGCTGGCGCCAGTATCTACCAAAAATCGCAGCGGCTTACCGTTCACGTGCGCTGTGATGTAAAATAAGCCATCAGAAGACCGTACCGTGCGCAGATTAGGCTCAATGGCGCCGACCTCTGCGACTTCCGCACGTCCTACGACGGCAGCGTTAGCAATGGCCGCAGGCGCAATTGCGCTGCTTATAAAGGCGTCTCTGTTGGCGCGCGCTGCAAATGCGCCGGCAGTAGCAAGTAAAGCTACTACTACAGTACCAACTATTGGGATGCGAGCTGCGACCATGTAGGCCTTATTGCAGCGCCGCCTCAATATAAGGTGTGACTAGAAGCTTAATGCCGAATTTACCAACAGTTACGACCGGCTTGGCTGCTTGCGCCTTTTTAGTTCATGCAGATTGCTTGAAACCCAAATGGTCCGCCGGTGCTGAATGGCTGTGGCAATGGCAAGAAAAAAGGCGATTACAGCCAATTGAATGGCACTTACATAATAAGGCCAGCGCATAGTTCTCTCGGACGTGTAAAGAACGAAATAAGGGTTACCAAGCTCATATCCTGCATATCGGTACAGGCTCTCGAGCGAACCTGGCAATGCATTGCGCATCAATATGCCGCCACGGGTTGATATAGGTTGGCCTTCTTCTTTGATGAAAACATCAGATGGGGCAAGTTCGACAAAATATCGGATGTTTGGTGTGGTCTGCCCGGGAGGCACGACCGGTGCGAAACGGACACCGCGTCGCTTAAGCAGGAGCCGCTGTGTATAAGCGGAAGTTCGCTCATAGATAATATAGCCACTAAGGGTTGCCGCCCCAGTTCGCAGACTTTCCGTCGGCTGATCGGCATATACATGCTGGAAAGGGGCATTCATTCTAGGAAGCGTCAAGGTCCAAGCCAGCGTGACGATCGCCGCAAAGGAGAACAAAATCGTCAGCCCCAAAAGAATATTTCGGAACTGGTTGCTGGTCACCAGAACTTTTCTACGAAGAGACTTTGTCTCTACAAATCGAGCGATGACGGCTATTAATAAGACGGCCGGCGCTATCACAATAGTTATAAGTAAGGCAAAATTTAATATGGGAAAATAGTGGCCGAAAAGGTCAAACTGCCACTCAGATACCTTCTCGTAAATACCTCTATAGTAGATCACTTCGGAAAAAAAATATCCCGTCGCTATCAAGATCCACAAACCTGCTGCGCCGAGCCCCAACCAGCGAGTGCGTTTGTTCGACAAACTCAGACGATTTTTACGGATCTGGCCTGGTGCGGTCGCCATGCCCTGTGTTTCTCCCTTAGTCACGGCTCGCATCTAGCCACAGGAAAGGGTTAACGTCACCCTTTTTTCGCGCTGCCGGCGAAAGTCCGTCGGCGATTAAGGCTATCGAGGTCTAGAATATGACTGAGACCTTTGTGCAGAGTATCGAGGGGTGGAGGTTTCGGCTTCCGCCCCTGAGCGCGTTAAGGGGCAAGAGCCCGCCGGCATAATTGGCTCAGAAGCTTCCTTCCCGGCGAAAATATTATACCCGATGCAGAATCGTAGCGACTAAACGGGCACATTGGGAATGCATCCCTACATAGAGTTGCTCTTTGTCCCCCTACCAAAGGGCGCACGTCTTAACGCAAGGGCAGGCAGCCCCCGCACTCGCAAACCAAGTGCCTAGTTACTGGAGCGGTATGACCTTTGGTGAATGCTTGGCGTGTAGCGTGATCAGGCCGCGGGAAGCAGAAGACCAGCGTCCTGCAACGCGGCGGCAGCACCGCGTATTTTCTTAAATTCCAGACCCGACTTCTTTGCGATGTCCAACAGAGAATGGGTGCCATCTGACTGGTTGAGAACCCACAGGAAAGCGATCTCATCTGGGACTGCGCCGCCTTGGCCGGCGGTTTGCCGGTATAACCCGCGCTTGCCAAGCCGCGGTTCGCCTTTTGGATTGGTGGACTGAAATACAGCTTCACCATCAATGGCAGAGACAATCGCCTCGACAGCTTGCAAGGATGCAGCCAGCGCTTCAGCGTTCAAAAGCTCAAGATTGTCACCAGAGGTATGATATTCTGGATATTCGCCATGGGGCGTGCGTGACAAACGTCCAACAGGCAGGTCAAAGCCGGGCGATCCATATTGGCGCTCGTCATATCCCCACGGGCTAAAGTCGATGACGCTGTTCGCTTCTCCAATATGTGCAAGGACATGTTCAGCAGCACGATCGACAACCGTTTCGCCATTTCGACTGCGTTTGTACGTCAGCGGTCCACTATCACCCAATCCCGTCAATACCAGGCCGCCGCTTATCTTCGCCGTCGCCGCTTCGTTGAGGGCCAGCCAGGCAATGGAGCCTATCGTTCCAGGAATGAAAAGAATTCGGAGACTGTGGGTAAGATTAAGCGCTTCCGCGCGCATCGCGAGAGCGGTTGCGATAACCAGCCCTGAAAGATTATCGTTGGCAAGCGAGGGATGGCACATATGCGCTGAGATCAGGATTTCTTTTTCACTCTTCCCAGGGATGAGAATCTCTCCCAATGTCAGGCTGCCGGGCGCAAGCGTAGAGTCAACGCAGACCTCGAACGGGCCATCGCCCAGCATTTCCAGCTGCCTTTGGCTCAAGCAGAAGCCCCAATTCTCCTTATAATAGCTTGTGCGGTACGGTATAAGATTGGGCTGGTCAGGAAGAGTGTGGAGGTGCGGCCGCAGTTCTTCGAGAGACAATGTCGCTCTTACCGGCGCGCTGTAGTTAAGCACATGCAGGGTATGCGCCTGAAAATCGATGACCCGATTGCCGTGATGATCGGCGACATACGCATCTCGGATTGTCCATTCATTTGGAATGGTCCAGTCAAAAACGTCAGTGCCACTTGGGATCTCTGTCAGTTTGACAGGGACGAACTCGGAGAGGATTTTGAGCGTCTCCCTGACGCCGGGGCCCGTGATGCTGCGGCATATTGGGTAAAGTCTCTCGGCCAAAGCGTGGAGGGATTGACCAAGCAAAGCAGAATCCTCCTCAAGCAGATGCGCATGATCTAAACTCATTCCCGGGCCCGCCTCAATATTGTCTGGTCCTCGCCAATTAATTGTAAGCCGGATAAGGAACAAGCCTGCGTCGATTCCTGACTTGACCCTTTTTGCAACAACCGGAGACACATGGACATGAGCGATTCACCTTTGGCCGGTCGCAAAGCCCTTGTCACGGGTGCGGGCCGGGGCATCGGGCGCGCGCTCGCGATTAGGCTGGCGGGCCTGGGCGCAGATGTTATTTGCGTTGCGCGGACGACGACCGAATTGGACGAGACCGTGACACTGGCAGGGCAAAAGGCGATAGCACTGTCCTGCGACATTGGCAGCGACAGCGCGCATGCGGAGATCTTAGCGCGGATACAGAAGAGCGGAGGTAGCCTGGACATTTTGGTGCATTCCGCCGGCATTATGCGAACAGGCACAGTCTACACGGTCGATCTCGCGGATTTCGATGCGCTCTTTGCAGTGAATGTCAGAGCGCCTTATGCACTGACTAAGCTACTGTTGCCGCTTTTAAAGGAAGCCAAGGGCGAGATCGTCTTTGTCAATTCGAGCATTATCCGCGCCGCCAATATTGCTGGCCGGGGCGTTTTTGCAGCCTCGCAGGCGGCACTTAAAGCTTTAACAGACAGTGTGCGCGATGAAGTGAACGCGGATGACGTTCGAGTTATGTCCGTCATGCCCGGAACGACCGCCACGCCGCGGCAAAAAGCATTGGCCGCAGAATATGGCAGAATTTATAAGCCCGAACGCCTTCTCCAGCCCGAAGACGTTGCACAGGCCATCGGCGCGGCATTGTTACTCCCTCGGACGGCGGAACTGACTGAGCTGTTTGTTCGACCCATGCAGAAGAGCTAGGAGATTCTGCCCAACATGCTCTCTTTTGCGCTGGCTCGGCCGCTGGCGTTATGGCTAATCCTTAACGTAGGTTGGAGAGACGGCTGATGCGCAAGTCAGTCAGGGCTAAAAATCATAACACTGTGTCTTTATGGGACAATGCTTCGCACACTTTTAGCTTTGACGAGAAACGCTTTAAAAACGCATATTTCTCAATAGTTTCGTGTATGCTCAGGGCTGCAAACAGCTCTTTTACATACGCCACCAGAGACGCCTCCACCAATCGGTAGCTCGCCCAGGTAATGAATCTGTACCAATCTGGGTTTAGCCCCTGACAGCAAGCATATATATTATGCGCAAATACTCTTTTATTTCTCGATTCTTCAGACTGACCGCTTGAAGTGGGAGTCCAATTGAGGGGGGATTCTAGAGGCCATTGGGTGGACGCGTCTTGCGCGCGTCCGCGCGATTGTTATGTGAACAAAGTGTTTCTGGAGCGCCCGGATTCGACGGAGGTGGCGATGGCGGTGGTGCACATTGATAATTATTGCTCCGACGAGGAGCGTCGCGAACGGATATTTGCGGGTGATATTTTCATCTACAGCCCGACTAAAGCGGCGCAGGAGCTTATCTCACACGCGCGCCAAATGATTGAGGAAGGCTTTGCGCCTCGTGATCCAGAAAAAGCTCAGTATGACATGGATGTTACAGACTATGCCGCGTTGTTGGGACGTTTGAAACCTGCCTTCATTCATCATCCGCGCTCAAAACAGCTCGTCGCGCAAATCATCACATCATTGGGGGGGAACCCGAACAAGACCTATTTCGATGTGCCAAAGATGCGTTCATCCACTAGCGACGCCTATTTGACGACGGGCATTGCCCTTGCGTTTCCTCCCCATCGAGACACTTGGTACTCGGCGCCGTTCTTTCAGATCAACTGGTGGACGCCCATTTACGAAATCACGATTGATAATGGGATGGCGTTCTATCCTCGCCACTTTGAAGAGCCAATAGCAAACAATTCCGAGGTTTATAACTATTACCGTTGGAATATGACCCGTGCTCAGGCGCATCTTGACTTAAGTGGTGGAGGCGCACGCGTTGCGCCTGAGGCGCAGGCCCCGGTCGGCGACTCTCCCGACGCGCGCTATGTGGTGCCGCCTGGAGGCCTTATTCTTTTCTCCGCTGCCCAATTGCATGCCAGCCTTCCCAATCATTCTGGGCGGACGCGCTTCAGCATCGATTTTCGCACAATTCATTTTGACGAGGTCTTAAGCGGCAATGGTGCAAAAAATATCGACAGTGCGTGCACCGGAACTGCGCTTCGCGATTTCATGCGATGCACGGATCATGCGCTCCTTCCCGAAGAGCTGGTGAAGCCATATGATAGTGGTGACCAATCTGATGGGATTCTGCAGTATAACGCCACTATTTCCGTATAACCGCTCTTGCATAAATGGGCATAGCTTTGTTCGAACTGACGAGGATATCTGACAAAATCTCCAGATCTCCAGAAAATCTTGTTACTTCTAGATAGATTTAAAGAATTCTAGTTCTCTATTAACGATTTGTCTTTCTCTAAGCAAAACATGTTGATTTTGATTAAGAAACATATCGAATATGGTCGGGACGGCTGGTGAGAGCTTTTAAATAGTGCTTCCAACATTATCTGACGTCTGTTTGATGGTGGCGAAATCCTTCTACAAATTGATTAGGTTCGATCGTCTTCAGACGACAGAATTTCAGAATATCTTTCTAGAGATTTTGGCATAAGAAGCGCAATAACTATGGTTAACGCAGTAGAGATTTTGCAGTTTTGCATTGGCTAAAGCGTATGCTTGTGCAACAGTTCAGCAATAATCCGCTTGAGTCGCACGGTGGGATTTCGACTGTCGATATTTTGATGACATGCTAAGCCGATCTATAGTCGGATTTCAGTAATGATCAGAAAAAATTGGCTAGATACAATGCAGTAAAGCTTGGGGGAACCATGAGCGCTATCAAAGTTGATGAATCATATCGATTGCGAAACTGTCGTTCTTGCGGTGATGAGGCGTTGACCGTAGTTCTCAGTCTTGGACTTCAACCTATTGCGAACGCGCTTTTAACCTCCGAGGAGCTCGACAATTCCGAGTCTGTGTATCCGCTGGAAGTGATGGCCTGCGAAGCTTGCGGCTTGGCGCAAGTTAGCGAGACAATTCCGCCGGAAATCCTTTTCAACGACGAATATCCGTATTTCTCGTCCTTCATTCCGGCATTGCTCGCTCATAGCGAGAAACATGTGCAAGCACTAATGGATGAATTGAAGCCGGGTAGCGATGATCTTGTAATCGAGGTCGCAAGCAATGACGGCTATCTCTTACGTAATTTTGTAGCTGCTGGCGTCCCAGTCCTTGGGATTGATCCTGCAAGCGGGCCTGCCAATGTCGCCATTGGTGCTGGCATCCCGACCGAAATATGCTTTTTTGGTCGCAAAACCGCGGAGCGGATTGCTGCCGATGGCCGCCGTGCAACAATCATGTTGGCCAATAATGTCTTAGCGCATGTTGCCGATATTAATGATTTTGTGTCCGGATTTGCTATTCTTCTTGCTGATACCGGTATCGCAGAGTTTGAATTCCCATATGTCCGTGATCTCGTCGAACGTTGCGCTTTCGACACGATCTATCATGAGCATGTTTATTATCATTCGCTTACTGCGCTGCAGCCACTGTTTGAACGGCATGGTCTATACTTGAACGATGTCGAGCGCCTTGACATTCACGGAGGATCACTGCGGCTGCGCGTGAGTAAAAACGAGGGTGTCAGTGCACGCCTTGCCGAGCTGCAGGCCGACGAGGAAGCGCTTGGTATAGGTAAAATCGAATATTATCGGGATTTTGGCCAACGTGTGTCTAAAATCCGAGATGAATTGCGAAAAACGCTCGAAGGGTATCAGGCTGACGGCAAAACAATAGCGGCTTATGGCGCGGCGGCTAAGGGCGCGACACTGCTTAATTTTGCGGAATTGCCTGAGGGAACGATCAGTTTCGTTGTCGATCGGAACACTCATAAGGTCGGAAAATTCATTCCTGGGGTTAAATTGCCGATCGTTGATGTGCAGACATTGCAGGACAAACAGCCGGATTATCTACTGATCCTGGCATGGAATTTCGCGGACGAGATTGTTGAGCAGCAGCGCGGATATTTTGAGGCTGGCGGAACCTTTTTATCAGCAATCCCGTCGCCTCATATTATTGAGCCGCTTCTGTCGGTACGGCCGAGTGACGTGAGCAGCGAGGGCGTGAGAGCAGCAGGATAGCTGATGGGTTGGCCTTTGGCCCAGCCAAGGTAGGTTCAGAGGAGTCGATTCGGCAATTAAATGGCGCAGTCTTGGATTTTCATTTTATTATGCCTTGGAGTCACAGTCCTGTTGTATGCCATGTGGATACAGGGGCTGGATAATGATCCTCTGCAGGATGAAATTTTTCGTTTAATTGTCAGTCTCGATCGGTCTGGACTGACGGGCAATAATGAGGTTCGGTTCCTCGAAAGCTTCGCAGCGCTTACTGAAAATCAAAGGCCGACTGCGCGAGCACGGCGCTTAACGCATGCTTTGCTACAAGCGCGCCCGCAAATTTCTCCTAAGACATACGCGAGGTTGCGGATGATGTTCGCGCCGATGCGCAAAGCCAAAATGAAAGACGACATATTCCGAACAGCGCCGCGACACTTACGTTAGCGGTGCCAAAACACTGGCTCCCAATTTTGCGAAACCATAGGCTACGAAGCTTATCGGCAGTCGGTTCAGAGCAAGACAGCGCTCATGACGTTGGGCAAAGGCCTATCATCACATAGGCATGGATGCATCGATCACGGCTTTAACCTTTGGCGCGCTGAAGCGCGACAATCCTAAAGCTGCAGACCGGCAAAAGCTTCGACGGTGGTCCACCGGACGACGGTTGATGCCGATGGCGTGCTGTCCGTTCGATAGCGGACCTTGCGGTCATCTTGAGCGTCCAGCCCCCATGGATGACCTGCGCAGCCTTTCAGCTCGTCCGGCCGGTTGCGAAAATGCCGTATCATGTTCTCGTCAGGCGTCCGGTGCCCGAGCGACAGCCTAAGAAAATGCAGCCAGCTCAGGCGGTGCCGCACCATAAATTCCATCCGAGCGTCCGATAGGTTGTGCTGCGCCTTTAGAATCAGCGCCTTGAACATCATCAGCAGATCGAAAGGTGGGCGCCCACCCCATGGTGCCATCGCCTTAACCGAGCCCTTCAACCAGCCAACCGCGAATACTTGAAATCTACCGTCTGCTCCAGAACTACGAGCGGATCCCGGTCCTGCTCAAGGCCTCGAGATGACCGCTCCCGATAAATGAATCACCGTCACAGCCCAAACGTTATAGGTTTTTGCGGGCCTCCAGCTTGCACATATTACCTTGTTCATCTCTCTTTTGACCGCAGGCCACAAAATTTTAGGTTGACCTGTGATAGGCTCTGCTGTGTCGGGAAATGAGAAAATGAGGGTCTGCAAATGTCTTTACTAGTCTCGATCATCCTGTCCTGCCTTCTCGGCATGGTCGCTGGTTTCATCGTTGCGTTTCGGTTTCTGGTAGATGTTGCCGATCATCGCATTGGATCTGCGAGCCGGCAGCGTCTCACGAGCAATCGATCAGGCCGGCCCGGAAAATTCGGCCCGCGGGCACTGAACCGATAAGGGTCGCATTTCTCCATTGGGCTGCCTGGTCCTGCCAGGATTGGGCAGACGGCGGTAGACTCAGCGCCCAAAGAGCTTCGACCTTTCCTTCGGTTGAAACTGATTGATAGTGGCTATTGATGGACTATTAGCTCGGCCAGCTGGCTGCTGCCCGCACCGTAAATAATCACGATTTGACGGAGCGATAATCCCTGCCCATCTGCTTGGCGTTATGATGGCCCGGCTGCGCACGCTCATCAAGAGATCCGCGAGCGTCCGTATTGATAGAGCATGCATTTCGGCCTGGTGAAATTGGCTCATGTCAAACTGCCTAAGTGGGTGCCTCCCTCGATGCGCGATTGCGGACAAATGCCCCGATTATACTAAGGGAAGTGGAAAAGGTAGCTGCACGCCATCAGATACTGAGCTATGAAGGTAGCCATTTCTAAGAGCGTCATCCGGCCTGCCGGGTGCGCGCCGGAGCCTCAGATGAAGTTCAGACCCATTCCGGGAACGTTAAATCCGCGCAGTGCGTGGCAGCGCTTGATCTCATCTGAAGCGCTTTGCAGTAGTTTTATGCTCAATCCCGATCCCAAGCGCCTTGCCAACCAATTCGGCACGGATGCCATGCTTTGTCCGCTGCCGGACGATGGCGTTTTCTATCCCGACGATATTATCCCGGTGGTGCGTGAAAATGGAAAAGGACGACGCTTCGAACGCGCCCGATTCGGATTTGGCTCATCCAGAAAATTGCCGGTAGGCTGGCAGATACCGGCCAAATTTCTTACCAAGCTGCCTTGGATCGATCTCGTTGACGAAGCAAAGAACCGCTGTTTGATCCCTTTGAAGGGTTTTACGCAAAAGGCCAAGGCAAGCCCCGGAGGCATGGCAGCCCGCTACGGCTTGATGGGAGAGGAGGCTGTTGCGTGGGCCGGACTTTGCCTGGATGACGGTAAAGATGCTTTCGCTTGCGCTGGAATCATGATTAGGCCGAATATGCTGGTAAGCCAATATCATGGTCAGATGCCGCTTATTATCCGCCAGCAAGATTGGGATAATTGGCTGCAGGGATCATCAGCAGAAACTTCCAGATTGTTGCGCCCGTTTGACGGCCCGTTGACAGTATCCTTCGTTGCTTCTGAACATGCAGGCATCGCAGTTGGCGCGACTGCGGCAGAGATTAGGCAAGATGTAACGGACTGTTCGGTAGTGGCCGCGACCGCTGCCGTTGCAACTGGTGATTTGATCCTGACCGCGGACATGACCGCCCCCGACATTAACGATACAGAACAACGGAAAGAGCACGCGGCCGAAGATGCTACGAATGCAGCCACAATTGCCAACCTTGAGCGCCTTGTTGCTCGAGCCAAAGGTGTATTTTAGAATCCTCTTTAGCCCGGTTCGCCTCGATCGCAGAGGTCATTCGATCGCTTGGAGCTACCGTCAACCAGCCGGCCGCGTTCAGTGTTGCCGTTCAGCTTACGGATCATCACGTCGGATTGTCGCTATCGAGCGAGTAGAGCGGCACGTCCCTTTCGCACGGAGTTTCACGCCCGGCTTGGCCAGGCGCTTCGCCACACGCTAAAGGGCCTGCGTGCTCCGTTCGATACTGTGCTAAACGAGCGCCGACGACGGCGCAGCTATCGTTACGCTGCCGAACCGGATCCGACGCAATCTGATCTTGCCCGTCCCGGGCTGAATGACTGCTTTTGTCGCCATATACTGCCCTCCTTCAGGCTCGATGCAATTCTTCTGATACCAAGATAGCGTTTATAAGGGCTGATCGCTAGGGGCCGAAGTGTTAAAACCCCCTTTCCTGGCTACAGCCAGGCCGCCACGCGCGTGCTGACGATCCTTCTAACGAGCGAATATTGAGATATATTGGCCCCGACCATGTCGGGGCCACCAGCTTTTTCGAGGAGTCGCATATGACCCAACCGGCCGTTTTCGACGCGCTCGAACGCCTGTCCAAACTCGCCGAGTCCTACTCAAGACAATCCGCCGGGACGCCGACTTCCTACTCCCCCGGGAGAACGCTACCGACAATGGTGGCTTCGGAATGGGTTTCGACGACCTAATCTCAACTTGTTATCGGTTGAGCGGAGATATGGCGGACGCTCATTAACGGTCGCGGTAGTACAGAACGGCAACACATCGGGTCCGCAACTACTGCCTAACCAGATATGGCAAAAACGAGAGGAGCGTCGTCGATCAGCCTGCCAATAAGCGGGTTAAGACGTCCATGATGTCGGTCTGGGGTGTCATCTCGATTCTGGGCAGGTTGAGGGCGTGATCGTCCAACTTTGCGATCCCATCCCGTGTCGTGAAACAACAATGATAGCCCGCAACATTGAATATGCGGATGGAGCGTTCGTCGATCCCGCCGGAGGGCGGCGCTAGCGATCGAACCTCGCAGCCGATCCGCCTTTCGATCTCCAGGCGCGCTTGGAGCGCCTCCTCGAACAACTCGGGGGTCGTCATGGCATCAGCGTATCGATGCGATACAAGATGGCTGCCGAACCGTATCCCGTTTGCGTTGAGTTCGGCGATTTGCGACCAGTCCATTAGGCGCTGCGGTTCACCCAAATGGCGATCCCAGTCGGACGCGCCGCCGACCTTGCCGGTCACGATAAATACCTCCGCGCGGAAATCGTTGCGGTAGAGCACAGGCCAGGCGTGAGTGAAGAAGTCGAGATAGCCGTCATCGAACGTGAGCAAGATTGGGCGGCCAGGCAGCGCCTTGTCCTCCAGACGATACCAGTCGAATTCGGCCGAAGTGATACCATAGAAGCCATGGCGACGCAGCGCGCGCAGATGTCCCTCCAACTGGTCTGGATGAACCCGGTAGCGGTCGAGCGCAGGCGGACCCTTTGGGGCTACCATGTGATACATTAACGTCGGAACCGACCGTGTCGTTATCATTTCGCAAAGTTGCTCGGCGCGTGCCACGATGCCGCCCCAGCGGATCGTCCGATAAATCTCCGGACGCGGCAAGCCGGCATTGGCCTTCTCGACCGCTGGAATCGGCGCTGCGGCTTCCTCAGTGGTCCGTCGCCAAAGGTCTATGCCATAGAGATCGGTGCGTATGCTCCGCTCAAGCGACAGCCCACTTATTTCCCGGCAGAGCACGGCGAGACCGTCGGCGCCGAACTGCATACCCCAGTCGAAGCCAGTGCGGTCGGGATTGTCCTCAATCAGCAGCGAGTGGGTCAGCAACAGCAGACCGCTGGGACGGACGCTGTCGCGCAGGTTGCGCAGGCCTGTCTTTATCCGATCTGTGTCGCCCAAATAGAAGAGCATCTCCCCGCAAACGACGAGATCGAAGTCACGGGGCAGCGGATCCGCCGCCAGATCGAGCTGGATGAAGTGCGTCTCGGGCGTCTCGGACAACCGGGCGCGAGCCCTTTCGAGGGCGGTTACAGAGATATCGGCGGCCGTCAGCGACCCAACATGCGGCGCCAGCCGCTCTGTGAAATGGCCTTCAGCGCATCCAACTTCGAGCGCCCGACCGATTCGTCGTCCTTCCAGAAGAGAAAGCGCCAGCGTGTACTTGCGCTGTTCAAACGGATCGCCCAGCTGCCAGGGATCATCTTTATCGAAAAAGTTCTCCCAATACGTTCGCGAATAATCACCCGGGGGGAAATGGGACGTAGCTGCAATCGGTGCCACAGGAACAGCCTCCAGCGCGGCGACGTTTGCCCGTACACGCGCGTCGATCGCAGCCCGACGATCCCTCGGTGACGGCTTCATCCGGCAATACCAGAGATCCTGCTTCCATTGAGCGGGATGCACAGTCGCTCGCCTTCGCGCCAACCGCACCAGCCAACGGGGAACAGCGGGCAGCAGCGAGCGCCAGCGGAGCTGCGCCATGACAGCCTGATGGCCCAGAGTCTCTATTGCCAGGCGGGCGATGTCGATGGCGGCCAGTTCGCCCCAGCAGGGTAGTTCCACGCGTTTACTCCCGTTGTTCGGCGTCGCAAACCGCAGGTGCAGAAGGTCGGCATCAGTTCGGATCGGGCGGATGTTGTTCATGTCGATCCGCTCGGCATGTATCGTGCAAAGCGAGAGGGCGGTATCTAGCGGGTCCGCGCGGACGAGATCGCGTTCGAGCTGGTACAGGACGCGATGGCACAGGCCCTGCTCGGTGGCGGTACGCTCGACCTTATCAAGGATTGGCAAGATGACCCCTCGCACAGCATTCCAAAGCCGGGCGCGGGCTGGGGGAAGGGCATAGCCGCCGATGGTCAACGCATCGAGGATCGTCCCGACCAGCTCCGTAGCCTTCCCGCCGAGATCGGCGGCAGGCATTTCCTCGAGCGAGACGGGGACGCGTCCGTTGGCTGCTGCGCCGGCAACCGCTGCCCATAGAAAGAAGTAAACCCGTGCCGCGAAATTGGCTTCCCCCACCCCAGCCGTGTGATCGGCCGTGGGAGCAAGGACGCGAACATCGGACCCGCTCGCTCGCTCGATCACCGTCCATGCTGCACGCATCAGGGCACCGAAATCGCGCGACATGGACTGGGATGCCGTCCAATAGATCGCGCTCGGCTCCTCCACGCCTACAAACGCGAAGCCGGCGCGCGCCAGCCTTTGCCATAGATCCCAATCCTCGCAGCATGGCAGAACGTTATCAAAGGTTCCGATCTCCGCAAAAGCGGACCGAGGAACCAGAGCGCAATGGACGGCGAGCGGATTGCGAAAAGCGAAGGTCCAGAAAGCCGCGCTCGCCAGACCGCGGTCGAACCGGGTCTGGATAACAACGCCCTCGTCATCGACGCGCTGATACCCGCTATAGCTAACGCGCCGGTTCTCTCCTCTCCCCATGGCGTTAATAAGGTTGCGCAGATGATCGGGCGCGATTGTGTCGTCGGAATCTAGAAACAGACAGTATGGCGCCCCAGTTGTCTCGATCCCTCGATTACGGGCGGTCGACAATCCACCGTTAGCCTGGCTGACGATGCGGATGCGGTCATCCGACGCGGCGAAGCGCAAAGCCATACCGCGTGTATCGTCGATCGAGCCGTCGTCGATAATCACCGCCTCCCAAGCGGTGAAGCTCTGCGCGCGCAAGCTCTCGACCGTCCGTGCCAGTGTCGCTTGCGCGTTGAATGCGGGAATGATTACCGCGATCCGGGCCTGACACGAAGCGATGATCTCAGGTCTCGCGTTGTCCGTCATCGCCCGCCGATCTATTCGTTCACGTGATTTCACTGCTAACTTACGATCCGTTGCCATACAATTTAGATCAAATCAGCATTTGGCGTTATAGCAGCGGGCATATCCATTACACGAAGGGCAATGCAATGAAGACCATTTTGCTCACCGGCGGGGCCGGCTACGTCGGATCCCATTGTGCCAAGTCCTTCGCCCGCGATGGCTGGTATGTCGTTTGCATCGACAATCTCAGCCGCGGATGGCGCGACGCAGTCCGCTGGGGGCCGTTGATTGAGGCTGACATTTCGGATCGGTCCGCCGTCGCCGCGGCAATCGAACGGTATCGACCCGATGTCATCGCCCATTTCGCAGCCTACGCCTATGTCGGCGAATCCGTCTCGACACCCGAACTCTACTACGACAACAACGTCGGGCGCACTTTCGCTTTCTTGGAGACCATCCGGTCAATACGGCCGATACCCTTTCTCTTCTCCAGCACCTGCGCAACATTCGGCCATCCCCGGCAGGACACGATCGACGAAGATCATCCGCAATGGCCGATCAATTCATATGGCTGGTCCAAGCTGATCATCGAGCGTATGCTCGCCGACTACGCTATAGCCCATGCATTGCCATCGGTGGCGCTGCGCTATTTCAATGCAGCGGGCGGCGATCCCGACGGGGAAATTGGGGAACGGCACGAACCGGAAACGCATGTCATTCCGCTTGCCATAGATGCGGCCCTGGCCCACGATCGCACCTTCTCCGTCTTCGGCACTGATTTTGACACGCGCGACGGCAGCGCGGTGCGCGACTATATCCATGTGATGGATCTCGCGGACGCACACGTCCGAGCCGCCCACCGGCTCCTGTCCATGCCCGGGCAAGCGGAAGTCTATAATCTGGGCACGGGTCACGGCACGAGCGTTCTTGAGCTGGTCGCAGCTATTCGAAGGGTGACGGGGCGGCCCCTTCCCATCGAGCTTTCACCGCGGCGGCCGGGCGATCCCGCAATGCTGGTTGCCAAGGCCGACAAAGCGCGACGAATATTGGGCTGGGCCCCGCAGCTATCCGCCATTGACACCATCATCGACCATGCGCTGATCTGGCGCCGCATTGCGCGCTAACGGGTAAGCGCACATTTGTCCGACGGGCAAATATATCCGTGACGGCCGGCAGTACGGACGCTCCTGCGCCGATCGATACGGCACCCCCAGTTGTCGACAAAAATACGAAGGCATGGGTCGACACCGCTTTGCCCGCTCCCACACCAGAGGCAGCCCCCGCTCCGACAACCGCCGTCCTCCGAGCTGATTTTTCGAAACGATGCTGGGTATCGGCACCGGCCACGCCATGATCGCCAGGTTCAACGACAAGGCGATGCTCGTGACACAACCTTCGCTCGCATAGCTGGCGGTGGGCGAGACGATCCTGGCTGACAGCGATGGCCTTTTGCATCTCGCGCGCAACGGTTCGGACCTCGCGATCATGTTGGACAGCGGCGTGTCCGTCACTGCGCTGGAATATGATGGCAGTGTCGGTGCATATGGCGCGAAGTATTTTGTGTACAGCTTTGGAGTATCCAGATTGGACTTGATCAACTTATCGTTTGACCTAGACGCCGTCATCGAAGCCTGCCTTTAACCTTTTGCGTTTAAGTGTCGCGACTGCATGGTCATGCAGTCAAGTTTAGGAACGGTGGACGATGGTGCAGGAAAATGCGCTTTCTAGGGAGGAATATGCTCGTCTACTGGCATTGTCTGCCACGGATCCCTTGCCCGATTTTACCGCGGACCGGATTACCCTCGTCGTGTTCGAGGCGGACGGGCTGCCTATCGGACAGGCCTGGCTGAAGTCGGGCGAACGGCTGGCCGTGCCCGGCGATGTGCCCGACCGCATCGAACATCGGCGGCGCGACCGAAAGCCGGACAGTCCCACGGCCAGCACGAGCGTTGTCATCTGCACGCGCGACCGGCCCCAGGAGTTGCACCGGTGCCTACAGAGCTTCGCTCGCCAAAGCTTGCCGCCGGACGAGGTCATCGTCGTAGACAACGCGTCGGTGACCGGCGAGACGCGCGACATCGCTGTGTCGGCGGGCGTCACCTATCTGCGCGAGGACCGGGCGGGGCTAGATTTCGCGCGCAACACTGGTGCGACCGCAGCCACTGGCGAGATCATAATCTATGCAGACGACGATACAGCGCTGCACCCGCATCTGGTCCGGAATACCCTCGCCGCTTTCGATGATCCAAAGGTTGCCGCCGTGACTGGTCTGGTCCTGCCGGCTACCCTCGCGACCGAGGCACAGTGGCTGTTTGAGGATCAGTGGAGCTTCGGCCGGGGCTATGACCGTATTGATTATGACACCGAATTCTACCATCAGACCCGGATCCACGGCTGCCCGGCCTGGATTATCGGCGCGGGCGCGAACATGGCCTTCCGCCGTTCGATCTTCGCAACGATCGGGCTGTTCGACGAACGGCTCGACGTCGGACAGGCGGGCTGTTCCGGTGACTCCGAATATTGGTATCGCATCCTCGCCGCAGGCTATACCTGCCGGTACGAGCCGACCGCTGTGGTCTGGCACTTCCATCGCGAGCAGATCGCAGGACTTTCGAGCCAGATCTTCCACTATATGCGCGGCCACACAGCGGCGCTGATGGTGCAGTATGAACGGACCGGCGATAGGGGCAATCTGCGTCGCGCCTTCCTGAGCATGCCACGCTATTATGCGCGGTGCTTCGCCGGCCGAATTTTGCGCGGGACGAAGCCGTCCAATCGCTTTCTGGGCGAGCAGGTGCGCGGTGCGATGGCGGGTATCCTGTTCTATTTGCGGGCACCTCGCCCGGCCTCTCGGAACCGCGCTTGATATGCCCGACGGCGCCCCCCCAATCGTCAGCGTCATTATCCCTGCGTTCAACGCTGCGGCGACGATTGATGAGACGCTGCTAAGCGTACGTGCCCAGACGCTGCGGAGCATCGAGATCATCGTGGTAGACGATGGATCGAGAGACGACACGCGGCAGCGCGTTGAAGCACACGTCCAGGAAGATTGCCGTGTCCGGCTCATCGCTTCTCAAAACGGCGGCGTAGCGCGGGCGCGCAACATGGCCGTTTCTGTTGCACGGTCAGATCTGATTGCGCCCGTGGACGCGGACGACCTTTGGCATCCCGACAAGCTTAAGCTACAACATGAGGCGATGGTGCATGGCGACAATATTGGCCTCGTCTACTGCTGGTTTGTTACCATCGACGAGCAGTCGCGGATCATCCATTACGGGCAACGACATTGGGACGAAGGCAATGTCCTGCAGCGTATGAGTCTCGGCAATCTGGTCGGCAACGGCAGCGGACCACTGATGCGCAAGGATGCGATTGAGGCGGCGGGCGGCTACGATCCCTCGCTGCGGGACAACGATGCGCAGGGCTGCGAAGACCTCAAAATCTACTATGCTATTGCCGAGACGTACAATTTCGCGGTCGTGCCGCAATATCTGCTCGGATATCGGGCCACGCAGGCGAGCATGTCGAGCGACGGCCGACGCATGTTGAAATCCTACGATCTGGCCATGGCGTCTCCGAGGACGCGCTTCCCCCAATTTGCGCCGGAGTTCGAACGCGGGAGGCGATACCTCAACGAATGGCTGCTCGGTCGTGCGGTGAGCTATGGGTCGGCGGTACAGGTGCGTGTCCTGTTCAACGAGCTTTGGCGGCAGTCCCCTGGCGACGCGTTGCGCACCCTGCCAGCCAATGCTAGCCGATTGCGCCGCAGATGGGTGCAACGCCGACCGCTGCCTTTGCACTTTTGCGGCCTGTGGGCCAACTGCAGGACGGAGCCACGATGAGCAGTGGAGAGCGCCGCGCAATAACAGCTGCTTTCTCTCACGCGCGCCGGTACAAGCCGCTGCTGCCTGTCCTTATCGCACTGGGGGTTGCCGGGTCGCTGGCGGAGAGTGTCGGCCTTAGTCTAATCGTCCTGCTGCTAGATCTGGTACTCAGCCCCAGCCAGGGCATAGTGACGCATGGGCTGCTGGCCGGGCTGCAGGGAGTGATTGAGCGGCTGGTTGGCCACAGCAGCTATGTCCTGGCAGCGCTGATCCTGGCGTTCATGTTCGTGCGCATCGTGTTCAACATGGCTTATGGGCTGATCAGCTCGCATCTGCGTCATGCGCTCAGCGAAACGATGCGTGCCCGGCTGCTCGATGCCTTTCTCCATATGCCCTACGAGCATCTCCACGAACAGGATGCCGGCACCTTGCACGACACGCTGGCGCTGCACAGCTGGGCAGTCGCGGATACATTCACGAATGTTGCTCGTATGGCGGCCAACATAGGCAGCATTGCGATCTTCGGCGTATTCGTGTTCACCCTATCGGCGCCGGCCTGCATATTGGCCGCGATCGGGTCAGCGCTGCTGCTACTGGCGACCTCCAAGCTCCGGCTACACGCGGTCAGACTGGGCGAGGCGAGCCTGATCGTCAACGCCAAGCTCACGGAACGGATCTGGACTACGCTCCAGGCGTCCAGAACGGTTCGCGCCTATGCGCGCGAGCGCTGGGCACAGCGTTACTTCGACTTCGCCTCGCGCTCGGCGCGCCGAAATTTCCAACAGATCGAGCAGATGCAGATACTGCTATATCCCGTGAATGAGGTGGGCTATCTTTTGCTGCTCGGAATCATCGCGTCAACGTCGATGCTGTTCGGCACAACGGCGTCCAGCACGTTCGCCGCGGTTCTGCTCCTCTATCGCGCGCAGCCGCTATTACGAGAACTGGAGGCAAACCGGCTGGCCTTAGCAGGGCATCTTGCGTCCATCGATTCTGTTGAACGCCAGCTCGCCTATGTTCCCCTCCGGCGGGCCGACGGCAACCGCCCCTTTGTTCCCCCCCGGCACGGCATTATTTTTCATGATGTCCGGTTTAGTTATACTGCTGGACAGCCGGTGCTGGATGGCTCCAGTTTTCGGATCGCGGCCCGAGGACTCACGCTGCTGGCTGGACCGAGCGGGACTGGCAAGACAACGATCGTCAACCTGCTGCTGCGCCTCTACGAACCGCAGGACGGCCGCATCCTGGTCGACGATGTGCCGCTGGCCGAAATCCGGCGCGATGATTGGCTTTGCCATGTCTCCGTTGCAGGCCAAGACACCGATCTGATCCCCGGCACTATCCGGCAGAACATTTGCCTGGGCCGGCTAAATGCTACTGATGAAACCCTGTGGCACGCGGTCGAACTGGCCGGGATCGGTGACCTGATCCGCACCCTGCCAAATGGTATGCGCACGACCGTGGGCGACCGTGGAACCAATCTTTCAGGCGGTCAACGTCAGCGCATCGGTCTCGCCCGCGCTTTGGTCCGCGACCCCGCTATTCTCATCCTTGACGAAGCAACCAACGCGGTGGAGCGCACATTGGAAGAAGAGGTCTTGCAACGAATCGTCGCAATGAGGCGGGACCGCGTGACCATCCTGATCACCCATCGGCAGATCGAACTGCGTGACGACTTCCACGCTATCGACCTCCCAACATTACGCGCAGCAGCTACCTAAAATGCATGTCGCCAAATACATTATGCGTTATCAGACTAACAATATTATGTTCGGGTTAACTTTTATAGAGCTATATAGTCAATCAGGCAAAAAGGGCTGAGTATCGGGAGAAAATCATGCACCTATTGGTCACTGGCGGTGCGGGTTTTCCAAAGTCTTATCTATGCGACCGATTGCTCGACCAAAGGCGTGAACTTATCTGCGCCGATAATTTCTATACTAGTTCGCGTCGGAACATTCGCCACCAGCTGAACAATTCCGACTTCGAAGTGGTATGTTGTGACGTTACATTTCTGCTCTTCCTGGAAGGGGCTGCCGTCTATAATCTGGCCTGTCCCGCAAGCTCTGTCCGCTATCACCACGGCTCGGTACAGTTCACAGAGACCAGCGTCCCCGGCGCTATCAACATGGTGGTCCTTGCGACACGGCTGAACATATTGATCCCTCAGGCATCGACGTCCGAAGTCTATGGAGATCCCGAAGTGAACTCCCAGCAGGAAAGCTATTGGGGGTGCGTAAATCCCATCGGCCCGCACTCCTGCTATGGCGAAAGCAAGAGATGTGCCGAAATCCTGTTCGTCGACTATTATAAGTACAAAAACGTGGCGATTACGGTCGCCCGCATTTTCAATATCTACGGTCCGCGAATGCAGTCAAACAATAAGCGCGTGGTGTCCAATTTCATCGTTCAGGCGCTGCGTAGCGATCCCATCACCATCTATGGCGACGGAACGCAAAGCCGCTCCTACTGCTATGTGGACGATCTGATCGACGGACTGATGCGCCTGATGAACAGTCACCCAAACGTGACAGGTCCGATCAAAATAGGCAAGCCCAACGAGTTCACCATTGCAGAGCTGGCCAACATGCTGGGCGAACTCACCGGCAGCAGGTCGGCGATCGAACGTCCACAGCTCCAGGACGATCCCCAGGCAGCGCCGCACGAATATCCGTCTGGTTACGGAACATCTCGGTTGGAAGCCTTGTATATTGCGCCGCCATGGGCTGGTCGCAATCGTCGCGTGTTCGACAATCGGTTCGGTTGACGCCATGAAGGCCGACTCCTACCTACATAATGAATGCCGATTGGAAACATCGCCGGTCCCGCGCGCTGAACCGGAGGGGCACGATGAGCTCGTCTCAGTCATCGTGCCCGCCTATAATGCGGCGGCCTGGATCGACATGACGCTGCGCAGCGTGCGCGCGCAAACGCATTCCAACTTAGAGATCATTGTCGTGGACGACGGATCGACCGACGCAACCGCCGCCGTCGTGGAGAGTCATGTGGCGGAAGATCCTCGAATCACGCTATTGCGGACGAAGAATGGCGGGGTGGCTGCTGCCCGAAACCTTGCTCTCACCGCCGCCAAAGGACGATATTTCGCCCCGGTCGATGCCGACGATCTGTGGCATCGCGATAAGATCGCGCTACAACTGGCGGCGATCCGTGGGAGCGAGGAGACCGTAGGTCTCGCCTATTGCTGGTATGTGATCATCAACGGCAAGAACGAGGTGATAAGCCGTTCGAGCCGGGGTCGCGCGAGCGGGCGGGTTCTGAAGGCGATGTGCAACCACAATCTCGTCGGTAACGGCAGCGCGCCGCTCATCCTCCGCCAAGCCGCGCTGGATGTTGGTGGCTTCGATCCGTCGCTTCGCGCCCGGGGCGCGCAAGGGTGCGAGGATTACAAACTCTATTTTCAGATCGCCGAAACATATTCGTTCGCGCTCGTTCGGGACTATTTAGTTGGCTATCGTATCCACGCCGCCGGCATGTCGCGAGACAACGACCGAATGATCCGTTCTCGTGAACTGGTAACAGCTGAAATTGTATCGCGCCACCCCGAGTTTCGCTGGGCGATCCAATGGGGCAATGTGCGCGTAAAGCGGTTTAGGGCGGCAGAGACGCTGCGGTCCGGACAGTATGCGGCCGCGTTTTCCCTCCTCGGCTCGATGATCAAGGACAGTCCTTGGGCAAGCCTATGCGAGATCGGCATCCTCGCCGTACGCGGCGCAAACGTGCTCGTGGCGGCTGCTATTCGTCGATCAGGGTTTGGCCGCGCCCGCGCTATATTCCCGATCGGCTGACGCACGCTAGGATAGCCCAGCTCTCTCAACGCCCATCTAGCGGGCCGCCCAATTAGCAGCTGCGAGCTTACATTGTCGAGCCGAAGTCGATGAAGCGTTGGAGGTGCTGTCGGCGGATTTTGAAGGGATGTACGCGAAGACGGGCGTGCCGCAATTGCGCCTAAGCTGTTGCGGACGCTGCTGCTGCAGGCCTCTTATTCGGTCCGTTCCGCGCGCGAGCTGATGGAACAGACCGACTACAACCTGCTCTTCCACTGGCTTATTGGGCTGTCGATGGACGCGTCGGTTTGGGTGGCACTGTGTTCGCCAAAAACCGCGACCGCCTCCTGGAGGGCGATGTTGCGACGAAATTTTTGGCCACGGTGGTGCCACAGGCCCGAGGCCGATACTGCTCGAAATCCGTCACGCCCAACGCGATCTACGGATCCCTGTTGCTGCATTGGTCGTCTCCTTCATCATGAGGTCATGTCCCGTTTTACTTCCGCTCGGCGGGATCGAGCCTGGCGGCGATCTCCCGTAACTGTTGGTCGTCGATGCGCCAAAGCTGCGATACCAACGGCACTGCGGGATCAAAGTCTGTTACATCGCGTCGATGTTCGGTCAGCCACGCTGTCAGGGCCCCGACCAGCCGCAAGTTAGCCACACCGTGCCCGGTCGTGCCGCCGAGAAGGCGACCATAGATATTGGAGAGCGCTAGCTTCGGTGATGCGCCATATTCCAGCTCGGACAATTTGGCGCGGAACTCGAGTTCCGCGTCACCCAGGGCTGCGTCGCCCGGAAACTGAGCCTGATCCAGCGCATGGCGGCCCTCATGCTTTAGGATGGTGCCGTCGAGGCTGCGAGAATACCACAGCGAGGCAAAAGCGGCAGCAAAGTTAGAGAAGGAACTGGATTTCCCACGAAGTTCCGCAGCTAGCGCATCGACTGCGGAGAGTTGCAGGCGCGCCGACAGGCTCGGAATAAACGTTCCAGGAGCCGGGTGGCTCAGCGAGCGATCGGCTACCTCCAGCCGAGCCAGCCTCGCGAAGAATGCATCGCGTGCTGGGCCCGGCGAAGCGATGGCCGCCCGGTCGAACGCGGCCTGGACGTACCGTGTGCGGACCTGGATGATCTTCCCGTCGGCAGCCCAGCCGCCGGGTCCAGTCACGCCGTCGCCGAGCCATCCCGAAAAGCCATTGGCGATCATGTTGTCCAGCGCGATGAATCGCACGGCGCCGACACGTCGGCCCTGCCTAACCGACAGGGCGACGTCGGTCGAAACGTGCCCCATGTTAAGCCCCTCAATGCCATTGCTTCGCCCTGTGGTCCCAGTGAGATTCCATAGACGCCTCAGCGCAGGCCAAGGATCGGTGCCAGGCTGGCCGGCCTCTGCGACCGCGTCACGCAGGGTTGCGAGGATCGCCGCTTCGAGCCCCGCGTCGCTCGAACGATCTCCGGATGCATATGCCCTGTCATGCTCATCGAGAATCGTGGCCAGACGATCGCGCATCCGGAAGTAGGCCCGAGCCGACCTCCAAGCAGGACCGTTCACTGCTTTTGTCCCTGCCAGATGCCGAGCTTCGTCTGCAAAACCCGCCTCTATGAGGGCGTCGCACAGCGCCACCCGCGCGGCCTCTGACGCGTGCAGTGCTAACCCAGCGCGAAGCAGATCGTCGAGGTTTCGCGGAATTTGGCCACCCGCCAACCCGCCATCCATGTTGAAAAAGCCGCGCCAGCCCGCCGACGCTTCGGCAGGCTCGGCGGCGAGGAGTCCGAGCGCGAGCCGCTGTCGACTGCCTCGAAGCGTTGCCTGCGCAACAGGGGAGAGTCCCTCCCACAGCGACAGGGCCGCGCGCGCGGCTCTTACTCGCGCGTTGGGTGGTCCGTCGGCCGCCAGTGCAACGGAAGCGGACACCATAGCCAGCGCAACTGCCGGTTCAAGGCTGGAGCAGACCGGAAGGGCAGGCGCCAGCGTCGAAGCCACTTCCGTCGGCCGGCGCGTCTCGATCAGGATTCGTCCAAGCATGGCAGCCGCTGCGCATCCCTCCGGCATCGTCATCGGCACTGTGCGCAGCCGTGCCACGGCGGCAGGACCATTTGCGTCCACCAGCCATATGATACGAGCGAGTTCGGTCGAAGCCTCCGCGCGCTCGCCTGCACTGCAGGCACCGTCGGCAACGCGCTTGTAGCTGCGGCGAGCGGCCACCACGTCGTAGGTGCCATAGGCCTGTCGCGCTGCCTCAAGTCCCGCACCGCATGCAGGAATTGCGGTAGATTGCAGGGCAGTCAGGAGAAGGGCCAGCGCGGAAAACATCACCTATTGTCGCAGGCAATACAGCCGATGTCTTGAACGTTTCGGCCATTCTCTTCTCGACGTGGCCTTGCAGTGGGTTCCGCAGTAATTGATGCTGCGCATGTGCTAACGGATACCGTCGAAACCGCCCTTAGCGGGTACAGCGAGCGCCCGACCTCAGGTATCGGGTCGGCGTTCCGTCTTGCGTGGACCAACCGCATCCCGACGGATCAGGCGGATGGCACGCTTGTTCTGCCCGACGGGGCGGCCGACATCGTGTGGATGGACGGCGAACTCGTGGTGGCAGGCCCCGACCGCTTCGCGAAACGCGAGTGGACAGTGCCGGGCTCGACCATCTTCGGTCTCCGCTTCGCACGCGGCGCTGGTTCGACTTGGCTTGGCGTTGAGATGCGGGACCTAGTTGGCCTGCGCGTACCACTGGCCGACATTGTAGGTCGGCGCCGCGCGAACGAGCTGGCCGAGCCGCTTCGCGCCATCGACGATGCCACCCTCTTGTCGGCCGCAATGGAACGGGCGTTTCAGGGGATGGCCGATCCGGGCGCGGCCCGCTTCGCCACCACGGTGATCGGGGTGCTCAATCAGGCGCCGATCGATGCCGCCGTTATCCCCTCCGCTATGCAAGTCACGGGGCTCAGTGAGCGGACGCTCAGGAGGCGATGCGAGCAGATCTTCGGATACGGGCCGCGCACGCTCGCTCGCGTCCTACGCCTGCAGCGCCTGCTAGGATTGCTGCGCACCGATCCGAAACTGACGCTGGCGACAGCCGCCGCGGTCGTTGGATTCGCCGATCAATCGCACATGACCCGCGAGGTGCGTTCCCTTACCACCCTGGCGCCAACGACATTGTCGTCGTTGGTCGCGAGATAAGCAAGGTCGATCCTTGGAATAAAGTGTCGGCTAAGAAGACGCGCCGAGGCAGGGCCGGTATGTGTGATCAGAAGTGAACCGAGCAATTTAATGATCGATTCAGCCGCAAGAGGCAGCGTCATACAATGGGTGACTGTTCTCAATATGGGAACAAAGCCTTGCTCTCTTGTCGGTTCCGCGTCAGTGGAGCAATCGAAAGAGGCCAGAAAGGATGCAATCATTACGTCCAGCGTCAAGGCCGCAGATCTATTCTGAGGGACGCGACACATGCCATGGGCCACACCAGAGATAGATCTTATCAGCGCGGCGGTAGGCGACGCGCGTCAGGATTAGGCCGTGCGCGTCGTCATCGATTCAAAGGTCCTGGTCAGTGCTTAAAGTCACCCCTGACGGGCACAAACCCAAGCACCTTATGGTCTTTTTGGAAAGAAAAGGAAAAAGGTGATAGAGGATAAACTCTTGCTAAGCTCCGATGGCTGGTCGCTGCCATGGGATAAAGTCTGACCTGAAATTGAATGGTTAGATAAAAATCTTTTTTTCTCTTCGGGATAACACTTACTGATCGAGTACTGCCGGGGCAATCTATCGGAGATAGTCAACATGCTCATGTCGATACGCGATATGCTGCGCAAATATGGAAACAAGGCGATCGCGTCTGGCCGTTGGCTATCGCTAGTAGAATCGTTGCTGCTTGCTTTGCTTGCAATCCAGTTTGCGCGCCTGGTCTGGACAATTGTGACTCCGGTAGGCAGCTTCGGCGAATGGCGGAGGCAGCTGCCTGTGATTCCTTCAGCAGCAGCGCGTCAAAGACTTTTTGGTGAGTTTGACCCTTTCTATCACAGCGCAGGTGGCACGAAGTCCTCTGTTTCGGATACTTCGCTCGCGCTTACGCTGTACGGTACCCGGGTCAATAGCGACACAGGCATTGGCACGGCCATCATCGCAACCCCCGATGGAACGCAAAGCAGTTTTGCTATTGGTGACGAGATCACGCCCGGTGTCGTTCTCAGGCAAGTCAGGTTTGACCATATCGTCATTGATAGGGCCGGCGTAGCCGAGAATGTCGTCATAACACAATCCGGAACGGGGGTGGCGTCAAGCATTCCAGATACTCCTTCTTCTGCCTCGCCGCCCGACGGTGACAAGCCCGCTGTCACCGCGCCTGTGCGACAGCAGACAAATGTCGCATCGATCAAGTCCGATATTGGTCTTGCTCCCCGATTGCAGAACGGGAAGATTACGGGGCTTGTGCTTTCGTCGAGAGGGCCAGCCTTCCAGTCGCTGGGGTTTCAGCCGGGTGATGTCATCGCCCAGATAAATGGTCAGCCAATTTCCTCCCCTGCGGATTTGCAGATACTACAGACCCGACTTGTCCCCGGCGCACGGATTGCGATCTCCGTCGAGCGGGGCTCATCGGTTCTGCCCATGGAATTGATCTTGCAAGGCAAATGAGGTGCTGTTGCGGCCAGGCTGTCGACCGGGTTACGCGGGGAGACAGCGATAACCGTCTGTCCCAAAACCGAGGGCCCCACAACAGCGCCGCCACTACGTTCATTCCAATCCGCAGTGGATCGCGTTGCTGTGGCGGACGGGCGCTCCGTCCCAAGGACGCTTTTTAAATACGGCGACCCTATTCTTTAGCCATTTCGCTTGTCGGTCGCGAATGGCTTGCAGTATTGATGGTTTACATTTTTCATTAATTAGCAGCATGTGACGAACATCGGGGTGATATGTTTGTAACGCGTCGTTCTCCCGTCAAAAACGCTAACATCCGGCCGGCATCGCGATCCAGTGGCGCAGGAGGCGGTGGGGAGGCTGCCCTATTCATTCTGTCCGGCTTGGGTGCGATTGGTGGACTGGCCTATTTGTTCATCGCCCTGGATTTCTAAATTAAGCGATCCACGCCCTGATTTCTGTCCCCAGCAACGCCGATTGTTGCGATGGGCGATGATCCCCTTTCAATCAACGACATATCGCTGATCCCGAACGTCTGTGGCAGGATTTAAGTCATTTATAATCAAAGATATGCATGGCTCTCAAGGCCAGCATATGTGACCAGCTTTCGTCGGAAAGCGATCGGCTCGCGGCCAGCTTTTCAGGATTTCACGGCCAAGTTAGGCAGGAGATGATCGGCAAGGGCAGAGGTCAGCGGCTCCAGGCTGAGGTTTGCTGATCGCGCCTGTCGAATTTCAATATCCTCAAGCCCGCCTGCTAGATTCAAACGTACCATGCCGTCCATCGTGGACAGATCACTTGCAAGGGGACCAAATGCAGCAAAATAGCCATCTCCTCTGCGAATAGCGGACATGATCTTGAAGATATTGTCTGTCTCTAAAACCGGGTTCGACAAGTCTATGCCGCTTCTGAGCATGACATTTTCGAGAATTGGGCGGAGGGCGCTTTTCTGACTGAGAAGAATGGGTTGGGCTAGCTGGAGATCAGATGCCTGGACCTGACGAAGCCGCGCAAGGGGATGCCCTTTCCCAACATGAAGCGTGACCTTACCACGCCAAACGGGTTCGGACCCAAAGCGTTCAGCACGACCTGTGGCGTAGTAAAAGACAATATCAGCGACATCCCGTTGAAAGAAATGTTCCGGCTGGAAAAGGATGCCTTCATGAAGGGTGAGGTCGACTTTGACATTCGGATGATCTTTTTCGAACCGCGCGAGAGCTTCGCGGAAACGACCAAAAATAGTGGGATGGGCGAAAAGTCTGATGGGTTTCAGGGGCGCGATTAGCGCCGGTGGTGGGCCGACCTGTGGCACCGGTTGGGACGGGCGTAGAGTGATTTCCCGATCAGACCTAGCCTGATATCCAAAGCGTAGCGCGAATTTGGGCCGGACAGCAGGGGGTGGGATCGCAAACGTCACGTTCACAGCAATAACTGGTTCACTGTTCTTTAGGCTCGATCCATGCTGTGATGGTTCAAGCGGAATGTCCTGCGTGGAGGGTGTGAGTTCTGCCAACGGCGCCCGGCGCGGAAATGCGACAACATTATCACGTGCGTGCTCTTCAAGCGTGACCGCCGCGGGGACAGCGGCATGATCACCTTCCGGGCGGGGCTGCCCAGCATTTGCACGGTCGCCAAAGTTGGCGCCGGTTTGGGTGTCCGGATGGTTGAGGGCAGCATGTTGCTTAGAGAATTTCCTCATCATTCCCGAGGCCGAGTTGGCTACGGGCAGGGCAGGCACGATGGCAGGCGGCGCAGCGGTGGCTTGGTGAGATCCGCGTAAGGCATCGCGCGCTACGTTTGCGACGAAGGAGGTCAAGGTCTGACGTGTCCCACTTCGTTTTCGGATCTGCTCGTCTTGGATCATGTCTACCGGGAGGGGGAGGGCGGCTACTTCAGCCTGTCTGTCTTGTGATGATAATGTTTTTGTCTCTGCAACATCGGCCTGCCGCACCCCCGGCAATCCATCGGGGTCAGCGGACCCTGACCAGTCAGAATCCGTGGTTCTTGCAAGGATTTTGCCATGTAAGGCCATGATCTCATCACATTGGAGCGGCCCGGGAGGGGTCCGCATGCTATCCCAGGGCAAGGGCCTAGTACCTGACATTGAGGCAACCGCATCGACGGTCATACGGCCGGCAGCTGTTAACCAGATGTAACCGCGGTTGGTGACAAATAGCTTATGCCCTACTGCGGCTTCCAGCGCATCCAACTCGCGGGCAACATGAAGTGCTGGCAGAGCCAGAGCCCTCGCGCAGCTGGCTATACTGCCCGACGTTATGAGCTGAATAAATATTTCGAGTTGGCGCAAATTCTGCGGCTTCATGCTCGCACTTTAATATAAAAGTCGAATATGGTTAATAGAAAATTTCGTTCCGGCATTTTTATTTTGGCGCACGTAAATTGATCGGCGCGATCGATGCGGAGTCCTTGTTGGGAGGTGTGCGGTTAAATGTGATTTCGGCTAAATTGCGCATTTAATCTTTGATGATAATCGCAAGAAAAGAGAATCAAGAGAATTTTAGGGTGAAGCAAATATGCCGCTTTCCTTTTGAACTTAGCGATCTTTACGTTTAAAATAACGCTCGAGCATAAAGGCCAGCAAGACAAGCGGCGACAATATAGCGACAGTCACTATGCCCCATAGCAAATATTGATGAAGAATGTTCGACATGGCCCAGGCCTACTCCTGCGCACTTCATCGCGCATATTTTCGAATCTAAGGTAAATGCAGCAATGGATTCAGCGAACTATAATCGAGATCCACGGTTGCACCAATCGGGATGACCGACTGTGCAGCCAGCTATTCGTTCCGTTTCCAGACGTTCGACACTGAAAGAAAGGGTGTTGAGACCTGCCGATGGCCAAAATCTTCTCACTGCGGGGCTCTGCGCAAGTCAGCGTGGGGACAGCGCGGCGCGTAAGCGTTCCTTGATATGCCTTGCCGCGTTGATATGTTTGAGGGCTGATAATCCAAACTGGCTGATTTGACTTAACGGTTCATAAGTCGTCAGCGGCAGCGTGGCGTCGGGGTCTACCTTCACGCCTGTCTGGGAAAACAGCATGTGCAGATAACTGTCCTTGCACGGCATGACATTCTGGGGAATTTTCCAGATGCGCAGTATCTCATTCCAGAGATGGACGCAGGCTGCATCAGCGACCAAAGCGCGACATTCCTCTTTCTTGTCCGGCAGGAAGAACTTATCCGTTTGCCGAAAATGGATCGGATAAAATCGCGACGGAGGAACGACGGTTGCGCGGTCAGGGTTTGCCTTGATATATTGCCTGACAAGATTGGGGCCGATGTCTCCCCAACCAAAGCTGTAGCCCCTCGTCGCGGCCTGCTGTTCCAACTCTTTTGCCACTGCGGTATCAGAAATATACAGGACAGCCGCGTTCAGATCGTCATGGCCTTGCTGTCCGACCAGAACGCCTTTCGAACTTTGCTCGAGTTTTCGGAAAACCTCTGAGCCTTGAAGGCAAAAAATATCGGTATCAAACCACCAGCCGGGACTTTCCTGGAAAAGGCGGTACCGGAAAATATCAGAAAAGGCGGCAATTGAGCCCTTTTTACCGCCCTGCGTGTACGCAAATACCTCGCTTTCTTGCGCGTATTCCGAGGCGTTCATGACGACCACGCCATCAGGCACGATGATGTCGGTATCAAAGGCGTAGAGCCGGGTTAAGAGGCCAGACTGAACAAAGGATGTCAGGCACGCGCGCTCGTATAGGCCAAGCTTTGGACCGTGCCAGAAGAAATTTGCTGTCACTTGCTCTGTCGCCATAGTCATTCTCCGCCCGTAGCAAGCTGATGCACACCTGACGCAAATTGCTGCCAGTTTACACTCTGGCATACGCGCTCGCGTGCGCGCGCTGACTTGAGCAGGCAGTCAGCATAATTATCGATGCAGCTTTTCAGCGTCGCTACCGCGATGTTCACATCCTGGTGCAAAAATGTGGCGATGTCATCGTCAACATAATCGGGTACCCCGCCCACCGGGCTAACTAGGATGGGCAGTGCGCAGGACATTGCTTCGACCACACTGTTATTGGCGGTCGCATCAATCAGCGGGAGGACAAGGAAGTGGCATGAATGGTACAAGTTCAGCAGCGCATCGTCGCTGATTCCGGCGTACCATCGCGTATTCGCCTGATAGGCGAGGCGATACCGGCTCGACCCGTCGCGAGTGGCTTTTGGAACTACGAGGTGGAATATGGCGTCAATGCCAGCGGCCTGGGTCTTGGCAACGATGTCGGCTAGAGTGTCAAAGTCGCGCAGCCATTGGCCACAAAACAGGATGTGCACGGTTTCCGATGGCTGCAAGCTGCGTTTAGCCGGCGGGTGGAAAAATGCATGATCGACGCCATGGCGCAGAAAATGGACTGGTTTGTTCAGCGCGTTGCTGAGGTAGCGCTGAGCGTCGGCGGATAGGGCAATGACGGCGTCGAGACGCCCAAGATCTTTGGTATTGGTGACAAATAGCTTCCACCAGGCTGGCGGCTGATGCGAGATTGCCATGATGCGACTATGAGGGGGAAGATGGTCACGCATCTGGTCGAAGCGAACATAGACATCCTCGAGCGACTCAATCGCGATCCAGTCAAACGGTTCGCGCTTCGCGCGGCGAATGGCAGCCGCTTCCATCAAGGCATGATCCGTGTGATAAAAAGGCGTCCAAGGCGCGGCGACTTTAAGCCCGGCAAGCTTTCGGACCATGGAAACACATCGCCTGACCAGTGCATGCACTCTGTCGAATCTGGTTGGCTCCACGCGATCAACAGCGAAATAGCTGGAAAGCGCAGAAGCTAAAGGCGATAGTCCACTGTGTCCACCCATGTGGTTCCACTTGCTGCCCACCAGCAGCAACTTAGGCTTTTTATCCACGCATGCTGCCCCCACACTAGCCGGTCTTACCCCCTATAGTGTTGTCTGCGGTACGCCAAGCCGACAATAGGGACGGTCCGCGCCGAATTTAGGCAGAATTGCCCCGTTTTCAGACTGAGCAGCACTTGCCTTACCCAGGCCTCGGAACGCCCATGCGTGGCTCTGCCGAAATGACATGGAGCGCCAGTGACTGTTTTTTAAATGCTTCACTTCGCGCAATAGAGATAAGCATGCCAGTGAAGAGGTAAACGGTCTCCGAGCCATGCATGGGATTGAAAAGCGACAGAAGGGCTATCGGAAACAACACGCCCGTCGCACCAAGTCCGATGCCCAGAAAGAACATGAGCCAGACGAACAGGCCTGCCACGCCCGCAATGATCATGAGATCAAGGGGTGTGCAGAATATGGCATTGGTTCCGGGGCCGAGACCCATCACATAGCCTGCAACATAGGTGAAATGATATTCAACAAAGCCGACGCCATAGCCAAGGATATTGCCCTTCAACAAATCAGCGGCATATTGAAAGGCGAGGCCTCGTTCCGCTTCGAGGCGGATCTGCATATTGTCAGCGGAAAATTCTGCTGCGAAATTCCACCAGTAAAATGCTGCCGCTGCCGCAAATAATATCAGCTTGATGGGCAAGAAGGTTCTACCGTGCATCAGAAATATCGCGCCACAGGCGATAAGCGCGGTCTTTGATCCAGAGAGCAGGGAGGCAGCGCCATTGAGCGCGATAAGTATGAGAAATGCCGGCGTGGAACGGGTGCGCAGGAACAGTATATAGGTAAACAACACGAAATAGACAGCTAGCCAGTTTCGCTCTTTGAACGAGCCGTGCAGCGCGCCCTGGCCAAAATCCAGCTCTTGATAGAGATAAGGTATTTCGTAGAGCTGGATGACATATTGGACGGCCAGCATCGCAAACAGGAACAGATACCCGAGTGGCAGATTGCGACCGCTATAGGATCGCCCGAACCAGCGGCCAACACAGTAGAAGCCAGGATAGATTACAGCAAATTTGATGATCTGCTCAGTCGCCTTCACGCGTCCGAAATTCTGCAAGAATGTGGCTAGCAGCAGGACGATGATGAACAGAGCAAAGACTGCGCCTTCTCGTCCTGTCAGACGGATTTTGCCAAGCATCAAACCGATGGCCGCTGTCGCGAGCATCCAGACGTGGGATGGCTGGGCAATTCCGATTTGGACCACCTGCAAGGGTAAAGTTATCATGCCGATGCAGAACAGGATGTTCGTCAGCACATCATCATTGGTCAGGGGCGCGGGCGCATCGGAATGGAAATGGCGCAGATGATTACGCCGGAGCAACCGGGCGAGATAGGGCATGCGGGCCTGGACGGTCATTGGGAGCACCCAGACGCTGCGGGCAGCTGTGTTGAGCCATGGAATTTCATGGGCCGATCTGTCGCAACAAAGCGGTCAATAAATATCTGCCGTTTGCCCGAGCCGGGCACAGCGGCCACATAGAGGCTCTTTTCGTGATCGGCGCTGTAGGCGTGGCTGCCGCCGGGGACTTCGACCCACCGATAACCTGGCTCCGCAGGCGATCCGCTCACTGCGGTAAAGCAGCTCATCGGCGGCGCTGAACCGACATGCGCCAGATTTGCCACAGTCCCATCAGTCTCTATCCGCATGGATGCATATACCCACCATTGCCCCTTTGCAGGCAGCTTATCGAGTTTGAGCTGAACATTCCATCCGGGATTGCGGCCATCCAGCATGACGGCAGCGCCATCGCTTGCCCCGGCGTCAGCGACGATATGCGCGTTGTCATAGAGGTTGAACGATAGGTCCTGCACATCATGCCATTGCGCCGGCGCCTTCCCATCGAACAGAGGCGCGGTCGGCGCCTTGCGCATGATGTTGAGCCTCTCCACCAGTGCAGGAATAGGCCCGCCCTGATAAAATTGGGTGACCTTGGCCTCCTTTATGGCCGCGAGCAGCCTGTCAGTCTTGGCTTTGACCGCTGTAGCCGTGGCAATGCCCAATTGTGGCGCGACCGACTGATATTCGGCGCGCCGGATGAGCGTCACATAGTCAAGGCCAATGCGAGCTTCCCTCACTCTGCTGGCAAAAGGCGTTCCGGTCGTTTCTTTCTCGGCCTGATCAAACAGACTATTGGCCGCGACCATGAAAGACGGGTCGAACATCTTCAGATCAACTTGCGTCTTCTCAGGCAGCCTGTCGCCAGTGGACGCAAGCTTGCTATGGTAGAGAGTGATATAGGCTTGAATGGCTTTGCTGGCAGGGCCGTAATAGCGGTCGCAAAAGTCGGCAATAAGCGCGTTGACGTCCTGGTTCGGATCCCAAAGCAGCCGGGCGAAGAGCCAGGCGCGCAACGCGGAGAATTCGCTCCCGGGCGTGTCCCAACTCCCTTCGGCAAAATAGCCTTGAACATGATTCAGGCCACCGAGCCACTGGATGCTCTTGGCGATCGGAAAAATATTGGGCGTTGGCTGAATGAAGCCGCTGAAATTTGTGATATGGTCCCAAACAAGGATATTCTTGGAAATGGCATTCCACCCCGTCAGGCCATCGCGGATGCTGGCATTGGCCTGGTCGGACAGAGGGTGGCTATAATCGACCTGAATGGTCATCGGATAGACAAGCAAAAAGTCAGGGACTGTCATGCCCGTAGGAGGCGCAAAGCTCCAATGATAGGCATTGAACGCAAGGCGCGCTCCGGGCAAAATCGCGCGCACCTGCTGCGCGACGTCAATCATCATATCGAGCCGGGGCGCCGAGGCAAATCCGCCATGCTTGTCGGCGAAGTCCCGGCTTTGCGGGTCCATGTCCCAACCCCAATCCTGGTCATTGATCGCGTACCAGACGTCGCGATAGTCAGGGAGCTGCCGCAGCCTGTCGACAACGGCCGCGGCCATGGCGGCGCGCATGCCCTTGTTCATCATGGCAAGCTGCCCGCCTGCATACCAGTCGGGATGCGCCGCTCCGAACTTGTCTGGTGGCAGGAGAGCAAAAAATGGGTCACCAGACCCGGGTATCTGCCAACTGCGGTTCCAGCTGTTAATCTCAGGAGGCGTCGGCTGATAGGCTGGCCCATGCGACTCCCCATTGAGCAGATTATGCTGCCGCCACGCTTTGTCCTGCGCCTCTGCAATGAGAATCTCGCGAAAGGCGAAACGGGGCCGATGGGTTTCGTTCAGCGGCGAAAGCCGAACAGCCGTAGATTTTGGGATATCCGTCACGGTGGGGGATAGCCAGCGAACATCAAATTTATGATCGAGGAGCCAATTCACCCCATACATGGTGCCCCGCGGTGTCCGACCTGTGATTATCACATTCGGGCCGACCGAGCGAAGGAGGAACCCGTCATCGCCTAGACCTTCAAGGTCTGCCTTGCTGACATGAGTGCGAGCCAGCGCATTCTGGTTGCCGACAATCAGAAGTGGCCTGGACGACCGGCGCTCATCGCTACTGAGCGCGGGGGCAGTCTCGCCGGTCATTTTTGCGAGAGTGTCTGCCAGTGCGACGGCTGACGACAATGTGATATAGTCCTCGCTCCGACCGACATGGACAGCGACCGCCAATTTGGCGTTAGCGATGATGTCATGGTCCCGCGAGGCGGAAGGTGCCGCTGACTGCGCCGTTCCGGCCTCTCCCTTCGTCAGGAACTTGCTGTCCAGAATTTGTTGTCGAAGAGCATCGTTGGGGTGCGCAGCAGCGTCGTCCGTCGGGACAAGCTCGACGCCACTATAATAAGCCGTGCCCGCAGTTGCACGCTCCTTCCTCAAATAGAGGAGAAGTTGATCAGCATCAGCGGGCGCCGTTATGACCGTGGTAAAAGTCTTCCAGCCATGGGTGCCACCAGTGACTATGACGGCCGCCTCCATATGCCCTTGGGTTGCGACCGGAACCTCCCCTCTCCAACCGGGATTCACGCCTGGGCCGCGCGCGCTCATCTGAATGAAGACACTGTTCGTGGGCGCATCCTGACACGCTATCTTGACGGTCAGCCGATAACGCTGGCCCCCTTTTGCCGGGATTTTATCCTGGGCGATGAAATCCCCGGCGATAGCAATGGCCGGGATATTTTCGAACTTGCGAAGGATGGGGGTTTGTTGCCCCCACCAAGGGCCGATGCCATCGGCAAAAGAGGGATTCTTTACGATATTGTCCTGTGCGCAGGCCGGCGCGGCGAGCGTGAAAAGCAACAGCAAGGCAGCCAGACCGTGAATCCGACTACTGAAAGCCCACCATATCTTCTGACGCATCAGATCGTTCCTTGCTACCGGCTCCAACCGCTCCGATTGGGGTGGTTTTACTGCGTCGCGCGACTTGCCCACTGCGCGCATAGGCTGCGACCACAGCAGCAATGCCCGGCTGCTTGAAAACGGGCAGCGTAAACTTGCGCGCAAAAATGAACAGGCTGCGAATATGCTCACGGCCTGCCCGGCTTGCCAATGGCGCAAGCCCTTTCGCGCTGGCCCGTTGATGTTCATGGACAAGGCAGGCCCCGGGGATCGCCCGAACCTTCAGGCCAGAATGCCAAATGCGCGCGCAGAGATCGAGATCTTCCATATAAAGGAAATAACGATCGTCCATGCCGCCAATGGCTCGAAAGGCGTCACCCCGTGCGATGAAGCCCGTTCCCATGACCCATTCCGCGTCAAAGGGAGCATTGGTTGCCCACTCGGCTTTCATGAGATGTCGATCCATGCGTTTGCCGAGTAATTTTCGGACGCTGCCTACGCGGCGACCCAGAATATCGATCAAGGCATAGAAGCGCCGGGCCGAATATTGTCGGGTGCCGTCGGGATTGATGAGGTCCAGGCCAACCAGGCCGACATCCGCATTGGCATCCATATAGTCTAGTACGGGCTGCAGGCTGTTGCTTTCGAACAGCGTGTCCGGATTGAGGACGAGAATATAGTCCTCCGTGGAGCCCAGTGCGCCAAGATTTACGCCCGAGCCAAAGCCTGCATTGGTCAGGGATTCGACCATATTTATCTGTGGCAATGAGTCCGTCAGTAGCTCGATGGAATTATCGGGGGAAGCATTGTCCACCACAAAAATCTGTGATGGTTGCGCGATATCATGGGCAATCAAGGACTCGACGCAGCGAACCACGAAGTGCGCTGTTTGGTAATTCACAATAATTACGCGAAGCTTGCCAGCACTCAAAAGTCCATCCCCATGTATTGATTGAAGCGCTAGCTCAAGCTGACGCGATTCGCCAGTGACCAAAACTTAACCGCCATCTTGTCCCAGCTAAAATGAGTCGCCCGTTCAATACCCCTGTCTATGAGATCCTGCCGCAATTTCTCATCAGTACTTACTCGTCTGATCGCAGCGCTGATCTCATTTTCAGAATGGGGGTCAACTATCAGCGCAGCATCGCCTGCGATTTCCGGCATGGACGTGACATTAGACGTTATGACAGGAACGCCACTCGCCATTGCTTCAACTATCGGCAGGCCAAATCCTTCGTACAGCGATATAAATAGCAGGGCAATGGCACCAGAATATAGCTTTGGCATATCCGATTCTGGTAATTTTCCGATAAAATGAACATAGTCTGCAACGCCATATTGTTTGGATGTCTTATTTAGATCTGAATTTCCTGATCCAGTCATGACCAAATGGACGCCAATTTGCGATACATTTGATTTTGCATATGACTGTATAAGTTTAATAAGATTCTTATAATTACGATAATTTCCCGGATATACAATATACTTAAATCCGAGATCAAGTTTCTCGTCATTTATTCTGAAAGCTTCTGAACACCCATTATAAATGGTGTGGATTTTATCTGGATTTATTTTAGACCATTTGACAAATTCGCACTTGGTATAGTCAGATGGGCAGATGATTGCTTCGCAGTTGCGATAGAGCCGTTTGAGGACGACGTCGTAATAGACCCGCTTGAATGTCCCATAATAGTGCAGGTGGGTAAGATCATGGACAAACACTATTGATCGACCGGCATGCAATAAAGGGGGGATGAAGCCGAACGAAAGGTAGGTCAACTGCTTAGATTTACTATGTTTGCGTATTGCCTGGGTGACGCGCAAAGGAGAGAAGGGAGAGCCGATGGATCCCTTCACGTCGAGATCGACAATCTCAACGTCGGCAGGGCGTCGCGCTTCGAGCTCGCTCTGGACAATGCCGATGCCGGTGCCGGCCGGCCAGCGCCGGTCAGCGAAATAGCGCAGCTTGGTAGAGAAGGTCATCGACTTTGCCGAACGGGTGTGCCGGAATCTGCCCATCCAAGCAGTCGCTCGCGGCAAGCGATAGAGCGATAGCGCGCTTGCGCCACGCGCCCGCGCAGAAGGGCTGCCGTGGCGCCGAGCAAGGGCCGTAGCGACATATAGGCGACAAACCACAGCGGATATTTGCCCATGCGAAGCACGCGGCCAAACCCTCGGTTATAGCGTTTGCCGCGATTGAGCGCAGCTTGATCAAGGACCGCCAAAGGTTCGGGATGCGCGATTTTCAGCTCTGGGTCATAGCGACCAGTCGCGCCCATTGCGAGGGCGCGGAGCATGAGTTCCGTTTCTTCGCCGGCGCCCCATTGCGAGTCGGCTCCGACGCCCAGATCCTCATTAAATCCTCCAGCGCGAGCGACCACGTCCGACCGATAAAAAGTAGTGTAGGATGTCTGACTGACCCAGATGTTGAAGCGGTTGAGAGCGTGGGGTTCTTTTCCCCAACGCCCCTGCGACGGCTCTCCGCGCGGTGTGATACTCATACCCGTATAGATCGCGGTTTCCGGCTCAGCTGAGAATACGCCAATTGCCCGGGCAATGGCGTCGGGCGGATAGACACAATCATCGTCAGGAAATGCAACGATCTCCCCGACCAGTTGCCGCAGGCCGAGATTTCGGCCTTTTGACAGCCCACGCCTCGGATCCTTGATGTACACGATAGGCAATCGGTTGATGAATTTCTCAACCACGACCTTGGTTCCGTCATTATCACTTTGATCGACTATGATGATCTGATCCGGCTGACGAGACTGGGCTTGCAGGGAGTCCAGTAATTCCCGGATTTGACCCGGCCGATTCAGCGTCGAGGTTACAAGAGAAATCCTCATCAAATCCCTTTGCATCTTGATAGGGGCAATGAACGCCGAGCGGGCATTCGTTTATTTATTCAACATGTCAAGTTGAGCTCCTGCGCACTCTTCACGTCATTAGCTGAGAGTCATGCAGATTTCCTTTGATCGCTTTGACACGATGGCAACAGACTGAAGCTCATCGGGCGATTCGGCCAATCCGAGACCCCTTCGTCCCATAAAGTCCCGTGATAGTGGCTGAAGATCAATGTCTGAAAAGGGGGGCGTGTCCTGAATCGCCGACACTGAGACACACACATCTGCAGCGGCGCATGACGCATCTCCAAGGCTTGTCCAGCCTGCTGACACCTTGATTTTGCTGCAATTGCGGGCATTATCCGCACTTGTCTTTGATTCATGCAATCATTGACGTTCATTGTTAATTTCGTCCGGAGCTGCAAGTTAGTGGCGGGATTTATTATCGATTCGCGGAGTTTGTCTCGAAAAAACGCGAAACTGTCCTTGAAGGGGCTCAATTTGAATTTGCTGCAGTCGCCAAATTTGTGCATGACGGAAAGGTGATCTGGACTGGCTGCACTTGATCCCACGGAGACTCTTTTGAAAGACAACACGTCGATCCGCTATGATGCTCCGGATGGTGGCGCGCCCTGGACCAAAAAATTCAGTGCGCCCAAGGCAGGCCAGGCAATGCTTGACGTGTTCAAGCGTCGCCGCCGTGTTTTTACCGTCGTCACGTTGGTCGTGTTTATGCTTCTCGCAGCCGCCATAGTATCGATGACGCCCAAGTCGATCGCGACGACAAAGGTAAAGCTTGATCCGACGCGTGATGCTTTGGCCGCGGGCGAGCAGAAGCTTCGCCCGGAAGCACCAGACCAGGTGCTCGTTGATACCGAGGTCTCGGTCATGAAGTCGCGCGATGTGGCCCGCGTGGTTGTCGTGAAGCTCGGTCTGGACAAGAATCCGGAATTTGCCGGCGCCCTTGCTTCCGCGCCGATAACAAGCCCTGGCGCACGCAATGTGATTTTGGACGAGGTATCGGATCGGGTTCTCGCCAATCTGGAGGTGGAGCGCGAGAAGGGAACCTATATTGTAGGGCTTTCCTTCACAGCCAAAAAGCCAGCGGATGCGGCCCGAATAGCCAATGGTTTTGCAGACGCCTATATTGAACAAAGTCTCTCTTCGCGCACAGGTACGGCCGGGCAGCAGGCCAAATTTCTGGAAAAGAGCGTCGCAAATCTCAAGAACAAGCTAGAGCAGTCTGACGCGCAATTTGCCCAATATGCTTCCAAGGCAGGCGTAATGGCAGGCCGGGGAGGCGGCGATGGATTTTCAGGCACGGTGACGGATGCGGAGGTCGCTCCGCTCACCTCGCAGGTCGCAGAAGCCGAGTCTGAAGCCGCTGCGGCGGCCTCTAAGCTAGCCTCGGCCCGGGCCCAGGTAGCGGCAGGGGGACTGGATTCCATTGCCAATGTTTTGGATTCTCCCGTCGTCACGTCTCTGCGTCAGCAGCGGGCGGAAGTTGCGCGGGAACTGGGAGATTCGCATTCCCGTTATGGTCCGAACCACCCTGTTACGGTCATGGCAAAAGAACGGGCAGACCGTATCGATCAGCAGATCAGTGATGAGGGGCGCCGCATATTGGCGAGCCTTTCGAGCGATGCTGCAGCGACCTCCGCACGCGCATCGGCATTACGCAGTCAGCTTTCAGCCCTCCGGGGCCAGCAGGCTGCCAATACGCGTGCCTCTGTCGTGGCGACCAGCCTCCAGCTTCGCTCAGACAGCGACCGTGAGGCCTATAATCGCGAGCGGGAGCAATTTCAGCAGGTCAATCAATTGGCCAACAACACGATGTCTCAGGCAACCATCGTGGAACCAGCGAGCGCGAAGATCGTGAAAAGCTCTCCCAACAAGCCATTCTATCTTGTTATCGGTCTTGTATTTGCAGCGGTGGTGGGCAGCGGCGTTATAGGGGCGCAGGAGGCGCTTGCCACCGGACTTCGGATGCCCGCTGATCTTGAAAATGAACTGGGCATCCCCTTCATCGTTTCGGTTCCCAAGTTGAAAGGCACCAGTCCAGCGGGCACGAGTCCGGCGGATATCATCATCGATGCCCCCGTATCGCCTTTCGCTGAAGCATTCCGCATCGCGCGAAGCACGCTGCTATCGGGTGGCACAGATACAACGCAACCACGCATCATCTCGATGATGTCGACGCTGCCAGACGAAGGAAAGACTACCTGCTCGCTCGCCATTGCCCGAGTGCTGGCAATGAGTGGAGAGAAGGTTCTGCTCATGGACTGCGATCTTCGTCAGATCGGTCTCACCCGCGCTGTCGGCGGGGAAGGGCGAACGGGCCTGGTTGAGATTTTACAGGATGGAGTGGACGTCGATCGAGCAATCTATCCGGATCGCGCACCGGGTCTTGATGTCATTTCCATCTCCGCGCCATTGTTCACGCCCCAGGACCTTTTTGGAAAACAGGGCAAGATGGAGCCTTTGCTCAAATCTTTGCTGCTGCGATACGACCGCATCGTTCTGGACTGCCCGCCGTTGTTGGGTGTTGCCGATGCCCGCGCTCTGGCTGATTTTTCCGATGCTGCCATTTTGCTGGTTAAGTGGAACAATACGCCAGCAAGCTCCGTCCATGCAGCCCTTGCGCGGTTTGAAGGTGACCTATCGCTCGTAAGGGGTGCCATTTTCACCATGGTCGACGCAAATTCCGAAGCCATCGGCGCGATGTACTATTCTCGCAAATACACCAAATATTATCAGACGGCATGATCGCTGCTTTGGATTTTCTAGAGCAATAAGTCTCAGCGGGAGGTATCTTTCCCCCTACGCGAGCCTTTAGTGCGCGCGGAGATCGCCAGATCTTTGTGAAGGGGCGAAATCGATTTCCCATTTTGACGCATTGACGCGCCAAAGAGGGGGAATTGGCACGCGACTAAGGCTGGTGGCGACGCTTGCATCGTGACAGTAGCGAAGAGCAGGAATGCAAAGGGGGAATGATGATCAGAGATATTGACCTCTGGATTACGCTCTTCGTGAATCAGCATGGTAGCCATACCAAGCCCTTCGATTTTTTCGTCATCGAAATCCTTAACCGCACAACTTATAATTTCCTTCCAGTCATGACCCTATGGTTTGCGATCTTCTTCATGAAGCCGATGGAGACGTATCGTAGGATTGCGCTTGAAGGACTTATTGGCGCATTTTGCGCTATCATGACGTCCCGCTTGATCGGCTATCTAGGACCACATCATCCAAGACCCGCCTTTGATCCAACCGTGCCGTTCACGCTTCCCTCGGGTCTTGGACCGCACGAAATCATGCGGGACTACAGTTCTTTTCCCAGCGAACATGCCACGCTAGCCTTTGCGATCGCAGTCTCCATTTGGCGCGCTTCGCCTGCCCTGGGTGTTATCGCCACAGGCTGGGCCGTATGCGTGGTTGCTTTTGTGCGGCTCTATGGCGGATGGCATTTTTTCTTCGATCTCGTTGGTGGCGCGGTACTTGGCACCGCCTGGGTGCTCACTTTGGCGCGCGCGCGCTTCCTGACGGCGCGACCGGTGAACATTTTGATGGAGACGAGCGTCCGGCACGAACCTCTGTTCATGGGAGGACTGTTGATCCTCATGTTCCAAATGATGACTTTTTTTGATGATGTACGCTTCCTTGGCGGCGCGGTCGCTGGATTCCTGACAAGAAAAATAACTGGATGAGAGGCTTGGCATGTCTTTATCTCGCGACGCACGGCGTTCGCAGAAGGATAGGGGGATCTGGTGAGCGTTTCAGACCATAGATCAGCCATTGGCTATATTCCGTCGATCGACGGGCTTCGTACCATTGCCGTTGTTTCGGTTTTTCTTTTTCATCTCAAATCGGCCTTTCTTCCTGGCGGATTTGTCGGGGTGGATGTCTTTTTCGTCATTTCTGGCTTTGTCGTGACGGCATCCTTGATGGATCGTCGTTTCAATAGCCTGAAACAGCTCATTCTGTTTTTCTATGCCCGGCGGCTTGTGCGCATCATGCCTGCGCTTCTGGTGATGCTTTTAGCCACCATGCTGCTTTCCAACTTTTTTGTGCCAAGCAGCTGGCTAAGCGGCTTTTCCGACGATGTGGGAAAATCGGCTTTTGTCGGCGTCAGCAACATCACCCTCGCCTTGCGGAGCGACTCCTATTTCGCGCCTGCCGATGCGTTCGATCCCTACCTACATACCTGGTCGCTTGGCGTTGAAGAACAGTTCTACCTCATATTTCCCTTCCTTATCTACTGGCACCAAGCGAGGAAGCAGGACAGGGACTTTGACCGCGCGACGCTAAGTGTGATCGCGCTCATCAGCGTTGCATCGTTGGCGTTAAGCGGCTGGCTTTCCGGTGACCTGCAGCGCTACGCCTTTTACTTCATGCCGCCACGGTTCTGGGAGCTTGGCCTTGGCATGCTATTATGCCTTTCGGTGGCGCGATGGCGTCCCCTTCTTGCCGCCGCGCCGGCGTCCCTTGCAGCTCTCGCGCTAATGCTCGCTAGCGCGGGGCTGCTCGTGTCATTCGCCATGCCCGAGAGTGATCGCTTCCCGTTTCCCATGGCATTGCTGCCAACGCTTTCGACGGTTCTTCTTATTGCTATTCTTGTCGCGCGCAATGAAGGTATTGCATCGCGATCCTTATCCACGTCGCTGATGGTGGGCCTGGGCAAGCGCTCTTATTCCATCTATCTTTGGCATTGGCCGGTCTTCGTGCTGATGCGCTGGACGACAGGGCTTCATACGCCCTTGCTCATGATCATTGGCGCCGTAGTGGCGCTTTTGGCCGGATGCCTATCCTATATGCTTGTCGAGCAGCCAACCCGCGAACACCCCATGATCATCAAGATGCCGCGTGGCAGGATCGTTACCGCAAGTGTGGCCGTCATTCTCATCTGCACGACGCTCGGCTTTGGAATGGTACGGTTCAAAGGCAAGATGTCGCTCAGCGAAACCGCGCACTTCTCCCTGTGGTATGCCGATCAATATAAGAAATTATCCCCGCAGTTAAGCAAATGTGAGATTGCAAGGAACGATGAATTTGGCGCTGCGGGCCATATCGCCCGGTTTGTGCCGAACCATTGCCAGATGCCCGCGCAGCAGGGACAGCTGGTCGCCATCGGCGATTCTCATGCGATCGTCTATGATCCAATGCTCAGACAATATGCTGCGGCGACGGGACGCCGGGTGGCGCTCATGTATAATGGCGGCTGTTCGTTTCTTCCGCTCAACATTCCAATGGCGAAAAATGCGCGCTGTGCTGCGGCGACCGCGGCCTCAACGGCAGCATTGCAGAAAAGCCTGACGAGAGGGGATATACTTTTCCTGCCCTCGCTCAGAATCCAGCGGATCGAGGATCAGTGGGTCGAGCTTCCAGCCACGAAAGTGGAGAAATCGCCGCCGCTGCAGCGCGGCGATGCCGTCGCCGAAGCCACGCAATTATTGCGGACTTTGAGCGCGAAGGGGGTACGGATCGTGTTCGAAGCGCCCACACCGCTCTTTAGATCTCCCCCATTCCGCTGCTCGGACTGGTTCAACAGAAGCAATCCCATTTGTGCGCCTGGCTTGACCATGCCGCGGCAAGAGATTTTGGACCTTCGTGCGCCAGTGCTCGCAGCGATGCAGGAGGTCGCCGGAAATGTGGAGGGGGTGGCAATTTGGGACCCGATGCCGACTCTCTGCCCGACGTCTGTCTGCCCGTCGGTCATTGGGAAGACCCCACTTTTCTTCGATGCCGATCATCTGAGCGGCTATAGCAATGACCTACTATACCCAAGTTTCTCGCGGTTTATGGGAAAGCTGGACGCGCCAGTCGCCAAGGTCGGCCCTCAGCGCGCGGCGCTCTAAAGGGTTGGCGCCTGTCGGGCAGATGCGGATGCGAACTGACGCCTGCTCAGGTCTGAAGCATGATCATATGATGTGACCATATCGTCAGCACCATGAGCTTGAGGCAGAGTTTTTGCACCAACGGTGTGAAAGCAAGATGCCGCTTGCCTGATGTGACAAGGGACCGTGGCGCAAGGGAGCGCTTACGCCGTGTTCGGACGGGGGCTTTCCACCCGACAGTCGGGATCTTCAGATCCGCCTCGGCGATCGCCGCCAATTCAGAGAGCCGTGACCGCCTCGCCATGACCCCAGGCGTTTCGGAAAGGCCTAGCGCTTTCAGCATTTCTGCCCAGCGATACACCCAGTCATGGCGTCGCAAGGCATGCATAGCGGCCTGTGTCGACGCTCGGCTGATGCGCGTATGATCCTTCTGCAGCTCATGGTAGAAGCTGCGTACATCCAACGGATCCAAAGGCATTTCGATCAGCGCGTCCGGCCAGTCGAAGAGCTGTCGGAACTCGGCCACCTTTGGAGCGCTGCCAATCTGGACGGCGCCGCCTGCAGCGCCCTCAAACAGACGCGTGGGAAGAGCATCCTCCACAGATGCTGAAGAGGATTTGGCTGCCGCCGTAAACCCAAAGCTTATGAAAAAGCGGCTGTGGCGGATGACATGATGCGTGCGCATCCGCGCGGCCTCATATCCATTTGCCACCGGTCCCGGCTGATGGTCCCACAGATAAAACAGCTCGCCGGTACGCGTCATGTCGACAAGCTGCTCATGGACCGGCTCGAGGCCTCTGCCCATGCCATAAATGTCGATGCTGCGATTCTCGGGGGCAGGGTAGGGCGTCGCCTTGAGGCAATCAGCCGCAGCCGGCAGGAAGCTGCATGGTGTCGACGTATATTTCTGGATTGTTTGAACGCCGGCGGCATTGAAGAGGAAAACATGATCGAAATCATCAAGCAGTTTGAGGTAATGGCGGTCCTGATGCGCTTTTGAACTCCAACTCTCGAAAAGGAAGACGGCTGACCGCGGTGCGCACTCCTGCCACCCTTTGAGGGCCTTTAGCATCAACAGATTCTCGGGGTTCATGCCGACATAGACAAAACAGTCGAACCTATCCGTAATGCTGATCTCGTCGACCGAAAGCCGGGGCAGCCCGGTGAGGCGCCGCTCCACGCCGGATCGCATCTTCCACAGTCTTCCACGCGCGCGGTCAGGGAGAGATATGATGGTTGAATCGCTGGTCGACGCAATGGCTTGGACTGCCTCCCAGCAAAGACCATTATAGAGATGGCGCCCGTTATTAAAATCTGACGCAAGGCATATTTTCAGATTTTGCATTGGCCCCCCGCTGCAACGCCATCTACCTACACTATAATCGATATCGCCAGTCGCGACCGCGAAAGGAGAGTCGATCTCGCAAGAAACGACTCGAAAAAACCATGTCCTATTGTGTAGCGACACCGGCGCAATTCAAGACAAAATATTGCTGTGTAGCGCGCCAACCTAAGCAGATCGTCGTTGCTCGTCATGAGCAGCAAAGCGGCTCTTGTTCTTGGGATGTCAAAGGCACCAAGCTTTAATAGCGGTTGCTGCTGCGGGATTTGCGGCGGGGGTCCTGATAGTAGGAATGCCACCTGCGCGCCTTGCGGCGTCGTTCCCGTCTCGCATCGAGGATCATCTTGAGGAGGAAGGCGGCCGAACCGAAAAATCCGACGCCGCATGCCCCTAGGAGAATGGCTTCAATTTCCACTTACGCAAATTTCCCACGCCGGAGGGACGGCAAACGAGTCTTAGAATTCCCTATCACAAATATAGGGTCCGCTGACTTGATTTCACATAGCTCCCAAATGCTCGCCAGTGCCATGAAAATCGGCTTTTTAATGGGCATTGGGATGCCATCGCTGACCCCGCAGGTAAGAGCTTTGGGCCGTATCACTGACATTTAATGACCGGAGGCTGAACAGGGATTGCATCTGCCTGGAGCGTCCCGTTTTGGACAGCAGGCCGTCGTGCAGCTTGCCTGATCATGGGGGGCATGCAAACATTGCGGAGACACTTCGGATTCAAACAGCATGAGCACGCCAGGGCGAGTCGAGAATCACCACAATAATGCTTTGGGTTTCTTCCGCCTTTTATTTGCTTCCCTCGTAATCATCTCCCATGTCGCTGAAGTTGCCGACGGCGATCGCCATCGGGAAATTCTAACAAAAATATTTGGTACGCTGAGCTTTGGAGAGCTGGCGGTTACTGGCTTCTTTATTATTAGCGGTTATCTCATCTCCGCCAGTTTTCTGAGCAGTGCTTCGATCATCTCCTATCTTCGCAAGCGGGTGGTGCGGATATACCCAGCCTTCATCGTTGCATTCATCATCTGCGTCTTTCTCGTCGCACCTCTTGGAGGCGCGACCCAGTTCACGGCGAAAGCCTATGCCCATGAGATTGTCAGGCTGCTCGCGCTATTACCGCCGGATCTGCCAGCTTTTCCCGGCAGTCATATTCCGGTGCTGAATGGCGCAATGTGGACAATCGCTTATGAATTTCGCTGCTATGTTCTGGTGATCATTCTCGGAGTGACCGGCGCATTCAAGAGAAAGTGGATCATTCCCTCTCTTTCGCTGCTGTGCATGATATTTTTTCATGTGCTGCCCCCGGCCCAGATGGCGCAACTTGAGAAGATCCCCTATTCCGACCTTGTCGTAGGCGGCATTCTTCCGGATTTGCGGTTCATCGGGATTTTCCTGATGGGGTCGACCTTTTTTCTGTATCGTGACAAGATCCACTTTACGGCAGCAGGCACGATCGCCGCATTTTTCGCGATGCTCATCGCCCTTTCGATACGCTTGATGCCAGATACAAGCGTCGCGATCTCCTTAGGATTCTTCATCTTCGGCGTTGCTACGCTTAGCGGTGATACATGGTTGACGCGGATCAATAACGACAATGACATATCCTATGGCGTCTACCTCTACGGCTGGCCGATCACAAAATTGATCAACTGGTGGTGGCCCACAATGGATTTGGCGCTCGTAGGCACCCTCACGTTCCTCGGCGCCTGTGCATGTGGGTGGCTCAGCTGGCGCATTGTCGAAAAGCCCGTGATGAGCCTGATGCGATCAAGAAGCAGGGTTGGTGACGCAGGGTTGGACCGGATTACCAACCGCACGGCCGGTTAGGCCATCGACTTATGTCTAGCTGGCTCGGCCAGAAACATTTGGTACGAATAGCGAAGAGTTTTTTCATCAAACCTCTGGAGGCCAACGCTAAGCAAAGTTGGGAAATCAAGATTTACGTGATCGAACAAAAGCTTAGCCTGATTTTCAGTCTGTTTCAAAATGGCACGAAAAATGATTCGTTTCGGAAGCGCGCATTTTGTACGTTCGCAGTGCGGTTCGGGTCATCCGATTCGCCAACAAATTTGGTCGCAGCAGGATTTGGCATGATTGAAGAGGATTCACCGTCGCCGCTTTGGGGCTGGATTAGTCGTGCCGTCTCGCGAGAATGCGCATCAGCAGTCTTGTTGGCCTGCTGGTTACTACTCTCTATTGTCGCTATGACAGTATTTTGCTTCGAGCTTCTCAAAAAGCCTTTCAGCCGTAACCCTGATTCCGGGAACAACGAGCGTGGCTTGGGGTATGGAAGCGTCTCGTCGCGCGACGCTGTCTGAGCGCAGCTCAGAATTTTAGTGTATAGCACTCTGAAGATGATGATCTTCGACAAGGCGTTGGTCAGCCGTGGTCAGTGTCCAGCGCTGATCGTCTTGAAGGCCAAGAGCCGTTAATTTGCCAGTGCGATAGGCGGCCGTGTCAATGCCAATGCGGTTGGTGTTGATACTGACACTGTCCGTCTCGCTGTGACCATGGACGATAAAGGCGGGATGCTGGCGCCAGCTGCTAAGAAACGGCTCTCTGATCCATAGCAGATCGGCGGGATCCTGGTCTTCGAGGGCAACGCCTGGCTTGATCCCAGCGTGGACGAAGAAATAATCATCTTCCCTCTGAAATAGCGGAAGGCCCGCAAGCCAGTCCGAAATTTCGCGCGGTACTAGAGCACGAAATGCCCGGATGAGCTCAAGCTGCTGCTTTTCGCCAAGGACACTTTGCTTGATCAGTTCATCATCGACGCCCCAACTGGCCATTGTGGCGACCCCACCAAAACTAATCCAGAAACGCAGTGCATCGATATTGCCGTTAAGCACATCCAGCATGGTCTGCTCATGATTGCCTCTGAGGCATATGATGCTATCGCGGTCGCGCAAGGCATAGAGTAACCGGCACACATCGGCCGATTGCGGCCCGCGATCTACAATATCACCGAGGATAATAATTTTGGTCTTCGCGTCCTCGCGTGCTGCGCCATCCCGCTCTATTCTTTGCATAATATCGCCAAGGAGGTGCAGGCATCCGTGGATGTCACCAATCGCATAGATACGCGTGCCCTGGCGTAGCCGAGGTTTTCGTTTGCCGAATATGAAATGCCTCATCAGGCCGCGTTAACACTTCTCGCGCTTGCAGCAAAGACGGTAGTGGCTGCTTCTGTCCCAGGACGGGGCGGATCATCAAGAAAAAGAGCAATATGCCCGACATCTCATGCTTTCTTTTGCGTTTTTTTACGCTGAAATATTTAACATATGTCTTCGCAATTGCGGCGGATAGTTAGCAAGCGGCTGCTTTTTTCGTAGTTTGTCAGATCCTTACGCCTTTTCGGGCGTTGCCTTGAACGATGACGCAATGTCGACAATTGAAGAACATCGGACGTTTTGCGCCCCCGGCTCTGGAGATGCCACCCTCGCAATCAGGCATATTTGCCCTTGATCTGATCTGCAGACTTTCCCAAGAGCCGCTTATGGCCACATCTGCTCCTACCGAATCTCCCGTCAAGCTGGTTCGCACCAAACGGTTTGGCGATGATCGCGGTTGGTTTAGCGAAACCTATAGCGAGCAGAGCTGGGCCGCGTTGGGTGTCTCCAGCAAATTCGTCCAGGACAATCATAGCTTGTCTCGCCAGGCTGGCACGTTGCGCGGCATCCATTTCCAATCTCCGCCCCACGCCCAGGACAAGCTCGTCCGGTGCACGCGCGGATCGATCATGGACTATGCCGTTGATTTGCGTCGGCACTCGCCAACCTATGGCGAGCATGTCGCCATCGAATTGAGCGCCGAAAATGGTTTGCAGCTATTTGTCCCTGTCGGCTTTGGACATGCTTTTGTCACGCTGACGGGTGATACTGAGGTCATATATAAGGTATCCGACGTCTACGCGCCGGATTGCGACGGTGGCATCCGTTGGAACTGCCCGTCGCTTGCGATCGATTGGCCGCTGCCCGCATCCGGACCGACGCTCTCGAATAAGGATGGAAAGCTTCCAGTCCTTGCGGAATTTGACAGTCCATTTACCTATGATGGCCGACCGCTGCTCCCGCTGTAAGACAGATGCGGTGGCAGGAAATGGAGGATTAGATGCGCATATTGGTGACGGGGGGCGCTGGCTTTATTGGCTCAGCGTTGGTGCGCCATCTTATCCATGAATCCCAGCATGAAGTCTTAAACTTCGACAAGCTGACCTATGCGGGAATTCTTGCATCGTTGGAGCCCATCCAACAGTCCCCCCGGTATCGCTTCGAGCGCGGAGATATATGCGACGGAGCGAAGGTGTCGGAGCTTCTCGCTGATTTTCGGCCAGACATCATCGCGCATTTGGCCGCCGAAAGCCATGTGGACAGGTCGATTGATGGGCCGGGTGACTTCATCCAGACAAACATTGTTGGCACCTTCACCTTGCTCAATCAGGCGCTACAATATTGGCAGGGCCTAGAAGGATCCCAGAAATCGGCGTTTCGCTTCCACCATATTTCGACGGACGAGGTTTTCGGATCTCTGGACGATGAGGGGTATTTCACAGAGGAAACAGCCTATGATCCTCGTTCGCCCTATTCTGCTTCCAAGGCGTCCTCCGATCATCTCGTGAGGGCTTGGGGTCACACTTATGACCTTCCGGTCCTGGTGACGAACTGCTCCAATAATTACGGCCCTTATCATTTTCCCGAAAAGCTTATTCCGCTCATCATCATCCGCGCCATGTCCGGCGAGCCGCTGCCGGTCTATGGAGATGGCAGCAATGTGCGTGATTGGCTCTTCGTTGAGGATCACGCTCGCGCTTTGCGGACCGTGTTTGAAACAGGCGTTCCTGGCCAGACCTACAATGTAGGGGGTAATTCCGAACGCAAGAATATTGATGTGGTGCGCACCATTTGCGCTGTGCTGGATGATCTGCATCCTAAAGCGAATGGCGCTTCATACGCTGAGCAGATCACATTTGTCGCGGATCGGCCGGGACATGACCACCGCTATGCCATCGATGCATCAAAGATTCTGAATAGGCTGGGCTGGGCGCCACAAGTGAGCTTTGAGCAGGGTATTGCGACGACCGTACAATGGTATCTTGAGAATAGGGACTGGTGGGGTGCAATCCTGGCGGGCCGTTACAATACCGGTCGCCTTGGCTTGGCAGTGGCCGGCTGATGCGGAACATTCTCGTCACAGGCGGAGCAGGTCAGGTCGGCCTCGAGTTGCAGCGTCGCGAGTGGGGCGAAAATATTGCTCTATGGGCACCCCCTCGCGAGACACTGGATATTGGTTCATTATCTAGCGTGATGGATCAGTTCGGGCGTCAGAAGTTTGACGCGGTCATCAATGCAGCGGCTTATACAGCCGTCGACAAAGCCGAAACAGACAGTGCTTCTGCCTTTCTCGTGAATGCGCAGGGGCCGGCAAATTTGGCAGAGGCGACGCGTTTAGCTGGAATCCCGCTCATACACATCTCTACCGACTATGTTTTCGACGGAAAGCGCGATGACTTTTACGACGAGGACGATCCAGTGTCGCCGCTTGGAGTCTATGGCGCTTCGAAGCTAGCCGGCGAATATGCCGTCAGATCCAGCAATGAACGTTCGGTTGTGATGCGGACGGCTTGGGTGCTTAGCGTTCATCGGGCCAATTTCCTCAAGACGATGTTGCGGCTTGCTGCAAATGCGGGAGGCATCCGCGTGGTCGATGACCAGATTGGATGTCCAACAGCGGCCGCTGATATTGCAGCTGCTCTCAAGACGATCACGCTGCGGATGATGGATGATCCTCAGGCGCCGACCGGTGTCTTTCATTTCGTCAATGCAGGAGAGACAAGCTGGTGCGGCTTGGCGAAAGCGATTGTTGCCCAAAGCAAGGCGGCGGGTGGAGCATCTACGGACGTGACCGCAATAACGACAGACCAGTATCCCACTCCCGCCGAGCGCCCAGCGAATTCGCGCCTTTCTACGCGAAAGATCACTGCTGAATTTGGTATCCGGCCCCGGGATTGGCAGCTTGCTGTCAATGACATCGTCACCGAACTAACAGATTCTTCTCTTCAGACGACGAGGGCCTAAGCACGTGAAGGGAATCATTCTCGCTGGCGGTTCAGGTACACGACTGCATCCGATGACCTCGGTCACCTCAAAGCAGCTCATGCCGGTTTATGACAAACCCATGATCTACTATCCATTGTCGACCCTCATGCTTGCGGGAATCCGAGATGTGCTGATTATCTCGACCCCAAGAGATGTGCCTCTTTTTGAGGCGTTGCTTGGGGACGGGTCGCAATGGGGCATGGATATTCACTATGCGGTACAGCCAAGCCCTGATGGTCTGGCCCAAGCTTATATTATCGGCGCAGATTTCGTCGGCAATGCGCGATCAGCCCTGATCCTCGGGGACAATATCTTTTACGGACACGGTTCAACCAACCTCTTCACCAACGCCGTCGCCAGAGGCGACGGTGCGACGGTATTCGCCTACCATGTTACGGATCCAGAACGATATGGCGTCGTAGAATTTGATGAGCAGATGCGAGCAAGGTCGATCGAGGAGAAGCCGCATTCTCCCCGATCCAACTGGGCCGTCACTGGCCTCTATTTCTACGATAATCAGGTTATAGATATTGCTAGGGAGCTGAAGCCCTCGGCAAGGGGCGAGCTTGAAATTACAGATGTAAACCAGGTTTATCTCGAAAAAGGGCAACTTTCCGTTGAACTGATGGGGCGCGGCTATGCGTGGCTGGATACAGGAACACCTGACAGTCTGATCGAAGCTGCAGAATTTGTCCGTACACTGGAGAAAAGGCAGGGTTTCAAAATTGCTTGCCCCGAAGAGATCGCTTTCGAGCAAGGGTTCATTGACAGCGCGCAGTTGGAAGTGCTTGCGGCGTCGCTGGCAAAAAGCTCCTATGGCGCATATCTGCGGTCGGTTATTTCCCGCCCTGGCCGTTCATAGACTCATTGCGGCTTCCAGGGCACCCCTGCCACTGCGTAGACGATCGCTTTGAGATTCTGCCAACTGCGGATCTTGATCGCAAATTTGATCTCTCGCAGGAGGTCCAAGGCGAAGACCGGACAGGATCGCTTTGAAAATCGGGTCAAAAATTTGAGCTTGCTGCGGGTCAAGTAGTAAGTGGACGTTGGCGATCGGATCTCAGTGTCGCTGGTGCCGATTGATCCTCCTACTTTGTGCAGCACAATGGATTTCGGCGCGTAGCCCAGTTTGAACTTGCCCTTTGCGCGGAAAGCCCAGTCCAGTTCCTCAAAATAGAGAAAATATCTTTCATCCATTAAGCCAATCTCATCTAGGAATGACCGCCTGACAAAGGCGGCAGCGCCGTTCACATATGACAGCTCCTTTTCCACGGACGCTTGATCTGCCTGCGCATCCAGTTTGACGCCGGCCCCAATCTGATCGCTTCGCCCAGTTTCTGGATAAAAGCGGCCGCCTGCCTGCGTTTGTATGATATCAGGGCGCGAGAGATAGACGACAGTTGATCCGCACAGCCCTAGCCTTTCATCATCTTCCATGCGGCTGGCCAATTCCGACAAACTGCTGCCGTACGGCACGATAGTGTCGCTGTTGAGGATCCAGAAATATTCAATGTCAGGCTGGGCCAGGGCGATGCGAAGGCCAATGTTGTTGCCGTAGGCATAGCCACCATTTTTTTCAGCCTGAACTAAAAGTACGAGATTGCTGGAACCGCTGTCGGTCGGGTAAGTGCCATCGTAGCTATGGATAACATATTGCATCCCCCGCTCCAAAGCCTCAGACTGGCCAGCGGCTAAGGCCTCCTCAATTTTCTTGAGAGAAGAGTCGCCCGATGCGTTGTCGACGACGAGGATATCTAAGGGGACATCCAGCGAAAGGAGGCTTCTTATGCAGCAAATCGTATCGTGCGGACTACGCCAGTTGAGAACAATCGCAGCCATTTTCTTCATGGGATTCCGCTAACGTTGGCTTAAATGTAAAGGCGGCCACATTCTCGGTGAGAAACACGGCATTCAGCAAATCTTACCCAGCTTGCCGCGAAAGCCTAGGAAAGATTGCTCCGCTGGCATCACGAGCAGAGCGTTCGCGATCCAGCTGAAATTCTGAAGAGCTTTGCAGCGCGAGGCAGCTACGCTTCTCGCCCAAGCGGCCAACAAGGGCGTCCAACTCCAATATCGCCCAGGCTGGAGTGAAATTTAACGGTATCCAAACATTCCGACCCTAAGCCTGCGGCATGTTCGGGCTATATATTATGCTTTGCGCTCCCTTCGTTGCCGTGACTGCTATTGGCGTATCGCTCATACGCGGTGCCAGAAACGATTATTATTAGAGTTTGGGGCGATGAGAGGTGTAGCGAATCACCGGTGAACCCGAATCGAAAGCCAAAGAGGCAAACGGCGTCGATCTGGCGATCTGTCCCCTATATGCGTATTTCATCCTCGCATTTACGCATAATAAGTTTATCGAACCCTGTTTTTCAAAAGCGCTGACGAGCTATCAGACACGTGCTTATTCTCGACAGCACCGTTGAAACTACCATTGCCGCGCAGGTTGAATTAATCTATTGATTTAAATGAATAATATGACGATCTGAAGATTATACCTCACAACAAGCTTAGTTTGGTTTCGCCAGTTCCGCTCCTGACGCGATATCCTGCACGCTCGGTTTTCTGGTCCGCCGCAATAAAAATGCGGTGAATTGATCAGATTTCACCTGACAGTTGAAAAAAACTCGGTTAACTAACCCTTATCTAACTTTTTACGGCCGTATCAGGGGTCGTCACAGAAGGGGTACGACGGATGAAAGTTAAGAACCGGCTTTTGGCTGTAGGTAGCGCGCTTGCGCTGGCCTTAGTGGCCACTTCCGCGAATGCGGCGGTTTTGATCCAGGGGACCGGGCTTTGGGGGGCAGGAACACCGACCACTAGCTACAGTAAGGCTGGGACCTCGTATCAGTTTTCATTTGAGCTTCCCAATCCGTTTGGTTCGAGTACTACGACCGCCATATCTGATTTCTTTTATTCGTTTGGAAAGACGACTGTTTCGACAATTCCTACTTCGGTCACGTTCTACGACGACGCTTCCAGTGGGATGTTTGATTTGAACTTCCTTGGGACGAGCCTATCGTTCTACGGCGCAGATATCGGCTCCACGGGTAAGATCACGACAGGAACGTTTGGTTCTATCTATAACGTAACTGCAGGGCTTAATGGCGGCGCAGCTACCGGTGCTGGTAATGTTGCCACTACTACCGTTGGTGCAGTGCCAGAGCCTAGCACTTGGGCGATGATGATTATTGGCTTTGGTGCCTTGGGCATGGCCATGCGCCGTCGTCGGGTGCGAACGACTGTTAGTTACGCGTAATTGCAGTCCGTGTTGCTACCTCTGATCGGATTTGTTGATAGACATTCATAGCTCTACCCGATTACGAAGCGGCGAAAGCAATTAGACCTATAGTTTGCCAGTGCCTGACCCCAAAAGGGTCGGGCACTTTTTTTGCCAAAGTGAGCTTTGCATGCGTTTTGTCTGGTAGTTAGTCGATAATCAGGCAATTCTTATCTTACCTATTTGGTCTGCCTATCAGCATTTGCCGACAGTATAACGAAGAGACGAATCAATATCGCATAAAGCGCCCATGAATAAGGGTTACAGGAATCCATTGCCAGCTCGCACTGCAAACCAGATAAGTGGCCGACTGACTACAGCGTTGCTGTGTCTAGTCGCCGCCGTTAGTGTATTTTGGATTCCCATCATTGGTGCTTTAGCTCGTTCCGAGTGGGCTACAGATCAGGGTGCCCATGGCCCTCTAATCATGGCCACGAGCATATGGCTCCTAGTGCGGGAGGTGCGATCTAACTGGCAATACGCAGCGCTAGGCAGGATGTGGTCGACTGCCTCCATCGCTGTGCCTGGATTGCTCATTTATGCGATTGGTAGTCGATCTGGAATTGCTTGGATACAAGCACTCGGCGGAATAATTGCCATATTAGCTCTTTTTCATTCTTTACTCGGTCCAGTTCTAATGGCGAAGATCTGGTTTCCGATAGTCTACTTCTTTTTTAACGTGCCTCCGCCAGTCACACTGACCGGCCCATTTTTGAGCGCTGCGAAACTTGAAATTGCAAGGCTGGCAGTTAAGCTCCTTCAGAAGTTCGGCTACGAGGTAGCAGGTAGCGGTGCCTCAATATATATCGATCAGTATGAAGTTCGAGTGGCAGCAGCTTGTGCTGGACTTAATTCACTGGTCAGTCTTCTAGCTATAGGCCTTCTCTATATATTCTTAATGCATAAAGCGCATTGGAAATATTCCGCGATACTCGCCATTGCAATATTTCCTCTCGCTCTGATTGCGAATTTCACCAGGGTCGTTCTGCTGCTGTTAGCTACCCACTATATGGGAGAAGGCTTCGCCCAGGGGGCGTTTCATGAAGCTGCGGGATTGACGATGTTCATCGTAACATTGGCTGGTCTCGTTCTTATAGACCGGCTAGTCGGAACTTTTTATGCGCCTAGCAACAACGGGGCCTAGGATGGAAATTCACCATCCGCTGCAGGATGAAGATACTCAAATTCTCTTCACGCGGAGAGCCTTTATCTCCTCGGCAGTACTGGCACTGTCGGGATTAGGCGGATGGGGGATACGGCTTCGTGCCACCAGAAAAAAGATCTCCCAAAAGGCATTTGCTGACGTAACTCCCGATATTGTCGCTCCTTTTCAGAGAATTAGCGACGAAGGCGTCATTTTGCCCTTGGAGGATGATCTCACAAAGCTACTTTATACCAATACGAGATATGCCACGTATTCAGACCAAGTGCACCCGCCGATCATGTGGCTAGTCGCTTACGATCAGCTTCAAGAATATGACGTGCAGATACATCGACCGGAAGCGTGCTATCCTGCGGCGGGTTTTCAAATAACCTACAAGTCGCCAATCGATACAAGCAAAATCTTAGGCATCGAAAGCCGCGCTAATATGCTCACGGCAGAACGTGAAGATCGAGTTGAGCAAATCATCTACTGGACGCGGATTGGAGCAAGGTTTCCGGTGGATTACGCAACGCAACGGATAGATATTTTGAGAAGTAAGTTCTCAGGCCACACACCCGATGCTGTCCTATTTCGTGCTTCTATTATAATGCGCGATCGAACGCAGGCATTCGATATTCTTTTGAGCTTCGTCAGAAAACTTATTCAAGAGGAGCGCGGGGTCGCACGAAAAGTGTTCCTTGGATCATCAGATTAGTCAATTCCTGGATCAGCGCGGCCGCACAAATGGCTTTAGAACCAGGATCACGTAAACGATTGTTATGCCTATTGCCATGATTGCTACGAATGGGTGTCCATTGTTCCCGAAGTAGTTACCAATGGCGCACCCTAGGCTGGCCGGCAGATAATATTCAATTCTATCATCCGGATGCTCTTTTCCAAGCGATCGTTCGAGGAATAGCACGACGATACCGCAAAACATTGCCATCGTCAGCCAATCATAAATAGTTTGCAACTGATTTAGCCTTGTCGGTATTGAACGTTTAAGGAATATGCGGCTTCGAAAGTGAGAGGAATATAGAGTGGGCAGGTTAGCGAAATCTACAGGTTATTGCGCCTTTCCAATTTTATCCGCCGCAGCCCTCCTTTGCGTTGGTGGTTGCGCATCTGAAACGAAGCCGTCAGGCCAGGTGGTCGCGACTGTTGATGGAACAGATATTACTCAAAGAGATATGCAGAGCGAGTTGTTAGCGAATGGTTTGCAAACGGCGCCGCAGACAAAGCAATTGAGATCCGAGGTCCTTGAGAAGATAATCAATCGAAAGCTGATTGACCTTGAAGCTCAGAAGGCTGGAGTGGATAACTCTCCGGACTATCTCGCTGCGATCCAACGGGCGCGGGAAGTCATTCTGGCGCAAATGTTCGTGACACAACGAGTGCAACAGTATCCGGAGCCATCACCCGCAGACGTGCAGCAATTTGTTGCTGACAATCCTCAGATGTTTTCCGAACGTAAGGTCTACACGCTCGATCAAATCAGTCTTATGGGAGACACTACCGTGCTGAAGCATCTCCAAGAGCTCAGCAGCATGGAGGAAATTGTAAAATGGCTAAATTTGAGAAAAGTTCCATATTCACGACGACAAGCAAAAGTAGACTCTAGCTCCATTGCCAAAGATCTTGTGATAAAGATGAATGCAATTGCAAATGGTATTCCCTTTATAACGCAACAGTCTGCGAATCTGCTGGTGAGTAGTAAATTGGATGTCGCCAGCGCGCCGCTCGGAAAAGACCTCCAGCAAGACGCTGCCGCAATTTTGAAGAGGCAGAACGTCGAGAAGGCGATCGAAGATCAAATATCCTATCGGCGCCGCGCAGCGAAAATTACTTACAAGTCAGGATACGCTCCTGACCGAAATGTTCTTTCCGATGTAGATAAAAAATGATTCTTTCTCAGGTATTTTGATCGCCTGCCGATGTTGCATGGCATTTAATCCCAGTGCGATTTATCGTATTGTCATTTATTTTTTGTTAAGAACGATATTGGTGTAGAGAGTAATAATAACTGCGCGTGTTCGGTTGCAATTGCCAAACTGCCAATGAAAATTTGTGCATTTCTATACCGACATTAGCATATTCACCAATATGGACAGAAAGATTGGAAAGAATTTACTATCTAAATTATAAGAAATCTAAAGTACGTCATGTGAAAACGCGACCGGTTCTGGTGGGGGCTAGAGTCGGGGCATCACATGAAAAATATTCTAATGGGTTGTTGCGCGCTATCTTTGGCTGGAATTAATCCGGCTCTGGCGCAGACAGTTAATCTGACAACTAAGGCAAAGTGGGCGCCAGCGAGCGCAACAATTTTCAACGGTGGGATCGGCGTAAAAATCAAGGGTGTGGTGGAGAATGCCGCGATTGGTCCCGCAATCATCACTAACGCCTCGATGTCTATATGGACCGATCCATCATCGACACTGCGCAATATCACGATGGACGGGCTTTTTATCGCCAATACTTGGCGCGAGGGCATCCGGGTGAATGGCAAGGCAGACGGGATAAAAATTACCAATTTCAATATTGCGATGCGCGCTGTGCCTCAAACAAATGATCAAATGCCCACCGGAATTGCGTTGCTCGCCGGTAGAAACATCGTTTTGCAGCAGGGATCTGTCTCCGGCTTTAAAACGACAGCATCAGGCGGATATGACAATGGCGATGGAATTGCGTCGGAGCGCGGTGTCGATAATCTGATCATATCCAACGTTGACTCAAGTGATAATACTGATGCGGGGTTCGATCTCAAGTCATCAAATACGGTGCTATCCGGTCTGAGCGCATCTAGAAACTATCGGAATTTTCGCATATGGGGCAATACGTCTGCTGATACTCTGACAAGTACGGACCCTAAGAACGCTCACATCTGGGTTGGCAGCGGGGCGGAACTAGTAATTGATAAATTGATTGCTCGGTCGAGCACACCTGCTTTAATACTGTACGTTGATGGTGCAAAGTCAGTCACGATCAAATCATGCGATATTTCTGTACCGGCGGGAACTAAGTTTATGTATTTGGCAACTAAGAATAGCGTCGTAACATTAGGAAAAGGGTGCACACTTCCCTGATTTTAATTATTTAGCATGGGTTACATACCGCCATTATAGCTAAGTAGATGCAGCGATACTGCTGAGGGGCTGAGCCTTTCTGTCCTGGGGCGTATTCATCGGGCGATGCTGGGATGTCTGCGTGTTTCGGAAAATCCCGGACAGTGATTTCACTAAAACGCGGACAGGCATTTCAGTAAATACGGGACAGTGATTCCGCTAAAACCCGGACAGGGTTTGGGACGGGATCAAGGTTAGGTTTTGTGATGCGCCGCTCTGGCATTGTTGCTCCTCATCGTTGCGATGGGAGGGGTCATGCCAAGGCGGAAGCAGACGAGACGAACCGACGTGAAGGACATGCGATCGATCCTCCGGCTGACCTATGAGCAGGGTTTGTCGGTACGGGCCGTGTCAGAACGGCTGAAGCTGAGCAAGATTACGGTATCGACCTATTTGCTTCGTGCACGCGAGGCAGGTCTGACAGGATGGCCGTTGCCGCCGGGGTGCGATAATGACGCTGCGGTTGAACGCCTAGTCTTCCGGCGAGTGGGCCGGCCTCCGCAGGATCGAAAGGAGCCCGACTGGCCGCTTGTCGCGCGTGAGATCAAGCGCAAGGGCGTGACGCTAGTATTGTTGTAGCAGGAATATCGGGCTGCTCACCCCAATGGCTATGGCTACACATGGTTTTGTGGCCGGTTTTTGTCTTTCCAGTGCGGATTCCGACGATCCCGCGCGGGGATACCGATATGATGCCGCGCTCCATTCCGATCTGATCGCGCGCAGGGTTCCGACCTGAAGCCGCGCACGGCTCGGAGCCGTAATCGACGTAAATTACTGTCACGATATTTTCGCGGTGGTCAAG